>JAABUS010001334.1_pt1 | contig 54612 bp, 57 predicted proteins | sample 5560161 | NCBI WGS metagenome assembly JAABUS01 (sample SAMN10711885, study PRJNA513376) | rock metagenome | isolation source: Antarctica rocks | place: Antarctica: Victoria Land, Trio Nunatak nord | collected 2016-01-04 | reverse complement strand
TGTTCCCGCCGATGAAGAGCGAGCCGCTCACCACCACCGTGCCGTCGAACACCCCGGCGAAGGTGTACGGGGCGACCCGCACCGCCGGGTCGATCGAGCCGCGCACGGCGATGCCGCCCTGCTTGTTTGAGAAGCCGAAGACCGAGGCGTGGCCGTCGCTGGCGCCGGAGACGCCGACGCTGCCGTGGCCGCTCGTGGAGGTGCCCTGCGCCCCCGGCCCCGCGCTGGCGGCGGAGCCGGTGTTCTGGCCGAAGACCGCCGGCGCGGTGCCTCGCGCCTCCCCGCCGACGCCGGTAGCCGCAGCGCCGTATGCCGCGCCGTAGACCCCGTACCCGGCGGACGCATCGCTCTGGCCGTAGACGCCGTACGCGGTGGTGGCGCTGGTGCTGGTGGCGTACCCGTGAACCCCAACGCCGCTGTCCGTCTGACCTTTGACGCCAAAGCCGTTTGATCCGTAGCAGATGCCGTACAGGCCCTCTTCCCCGTCCTGGCCGATGCCGACGAGCGCAACGCCGGTTGGGGTGGAGGTCCCCACGCTGCTCCCGGAGGTGGGGCGCAGGACGGTGGTGACGGCGTAGGTGTTGGGGGTGTTGCCCGTGTCGCCGTTCGCGCCGATGATCAGGGCGGTGCCGTTCGTGCCGCCCGTCGTCGCCCCCACCGGCTGCGCCAGCTGCTTGGCGGCAATCCCCGCCATCGCCGCCGCCGCCACCGCGAGGATGCCCCGCCGCTTCAGCGTCTTCCCCGCACTACCCTGCTCAGGTTCCGTTGCATGCCCCTCAGTCATCGTTTTCCTCCTGCGGTTAAGTTTTATTGACACCGCATCATCGCATAGGTCCCGCAAGGTTTGACGAAGCCCGAACGCAACGGTTCCGCGCGCCAAACGGCGGGTGGCGGGCGCTCCCATTTCGTGCGATACTCGCAGGTCGGCGGGCACGCACGCTCGCGGGGCTTTATTGAGAAGGAAAGGCACATTCCCGTTGCAGCAATCCGTTGCCGAACGACCCACCGCGTTGCAGCACCCCGTGCGGCACGATATCCGCAATGTGGCGATCATCGCGCACGTCGATCACGGCAAGACGACGCTCGTCGATGGCCTCCTGAAGCAGTCGCACGTCTTCCGCGACCCGAACTCTGCGGGGACGCTGATCATGGACTCCAACCCGCTGGAGCGCGAGCGTGGCATCACCATCCTCGCGAAGAACACCGCCGTGATGTACCACGGCGTCAAGATCAACATCATCGACACGCCCGGCCACGCGGACTTCGGCGGCGAGGTCGAGCGCGTCCTCAACATGGCGGACGGCTGCCTGCTGCTTGTGGACGCGGTCGAGGGGCCGATGCCGCAGACGCGCACCGTGCTGACGCACGCCCTGACGCTCGGCCTGCGCCCGATCGTCGTGGTCAACAAGGTGGACCGCCCGAACGCCCGCATCGATGAGGTGCTGGAGCGGACGAGCGACCTCTTCCTCGCCCTCGCGACGGAGGCGGACCAACTCGACTTCCCCGTGCTCTACACCATCGCGCGGGATGGCCGCGCCGGGACGGACCCGACCGACCTCGCGGACGATCTCCGGCCGTTGTTTGACGCGATTCTGGAGTACATCCCGCCGCCCCTCGGCGACCCGGAGGGGCCGTTCCAGATGCTCGTCGCCCAGCTCGACTACGACACGCATCGGGGCCGCATCGCTGTCGGACGGATCAGCCGGGGGAGCATCGCGGCGGGGCGGACGGTCGCGCGCGTCTCGCTCGACGGCACGGCAACAACGGCGCGCATCACGTACGCCTCGACGTACGACGGGCTGCGCCGCGTGGACAGCGAGCGAGCAGATGCCGGCGACATCGTCGCGCTCACCGGCATCCCGAACGTGACGATCTCCGACACGCTGGCCGACCCCGAACACCCCGACGCGCTCCCCGCCATCGCCGTTGAGGAGCCGACGCTGCGGCTGACCTTCGGCGTCAACACGTCGCCGTTCGCCGGGCGCGAGGGCAAGTTTGTCACCTCCCGCCAGATCCGCGACCGGCTCCTGCGCGAGTTGGAGACGAATGTCTCGCTCCGCGTCGAGTCCACCGAGCAGGCCGACGTTTTCCAGGTCTCCGGGCGTGGCGAGTTGCACCTCGCCGTCCTGATCGAGACGATGCGCCGCGAGGGGTACGAGTTTCAGGTCTCCCGCCCGGAGGTCATCCTGCGGAAGACCGACAAGGGGACGCTCGAACCGATGGAGCGGCTGCTCATCGACACGACGGCGGAGTACACCGGGCCGGTCAACGAACTGCTCGGCCCGCGCCGCGCCATCCTGCTCGATCTGCGGCAGGACGACACCGGGCGGGTGCGGATGGAGTTCACCGTGCCGACGCGCGGCTTGATCGGCTTCCGCAACGCGCTCCTCACTGCCACGCGCGGCACCGCGACGATGGGCAGCGTCCTGCTCGGCTACGAGCCGTGGGCCGGCGAGATCACGAGCAACCGGGGCGGCGCGCTGCTCGCCTCCGAGCCGGGCGTCACGACGACCTTCGGCCTCCAGAACGCACAGGAACGCGGTGTGACATTCATTGACGCGCAGACGCCTGTGTACGGCGGGATGATCATCGGCCAGCAGCCGCGCGAGGGCGATCTGGCGATCAACGCGGCGAAGGAAAAGAAACTGACGAACATGCGCTCCTCGACGGGTGACATCGCCATCCGGCTGACGCCGCCGATTGAGATGAGCCTCGACAAGTCGCTCGACTTCCTCAACGACGACGAACTGCTCGAAGTGACGCCGCAGAGCCTCCGCCTTCGCAAACGCTACCTCGACGCGAACGAGCGCGCCCGGAAGAATAAAGACGGGCGATAAGATATTGAGCGCGGTCACGCTGCTGACGGGCGTCCACGACCCGGAAGGCCGCTTGGCTGCGCTCATCCCAACCGAGCTGCCGCTGCTCCGCCGCCATTACGCGACGATGATCGCGATCTGTGGCGTCGGCACGCCCCCTCGCACGACCGAAACGCTCCGACAGCACAATGTGACGGTGATCGAGGGCGACGCGATCCCCGTTAACGCGCGCCCATACGCCCTCGGCGTCGCGCAGGCGCACCCCGAATGGGCGCACATCCACCTCTGCGACTTCGACAGCGCGCTCCACTGGGCGCGCCACCGGCCGGACGAACTCGACCGTGTCAACGCGACGATCGCGCGGCACGATTTTCTCCTGCTTGGGCGCACCGCGCGGGCGATGGCGTCGTTGCCCGACGCGCAGCGGGAGACGGAGCGCCTCATCAACGTCCTGTTCGACCGCACAACGGGTGGCCTCGCCCCGTGGCGACTGACCGATGACGACGACACAACCTTCGACATCTGCACCGGCGCGTGGGGCTTCTCACAACATGGGGTCGCCGCACTGCTCGCCCGCGCCCACGTGACCGATATAGGTTTCCACGCCGAGTGGCCGCTCATCATGCGGGAGATACCCGACCTCCGCTGCGGCTACCTCCCCTGCGAGGGGCTGGAGTATGAGACGGCGGATCGCTACGCCGATCAGATCGCGGCGGCGGGCGGCATCGAACAGTGGCACGCCGCGCAGAATATGGATATCCACCGCTGGCAGTACCGTCTCACGTACGTCACGCAGATTGCGGAAACCATCGCGCGTTATCAGGGGGCGTGGTCCGGCGACTGAACCGGGAATTCCCTCTGGTAGTACAATAGCGGTAGAGTCTGTGGGTGCCATCGCCGCAGGAGAGTGGGCGAACAATGGGACTGACGGTCGCAACCTCGATTACCGGACAACTGACGGACCATGCAACGGAGATCGCCGGGAGCATCCTCCTCGCAGTCGCGCTCCTGCTCGTCGTGGCGGAGTTCTTCACGCCGACGCACGGCAGCGTCGCGGTGGGCGGGCTGGTCATCCTCGCGGTTGGTCTGATTCTGTTGGCGCAGGGGACGGGGAGCGCCGTGCCGGTCGCACTGATCATCGCGCTTGGGGTCGCGCTTGCGGCATTCGCCGCGCTCGTCATCTTCGAGATCGTCATGGCGCGGCACCGCCCCGTCACGACGGGCACGGGCGGGTTGGAGAATGAGATCGGCGTCGTGCGCGAGCCGCTGACGCCCGCCGGCACAGTCTTCGTGCACGGGGAGCGATGGCGCGCGATCGCGGCGGACGGCGCGACGCTGCCCGTCGGGACATCGGTGCGCATCCTCGCCGTGCACGAATTAACGCTCGTCGTCCAGGCCGCCGAGGAGACGGAGATGACCCTGCCACCGCTCCCCGGCGCGTACGGCGACATCGCTGCAAACCAAAGGAGCCTCCCATGAGTCAGGCCGCACTCGCCGTCATCGTCGCGCTCGTGATCGTCGCCATCGTGACGCTCCTCGCCGCCATCAAGATCGTGCAGGAGTACGAGCGCGGCGTCGTCTTCCGGCTCGGTCGCCTCGCCGGGGCGCGCGGGCCGGGCGTCATCCTGCTCATCCCGTACATCGAGCGGATGGTCAAGGTCGATCTCCGCATCGTGACGATGGACATCCCCGCGCAGGAAGTGATCACGCGCGACAACGTCACCGTGCGCGTCAACGCGGTGACGTATTTCCGCGTGCTCGACCCGCAGCGGGCTATCGTGCAGATCGCCGACTTCGTGCGCGCCACGTCACAGATCGCGCAAACGACGCTGCGGAACGTCATCGGGCAGGTCGAACTCGACCAACTGCTGGCGGAGCGCGAGTCGATCAACCAGCGCTTGCAGGCAATCATCGACGAGCAGACGGAGCCGTGGGGCGTCAAGGTGAGCATCGTCGAGATTAAGGATGTCGAGTTGCCGCAGTCGATGCAGCGCGCGATGGCGCGGCAGGCGGAGGCGGAACGCGAGAAGCGCGCCAAGATCATCCACGCGGAGGGCGAGTTCGAGGCGTCCCAACGCCTGCACGACGCCGCGCTCGTGATGGGCCAGACGCCCGTCGCCATCCAACTGCGCTATTTGCAAACGCTGACCGAGATCGCGGCGGAGAACAACAGCACCGTCATCTTCCCACTCCCCATCGACCTGCTCGGCAACATCATGAACAAATTAACCGGCGCCTCCGAGAACGGGGCATCCCCCGCGCGCACGCCGCCCGGAACGCCGGTCACCTGAGTTGATCGGGTAGAGGATGGCGCTATCTCCCGGCCCCCTTCCCCTGAAGGGAAGGGGAATTGGATGGGCTTGTCTCTGACGAATAAGGCACGATACTCAAGGAGCGTCACCCCTTCCCCGTGGGGGAAGGGGTTGGGGTTAGGCCGTCCTCCCGCCATCAACCTCATAGAGCGCGATTTTGTCATTCCAACCCCGGATCGCTCCATCTCTAAATAATATTGATTCTCATATTGACAAAATCAATGTCACCTGCTATGATCCGCAGTATCGGCAGATCGCTGCCGGGGTTTACTCCACCACGAGGAGGCGGACAGATGAGTCTAACAATTGCGGCGCGCTGGTGTGTGACCTTCCGGGTGCAGTCGCTCGCGCGTGTGACGATGCCCGCCGCCCGGCCGGTTCGCACGACCCGGCAGCCGAACTTGCTGGCAATCGCACACGCGCGGCAACTGCACGAGGAACTTGAAGAAATGCGGACGAACTGGGAGATGCAGGCGCTGCTGAGTTCACGAAGGATGTTCTAGATGGCGAGCGAGAAACCGACCTACCCCGCGCCCCGGCTCGACCCCGTCACCGGCGAGGCGCTCATCATCACCCGGCTGGAAGGGCCGACGACGGGGATCGCGATTGAGGGCCGCTTCTCCTTCGGCAGCGGCAGCCGTCTCGATGGTCTCAGCCCGGAGCATCTCGCGTTCGTCGAGGTCTTCCTGAAGAACCGGGGCATCATCAAGGATGTCGAGGCGGAACTGGGCATCTCGTACCCGACGGTGCGGGCGCGGCTGGACGAGGTGATCCGTGCGATGGGATACGCGCCGTACGCGGACGCCCCCACCCATGTTGAGGGCGCGCCGCTCGGCCCGGAGGAGGAGCGGCGCGCGATCCTCGCGGATGTCGCGGCGGGGCGCATCCCCGCGCGGGAGGCGGCATTCTATCTGCGCGTCGGCGGCAAGCAGGGGGGCGGCGACATCGAGATGCGCGTCGGGCGCCGGAGCAGGCGGGACGAACGCGAGACACCAGACAAGGAGACGAAATAATGGAAAACGCGCGCACGGAGCGAACATTCGCGCTTGCACCCGGCGTCGTGCCGACGGTTGTCGCACGCACGCCGACGGGCGCCATCCATATCTACGGTGAGGAGCGGGGCGATGTCGCGGTCGGCGTCACCGTCGAACCCGCCGACGCGGTCGGTCGGGAGATGGAAGTGATCGTGGAGCAGACCGGCGAGACGATCCGCGCGGAAGTGCGCGGGATACGCGGCGAGACGCTCTTCAACGGGCTCCGGAGCAACATGCACGCCCGGATCGCGATTGAGGTGCGCACGCCGCTGCGGAGCGCCATCGAGGCGGATGGCGCGAGCGCGAGCCTCCACATCGAGCGGCTCGACGGCACGGTGCGGGGGCGCACGGCGAGTGGCGACATTCACATCGATCATCTGACGAATGGCGTGGCGATCACGACCGCGAGTGGCGACGTGCGCGCGCACGCACTCTCCGGCGCGGTGCAGGTCCAGACCGCGAGCGGCGATATCACGCTCGAACGGGGCAGCGGCGACCTCACGATCCACACCGCGAGCGGCGACATGACGCTCACGCAGATCACCGGCAGGCTGGACGTGAGCGCCGCGAGCGGCGATTGCAACATCCGCTCCTCCGCGGTCGCATCGTGCCGCGCTAACACGGCGAGTGGCGATTTGCTCGTTGCGACGCCCCTCGCGCCAGATGGCAACTACGACTTCAGCACGGTTAGCGGCGACCTCACGCTGCTCGTGCCGAGGGAGACCCGCGCCACCGTCTCGCTCAAGACCATCAGCGGCGATCTCTCCTGTGCCCTCCCGGCGAGTAGCGACGGCGGCAAGCGCAACCGCACCCTCCAGATCAACGGCGGTGGCGTGGCCGTGCGCGTGAAGAGTGTCAGCGGCGATTGCACCATCCGCGCCGCGAGCGAGCATCTGCCGCCGATGCCGACCGGCGCGCCACATGCCACGCGCACCGACCTGCGCTCGCCCACCACACCGCCTGCGGCGTTGTCGCTCGCCTCATCGAATGCACCACCGATGGATGCGGCACAGGAGACGGATTTCAGCGAAACGCTCGCGGTGCTCCAGGCGGTCGAGCGCGGCGAACTGACAATCGACGAGGCGATGGAGAAACTCGCCTCGCTCGAAGGTGACGCGCACCTTGCGCCCTTTCCCACAGAGCAGGGGAGCGGCGCCCCCGGTGGAGGGGTCTGAGCCTTGCCAACTGAATTGGGTGAAAGGATCACTTTGTAGCGACTCGTCACCTCGTTTCCCTCGCCGCCCGCTTTCTAGACAGAGCGGGTGGTGACCCTGACTGCCGATCAGTCGGCTGGCTCAGGAGATGAGAGCGATGCACGCCGAACCCGTCTGTTCAAGGTGGTCGCGATGGCAAGGATCATCAGCCACACCCCCAGGAGTAGCGCACTCCCTTTCGCCCCCACTCCTTGGATCAGTATTCCCCCGACGATGGCTCCCACCGATTGGGCGCCCTGCGTCACCAATTGCACCGTGCTGCCGGTGCGACCACGCAGGGAATCGGGCGTGGCCATCAGCCGGTAGCTATTGAGCGGGACGGTATACATCGGGCTAACAAACTCCTCTGCGGCCGCGATGAAGCCCATGACGAGGGCAGTCGGGGCAACCGCATAGAGGGGGAACATCAGGGCTTCGAGCCAGAGCATGCCGATCGCGATCATCCCGAATCGCACATACGTGCGCACCCGATTGCTCGCGAGATTCCCGAGGAGCGCGCCCGCAGCCGCCCCGGTGAAAATAGCGCCGATGCCACGCGGGGAGGTGTGGAGTTCTCTGGCGAGCACCAGAATGACGAGGTAGCCCGCGCCGTAGCGCAGACTGTCCGCCCCATTGACCACGGTGAGAAATCTGAGGAGCGGCTGCTTCCACAACCACGAAAAGCCCTCGGAAATGGCCTTGTGAAGCGGCAGGCTCGAACCTTCCCTCCCGCTCTGGAGATTCCCACGAATGAGGCCCAACGACAACACCGAGGCGCCAAAGGAGATGGCGTTCACAAGGAATGGGAAGGCGTTCCCGATACTGTACAGTGTGCCGCCAAGGAACGATCCAAACGTGCGAACACCGGAATACGCCGCCTGCGATTGGGAAAGAGCGACCGGGAGTTGATCGCGCGCCACAACATTGGGCAGCGCGGCGCTGTTCGCGACGCTGAAAATCGTTCCGAGCACGCCTGCGATCATCACAACGACGTAGATCTGCGGCATTGTCAGGGTGTGGAACCAGAGCGCGACAGGAATGGTCAGGGTGATGAGCATCCGCCCGGCATCGCAGATCATCATGGTCCTTTTCCGGTCCCACTTGTCCGCGAGTGCGCCCGCAATCGGGCTGACCACAAGGACGGCGATGGTGCTCAGACTCACCGCGATACCCGCCCGGACAACGGACCCGGTGAGGGCCAGGACGAGGAGCGGTAGCGCGATGAACTGCTGCTGGTTGCCAATATACGAAACGCCCTGCCCCCCCTGCAAGAGCAGGTAGTTGCGATTACGCCAGAGGGGTGGTGCGTCGGTTGCGGGCTTGTGCGATTGCATGGGTGGACTCCCTGCTTGACTGTCTCCCGGAGAAGAGACGCAAAAAAACCGTTGGGCGGCGCGTGCGACTCGCCGAGCGGCTTTCGTGCAAGTGGGGAGTAAGAAGAACGAAAATAGAAAAGCCGCAGGCGAGATGATGTCGTGTCGCCCACGGCCGACGGGATTTGACGGTATGCTACGCTATCTCTCGCTTCTGCACACGTCTCCCCCAGAGGGCACAGTACGGCCTTGGACGGCACGAAGCGCATGGACGCTCTTTCCTCCACGTGCGCTTCGTCGTCGCGATCGCCATACGAGAATCCCTCTGCTCGCTTCCGCGCTCATAGCCTCGTACTGCTCCGCGCAGCAGAAAGAACGAACGTAACATCCCCATATTCGCGTGTCAACCAATCACCGCGATTCAGATGGGGTTTTACTCGTCTCCTCGCTTCCGCTGCGTAGATCGCGTCGCAGGCGGAATGTGTCCGTACAGCATCCGTGGATGGTTGCTATTGATGCCCCGGTACGCTACTCTGACGGGTATGGTGCAGAGAATCCGGCACACGGCCCATATTTATGGACATTTTTTGCAGGACGGCGCAACCACCGCCTTGGTCACTCGTTGTAATGATTGGGAGGCTGGGTGGAAGGCCCGGTGACAACCACGGACGAGACCAGTTGGATAGCACGCGCGCGTAGTGGGGACGCAGCGGCGTTTGAGGCCCTCCTCAATCGGTATGAGCGGCAGATCTATGCCTACATTTACCGGATGATGGGAGGCAATCCCGATGACGCCCAGGACCTCACGCAGGACACATTCCTCAAGGCGTACCGCGCGCTCAGTCGGACTTCCGACGATCTCAATGTCTCGGCCTGGCTGCACCGGATCGCTTCGAACAGCTGCCTCGATGAACTGCGGCGACGGCAACGGATTCGCTGGCAACCGTGGGACATCATGAAGCACGACCGGTTGCTGCAGGGGAGTGCCGGAGAGAACCCCGAACGCTCGACGCTCCGCCGGGAAGTGGAGGGGACGGTGCAGGAAATCCTCAATCGGATGTCCGCGCGCAACAAGCAGGCGCTGGTGCTCCGAGAATATGAGGGCCTCTCCTGCGAGGACATCGGTGTCGTGATGGGGATATCGCGCTCCGCCGTCAAATCCGTTCTCTTCCGCGCTCGTGAGGAGTTTCGCAAGTACTCGGTCGAACTCGGCTTTGATGCGCCGTTGGAGGATGAGGATTTTTAATGGGACGAACACGCGAGCAGGATAAAATCCGTGAACTCGTCTCCGCCTACCTGGATGGTGAACTCCCGCCCGATGACGCATCGTACGTCGGGCGGCGCATCCAGGAGGACCCGGCGTACGCGCAGGTCTACGCCGCGTATCGCGGCATCCGCATGGATATGCGCGCGCTGGCCCGCCCCGAGGTGCCCGCCGCCGTTTCCCAGTCGATCCGCGCGCGCGCCGCCGTCATGCAGCCGTCGCGGCCCAGCCTGAACATCCGGCAGCGCGTCGGGCGGATCACGGCGGCGGCAGCGACGCTCGTGGCGACGCTCGCCGCGATTCTCACGGGCGGCTTCGGCTTGCCGAACCATTTCTCCCACGCCATACCCGCGAACGCGACCCCGAATACCATCATCGTCGGGAATAACTCCCAGACGACCGCGACCGTCCTCAACCCGAACATCCGCTACGACGAACCAGCGCAGATCCGCTTCACCCGCCCGATGAATGAGCAGACGGTGAAGACCTCAGTGATCTTCACGCCCGGCGTCGCGCCCGCCGCACTCCAGTACGACAAGGAGCAGTTCATTCTCAGCACGAAGCCGAAGTCGCTGCTTCCGCAGACGCAGTACACCGTGCAGATTCCCGTCGGCTTGAAAGACGCCGACGGGAACGCGGTATCGCCGGGGGCGTTCAGCTTCTTCGTCGGTGGCGATACGTCGGGCCTCATCGGGGTGCCGACCGAACCCGCCGCGACGATCCCCGTGAACCCAACGCCCGCGAGCGTCGCTGTCGTCTCCACGTCCACGCCCGTCGCGTCGGTCGCGACCGTCGTGACCGCTACCGAGGCGACGGTTGTGACGGAAGCGCCCGTGGCGACCGTTGAGCCACCCGCCCCGGCGCAACCCGCCACGCAGCCAACCTCGACCGCGAAGCCCGCCCTAAAGCCGACGAGCACGCCGGTCCCGGCGCAGAAGCCCGCAGGCACGACGGTCGCCGTTGTCGAAGCTACCGCCATGCCGACTGCCGTGCCAATCGTTGCCCCAACGTCGGTCCCAACGGCAGTGCCAACGGTTGCACCAACCGTCGCACCGACAGCGACTGCGGCGCCGACGGTCATCCCCACCGCGACGACACCCGCGATCCCGGTCGCGGACAAGTTCAAGGGCGCGTACGCCTCGCTCGCGAACCGACTCGGCTCACCGACGGGCGCGGCGACGAATGTCGGCACATCGCAGTTGCTCTTCCAGAACGGGTTCATGGTCTACGCCGATGGTCAGCCGATTTACATCTTCTACTCCGGTGATCGGACGTGGACATCGGCGGGCAATCCCGGCAACAGCGGCGCGGGCAGTGAGGGTGGCGCGGCACCGGGCGGTTTCTTCAAGCCGGCGCGCGCCTTCGGCGTCGTCTGGACCGCACGGAACCTACAAGGGCGGCTCGGCTACGCGACCGCGTCGAATGAGACGGGCGGCTCCGGCACGGTTCAGACCTTCGAGAACGGCAAGATCCTCTCGGTTGGCGGCGATGTCTATGTTCTCCTAAACAATGGGAGTTGGCAGCTCTTCGGCTAAGGGTTGGTTCCTCGTCCTCACGCAATGAAAAGGGCGGGCACGATGCCCGCCCTTTTGCGTTCCCACTTGCTGCCCTTCCCTTCGCGAGAAGGGCATGGGGGTTATGAAGAGGGCGACGATGCCCCTTTTGCCATCCGCACCGTCTCCATGCCACCGGAACGCGCCGCGACCGCCCCCACCTTCGCGGGCGATCCTTCCTCAAGTCCGACGAGGGATGCCGGGGGCTTCTCCGCCTCCACGCGCGCCTCCGCAGCGTTGGTCGCCCAGACGAATCGATCCCTGCCGAGGTGGTTGACGATATAGAGCGACTGCTGTGTGGTTGCCATTTAATATGCTCCTGTCTTTTCTGCGTATCACATATCGGTGACGGCGTGTGCGCCGTCTCGCGGTGGGCACATTCCATCATGCCTGGCTTACGCAAAAACGATGCCTTCGGTTCAATTCCGTGACACTTTCGCCATCTGATCCGCTCGACGCGCTACGAGGGCCTACATCGTTCCACGATCGTCGCGTTCTCTCGTACAATGCCGAAAACGCTGGCATTGGTGTGCATCAGGAAGGGATGAGGCATGGAACAGCAGATGGTAGAGGTTTTCAATTACATCGACGCGCACCGGGATGAGTTCATCGAGCGGCTGCGGGCGCTCTGCGCGCAGCCGAGCGTCGCGGCGCAGTCGCTGGGGATGCAGGAGACGGCGGAGATGGTCGCGGGCGCCATCAACGCGCTCGGCCTCGGACGCGCGGACTTGCTGCCAACGGGCGGCTTCCCCGTCGTCTACGCGAAGTTGGAGGGCGAGGGGTCGCGCGTCCTCAACTTCTACAACCACTACGACGTGCAACCCGCCGAACCGCTCGACCTCTGGCACTCCGACCCGTGGGGCGCGGAGATTCGGGACGGCAAACTCTACGCCCGTGGTGTCGCGGACAACAAGGGGAACACGGTCGCGCGCATCTGCGCGATCGAGGCGCTGAAGGCGGTGCGCGGCTCCTTGCCCTGCACGGTGCAGTTCTTCGTCGAGGGGGAGGAGGAGATCGGTTCCGTCCATCTGCACACCTTCGTCGAGGAGTACCCGCACTTGATCCCGGCGGACGGCTGCATCTGGGAATTCGGCGGCAAGGACGCGAGCGAGCGGCTGACGATGAGCCTCGGTCTGCGCGGCATCTGCTACGTTGAGATGCGCTGCCGGGGCGCGAACACTGACCTGCACTCATCGGTCGCGAACGGCGTCGTCAACCCGGCGTGGCGGCTCGTCTGGGCGCTCGCGACGATCAAAGCGCCGGACGGGCGGGTGTTGATCCCCGGCTTCTACGACGAGGTGCTGCCGCCGCCACCGGAGGCGGTGATCGCGTTGGAGGAGATGCCGAACAACGAGGCGGCCTTCCTCCAGCGCGTTGGCCTGACGCAGTACCTCGATGATCTCTCCGGCGTGCCGCTCCGCGTGCGCGACCGCTTCCAGCCCAGTTGCACGATCTCCGGCTTCCTGAGCGGCTACACCGGCGCCGGATCGAAGACCGTCCTCCCGTCGCAGGCGATGTGCAAACTCGATATGCGCCTCGCCCCCGGCATGACGCCGGAGAGGACGTACGAGCGGCTCTGCGACCACCTGACGGCGCACGGGTTCGATGACATCGAGGTTGAACTGCTCGGCCCGGAGATGCCGTCGATGTCCCCGATGGACGCAGAGATCGTGCGCGTCGTCGTAGAGACGGCGAAGGAACTCTACGGGCACGAGCCGGTGATCGACCCGATCAACCCCGGCAGCGGCCCGTCGTACCTCCTGTGCGACAAGTTTAACGTGCCGATGGCGGGCGCGGGCGTTGGCTACAGCGAGAGCAACGCGCATGCCCCGAACGAGAATATCCGCCTCGCGGACTACATCGAAGGAATCAAGCACATCGCCCTCATCCTCGACCGCTTCGGCGCGGGCGCGTAGATGCAACAACGGACGTATCACCTCATCATTCTGCCGGTCGACGGCTCCGAGGCAGCGCAGGGATCGGCAAGTCATGCCGCCGCGCTCGGCCACGCGACGGGCGCAACGGTGGCGATCCTCGGTGTGATCGACACGAGCGCGGGCTTCCAGTTCAGCGCGGAAGGGCTGGCGCGGTACGACCGCCTGCGGGCCGAGGCGCAGGCGGCGATTGAGGCGGCGAGTGCGATCGTGCGCGGGGCGGGCGTCGCGCGGGTCGAGCACCTGATTATGGACGGTGTGCCGCAGAAAGCGATCATCGAGGTGGGCGACGAGCAGGGCGCGGACCTCATCGTGCTCGGTGCGGGCCGTGCTATGCTTGATGATACATCGTCCGCGAGCGTCATTATGCACGTACTCCGCCACGCCCGGTGCCCCGTCGTGATCGTCCCCACGGAAAGGAAGCCTCGATGATGGATACCAGCCGCGATGAGGCGCGACGGCGCGATGCCGCCGACCCGCTCGCTTCGTTCCGGGGGCGGTTCTACCTCCAACCGGGCACGATCTACATGGACGGCAACTCGCTCGGCCTCTGCTCGCGCGATGCGGAGCGGACGCTTCTGCGCGTGCTGGAGGAGTGGAAGGCGCAGGGCATCGACGCCTGGCTCAACGCGGACCCGCCGTGGTACACGCTCGCGGAGGACCTCGGCGCGCTGATGGCCCCGCTCGTCGGCGCGGAGCCGGACGAGGTGATCGTCACGGCGAGTACGACGGTCAACCTCCACACGCTCACCGCTGGTTTCTACAGACCGGAGGGCCGACGGCGAAAGATCATCGCCACCGCGCTCGACTTCCCCTCGGACATCTACGCGCTGCAAAGCCAGGTACGCCTGCACGGTGGCGACCCGGCGTCGGACATTGCCATCGTCACGAGCCGGGACGGGCGGATGATCGAGGAGGAGGACATCATCGCCGCGATGACGGACGAGACCGCCATCGCGATCCTCCCCGCCGTCTATTACCGCAGCGGGCAATTGCTGGACATCGGCAGGCTCACCGCCGCCGCGCACGATTGCGGCGCGCTCATCGGCATCGATGGCTGCCACTCAGTCGGCCTCGTGCCGCACGAGTTCGACCGCTGGGGCGTCGATTTCGCCTTCTGGTGCACCTATAAATACCTGAACAGCGGCCCCGGCAGCACGGCGGGGTTGTACGTCAACCGGAGGCACTTCGGCGTCGCGCCGGGGCTGGCCGGATGGTGGGGCAGCAACAAGGCAACGCAGTTCGATATGGTGCACGCCTTCTCCGGCGCGGGGAACGCGGGCGCATGGCAGATCGGCACCCCGCCGCTCCTCAGCACCGTGCCGCTACAAGGCTCGCTCCAGATGTTCCGTGAGGCGGGCATCGACCGCGTCCGCGCCGCGTCGCTCGCCCGCACCGATTACCTGATCGACCTGATCGAGGCGATGGGCCTGACCGATGCACCATATAACTACTCCATCGGCACACCGCGCGACCACGCACGTCGTGGCGGGCACGTCGCGGTCGAGCACGCCGAGGCGGCGCGCATCGGCAAGGCGCTCAAGGCGCGCGGTGTCGTCCCCGACTTCCGGCCGCCGAACATCGTGCGCCTCGCCCCGATCGCGCTCTACACCGCGTACGACGAGTGCTGGCAGGCCGCGCAGCACCTGAAAGCGATCATCGACGAGCGCGCGTACGAAACCGTCGCCATTGGGCGAGAACTCGTCGCGTAGCACAGTGATTGCTGTACAGGCTGAAGCCTATGCAACGCTCAGAAATTCTGCGCCGGGTCGGGGCGAGTGGCGACGATGAGGTATTCGATGTCGTTCTGCCAGACGACTTCGGGCGCGTCGAATCCCTGCGCGGTCAGCATCTCCGTCGCCTTCGTCGCGCTGATGCGGCGGGGCTTAGGCGGCCCGTGCCCTTCCGGTGCGTCCTCGCGGAATTCGAGGATCGCGACCTTGCCGCCGTGCCGCAGGACGTGGTGCATCTGCGCGATCATGTGCGCGGGCGGCTCGATCTCATGGAGCACGAAGGCGATGAAGCAACAATCGAGGCTGCCCTCCGGCATCGGCAGGTCGTGATGCAGGTCCACATGCATCACCCGCACCGTGGGCGGGAGATCCTTCGACCCGGCGATGCGCATCATCTCCTCGCTCTGATCGAGTGCGAAGACGCGGCCCGATTCACCGACCGCCCTCGCCAGTTCGATGGTGAAGATGCCGGTGCCGCTGCCGAGGTCGGCGACATGCATCCCGTGGTGCAGCCCCAGCCGCGCGATCATCGCGGGCGGATCGAGCCGCGCGAGACGCTCCGGCGACTCCATCCGCTCCCATTTGGTCGTGTCGAAGATGTGCGATCGGTCGCCCTGCTCGGATGCCATTATTCATCCCTCCGATATTCGATGCCCGCATCGACCGGCACGAGGCCGAGCATGTGTGCCAAACCCAACGATGTCGCGTTATCCGTGAACGTCGTCCACTGCGGCAGCAGCCCCTTCGCCGCGATGGTCGTCATCAGGGAGTGCGCGCACGCGGTCGCGTACCCCTTGCCGCGTGCGCTCCGATCCGTGTGCGCGCCGACTTCGGCGTACGGCTCGGCGATGGCCCACGTCGCGGCGATCGCAACGAGTTTGCCATCGTCCTCGATCCCGTCCGCCAGCCCTTCCGCGACCAGGGCGGTGACGCTGCCGAAGGCGTCCGTCAGCCATTCCCCCTCACCACGCAGGAGGAGCGTCACGGCGTCGGCATCGGCCGGGCCGAGCGCGCGCGACTGCACCGTCGCGCGCTCCAGCGGCGGCAAGTACCACTCCTCCGTCGCGGCGAGGATGGTGATGTCCGTGCGCTGGTCGCCAAAGAGCGTGTCGCGCAGGAGGCGTTCGGTCTCGGCATCGGAGACCCAGAGGCGGCTGACGCCCGGTTCCTCGGCGAGAAAGTCCTGCAATGCCTGGGGGTTGCCGAGGGAGATCAGGTATGCGCCGCCGAGGGACGACGCGGGCAGCATCACCGCCGCCGCGAGGGGCCGGTGCGGATCGTCCACCGCGACGCGCGCCCCGCCGGATCGCAGGAGGAAACGCGCCGCCGTGTGCCACGGTCGCGGTTCCAACCGAGCCAGCAGCGCGGGAAACCGATCCTGCGGGTACTCCTGCATCGCGTTCGCCTTCCCGCGCGCCCTACCGCGCGTCATGCCCTCGCTCTCGGCCCCATGATACCAGACACCGCCGCAATCCCTATGCGCCCGGACGCATCGCGCGGCGCCTTCCGGGTACGCTACAATCAGGCAACAACGGGGACCGCACCCGAAACGTCCGGTGCGAACAATGCACAGAGAAAGGAACAACGCCGTGCCACTTGGCCTGACGATGGAAGAGATTCAACTGGTGATCGCCGAGGCGGCGGAGACGACGCCGGAGAACGGGCCGGACGGCGCGGAGATGAGCGACCCGGAATACCTCACCGCGTACCTGCTCAACATCATCATCCCGCTGATGCGCTACAACAACCAGCGCATTGAGGCGCAACTCCACGCCGCCGGGGTCATCATCCCCGAAATGTCGCAATCGGCGGAGCAAGCGCCGCACGGATAAGGACAACCGCGAAGATGGAAGGGTCTTAACACAGAGCACACGGAGGACACAGAAGGCATTCTCTTCTCTGTGTGCTCCGTGTGCTCCGTGTGCTCTGCGCGCTCTGTGGTACTTCCCCGGTTTCTCTTCGCGTCCTGGCGGTTGAAATGCCGCGCAAAAAGCGCCCCGGTGATGTACCAGGGCGCGGATCATTAACGGGTAGCCTTACGCGGGGACGGCGCTCGTGATCTGCTTGACCTCGTCCACGAGCAACTGGTTCCACGCCGCGCCGCGCTCGGCGCGCAGTTTCGTCGATTCCGCGCCCCACGCCTGCCGCGCCTCGGGCGAGAGGTCGCCGAAATCGGCGTTCTGCGGCGCGTTCAACTCCGGGTGCGCGGCGAAGAAGGCATTGCGTGCCTTCGTGGATTCCTCCGTCTGCGCGGCGGGCCGCTCAATCATGTGGCCCAACTCGTGGAACTGCTGGTCGAAGAAGACGAAGACCGGGATGGACTTGAACTTGCCCTCTTTGAGGTACTGGTTCATCAGGTCCTCGTTCTGGTCGCGCAGGAAGACCCGGATATTCATGTTCCCTGACGCATCGGCGATCTTGCCGAGCACGGGAAGCCCCGCGATCACGTCACCGCACCAGTCCTCCGCGATGACGAGGACGTTGAGCGGCGGCAGGTTGCGGAAATGCGCCGCATCGTCCGCCGAGATCGCCGCATTCCCGTAGTTCTCGTTGAACCGTTCCTTGTTCTGCGTCATCTGATCGACGTACTGCTGGTACGTCAGGCCATCGTTGAAGCGCTCCGCTGTTACCGCCATGTTCAGACTCCCTCCGAGAATTCACGGGTCAATGGTCGCTCGGTCCGCGATGAAAGCGGTAGCCGCCTTTCTTGCAACGTGCCCATGGGCCGCGCCTATTCCCCGGTGTCAGATGAGACGCGCCACGACGACCCCGAGATAGACCGCGATTAAGCCCGCGACGACGCTCCCGACGACATTCAGCGCGGCCCGCGTGATGCTGCCCACCTGGATGAGTTGCACCGATTCGAACATCCACGAGGAGAAGGTGGTGTACGCGCTCAGAAAGCCTGTCGTTAAGAGGAGGCGCACATCCGGGCTGATGAGCGCGCGGTCCGCCGCGAGGGTCAGGATCAGCCCGAGCGCGAATGCGCCGCTGATGTTGATGACGAAGAGGGCGAGCACGCTGGGGCCGGTGCGTTCGAGGATCCAACCTTGCAGAAAGTACCGGCTCAACGCGCCCAACGATCCGCCAACCGCGACAATTACCACACGCACGGTCGCGCCTCCCTTTCTCTGGACAAACAGAGCAGCGACATTGGAGAAGGTGCAGGTTCGCTTGTATCGTAGCGGCACCGAGATATGAGCCTCTACCGGTTCAGTCGCGCTGAAAGCGGATAATCTCGCTCTCGATCCCCGTATCGGTGACGCGCAGCAGGCCATAGGAGAACATCGCCTCGCCCCGGCGATCCGTCGGCGAGCCGGGGTTGAAGAACAGCACGCCGTTCACGCGCTCGTTCATCGGCTGGTGGCTGTGCCCGAAGATGACACAATCCACCTCCGAGAAGGAGCGACGGGCGCGCTCCGGCGTCGTCCCGCCCGCGCCGCCGTTGCCGTGCACGACGCCGATGCGCCACGGGCCGATCATCACGATCCGCTGCACCGGCAGCGTCATCGCGACATCCGGGGAGTCGGTGTTGCCGCGCACTGCGAGCACCGACGGCCCGAGCCGACGCACCCGCTCCAGCGCGTCGCGTGTCGTCATGTCGCCCGCGTGAATGATGAGATCGACATTTCGCAGCGCGTTCGCGACCGGGTACGGCACATCCCGCGCGCGGGAGGGGATGTGCGTGTCCGCGATCACCCCAACCGTCATCGGCGGCACCCAGACGCGCTGCTCGGCGGGCGGCGGCGGCAGCGGCGGGAACTGCGAGTTGTCCGCCCCCGTCCGCAGATTCACCCGGCCGGGCACCGGTGGCCGGTAGGAACCCCGCTTATCGGGGGGATCGGATTCGGTCACGCAAACCTCCACGGGCGAAGAGCAGGGACGAAGGACTAAGAACGATGCAAGTCATTGATCCGTGTCCTGCCGGATGATACCACGGCTCGTGCTATACTTACCGTCCGGCGGCATACACCGCCAAGTACTGCACGATGACGCTGAGGGAGTTACTAAATCCTTAGTCCTCACGCGCGACCGAAGGGAGAACAGGATGGCAGCGACCGCATCCTTCGATATTGTCTCGAAGTTCGACCGGCAGGAACTGAAGAACGCCGTCGACCAGGCGCAGCGCGAGATGATCACGCGGTATGACCTGAAAGATACGAAGAGCGAGATCGATCTCGACGACAAGGCGATCACGATCACCGCGCCGTCGGATTATGTCATCTCGACAATCCGGGACCTGCTGGAGAGCAAGGTGCTGCGGCGCAACCTCTCACTGAAGATTCTCGACGCGGGCAAGGTCGAGGAAATCTCCGGGGGCCGCGCGAAGCAGGTTATTACCCTCAAGGAGGGCCTGCCGGAGGACGTGGCCAAGAAGATGGTCAAGACGATCCGCGATGAGTTCAAGAAGGTGCAGCCGCAGATTCAGGGCGACGCGATCCGCGTGCAGGGCAAGAACCGCGACGATCTCCAAACCGTCATCGGCCACTTCCGCGCGCACGAGGACGACTATCCCGTCGCGCTCCAATTCGTCAATTATCGTTAGGGGCAGTAGTCAGTAGCCAGTGGGAACCGGCAGGAGTGTACAGCGACAGCACGATCCTACCGAGATCTTGTTGTATGGCAGAAAGCGATTGAACTCATCGAACATGTTCACCAGGCTACGCACGACTGGCCTCGAGAAGAACGTTATGGGCTGACTAATCAGGTGCGTCGCGCCGCAGTATCGGTACCTGCAAATATCGTTGAAGGACAGGGACGGAATGATGGCAAGGCGTTTGCGAACCACCTGACAATTGCCTATCGTTCACTGTACGGTAGAAACCCACCGCGTAATCGCTAAGCGATTGCAGTACCTTGATCGTGCTACCTATACCCTTTTGACTGATCGCACGGCGGAAGTTGGTCGTCTCCTGAATGGCCTCATGCGGAGTCTGCGTATACCATCAGATGCAACGCCACCAATCTCCACTGACCGCTGACCACTGACTACTGACTATCGACTACTGACTGCCAGGAGAATTCTTTGCCAAAGCAACGCACGTACCACATCCTGACGCTTGGGTGCGCGAAAAACGCCGTGGACTCGGAGGGGATGCATTCGGTCCTTTCCCGGCGTGGATATGAGGCCGTGAGCGCGCCACGCGCGGCGGAGGTCGTGATCGTCAACACCTGCGGCTTCATCGCGCCATCGCGGGACGAGTCGATGGGTGTGCTGCGCGAGCTGGCGGGGCGCAAGCGGCCGGGGCAGTTGCTCGTCGCGGCGGGCTGCCTGCCGGCGCTCCCCGGTTGGGAGCAGACGGTGAAGGATGAGCGGGGCGTCGATGCGGTCATCAAGACGCAGCAATGGAGCGGCATCGCGGACCTCGTCGATGAACTGACGGGCCGCGATGCGATGCCCGAAACCTGGGTGGGGAGCCGCCTCGCGGCGGATGCCGCCGCCGATGGTATGATTCCGCTGCCGCTGGCCGAGATCACGGCGGACGGGTTGATCGCGCCGTTCGCGCGCGCCACCGGCAGGCCGAGTGCGTACGTCAAGATCGCGGACGGCTGCAACCACACCTGCGCCTTCTGCACCATCCCCTCGATCAAGGGACCGAGCGTTTCCAAGCGGCCCATCGCCGTCCTCGAGGAGGTGCGCAGCCTCGTCGCAGGGGGCACGCGGGAGGTCGTCTTCATCTCCCAGAACACTGGCGCGTACGGGCAGGACCTGCGGCCACGCACGACGCTCGCGGAACTGCTCGCGTGGGTCTGCGAGCAGGCACCGGAACTGCCGTGGCTGCGGATGCACTACCTCTACCCGACGCACATCAACCCGCAACTGATTGACACACTCGCCAGCCATCCACAACTTGTGCCGTATATGGATTTTCCGTTGCAGCACGCGCATCCCTCTGTGCTGCGCGCGATGGGTCGCCCGTCGGATGCCGCGCAGACGCGCCGCACCATTGCCGCCCTCCGCGAGCGGATGCCGGAGATTGCGCTCCGCACGACGTTCATCGTCGGCTACCCCGGCGAGACGGAGGAGCAGTTCCAGACGCTGCTCGACTTCATCGGCGAGATGCAGTTCGACCACGTCGGCGCATTCACCTACTGCGACGAGCCGGGCACGCGCGCCTCCCTGCTGCCCGACGATGTGCCCGCTGCAGTGAAGCAGGAGCGGTACGCCCGCCTGATGGAGGTGCAGCGGGAGGTTTCGCTCGCCAAGAACCGCGCGCTCGTCGGGCGCACGCTGGATGTGCTGATCGAGGGTGAGGGTGAGGTCGAGGACGAGGTCGGCATGACCCTGCCGATCAGCGCGGGCCGCGCGAAGCGCCACGCGCCGGAGGTCGATGGCCTCGTCTTCGTCGCGGGCGTCCACCCCATCGGCAGCATCATCCCCGTGCGGATCACCGAGGCAGATGAATACGACCTCTGGGGGGATGCGCCCGAACTCGTCGCGAGCACGCCGCGCGCCGCGTCGCGCCCGCAGGCGAAGCGCCGCCGCCATCAGTAGGGTGTGCAGCGTTGCAGCGATCTGAAGGAGCAAGTGTGGAGATGGGGGTGCTGCGGCGCGGGCTGTGGCTCGAATACCTGACGCTCGGCTGGAATGTCGTCGGGGTGGGGATCGTCCTCGCGGCGGCATACGTGGCACGCTCCGTCGCTCTCGTCGGCTTCGGCTTGGATTCGGTGATCGAGATTTTCGCGTCTGTCGTCGTCGTCTGGCAACTGACGGGCGCGAACGAAGGCCGCGAGCGGCGGGCGCTCCGACTGATCGGCACGGCGTTCTTCATCCTCGCGCTCTACATCCTTGTCCAGGCGGCGTACCTGCTCGCGCGCGGGTCACGACCGGAGACATCCGTGGTCGGGATGCTCTGGCTCGCGGCGACGTTGATCGCGATGCTCCTGCTGGCGGCGGGGAAACGGGCAACCGGGGCGCACCTCGGCAATGCGGTGCTGATGACGGAGGCGCGAGTCACGCTGATCGACGCCAGCCTCGCCGCCGCCGTGCTCGTGGGGCTGGTTCTCAACGCGCTGCTCGGCTGGTGGTGGGCGGATCCCCTCGCCGGGCTGATGATCGTCTACTACGGCATCAAAGAAGGCGGCGCGGCGTGGCAGGGTGACGGATAGCCGCATCGATCAGGTTTTCGCCTCGACGTTCATCGGTTGATTGCCGGAGAGCAAACGCCGGACTTGGCCGATCAGTTCGTCGATGTCGAACGGCTTCAGCAGTAGTCCGACGCCCTTCTCGGTCAGATACCCCTGAATCTCCTGCGCCTTGCGCACCTCCGCCGTGCAGACGAGCACGGGGATCGTCGCGGTGTCGCGGTGCATCTTCATCTTCTGCAGCGTCTGCCAGCCGATGTACTCGCGGTCGAAGACGAGATCGAGGATGACCAGGTCCGCCGTAGCGTCGAGGATTTTCTTCATGTCCTCGACCGCGAACCCGATCACGGTGACGCGGAACCCTTCGTCCTCCAGAATGATCCGAAAGAGGTCGAGGATTTCCTGTGTGTCATTGATGACGAGGATATGTTTTTCCGGTGCCTTCTTCGCCGCATTCGCCATTCCCTTTTCCTCCCCCACAGAGTGTCACGACGCACGATTCGTCTCGCAGCAGGAATGGACGATGCGAGACGTCCTTTACTCTTAGGTACGTGCCGCTGCATCGCCTGCACACGGCCAGACGGGGCGAAAGAGCACCCACTGGCCGGGATCATCGGCGATCACCGTCTCCATATTGGCGAGGACGCGGCGCATGTTCTCCGCAACGTCCGCCGCCGTCTTGCCTGTCCGTTGTAGCGGCACATGGCGCAGCACGAACCCATAATGTGTCGTGTCGATGCGCGGCGTCAGGATCGTAATGATCTCCGCGTTCGTCGCGAGGGCCATGCGGATATGTCCCGTCGGCAGCGTCGTCTCCGCGCCGAAGAAGGTCACGGGCACGCCAGTGCCCGACCAGTCGCGATCGACGACCATGCCGACGAACTTTCCCTCCTTCAGCGCCTTCATCACGCGGCGCACGCTCCCCGGCTCCTCCACCTGCTCGATCTGCCACCCGCGCGACTGCCGCAGGTACGTCACGGAGTCGTGCACGAAGGCCGAGGTGGTGCGACCGACGAGGAGATGCGCGTCGTAGCCGCGATTGATGATGAACTGCCCCATGATGTCAAATGCCCCGTAGTGCGCCGAGCACATAATGACACCGCGACCAGCCGCGAGCGTCTCATCGACGATGCGCCAGTCGCCATCGACACGCACCTGCCGGTCCAGCCGCTTGAGCGAGACGCGCGGTACCCGGAGGAGGTCGAAGCCGTTACGCGCCTGCATCTGGAACGCCCGATGCGCCGCCGCCTGCACCGCCGGTTCCGTCGCCCCGATGCCCATCACATGGCGCATGTTGTCCGCCACATTGGCGCGCAGGTTCCTGTTGCGCTGGTAGAAGTAGTCGCCGAACCGGTCGGACGCCCAGTAGCCGACGGGTCGCGGGATGGCGAGGAGCAGCACGCTCACGACCTGCGCAGCATAATTCCCGGCCCGCCGCAGCCAGTTCGGTGGCAATTCAATCCATTGCTTCAGTACGTTCGCCACCCCTCACCCCTCATCCCCCACGATTCCACGTTTTCATACGAAGGCTTCGATCGGCCAGCCGCGCTGCTCCGCCTCACGCCGCAAGCGCGCGTCCGGGTTGACGCAGATCGGATGGCCGACCAGCGCGAGCATCGGCGCGTCCGTGTAGTGGTCGGCGTAGGCGGATGACGCATCGAGGCTGAGCGCGTGCTCCGCCGCGAACCGCTGCACGAGGAGCGCCTTCGCCCGTCCGTACGGGTGCGGCCCCTCAAGGCGCGTCGTCAACCTCGGCCCACGCCCCGGCGTTGATGACGCCTTGACCGCGAGCCGCGTCGCGATCACATGGTTGATGCCGAGGAATTCCGCCATCGGCTGCAGCAGGAACCAGAGCGAGCCGGAGAGCATCACCGTCGTGTGCCCCCGCGCCCGGTGCGACGCGACCGTCTCGATCCCGCGCGCCGCGAGCCGGGGGCGGATGTCTCGCTCGAAGCAGTCCAGACCGAGTTGCTGCATCTCCGCGAGGTCCTTGCCACGCAGGTAGGGGCGGTGCCGCCGGATGCTCTGCACGATGTGCGACGGCGTCGGGCGGAGATGGCGCATGGCGAACCCCGCCGTCAGCAACGCCTCGCGCACGCCGAGTTGCCGCTTCTCCCAGAGGTAGCGCAGAAAGAGGCGTTCCGCTGTCGTCCCTGGCAGCAGGGTGCGGTCCACATCGAAGATCGCGCCGATCGATGCCGCCGCGCCCGCGTCGCGCGGGGTGACGGGAATTTCGGTCGCCTCGACAACGGCGCGATTCCCTACGAGGGGGACGGTCGTCTCGATGGCGGCGGGCAGGTTCGACGGGTCAGAGCGGACGCGGTCGGCGGGCTGGTCAGTCACCCGACGCCTCCCCGGGGGCGTTCGCCTTGTGCACGGGTTCCTGGATCAAACTGCCCTGCGGGGTGCGCGGCCGGGAGTCCGTGCGTGCCGCCTTACCGGTGAGATTGTCCCACGAATCGTAGACGACGGGCAGGCCGCGCACGAGCGAGAGGATCACCGCGCTATAGACGAAGAACCACGTCACGCCCCGGCCAACGGGTGTGTCGTACGGCGCGAGGAACGCATTAGTGTGCGGCAATCGGGCGCCGAACAACCCGGCAAGGAAGCCGAATGCGAGTACCTTCGCCACGCCGTAGAAGGCGCGCATGAAGCGCGAGCCGGTGAGCCATTGGGTGATCGGCGAGCGCATCATCGAGTTCGTGCCGAAGGCGGTCTTCCCCTCCTTCAGGCCGAGCGAGCGCATCGCGTCGATCATAAAGCCGCGCGCGATCATTGCCAGCGGGATCCAGACGGGGATGATGCCGAGATGGGCGAAGACAACCCAGAACGTCATCTCGACGACGCGATCCCCCGCGATGTCGAAGACCGCGCCGAACTCGTCTGCCCGCCCCCGCCGCCGCGCCACGATGCCGTCCAGCGCGTCCGACGCGATGATCAGATAGACGAGCACGACGACGCATGCGACGGCCAGTGGCTGCCGCGTGTAGAGCAACCTGACCGTCCCGAAGAGCACGAAGAGCCGAATTACGGTAATCAGGTTCGCCACTGCGTCTCCGCCCCATCACCCGCGCGGCATGGTCGCGGAACCACGCCATTTTGCCGCCGAACGCGGCACGAGTATAGCATAGGGAAGCGCAATCAGCGGTGCAGCAGCGTGAGGAACACCACCCACGCGATCGCGGCGACAACCGCACTGCCGAGCGTCAGGAGGCGCGCGGCGAAGCGGTCATAGCGGTGGAGCGCCCACGCGAGCGCGGTGTTCGCGGCGAGGACGATGCCGACGATGAACGGGATCGTCCACAACTCTCGCTTGTCGCCAATGCGGTTCGGCTGGCTCGACCCCGCCGGACCGAAGTGGAGCGCGATCTGATCCGGGAAGTGCGTGTACCGCGCGGCGATGTAGGCGATCATCGCGCCGACGAGGAGGAGCGCGGCGGCGAGAAACGCGAGCGCCGGTCGATCCGTCAGGATGGACCGCTCGCCAGCATCCGGCGCGACGATCACCCGCCGACTGCCCGTGCTCGTCAACTCGCCGGTGCCGATTGGCCCGCTCTGCCGCACGCGAACGGGTGGCGATTGCGCCGGTGATTGGATCGAAAATTGCCCAGTCTGACCACGCACGGGGGGATACGGGAACTGCCCCGACGCGGCAGGGTTGTACGCCCCCGGCGCGGCGTCCGGCGGCACGACGTACGCACCACTCTGGTACGGCGTCGATGGCGGCGCGGGGAGCGGCCCGCTGCGGCGCGGGTCGGCGTTGCTCCCCGCCGGTGGGCCGGGCGCACGGAATTGCCCGCTCTGGGAGGGCGGCGGTGGGGCCGGGAACGCGCCACTCCCGCGCGCCTGATCTGCCGACGGGGTGGGGAACTGCCCACTGCGCCGGTACGCGGGCGCATCGTTCGGCACGGTCGGGAGCGGGCCGCTGCGTCGCGGCGGCGGCTCCTGCGTGGGGAACCGCCCGGAATACGGTCCGCGTGGCGGCTGATCCGGCGCGGGCGTCGTCCGCCACGCCGCCGTGTCGTACGGGTTGTAGGGCGTCGATCCCCCCGGCACGGGCGCGTTCGCCAGTCGGTCGGGAGTGGACGGTGGGGGCATGGGCGCGCGATCAGATTCGCTCGCGGTGCGTCGGGGCAACTGTTCGGGTCCCAGCGGCGGGCCATCCTGACGCACGGGCACATCGCCACCACCTTCCGCGTTCGATGGCGGGGAAATGGGCGGCGGTGCGGCGAACATGCCGGGTGTTTCCTCGGCGGGAACATCGGGTTCCCCGGTGCGCCGCGCATCCTTCTCCCGGTCGTCAGGCCCCCGGGGCGGCATCAGCGCGCCGCTGCGGGCGTCCGCGCGCCCGCATAGACCGGCGTGCACCAGTCTCGGTGCGCCGGCAGGTTGCCGCGCACGGCCTTGAAGAAGACCTCCTGCAACCGCCGCGTGATCGGCCCGACCGCACCCGTCCCGATGGGGCGTTGATCGACGGAGGTGACGGGCGAAATCTGCGCGCCCGTGCCGCAGAGGAAGAGTTCCGACACGCCGTAAAGTTCGCTGCGGTCGATCTGTCGCTCGATCACCGGGATGCCGAGGTCATTCGCCAGCGCGATCACCGTCGCCCGCGTGATGCCGACGAGGATGTTGTTCGCGCCGGGCGGCGTCACGAGCGCGCCGTTATCGACGACGAAGAGGTTCTCCGCGCTCCCCTCGGAGACGTGCCCATCGGAGGAGAGCATGATCGCCTCGTCGTAGCCATTCAGTTCGGCCTCGGTGCGGGCGAGCGCGGAGTTGATGTAGATGCCGGTGATCTTGGCGCGCGCCGGGGCGGCGTTGTCCTCCACCCGCACCCACGACGAGACGCACGCCTTCAGCCCCTTATCCGTATCGAGGTAGTTGCCGAGCGGGCGGGTGTAGATCGTCAGTGCGTCCGCATCGATGTTGATGCGCGGCCCGAGTTCCAGCGAATCCTTGTATGCCAGCGGCCGGATGTAGATGTCGTACCGCGCGTCGTTGCGGCGCATCAGGTCAACGGTGAGGTCGCAGAGTTCGTCGGCGGACTTCTTGAGGTCGATCATCAGCGTCTTGCAGGAGCGGATCAGCCGCTCGTAGTGCGCCTTGAGGTGGAAGAGGTAGAGTTCGCCCTCCTCCTCATTCCAGTAGCCGCGAATGCCCTCGAAGCAGCCGGTGCCGTAGTTGAAGGCGTGCGTCATGACGCTGACTTTCGCCTCGCTGAGCGGGATGAACTCGCCACCGAAGTAACAAAGCGGATCGCTCGCCGTACCGGTCATCACCTCTGCCTCCCTTTCGTCCACGCACCCCGCTCCACGCGTTGCGCTATCATACCACGCCGCCGATGGGGGAGAAGCCAGGGCGAAGAAACCGGAAGCCGGAAGCCGGAGGGGAGGAAGTCAGAAGGTAAATAGCTGACATCTGCCATCCGGCTTCCGGCTTCTGATTTCTCCCCAGCGACGCTACGGTTTCGCCGTCCCGCTCGCCGCGCTGCCGGAGGGTGCGGTGCCGCTACTGCCCGGTGTCGCGGTTCCCGCCGTGGGGGTCGCGGTGGTGCCGGTCGTCGTACCACTTCCGGCGGGTGCGGTGGCAGCGGACGTCCCGCTCCCTGCGGCGCCGGGTGTGCCGCTCGGTTCCACAACCGTCGGGCCGGGCGTGTACGTTGGGGTGGCGGGCGCACCTGCCGGGGCCTGGAAACCGGCCGGTGGGGACGGGAACGGCGTCGGCACCGACTCCTTCACCTTCGCCTTCGCAGTCTCGGCGGCGAGCCAGTCCGCGAACCGCTTGTCGCGCAGTTGCCGGTAGACCGTATCATCGAACTCGCGATCCGCGACGTGCTCCGTCACCTTGATGATGTGCCAGCCGAACTCGGTCTGCACCGGCTGGCTGACGCCGTTGACCGGCAGCGCGAACGCCGCGTCCTCGAACGGCTTGACCATGATCCCGCGCGGGAAGAAGCCGAGGTCGCCGCCGTTCGGCTTGGTCGTCGTGTCCGTGCTCAGTTCGCCCGCAACCGCCTGGAAATCTTGCCCCTGCTCGATGACGCGATTGCGCGCGCTCCGCGCCGATTCCTCGGTAGGCAGCAGCATGTGGAGGGCGTGCACCTCCTCGCCGCGCGTCGGCGTCTGCGCTTCGAGCGCCTCGCGCGCCCGCTGCCGGCCGAGGGCGGGCCGGATAATCAGCCGCTTGTAGTCCGCGATGCTCATATCTGCGTCCTTCTTCCGCTCCTTCGCGAAGTCGCCGAGCGACGCGGTCGAGGTGGCGCGCGCCTCCTGATTCGTCGGCGTCTGCGACGGCACCGGCGTCTCCGTCGGTGGCGCGGTCGCGGTCGGCGGCGTGTTCGGCGTCGGGGTGAGTGCGGATGCAGTCGCGGTCTGCGTCGCGCCCGCCTGCGTTGTCGCGGTCACGCCGCTGGCGATCGCGACGGAGGTCTGCGTCACCTGCGCCGTCGCCGCGTCGGCGGTCGCCTGCCTGGTGGGATTCAACGTCGGCGCGGGCGTCGGGCTGCTGAGGCGCACGGGCGAAAACCGCTCCGCGAGCGTCTCACCGACCTCCGCGTCCGTGAGCGTCACGCCCAGCCCCGGCAGGCCATCGAGCACGACCTGATCCTGCACCATCGTATTCAGCGTCTCCGGGTCCACCGGCGCGTTGCGGATATTCGTGACCTCATCCCGCGCTGCCTGCGCCGCGACCTGCAACTGCTGGGTGTTCCCCTGCCCGAGTTGCGCCTGGAAGGAATACTGCTGGAGTCGTGTGAGCAGCGTATCACGCCGCACCTTCCAGTAGTCGCTGCGGATAATCGTGTGGCTATTCACCGATGCAACGGTCTGATTGGGGATGAGGTAGTAGTACCGCAGCGCCGAGAAGCCGATGATAAAGAGCAGGATCGCCCCAAGCGCGGACATGCTGATGACCAGCACCTTCCGCTGCCGCGCCTCGCGTTCGCGCCGCGACCGGCGACGGCGTGCCTCACCCGTCGGCTGCGCGGCAACGATCGAATCACGACGAGCATTACGCGGCATGGGACTCCCCGGTACTGAGTGATGACACTCGCGTCTCAGTACTCAGTACTCAGCACTCAGTACGACGTTATGACTGACGGCCACCCGAAACGAAGGGGAGGAGGGCGAGGTGCCGGGCGCGCTTGATCGCCACGGCGAGGGCGCGCTGCCGCTTGGCGGACATGCCCGTCTTGCGGCGTGGCTCGATCTTGCCGCGCTCGGAGATGAACCGGCGCAGGCGCGCGATATCCTTGTAGTCGATCTCATCGACGCCATCCGCAGCGAAGATATCGACCCGCCGGCGACCACCCGCCCCCGGGCCACCACCGCCAAACCGACCACCGCCACCGCCCCGGTAGCCACCACCGCCACCGCCGCCACGGTAGCCGCCACCGCCGCCACCGCTGCCGCGATACCCACCACCACGATCGTCGGAGCGGGGGGGACGGTTGTCATTGGATGCGCCATCGCCCGATGCGGACGGCGGACGCTGCTCATCAACCATGGGTCATTCCTCCTATGAGAGTGTATTTCTTTCGTACCTGGCACCTAGAAGGGCACATCATCGAACTCTTCGCCCGCGAAGGTCTCCTCATCGGCGGGGGCCTTGCGCTGCGGTTGCGGGCGCTGCGGGCGCTGCTGTTGCGGCGCGGCGCTACTCTGCGCATCGCCCCAGTCATCGCCGCTCGCGTCACCACCAGCCTCGCGGCGATCGAGCAGCGTCAGGTCATTGGCGACGATGTCGAACGATGTTCGCTCGACACCCTGATTATCAGTGTATTTGCGGGACTGGATGCGCCCCTCGACGTACACCTTGCTGCCCTTGTGCAGACTCTGGCCGGCCATCTCCGCGAGGCGTTCCCACGCGACGATGCGGTGCCACTCGGTCTCGTCCGTCCAGTTGCCGCTCGGGTCCTTCCGACCGCGACTAGTGGCGAGGCTGAAGTTGGCGACGGCTTGCCCCGCTGGCGTGTACCGTATCTCCGGATCGCGACCGAGGTTGCCGACCAATATCACCTTGTTGACACTATAGCGCGCCATCGTCGTGCTCCTCCCTGGCCCTTATGCGCGGGCGGGTTCGCTCTCGTCCTCTGGTTCCGGTTCGGCGGCGGGCGTCTCCGCCGTCGGCGGCACGGTCAGGTCCGTGCCGTCGGGGGCCATCGTCGCGCCCTCATCAGTGTCCATCGCCGCGCGACTCGGTGCGGTCATCACCGCGCCATTCGTTTCGCCTTCACCCGCAGACGCGCTCACAGTTTCGCCCTCGCCTTCGGTCACGCCCTCGCCCTCCGTGCCCTTCTTGGGCTTCTTTGGCTTCGGCGGCACATATGACGTGACAAGGCTGCGGATCACCTGATTGTTCAGGCCGAGATCGCGCTCCAGTTCGTTGATGCCGGTGGGGTCGAGGTCGAAACGATAGAGGGCGTAGAATCCGTCGCGGTAATCGCGGATCGGATACGCGAGACGGCGGCGGCCCCAGGGGGAGGTCGTCGTCAACTCGGCGACAACGCCGCCGCCGGTGGTGATGTAGGCGGAGATGCGCTCCATCGCCGCAGGCATCTCGTCTTCCGCAATGTCGGGCGCTAACACAGCCATGAGTTCATACGTACGCACCGTTCCTCCCTTTCCGTGGAGTAAATCGCCCCATCTTCGTCAACCGCGCGGCGGTCGCGCGGCGGTGCAAGCCGCGCGTGGATGGAGCGGAAAGGCATCGCAAAAGCGGGCCACGCGGCCCGCAGCGCACGGCATCCTACGCTACCCGCCCGCCGCTGTCAACGGGACGCGAAAGCAACAAGTAGCGAGTGAAAAGTAACAAGAAACAGAGTTGCGGCTCTTTGGTACTTGTTCCTTTCCACTTTCAGCTTGTTACACACTTTCACGATGATCCTGTCGTGCGCAGCGCTGCCGCCGGATTGTCGTAGGGGCGCATGCGATGCGCCCCTACAGCCGCCATCGTCATTGTGAAAGAGTCTTACTCGCTTCTCGCTCCTCGCTCGGCGATGCCGCTCCACCAGAGGTATGACACGTCCCGCAGCACTCCCTCGGCAACGTCGCCCTCGCCGCGCCGGAAACGGTAGTAGCTGTCGTACCGCGTCTGGGTGATCTCCCCGGCCTCGACTGCTGTGCGGATCGCGCATCGAGGTTCGTGGAGGTGCGTGCAGTCCCGCAGCGCGCACCTACCGAGGTGCGGACGAAACTCCGGGAAGCACTGATCGAGCGTGGGGAGCATCTCCGGTTGGAGCGCGAGCGAGCGGATGCCCGCCGTATCCGCGATGTAGCCACCCGTCCCATCGAGCGGGAAAAGGCGCGTGCCAGTCGTCGTGTGGCGGCCCTTGCCCGTGGAGTCGCTGACCGCGCTGATTCGCTCCCGCACGCCCGGCAACAGCGCGTTCAGCAGGCTCGATTTGCCCACTCCTGACGGCCCGAGGAACGCCGATGTCCGGCCCGCGAGCAGCGCGCGCAGCGCATCGAGGCCGACCGCCACCATCGTGCTCGCGCGGACGACAGGGTAGCCGAGGCCTGCGTACACGTCCAACCGTTCCTCCAGCCACGGCGCGACGCCGAGGTCCACCTTGTTCATGCAGACGACCGCCGACAATTCTTCCGCTTCGGCGGTGACAAGGAAGCGGTCGAGCAGGCCGAGATGCGGCTCCGGCTCCCGTGCGGCGAGCACGACGACCAGTTGCTCCAAGCCGGTGACGGAGCGGAGCAGCCCCTGCCCCGGCTGCGGGTCGCGCCGCGTGAAGGCTCCCCTGGCCCGCTCGACGACATCCTCGATCATGCCCGTGTCGTCGCCGGTGACGAGCACGCGGACGCGATCGCCCACGGCAACGGGGTCGTGGTGGTGCACCTTGACGCGCTGCACGCTGTTGCGGAACGTCGTGCCGCCGCTCTTGGCGTAGGAGAGTTGCTTGCGCAGCCGCCCGCGAATCTCGCAACGCAGCACGCGACCTGGCGTCTCGACGTTGTAGATGCCCCGGCTGCCGTCCACAACAAGGCCCTCCAGCAGGGCTGGCTTGCTCGTCGTCTTTCCGTGATCTGTTTCGCTCAAAGCATGATGCTCCTCGTGAAGTACGCTGACCTCTCACGATGTATGTGAGAGCAGGAACGGCACGCCCAGTCAGGCAATGCCTGCTGGGGAATGTATGGCCATCAGCGTCAAGGAGCGACCGAGGGGAAGGATCGAACCTTAGAAGCGGGTATCCGACACCGGAGAAGCGGTCCGAGAACGCTGATCGCGCGGCACAGATGCGAGCATGGCCATCGTCGTACCCTCCTTCTGCTTCCTGCTTCATTGGCGGATTGTCTTTATGAGCGACGGGAGAATTCCGGCCACCCAACGGTATGGAAGATTCTAGGGGCACGGCGGGTTTTCGTCAATCACCACGGTGCGTCAGCCATTCCCTGTCGGCAGCAATTGTGCTACGCTATGCATGTCGCGCCGCCGCGCCGTTGCGGTCGCGCAACCCGCATAGCAAGCCTGGTCAAAGGAGATCAAAGCGATGCCGAAGGTCTATTTCCCCAAGGAGAACCGCACCATTGAGGTACCGTATGGCGCGAACCTGCGGAAGGCGGCGCTGGATAACGGCATCGATGTCTACGGCTTCCCGAACAAGTTCCTCAACTGCCGGGGCCACGGCCTCTGCGGCACCTGCGCGGTGAAGGTTGACCCCGAGTGGAACCTCTCCGACCGCACCAATGCCGAGATCCGCAAACTGAAAGCCGCACCGCTTCGCCTCTCCTGTCAGGCGCAGGTTGAGGGGGACATCACCTGCACGACGCTCGTGCCGGTTGATACCATCCGTCCCATCACCCAGACCTCGTGCTACATCATCGTCAGCCGCACCCGGCTGGAGATGGTGCAGGAGGTCGTGGGCAACGAGTTCCAGCGCAATGTCTTCCTCGACCTGGCGGAGACGGAGACTATCGCCCGTGAGATCGCCACGCTCTACCCGGACGGCAACTGGGAAATCCGCGAGTTCTCGGACCCGCTGGTGACGCAGGAATTCTCCTTCTCGTACAACATCCTGCGCTACTCCCGGCCCGCACGGGGTAAGGAAATGGCGGATGGCGAGGGCGATCTCACCGCCATACCCATCGCCGCCATTGGCGGCACGCGCGCCTGAACATCGCCCGATCCTGATTATCACGACGCAATGGAGCAACGACCTGCACACTGTCGGGTCGTCGCTTCGTTTCTTTCTTCGTGCGTGTTAGAACGGCTGGCGCGGCGGCTTCTTGACCCGGAATCCGGTCTCCCGCACGCGGGAGCGCACCCAGCGGTCGACGCGCTCCCGCGTGACGATGCCGATGATCGCGCCCGCGTCGTTGACGACCACGATCGTGCGCGCCTCGCTCCGTTCGAGCAGCCGCAGGCCGTCGTAAAGCGTCATCTCGGGCGTCAGCGTCAGCGTGGGCAGCGCGGAGACCGGCGTCATCGCCGCGCCGACGGTCGTCTCCATCCAGAGGGTGCGCGGCACCTTGCGGACGTTCGTGTCAAGGTCCAGCACGCCGAGAACAACGCCGTTTGCGCCGACCGGTCGCGGCCCGCTGAGGCGATCCGAGAGGAAGACATCGACCACGTCGCCGATGGGCTTCTCCGGCGCGATCAGCGGGCCGGGGCCGGTGACCGCCGCGAGCGGAATATCCTGGCTCGTCTCCTGCCAGAGCAACTGGACGAACGACATCCGCCCCGCCCGCCCGATGTACCAGCCAACGAGCAGTATCCACAGGCCGAAGAAGGGCGCGTAGAACGTCACGACCGCGCCGAGCGCGAGCGTGACCCACGAGAGAACCTGCCCGTACCCGGCGGCGACGCGCGTGCCGAGCAACAGGTCGTCCGCGAGGTACCACGCGAACGCCCGCACGACACGCCCGCCATCGAGCGGGAACCCCGGCAGCAGGTTGAGCACGACGAGCAGCCCGTTGATGATCGCGAGCGCGACAAAGACGGCGAACAACGGGCCGTTGCGTTCGTGGAACACGAGTGCGAGCAGCCCCGTCACCGCACCGAGGGCGAAACTGATGCCCGGCCCCGCGAGCGCCACCGCACACTCGTCGCCAGGCGTGCTGCGCTCCGCCGCGATCTCCGCCGCACCGCCGAGCAGCGAGAGCTTGACCCAGCGCACCGGCAAGCCGATGCGCCGCGCGACAACGGCGTGCGCGAACTCGTGCGCCGCCACCGAGCCGATGAACGCGAGGCCGATCGCCCCGGCGACGAGCGCCCAGACCATCGCTGCGCTCCCCTGCACGCCGTACGGCTTCCCACCCGTGAACGCCCCGACAATCGGCAGCAGGAGCAGCAGCAGCAGGTCCCACGACAGCCGCACGGGAAGCCCCGCGACGGTCAGGAGCATCGTCCCGCGCTTCCCATGACCGATGGAAAAGAATGTGTGCGACGCACATGCCAAATCTCCCGCTTCCCTTCGCGGGAGGAGGGCCGGAGGGATGGGAGACCTACAGGCGCTGGTAATCTTCGAGGTCGAGGACAAAGACGGTGGCGGCGGCGGTCTGCACGGGCGAGTTCGACTCCCCGGACTGCCGGGAGCGCGCCTGCCCGCGGATGAGATCGAGCACCGGATCCACTTGCTCATCCTGCACACCGATCATGATCGTCGTGTTGCCGCGCCGCAGGAAACCGCCAGTGCTGGCTAGCCGGGTGGCGCGATATTCCGCTTCGAGCAACGCATCCACGACGTTATCGGCGTCTTCATTCTGGACGACGGCGATAATCAGTTTCACTCGTGGAGCCTCCTCGGTCGTGACGCGCGACGCGGGGTCCCGTACCCCACCGTGGAATTACTATAAGCCACCGGAGGGTGCAAAGTCAATCAGCACAGCGCCTTCCCCGGCCGACGCTCGTTGCGTCACAAGGAAAAGGTCTGCGATTCCTGGGTGATGGGCTATACTGATATGAACACGAAGGGAGGGTTGACGATGGCAACGAAGACTGAAGCGACGATTGAAGACCTCATCCATGCTCCGGATGACGCGATGTACGAACTGATTGACGGAAAGTTGGTGCGCATGTCACCCACGGGCTTTCTGCCAAGCCGCGTTGCGAGTGAGATATTCGTTGCCTTACGCGAATACGAGCGGCATACCAATAGCGGTTATGCGATGACCGATGGCACTGCGTACGTTGTGAATCTCCCGCGTCGTCGCTCATTCAGTCCTGACGCTTCTTTCGCGCGCTCCGCGCCGGAAAATCGCATGCGGTTTGTAGACAGCGCACCCGTTTTCGCCGCTGAGGTGCGTTCGGAAGGCGATTACGGAAATGCGGCGAACCGTGCCTACCATGCGAAACGCGCCGAGTATTTCGCGGCGGGTACCGCCGTCGTCTGGGATGTTGATCCGGTCGCACAGACGATACGCTCCTATCGCGCCGACGGCCCCGACACACCGACACTCTTCAAGGTGGACCAGATTGCGGACGCCGAATCCGCTTTGCCTGGTTGGCGCGTTCCCACGAGCGACATTTTCGGCTAACCCGTACCGAAAAGCGGAGAGCGGTGCTATACTCGTCGTTCGAGCGCGGGGTGTCCGCGCTATTCGTGCGTGAGACACTGGGGCGCCGCCACACTGCGAGACTCTGGAACCGCGGAATGCGGGGGACAACGATGAGTACCAGCACACCCATCCTGCCAACCTGGGCATCCGAACCGGTGGAAATGCCGGTGGCCGACGCGCCCGATGCGGCGAAGAAATACTACATCTGGACGATCGGCTGCCAGATGAACGTCGCGGAATCGCATCAGATGGCCGCCGCCTTCCAGCACGCCGGCCTCGGTGAGGCGAAGACGGAGCGGGAGGCGGACGTGATCGTCCTCAATTCCTGCGTCGTGCGGCAGGCGTCGGAGGACAAGGTCCGGGGCAAGATCGGCGCGCTCTACAAACTGAAGCGCGAGAAGCCGGACCTGAAGATCGCGCTCACGGGCTGCATGGCGACGAAGCACGAGGACGAGCTGATGACGCAGTATCCCGTGCTCGATCTCGTCTTCGAGCCTGCCGCGATCGAGGAATTGGGCCGGATCGTGCCGGAGATGGACGATGATCTCGCCGCCCTGCCGCACTTCTATCTGCCGGAGCACACCGCGCCGAGTGTGACCGCGTTCGTCCCGATCATCATGGGGTGCAACAAGGTCTGCTCGTACTGCATCGTCCCCTACCGCCGGGGCAAGGAGCGCTCCCGCCCGATCACGGACTTGCAGGCCGAGGTCGCGGCACTCGCGGTGCGCGGCGTGCGCGAAGTGACGCTGCTCGGACAGATCGTGGACCGCTACGGCTACGACTTCAAGGACGGGACGGACCTCGCGAATCTGCTCGAAGCGATCCACGACACGCCGGGGCTGGACCGCATCCGCTTCCTCACATCGCACCCCGCGTACATGTCCGAGCGGATCGTGCGCGCCGTCGCCGATCTCCCGAAGGTTTGCGAGCACATCAACCTGCCTGTGCAGGCGGGCGATGACGAGATGCTCCGCAAGATGCGCCGTAACTACACCGCGAATGAGTACCGGCGGCAGATCGAGACGATCCGCGCCATCATGCCGGAGACGACCATCGCCACCGACATCATCGTCGGCTTCTGCGGCGAGACGGACGCGCAGTTCGCGAACACCCTGCGCCTGCTTGAGGATGTCCGCTGCGATGTCACGCACGTCGCGATGTATTCCCCGCGCAAGGGGACGGCCTCCGCGCGCTGGGAGGACGATGTGCCGCGCGAGACGAAACTGGCCCGCCATCAGGCCGTCGAGCGGTTGCAGGAGCGCGTCTCGCAGGAGCGCAACGACCGGCTCGTCGGGCGCGAGATGGAAATCCTCGTCGATGGGCAGGGCGACGGGCGCTGGCGCGGACGGACGCGCGGCAACAAACTCGTCTTCTTCGCGGACGAGACGAACCGGCTCGGCCAGATGGTGCACGTCCGCATCGACCGCGCGACGCCGTGGTTCTTGCAGGGGGAACTGACGGCAATCGAGGGCGTGCCGGTCGCCGCGCGGGCGGGGGTGGGCGCGTGAGTAATACTGGCGGCGAGACGAGTGCGGCGCAGCACGAGGAACAGGCGGCGCGGGAAATGCCCTCGGTTTGCGTCGCGGTTGTGACGGTCAGCGACACGCGGACGGAGGAGACCGACATGAGCGGGCACATCCTGCGCGAGGCGCTCGGCGCGGACGGCCACACGATCGCGTTCTATCGCGTCGTCAAGGATGATAATGGGCCGATCCATGCGGCGCTCAATGAGGCAACGAGCGACCCGGAGTGCGACGCGATTATCTTCAACGGCGGCACCGGCATCGCCCGTCGCGACACGACGTTCGATGTAATCGACCGCGTGCTGGAGAAGCAATTGGTCGGCTTCGGCGAAATTTTTCGCTCCCTAAGTTACGCGGAGATCGGCCCTGCCGCCATCATGTCCCGCGCGACGGCGGGCACGTACCGCAACCGGATCATCATCTCCATCCCCGGCTCATCGGCGGCGGTGCGTCTCGCGCTGGAGAAATTGATCCGCCCGCAACTCCCGCATATGGTCTGGGAACTCGTCCGCCAATAAGAGATGTTTGAACCGCGAAGGCGAAGGACGCGAAGAGGGAAGAGAAAAGCAAAATTTGAATCTTTTCTTCTCCGTACTCCTTCGCGCTCTTCGCGCCTTCGTGGTTCAATGGTTTGGTCAATGTTATGAGGAGGCACGACGCGCATGGTAGACACCCCGAATCGGGCACAAGGGAAGCGACGGCTCGTTGAGCGCGCGCTGGAACTGGCGGGCGAGGGCCGCTGGGAGGACGCCGAGCAGGTAAACCGCGACATCCTCGCGCGCTTCCCGCGCGACTTCGAGGCGATGAACCGCCTCGGCAAGGCACTGGCGGAGCAGCATCGCTACCGCGAGGCGCGCGACACCTATCAGCAGGTGCTGGAGGTGGAGCCGACCAACCCCATCGCGCGGAAGAACGTCGCCCGCATGGAACTGCTGAGCACCGCGCCCGTCGTCGAGCCGAACGGAGCAGCGCGGGAAGCGCGTCCGCAGGCACGGCAGACGATGTTCATCGAGGAGCCAGGCCAGTCGGCCATGCTGATCGTCGAGAGCGCCGTGCCGCAGGTGATCCTCTCGAAGTTGATCCCCGGCGACCACCTCGAACTGCGCGTGCAGGCGGAATCGGTCGCAGTCTACACCTACGACGACGAGTTCGTCGGCTTCCTGCCCCCGCGCGTCGGCCAGCGCCTGTCGATGATGATGGCGAACGGCAACCAGTACCAATCCGCCGTCGCCGCAGTGCTGGATGGCGCGCTCCGCATCGTTGTGCGCGAGACCTTCCGCAGCGCGGAGAACAGCACGCGCCTTTCCTTTCCGACCAGCGGGAAGCCCGCCGCCATCCCGCGCGCCTACACCCGCGATGTCCGCCGCCCGACCCTCGAACCGGGGCTGTACGACGAGGACACGGACGATGAGGAGGTTGATGATGACGAGGACGAGGAGTTGGAGCCGGACGCCGAGGAGAACGAGATCGTCGAGGACGAGGAGTTGATCGGCGAGAGCCGTCGCCCGCAGGACGAGGACGAACTCGGGTAACGCACCGCATCATTCACACAAAGAGACGGGGAAGCAATCAGCCTCCCCGTCTCTTTGTGCACACTCACCTACAGCTTCCTTTACACATGTCGGTCGTCTCAATCCTCCCGTGTGGTCAGGCTCCGTCATGAGGGTTTGGAGCCTGACCTTCAAGTTTTGTGGATCGGATCGACGCGCCCCTGCCCTCGCCCGACTGATCGTTGGGCGAGGGCAGGGGCGCGTCGAGGAACGGCGAGATCATCGCCAGCAGCCACTCGGCGCGATCGAGGATCCCCACATACGTCGTGCCCGGGAGGATGGCGAGCTGGGCGGCCGGGAGACCGGCCAGATCGCCGAACACGCCACCGCCGCGCAGCCGGAACATCGCCACCGCATGATCGGGGCGAATACCGTCGGAGTCCCCGACGATGATTAGGGTGGGCGCGGTGATCGCCTCGACGGCCTCAGGTGACCAGGCGTACGGCGTCATGTCCAGTTGGACCAACTTGGCGACCGGCGCGGGGAACGCCCCCGGATAGGGCGCCACCCGGTCAGATGAGCACATCCATCTCCGCGCCCCCACTATTCCCCCGCTGCAGCGATACGGAGAGCGTATGACTGCGTTAGCGCAGGAAGAAGGTCAGGACAATGAAGACGACGAGGACGACCGCCGCGACGATCAGCAGGCGGATCAGGTCGCGCCGCTGGTACTCCATCTCCGTGCGCAGGGAGAAATCCGGCGCGGAGTAGGAGCCGAGGCCGCGTTCCGCCCCCGCGCGCACGCCAGATCGATTCCCGGCACGGGCGGCGCGCTCGCGGCGTGCGTTCGTCGCGGCGCGCGTGCCATCCGGCGCGGTATCGACATCCTCGCCCCGCGCGAAGGCCGCCGCGCGGGCCGCACTCGCGGCGCGCGCTTCCATCGCCTTCAGCTGCGCGCGGTTGATCGTGGGCTTCTTCGCGCTGCCCACCTTGCCGGTACTATTGTTCGGTGCTTTTGGTGTCCGTGCCGCCATGCCTCTTCCCCACTCCGTCCCACTGCGCATCGCCGCGCGTCCGTCAGTATAGGGGTGAACGACACTGGGACGCAAGGCACACACGAGAAGCCAGAAGATGGAAGCTGGAAGCCGGAAATCACACGCGCCCCTGACACTCGTAGCGATACTGAAAGAGTCACGATAGTATTTTCTGGTTTCTGGCTTCTGGCTTCTTCCCCTCTGAACTATCGCCCACTCGCCCAGTCGCCGCTCTTGCCGCCGCGTTTCTCCGCGAGTTGGACGCCGTTGATCCCCATGCCGCGATCCACGGCCTTGACCATGTCGTACACGGTGAGCGCGGCGACGCTCACGGCGGTCAAGGCTTCCATCTCCACACCCGTCTTGCCGTAGGTTCGCACCGTCGCGGCGATGTGGAGCGCACTCGCCACCTCATCGGGCGTGAAAGCGATCTCGATGCCGGTGAGCAGCAGCGGGTGGCACATCGGGATCAACTCGTGCGTGCGCTTCGCCGCCATGATCCCCGCCACCTGCGCCACCGCGAGCACATCGCCCTTCTTCGCGCGCCCTTCGAGGATCAATCGGAGTGTTTCGGGCTGCATCTCCACCGTGCCCCGCGCGACAGCGACCCGCTCGGTCTCGTCCTTCGCGCCGACATCGACCATGCGTGCCCGGCCACTCGCGTCGAAATGGGTCAATCCTTTTTCCATTTGTGGATTATACGCCGGACCGCGCCACCGCGTCATGCGGCAAGGGAATGAATGGTATACTGATGGGCAATATGAAAGTTCGCGATGTCATCGAGCGGCTGGAGGCAGACGGCTGGAAGCTCGACCGGACAAAGGGCAGCCACCGGCAGTTCAAGCACCCCGCAAAGCCGAATGTGGTAACCGTCGCTGGTAAGGAATTCGTGGATGTGCCCATCGGGACATTGAACGAAATTTGGCGCAAGGCCGGCCTGAAGGAGCACGAGCGATGCGATATGCGGTGGTTATCGAGAAGGGTGAGACGAGTTACGGCGCGTACGTCCCCGATCTGTCTGGTTGTGTCGCGGTCGCCGAAACGCGCGAAGAGGTCGAACAATTGATTCATGAGACAATTGCGTTTCACCTTGAAGACATGCAACGTGACGGGTTGCCGATCCCGGAACCATCGAGCGACGTGATTACGATGGAAGTGCCCGCTCCCTTCGCCGCCGATTAGTCTCACCGCAGCCACACGCAACCGCTGTTTACAAAGGAGCCTTCGTTGCCTTCCCGACGCGACCGCGACAAGAACGACGCCACACGCACACCTCTCGCCGACCTCGCCCCATCCATTCCCGAACGGGTCGCGGTTGCGGACGGTGCGGACGCAACGATGGCGGAACCCGAACCCATGCGCTCCGCTAACACCGACATCGACCCATCACCCGTTGCGACAGCGATACCTGCGGAAACGGCGCGGAACGCACCGCCCCCCCGCCCCGGCGCGCGGAAGATTCGCGACCGAGATCGCTCCGGCACACCATTTGTTCCCCGCACCATCGCGGAGATGCAATCGGGGGTGCAGCGCACCATCGCGGCGGAACCCGACGCCATCGAGGACGACCCACCGATCATCGAAGAGTCGCCGCCCGACCTCTTCGTCAGCCCTCGGACGCTCCTCATAACGACCTTCGTGCCATTCGTCGTACTCGCCTTCATCCCGGCGCTCCTCGATCTCCTGTGGCATGGGGCGGGGTTGTCCCGGAATGTCCGTCTCGCACTCGACTTCGTGGTCACGCTCCTGTGCAGCGCCGCCGCGTTCGCCCTGCTCGTGCGAGGCTGGCGCATCGCCTTCCACGCCGCCCCGACCGAATTGCACCCCCGCAGCGTGCTCGACCTCTGGGAACTGCGGGCGAGCGGCGCGCGACGCGACGGGTGGATCACCGGTTCGCTCGCGATTGTCGCGGGCTTCGTGGTGATGCTCTTTTTCATCGTTCTGCTGACATTCGTCGCCAAGGGCCTCACCGCGACGTACGCCGTGCCATATCTGATCGTGCTGCTCCTGTCGAAAGCAGTGGGCGCGACGATCTTCGTCGGCTACCTCCAGCGCGGGCTGTCCGCCATCATGTCGCCCACGCGGGCCGCCCTGACGACGGGCCTGCTGTACGGTGTCGCGCTGGCGCTCTGGAATGTCGCCACGATCGTCGCGAGCAACGTCGATAATCCCGCCAACTTCATCCTGACCTACGTGGTTATCAGCCTCGTCGTGGCGTTCGCGACAGCGTGGATCCGGCTCCGCTCGACTTCCCTCATCACCGCCATCGCCTTCCAATTGCTCCTATTGCTGCTCGGTTTCTCTGTGTAGCGTTCTCCACGCTTCAATTCGAGAAGGAGTCTGCGCCCATGCCGCGCGATTTGCCCATCGGAAATGGCGGATTGCTCATCGGGTTCGACCTCGAGTATGAGATCCGCGACATCTACTACCCGAATGTCGGGCAGGAGAACCACACGATGGGCTACCCCTGCCGCACCGGCATCTGGGTCGAGGGCCAGTTCGCGTGGTTCACGGATCGCGCGTGGCAGCGGCGCATGGAGTACGGCCCGGACACGCTCGTCACCGAGGTGACGATGTACCACCCGAAACTCGATGTCACGCTCTTCTGCCAGGACGTAGTGGATTTCAACCGCCCGCTGCTCGTGCGGCGCTTCCACGTCACGAACCACGCGCGCGAGCCGCGCGAGGTGCGGCTCTTTTTCCACTACGACTTCCACATCTCCGGCAACGGTGTCGGCGACACTGTCTACTTCGACCCGATCACCGACGCGCTGATCTTCTACAAGGACGACCGCTTCTTCCTCGCGGGCGGCCCGGCGGCGGGGATTCTCGGCATCACCTCGTGGGCGACCGGCGTCAAGGAATTGCGCGGCGCGGAGGGCACCTGGCGGGACGCGGAGGACGGCATCCTCGGACGCAACATGATCGCGCAGGGAGCGATTGACGGCACCATCGCGCTGCATCATCGGGGTATCGCCGCGAACGGCAGCGCGGTCTTCATCCACTGGCTGATTGCGGGCATGTCGTACGAGGACGTGGCCAGACTGAACGATGAGACGGTGCGCCGCGGGCCGGAAGCCTTCCTCAAGCGCACGAAGGATTACTGGCGCTCCTGGGTGAACAAGGACGACACCGACTTCGGCAACCTGCCGGAGCCGTTGCGCCGCATCTACAAACGCTCGCTCCTGACGATCCGCACGCAGACGGACGGGGGCGGCGCGATCGTCGCGGCGAACGACTCCGACATCACGAAGGACTCGGCGGACACCTACTCGTATGTCTGGCCGCGTGACGGCGCACTCGTCAGCATGGCGCTCGACAGCGCGGGCTACGGACATCTCTCGCGCCGCTTCTACGAGTTCTGCCAGCGCATTCTGGAGAAGAACGGCTACTTCCTGCACAAGTACACGCCGCGAGGCCGCCTCGCCTCCTCGTGGCATCCGTGGGCGGACCCGAGCGGGCGAACGCAACTGCCGATCCAGGAGGACAGCACCGGCCTCGTTGTCGCTGGTCTCTGGCATCATTACCGGAAAGATCGCGACCTTGAATATGTCGCGACGATGTACCGGGGCCTCATCAAGACCGCCGCCGACTTCCTCCTCTCGTACCGCGACACCGTCACCGGCCTCCCGCAGCCGTCGTACGACCTCTGGGAGGAGCGGTACGGCGTCACCGCGTTCGGCGTCTCGACCGTCTGGGCGGGGTTGCAGGCGGCGGCGAACTTCACCGACCTCTTCAACGAGCGGGACCTCTCGATCACCTACCGCGCCGCCGCCGACGCGATGAAGGAGGCCGTCCGCACCCACATGATCGACGCGGATCGTGGCCGCTTCGCGCGCATGGTTTCCGTCGATTCGAGCGGCGTGCTCCGGCAGGACCCGACGCTGGACGCGAGCCAGGCGGCCTTCTTCGTCTTCGAGATGTTCGCGCCGGATGATCCGGCGGTTGTCGCGACGATGCGGGCGATCGAGGAGCAACTCTGGGTCAAGACGCCGGTTGGCGGCGTCGCCCGGTACCACGATGACTACTACCATCAAGTGCGCCACGACACCGACGCCGTGCCGGGGAACCCGTGGTTCATCTGCACCCTCTGGCTCGCGGAGTGGTACATCGCCTGCGCCCGCACGATGGATGATCTCGAACGACCGCTGCAACTGCTCGGCTGGGTCGCGGACCATGCCCTCGCGAGCGGCGTGCTCGCCGAACAATTGCACCCGGACACGGGCGCGCCGCTCTCCGTCTCCCCGCTGACGTGGAGCCACGCCGCCTTTGTCCACACAATCTGCCGCTATATGGAGCGCGAACGCATCGTCCACGAGCGCGAGCGGATCAATCTTGGCATCGCGTGGGCGTGACGGAGCGGATAGTAGACAGTAGTCGGTAGGGGCAACGGGTTCCGGATCACTGACTACTGTCTACTGTCTACTGTCTACTGAAAGGGGGGCACCCAATGACGCATCTGACGAATGTTGAGGAACAAATTCGCACGCTGATTGGCAATGTCACCGGCGATGGCGTGGAGGTCGGTGTCTGCGCCGAGCATTTCGCCACGGGCCGCGCGATTGCTGTCAATGCGGATCACCGGTTCCCCACCGCGAGCACGGTGAAAGCGCCGATCCTCTTCGCGCTGTACCGCAAGGCGGAACGGGGCGAGATTGACCTCCATCGGCGCGTGACGATTGCGGAGCATCATCGGACGGCCGGGTCGGGCATCCTGCAGGACCTCGACCTCGGCTTGCAGCCGACGCTCCACGACCTCGCGACGCTGATGATCACCGTCTCCGACAATCAGGCGACGGACATGCTCTACAACGTGCTCGGCGGTGACTACATCCAGCAGGTTGCCACCGACATCGGCATGATGGATACGCGCGTGCCGCGCACCGTCCGCGCGTTGCTGTACGACCTTGTCGGCATGGACGAGGGCAATACCGAGCACACCTACGCGATGAACCGCGAGTTGCTTCGCACCGGCTCGCGCAACGACCGCGGGTGGGCGCTCGGCGTCGGTGACGACAACGACGTGAGCACCCCGCGCGACATGGTGACGCTGCTGACCCGCATGCACCGGCGCGACGACCCATCCCCCGCCGCGTGCGACGCGATGATCGACATCCTCAAGCGGCAAAAGTACAACACCATCCTCCCGCTCCTGCTGCCGCCGGAGACCGAGGTGGCACACAAGACCGGCAGCATCCACGGCGTCCGCAACGATGTCGGCATCGTCTACGCGCCGGAGGAATCCGGCGGGCCGTATGCCGTCGCGGTGATGTCCCGCAATATGGATGAGCCGATCGCCGGCGCACGGACACTCGCGGACATCTCCCGCGCCATCTGGGAGGCATTCACAGCATGAATCACGCCGCCGAATGGGTGACGCGCGGGGAAGCCCCGGTCAATGGCACGCGCCTCTCCTATGAGGTCGCCGGTGCGGGCGAGCCGCTCGTCCTCATCCACGGCTTCGCGCTCGACATGCGGATGTGGGACGACCAGTTCGCCGTTTTCGCCCGCACGCACCGCGTCGTGCGCTACGATCTGCGGGGCTTCGGCACGTCCGCGCTGCCCGATGGAACACCCTATTCCGACGCAGACGACCTCGCCGCGCTGCTCCGCCACCTGGAGATCGCGGGTGCGGCGCTCCTCGGCCTCTCAGCCGGTGGAGCGGTCGCGATCGACGTTGCCCTCGCCTATCCGGACATAACCCGCGCGCTCATCCCGGTGGACGCGGCGCTCGGTGGTCATCGGTGGTCCGATGCGTGGCGCGCGCAGTTACGCTCCGTTTGGCGTGCGGGGCGCGAGGCGGGCATCGACGCCGCCAGGGAACGCTGGCTCGCGCTTCCGCTCTTCGCCCCGGCGTGCGCGCAGCCCGCTGTCGCGGCACGCCTCCGGCGGATGGTGGCGGACTATTCCGGCTGGCACTGGGTTCATCGCGACCCGCAAACCGGTAGCGGCCCACTGGCCATCGACCGGCTCGCGGAGGTCAGCGCCCCCACGCTCGTCGTGATCGGGGAGCGGGATGTGCCCGACTTTCATGCCATCGCCGATCGACTCGTGGATCAAATCGTGGGGGCACGAGCGGTCGTCCTGCCGCGCGTCGGGCACATGGCGAACATGGAAGCGTCCGCTGCGTTTAACGAGCGCGTCCTGGACTTCCTGACGTAGAGACCTCACGCAGCCGACAAGGCGCGCCACGCCCGTTCGATCTGATCGCGGGTCGCGTCCATCGTGCCGCCGTTGTCGATCACGACAGCCGCACGGGCGACCTTCTCCGCCTCCGAGGCCTGCGCGGCGAGCCGCCGCTCCGCCTCCGCCGCCGTCATGCCGGGGCGCGACATCAGCCGCCGCCGCTCCTCCTCCGGCGGGCAGGTCACGACCCAGACGGCGTCGCACCCGTCCGCGATGCCCGCCTCGATCAACTTGACCGCGTCCACGACGACCACCAGCGTTGTCTGCCGCGCCACCCATGCCCACGTCCGCTCGATCACGGCGGGATGCGTGAGCGCTTCCAGTCGCGCGAGGGCGGCGGGGTCGCCGAAGACCTTACGACCGAGGATGCGCCGGTCGATCATCGCGTCCATCCCGAGGATGTCCGCACCGAAGGCATTGACCACAGCCGTGTACACCGGGTCGCCGGGCATGTACAGATCGTGGACGAGCAAGTCCGCGTCGAGTGTCGCCGCGCCACGCTCCTGCATCATCCCGCGCACGGTACTCTTCCCACACGCGATATTGCCCGTCAGCCCGATGATATACGGCATCCTACTCCCATCTGCCCAGAGGGTGCCCGCCTCCCTCAGAGAGAGGGGAAACCCGACTCAAGCCTCGTATCTTCCCCTCCCCCTTCCCCTGCGGGAAAGGGGGAGGGGGTTAGGCAACCCCAACCCCCGCCGCCAGCGACTCAAACTCGGCGGCGAGCGACTCCCACCGGGCATAGGTGCCGTCGAGTTCGTCCTGCGCCTTCTGGTACGCGACGCCCAACGCGGTGATCTGCGCGCCGTCACCGGCGGCGGTGGCCATCACGTCCGTCAGCCGGTTCAACTCGGCCTCCAGCGCACCCACCCGCGCCTCGACCTGCGCGAGCAACTTCCGGCGCGTGCGGAGCGTCCGCTCATCGACGGGGCGGGGCGGGAGTGGCGGCGGTTCCGGCTTCGTGCCATTCGTCGGTGGCTTGGCCTCTTTCGGTGCGACGCTCGTCTTCGGCATTGCCCGCTCCTCGGCGGTGGCGCGCTGCCGATCCTGCGTACGGCGCATGTCGGAATAGTTGCCGAGGTACGGCTGCACACGCGCCGGGCCGTCGCCCTCCCTTTCCTCCACCATCCAGACCTGCGTCGCGAGGGCATCGACGAACGCGCGGTCGTGCGAGACGAAGAGGACGGTGCCGTTGTACTCGTCGAGCACATCCTCCAGCGCCTCGCGCGCGATGATGTCGAGGTGGTTCGTCGGCTCGTCGAGGATGAGGAAGTTCGCGCTCTGCAACGTTAGGACGGCGAGCGCGAGCCGCGACCGTTCCCCGCCGGAGAGCACGCTGACCTGCTTGAAGACATCGTCCTCCTCGAATAAGAAGCGACCGAGGAAGGTGCGCGCGGCCTCCTCCGTCATCGGGCGGGCGGCGAGGACGGTCGCGAGCACCGTCATCTCCGTGTCGAGCCGCTCGTGCGACTGCGCGTAGTACCCGACGAGCACGTTCGTGCCGAACTGGAACCGCCCACTCAGCGGCGGAATCTCCGCCATCAGCGTCTTGAGGAAGGTCGATTTCCCGCTGCCGTTCGGCCCGAGCATCGCGACCCGCTCGCCTCGCTCGATCAGCAGTTCCGGTACCTTCGCCAGCGTCACCCGATGGCCGCGCACATCCTCGTAGCCAACGTCCATCGGGTCGATGGTCAGCACCAATCGCCCGCTCTTGAGGGCGGGATTCATCGCGAGCGCGAGCCGGTCCTGCTCCTGCGGGCGCCCGATGCGCTCCACCCGCGCCAGCCGCTTCTCGCGCCCTTTCGCCTCCTTGGAGCGCTGCCCCGCGCCATATTTGCGGATGAACTCCTCGGTGCGCGCGATGAATGCCTGCTGCGCCTCGTACTCGATCTTGCGCCGCTCCATCCGCTCGGCACGGAGCTTCACGTACGTGTGGTAGCCGCCGGGATAATCCTCGAGGAGGCCGAACGAGAGGTCGAGCGTCCGCTCCGTCGTCTTGTCGAGGAACGTCCGGTCGTGCGACACGACGAGGACGGCGTGCCGCCATTGCCGCAGGAACGTCTCCAGCCATTCGAGCGCGACGAGGTCGAGGTGGTTCGTCGGTTCGTCGAGCAGCAGCAGGTCCGGCTCGCCCAGGAGCGCCGTCGCCAGCGCGACGCGGGTCTTCTGGCCGCCGGAGAGTTGACGGACGGGGATGCCGAACATCTCCGTGCCGAAGCCGAGGCCACCGAGCACCTGCGCGGCCCGCGCCTCCATCGTGTAGCCGCCATCCACCTCAAAGTGGTGCGTGACATCGGCGTATTCCGCCATCAGTCGGTCGAGGGCCGTGCCCGATGCCGCGCCCATGGTGGTTTCCAATTCCGTCATGCGCGCCTTCAGCGTCAGGAGCGCGCTGAACGCCGTCATCGTCTCCGCCATGATGCTGTGCGGCGCGTCCAGTCTGGCCTCCTGCGGCAGATACGTCACCCGCATACCGCGCGTCAGGGCGACACTCCCCCCCTCGGCATATTCCTGCCCCGCGATGATCCGCAGCATCGTCGACTTGCCCGCGCCGTTCACCCCGACGAGCGCGACGTGCTCGCGCTCCGTGATCTGGAACGACACGTCGCGAAAGACCTCCGCGACGCCAAAGTGCTTGGTGAGTTGCTGAACCGAGAGAACCGTTGCGCCTGGCACCGAACTACCTACCCTCTAGCCCCCTCCCCACGGGGAAAGGGGAACCGGATTCAATCTCCCCTTCCTCTTCCCCTATGAGGAAGGAGAGGAAGGGTTAGGCAAAGCATACCAAAAGAAAGACCCCGGTGACCGAAGCCACCGGGGTCGAGCAGATTCAGGGAATCTACTTACGGGTCAACCTGGCTGGGGAGGAGGTCGAACGGGGCGGACGCGGTCCGGGCCGTCGAGTCACCACGAGCCGAGAAGTACTGCCGACCGGTCGGGATGCGACCATCGACACCCGCCGGGTACGCGATCTGGTAGAGCGCCGCGTCACCGAGGAGCGCGCGACCAACCTGGAAGTTGATCGGGCCGGGGAAGAGCTGGATCACGAGCACCGCGACGCCGGCCTCGTTGGACTTGACCGTGCCCAGGAAGTGCGCGGTCTGGTCCGGGAACGTCTGCCAGAAGGTGACCGTCTCGTTCGGGCGGAAGTTCCGCGCCGTCAGGAGCAGGTAGTCGCTGGCGAAGAACGAGGGCAGCTGCGGGAACGTGGCGTTCGCAACAGCCTGGCTGGCGCCGACATACGAAACCGTCAGCGTGCCGATCGAGCTCTGGCTGCTGATGCCGCCGGGGAGCAGGAGGAACGAGCCGGTCATGACGTAGTTCGACTGCGCGCCGCGGCAGGAGAACGTATGCAGGCCGGTCGGGAACTTGCCGGTCAGCAGGTCCAGCTGCAGGACCGCGCTGCCGCCATCGTCCGCGACGAGGGTGCTGAGCGGGACAACTTCACCGGTGGGGTACGTGTCCCAGAAGGCGACGAACTCACCGGGGATGAAGCCGTTGCAGGCGATGTCGACGTTCGGGTTGTCCGCGACGCCGGACGGGTTGAGGATCGGGTCGACCTGCTTGGCGCTGGTCTTGTGGCCGATGGTCGTGAAGACCGCCAGCGTGCCCGTGCTGGAGCGGGAGAAGTCGTCCGACGCGCTGCCCGTGATGGTGAAGGTGGCGGAAGCCTTCTGCAGGCTGACGCGACCGATCGTCGTCACGGTGTACTTGCCATAGCCCGGGACCGCAGTGGCGAATTCCGGCGGCAGGATGAAGATGCTGTTGGTGAACTGCGTGCCGTCCGTCGCGCTCCCCGTCGTGGACGGGAGAGTATTGTTGCCGCTATTGAAGGGGCCGAACCGGAGCCGGAAGAAGAAACTTCCGGTGCCATCCGCGAGGACCTCGTCATTCTGAGGGCAGCACCGCGGCGGGTTCGCGATGCCGTTCTGGTTGACGGCCGCGAAAACGCGACCATCCGGGAGCGTGATGTAGATGCTGGCGATTTCGCCGGGGCCGAAGCCGTTACCGACGAAATCCACATTGCCGCCAGTTGCCGTGCCGTCCGACAAGAGCACGCGCTGCTTGATCGAGGTCGCACTTGGCTTAAGGGTTGCCCCTGTTGTGTCTGCTGCCACCGGGGCCACCGCGAGGAACGCCAACAGCGTTGCCATCGTCAGTGTGATGCCCAGGAAGCGCAAGGATCGCTTCAGACCCACGTTCCTGTCCTCCTCTGTCCTTCCGGACCTTCGAAAACTGCGGGAGTGGCAGACGCTCGAGACGCCCACGATTTCCTCCCATACACCACTGTGTTCCACCGTAGCGCTACTGTACAACGCAGGAAACCTTCCGTAAATACCGTCCCTGCCTGGGAAAAACCCGGTGCCGCCTCCCCCTCCTTCCAGTCCCGTTAGCAGGCCGTGTGGCTGCTATACTAGCCGCTCGTCGGTGCTCGTCATCGGGCGATGGCCAGTCGAGCCAGATGATCTCTGGCAGTAAAACGGACGACTTGCCATTTGGTTGCGCGGAAGAGCGAAGGAGAATTCATCGATGCCCGATTTGGCCTCATCGCCGCGCCACCTCCTCAGTGTCACCGATGTCTCGCGGCCCTGGCTGGATGCCCTCTGCGCGCGCGCGGCGGCGATGACGCGGCACCCCGCGAGTCGGCCGCTCGCGGGGAAAATCCTCGCGACCCTCTTCTACGAGCCGAGCACGCGCACGCGCCTCTCGTTCGAGGCGGCGATGCTCCGACTCGGTGGCGGCGTCATCAGCACCGAGAACGCGCGCGAATTCTCGTCCGCCGCCAAGGGGGAGATCATTGAGGACACTACCCGCATCGTGGAAGGATACGCCGATGTCATCGCCGTGCGCTACCACGAGCGCGGGGGGGCGGCGCGCGCGGCGGCGGTGGCGCACATCCCGATCATCAACGCGGGCGACGGCCCCGGCGAGCACCCGACCCAGGCGCTCCTCGACTGGTTCACGCTCCGGCAGGAACTCGGCGCGGTGGACGGGTTGCGCGTCGCGCTCGTCGGCGACCTCGCCTACGGCCGCGCCGCGCGCTCGCTGGCGATGCTCCTCGCGCTCGCCCAGGGCGTGTCGCTCATCTTTGTCGCCCCCCCCGCCACACCGATGGGCGCGGACGTGAAGGCGTATCTCGACGCCCGTGACATTCGCTGGGAAGAGTCTACCGACCTCGCGGGCGCGATCACGAATGTCGACGCGGTGTACATGACCCGCGTGCAGAAGGAGCGCTTCGGGGATGACCTCGCCGCGTACCAGGCCGCGCGCATCTACACATTCACACCGGAATTGCTCGCGGCGCTCCCGGTGCACGCCCGCATCCTGCATCCGCTCCCCCGCGTGGATGAGATCGCCCCCATAGTCGATACCGATCCGCGTGCCGCATACTTCCGCCAGGCGCACAACGGCATGTTCGTGCGCATGGCGCTCCTTGAATGGGCGCTTATCCTCTGAAGCACCGCATGACTCCGATTCCATACGTGGGAGCACACGCTTTCCAGCCCGGTAAACCTAAAGAGGCGGCCCCCGAAAGGGAGCCGCCTGGAGAATCCTGAGTCGATGCGAGAACCCCAACGTTAGCGGAAGGTCTCGATCACGTACGACTTGGCAGGAGCAATGTTGCCATTGCCCGTCGGCGGGACAACGAGGACGTTCGTTGTGCCGGTCTGTACTTCCCATAGCGGATACGCCGCAGGCTCGATGTTCACGACCGTGCAGCCGTTCAAACTGACCGTCGACGTGTTTTTGGCGTTGTTCAGATCGCCCGTCGCGCGGTAGGCGCAGCCATCGAGCGTCGGGCCGTTGAGGCCGCTGTTGGTGACGCGCACCGCATCGCGGTACGTCGTGTTCGTGACCGTCGGGTTACTGGAGCCGCTCGCCGAAGCGCCGCCGCCCGTAACCACGATGTTCGTGAGGCCAACGCTGCTCGGTGCTGTCGCACCAACCGATGACACACCGAGGGTCAACATCAGTGCTGCAATCCCTGTACCAACTGCGAGTCGCAGTTTTTGCCCAGACACACGCATGGCCCATCCTCCTCTGTACAAAACAACCGATCTCTCGCGACGCCTAATCCTATACCAACGATCTATCACGGTCAACTAGCGGGCCTCGTGCCAATTTTTCGAATTATGACAACTTCTTGGCCCACTTCGCACCCGCAACATCCCGCTGCTACGACTATAACGAAGAACGTACCGATTGGTTGCGCCCTTTCTCCGGCACGCGCGAAATTTCGTCATCCTCCCTTGTGCGCACCGACCCTGGTGGTCGCGCCGCGCCCGCCCATGGTGATGCTCCAGATGCCCAGCGCCAATGCGCCGATCGCGAGCGCCAGGATGCCTGCGGTCACGCCGACCGTGTCACCGATCAGCCCGGCGGTCAGGGTCGGGATCAGTGCGGAGGCGTTCGACAGCGTGAAGAACGTCGAGAGCACGCGGGCGCGCACCTCCTCGCCGCTCCGCTCCTGCAGGAGCGTCTGGCTCGGCACGATGATGAATGCCTGCCCGACCCCGAGCAGCAGCGCGCAGACCATCGCCCCGATGACGACCTCCTTCTGCGGCCCGGACGCCGGATGCCCGAAGATGCGATAGCCGACGCTCGGCACGAGCGCGAAGAGCAGCAACATGATCCCCTGGCTCAGCGCGCCGCCATGGATCATCGTCTCGCGGTTCGCCGGTGTCGCGAGTTGGCCGACGATCACCACGCCGATCACCATGCCGATGCCGGCGGGCGCGAGGATGTACCCCAGGCCGCTCTGGGAGAGTTGCAGTACCGCGATCGAGAACTTCGGCGCGAGCGTGCCCACCGCGAGGAACGCTGCCGACGCGAAGGTGAGGAAGCCCATCGCCTTCCGCAGCAGCCGGTCCCGGTAGATATAGACCCACGCCTCGCGGATGTCGAACCAGAGCGCCTCCATCGGGCCGCGACCGTCCACGCGGGCGCGCGGCGCCGCATTCATCGAGGGGAGCGTCCAGACCAGCACCGCGCAAAAGAGGAATAAGCACGCGACGAAGAGATACAAGTGGTTCAGCCCCAGCACGCCGACGAGCACGGGGCCGAGCGTCGCGAACCCGACGAGTTGCGAGATCGTCACCGTCAGGGTGAAGAGCGCGTTCGCCTGCGCCAGATCCCGCCGACGCACGACGAAGGGAATTGCCGCCCCCTCCGCCGGGCCGAAGAACTGGCTGACGGAGGCGAAGGTGAATCCGAGGGCGTAGATGCCGATCAGCGCCACCGCGACCGGCAGGTCGCTGACGAGCGTGAACCCGACGACCGCCACCGCGCGGAGCAGGTGCACCGCGACCATTACCGTCCGTTTGTTTGTGCGGTCCACGACGACGCCGGCGATGGTGCTCAGGATCACGCCGGGCAGCGCGAAGGCGACGATGATGCCGGAGACGGCGGTTGAAGACCGGCTGATGCCGTTGACCGTCACCAGCAGCGCGAGGTTGATGATGTTCTGCGCGGTCTGCGAGACCGCCTGCGAGGTCCACATCCGCAGGAATGACCGGTTGCGCAACACGGCAACGAACCCCTGTGCGGATTGCACATCGACCTCAGTGGCCACTGCGTGGGCCGTGCTGCCGCTTCATGCTGTCGGCGGGTGTGGTGATGGCGATAGCGGGGGATCGACGGCTTCCGCCGACTCGGCGGCGCGCAGATACGCCAGTTGCTCCGACGTGGGCCGGGGGCCGTGCTGGACGAAACTCTTCACGCGCCGCGCGAGCACGCTGCGCGGCATCATAATGCGATGCCCGCACCCGAGGCAGACGAGGCCGATGTCCGCGCCGAGCCGGACGACCTTCCAGTCCGTGCTGCCGCAGGGGTGCGCCTTCCGCATGCGGACAATATCATCGAGCGCGACATCGAGCGGCACAAGCGACTCCCCACACTACGCCGCAGTGGTTCCGATCCCCTCAAGCAATGAAGTATAGCATCTCGTATGTGTACGTACACCATTGCGCGCAGCCGCAACGGACATCGTTCCACCAGACATAGTGAATCTGGCGTTGCGTGGTATCATTTGCGCGCTTCTTCACAGCATCATCACCGAATTCGAGAGCGGGACAAGAATATTTCATGTCTGTCAGCGTGTGGCATATTGCAGAAGCAAGGCCGTCTGATGCAATAGTTTGGTTTCTGTTGGAGCTGATTCCCTACACCCTCGGGGTGGTGCCGTTGGCACGTGGGCGGGAAGTGCTCGATCCGCATACATTCGCCAGTACAGCGGCACGCGCGGAGTAAGGTTGCCCGCAGGCTCCCTCGAAGAGGCCCTGGACGCCTTTGAGTCATGGGGTAAGACCCAAGTGGCAGGATCAACTTTTCCATTCGAAGCAACGAATGCTCTCGGTGCATGTTTGGGTGGCCTTGCACGAGCCTCAAACTGATCCGGCCTTGGAGCGTTTGCGCCGGGTTGCCTTGCGCCGCTCGATCCTCTTTCGCGCCTATATCGTCCTCTCTGCGGCGGCCTTTGACCTTTTTTTTGCTGTTTCTTGGGGTATGATACTGATTTAGGATGAGGCATTGGCATAGAGCCAGCGCTGGTTGGTGAGCGACTTGACTCGTTCCGTGTCGTTCGCCAACCCGTTCAGTGCCTCACACAACACCTCGTCCAACTGCGCGTCCGT
>JAABUS010001333.1_pt1 | contig 54645 bp, 31 predicted proteins | sample 5560161 | NCBI WGS metagenome assembly JAABUS01 (sample SAMN10711885, study PRJNA513376) | rock metagenome | isolation source: Antarctica rocks | place: Antarctica: Victoria Land, Trio Nunatak nord | collected 2016-01-04 | reverse complement strand
TAACCCTAACCCTAACCCTAACCCTAACCCTAACCCTAACCCTAACCCTAACCCTAACCCTAACCCTAACCCTAACCCTAACCCTAACCCTAAGTTTGGCGGTCTTGTTGTCTGTTTTCATGAGTCGAAGCGCAATTGATTTGACGCAGCCGCCAGCGGAGAAGACACATGAACATGAAGTGGTTGCGGAGAGAACTTCATAGGCGAGGTGTTGCAAATATGTTGATAGATTGATACCCTTTTATAGAGTTAGGGGAGAATAGGTGTTCCAGATGCCTTTTCGATTGTGCCCATAATGTGGCTTGCATGGATAAACCATATATATTATATACGTGCATATCATCAAACTTTGTTACGTCAGTCAAAGACTGAACTTAGCAAGATTCTTTTCGATCGAGATGAATACTAGCGACGATTAGGGGACTTACCGGCGAGAAGGAAATAACCCACTACTGCGCAGTACATGTCTGTCCCGGTCGATCATTTATGATACCACCCAGTGGGAAACTGTAAAGCAGCCAAGATACCCGGTAGGAGCAAACCCTAATGCTTCCTTGTCTCGTGATGGGTAAGATCGTGTCCACCGATCAGCTGTGTTTCAAGGTTGCTTTGTATCATTTGTGCCATCGATCTTTATCATTTAGCTCAGATGCAAGGGCCTCAGCATCGCAGTCCTCTGAAGTTCGCCATAAGGACTCCATACGCTTGCGCAGTACCAAGGAAGCCACCGACCTTCGGATCTAAGGTCACCCGATTCATGTCGGGCCAAACTTATAGACCAATTTCTCGCCCCTGACCCGGCCACTACGCATCTCGTCAAAGCCTTGGCTAATGTTTGCTAATCCGCCAGGCATGAGCCGATGCTTCACAGGCACTACTCTGCCATCCGCGAGTAGACCGGTGAGGTTCTTTAGGTAGGTGCTCGCCGTCTCATAGTCTGCGCGTACAGCGGGGTAATAATTGAAGAGGAACCAGAATGGCTGACGTTTCCCGTTAGTGAAGGCTTGACGAGAGATTATCGAAGAAGGAATGCATACCTTGCCGAGAGCGGTGTAGGACAGTATCCACTCGTTTGCTCGCACACCAGCAGGTAAAGTACCGCTCATCATGCCCGGTGGTAGTGTCCGAATCACTCGTCTTTCCCCCTTCGCGCCGTCTACGGTGGTGTTCTTCCCAGGTACCATACACTCAGCGGCCAATACGGTCGATTGCCCTTCGGAGTGGCAGTCCAGGCCTTTGCGTATGTCTCGCCCCAAGTTCTGAACATCGCGGACTAGCGACGCAGACTTGTAATCGAAGGTTTCATGGGCGCCGAGCTTGCTTAGGCGTTCGTGGTGTTGTGAAGAGGCAACAGCTATGATGTAGGTAGAGGGGAAGTCGATGCGGGCTTGTTGTATTGCGTGCATGCCTGTATTGGTGGCCGCTGAGTAGATGAGAAGCTGCAATTCCAGTCAACATTCCTTTTCAGGTTGCCCGGCTGGACTTCGAGATCACAAGCTCACTGTATCTTCTTTACTGCTTGGTGTCTTCTCATCCTTACACAGTCTCTGCCTGAGTGCCTGCGCTGCACTGATCCATCCCACACCTAGCGTGCATGCTACTTCCAGATCACTGTCCTTGGTGGCTGTAGATGGGAGCTTGAAGCACATGTTTGCATCTGCGACTAGCGTTTCCGCAAATGCTCCCGTGTGCGAGTCCTTACAGCCGTGGACAACACCAGCAACGCGGTCGCCTACTGAGAAGGAGTTAAGTGGGACTTCGCTGCCAAGGGCAGAAACTTCGCCAGAGAAGTCACACCCGATGATTTTCGACGGAGGAAGAGACATTGAGGCATGCTTGTCTGAAGGACGAGAAGTCAGCCCAGCAAACAACGCTGGGAATCAAGGGGGACGTACAGTCCGTGGGATTGAGCGAGACGTAAGCGACTTTGATTTGAAGCTCGCCAGGCCCTGGGGTAGGCACAGAGATGTCGAACAGTGCTGGAGCGCGTAGAAATCGTGTCATAAAAGCTTTCATCTTGTTTCTCAATGCTTCCGTCGCAATCGTGTTTGGGTATCTAGAACAAGGTGCTGGCAATCGGCTATGGGTTTGGAGCCGTGAAAGTCCTGAGATATGACCAAGCATGGAAGGACTTTGGGAGCAATCACTCCTTTATGGTCGACGACTATTTCGACTCCTCCCCAGTATCCGGTGAAAGCTACGCGATGATGCTGTGACATCCGCAGTCGGTCCATCTTTCCTCCAACAGGCCGCATTACGTCCTTAATCCGTCGCATGTTGATCTTCGAGAAAATCGCGCCCGTGGAAAGGTTTTGTTGCGAGGAGCATAAGAGGGCTGTTTCATGCAGACTTTTACTTAAGCTGCAGTGATGTGGTCGAACAGCATCCCGTAGTACGATAATAGTTCAATGCACAAAGTCAGCGCACAAGCATTTCCTACATAGTACTCCACACTCAATCCACCAATCAATGCAAGTCTTGGCGCCAAGATACTTGTTACCCTAAAGTACATCAAGATTTGCTGGACCGCTCTCGCGGTTTGCAGAAAAAGTGGAACACTTCTAGTGAGGACTCCCGCAATTAGTGTACCGGGTTTTCTGGCAAATCGCAAGCCGCTGTGTCTTACATCTGGGGCAGAACAGACTAGTCAGATTTCTTGTGCGTATGTACTTCATTTTTAAAATTCTACCGTCTTACACTGTTAATCTGCATGGAAGTTGTTGGAATTGCATTACAACAATTCTTCATCTAAAATACGTCGAATCTTAGTCTTGACTATAGAAATTATGATAGATCTGCGACTTCTATATTTCTAGATACCTTACTCAATACAAGTTCTTTATTACTTCTTAACAGCAGGCTGTAAATCTGTCGCACTTCACGTTCCTCAACCAGGCTGATACTTTCCTCTTCAGTCGTTTCTGAATGTTAGGAAAACAGGCGCCGGCGGGCGGCCAGCTCTCCGACATCTCAAGCAGTTGTCACGACGCAGCGGGGCTGTATTCGAGGTGCTGTGATTCGTCCTACAAGCCGTATAATTAAGCCACAATAACAATATGTACTACCTTGCGCACAAGGGGGAATAGGCGAACGAAAAGGGGGGTTTGGGATAGGAGACGAAGGGATGAATACATTTACTTAAAGTCTGGTTACTCTGCTTCCTGTATACTAATTTATACTTGTACCTCTACATCCAGTCGAGTTCACCTACGAGTGGTATGTGCTTTGTGAGTAGCTTTGTAGAACAAGAAGCTAGGAACGCCAAAAAACGATTAACTTTGATCGTCTTCGGCCCAACTGTTTGCCCGCCCCGGTACGAGTACTTTACTAGTACGTGGCGCGATTCGTCCCGATTCCAGCACTGCCCACTTGCAGTTGGACAATTCGAGGTTGCTTTTGCCCTCTTCCCCGAATACTTGCCCTCTTCCCGGAATACAGCAGCAATCTATAGCCACCTTAATCAGTCTCTCGAGCCAGCCAGACATTCGAGATGGGCAAGTTGATGACCCCACGACCGCCTCCTGGCGTCTATAGAGACGAGCCAGATCGCGATGACGCTGCATCAACATCTTCAGCCGTTCTGCTGGAGGATGTGGGCTACTCCGACGCCGATCTGCCAGCATATGAGGACGTTGCTGGCATGGGATTGGATACAGGGAACGCACTCTCTGTTGACGAAACCCAACAGTTAATGTTTCTACGATAAGGGTCCCCTCGTGCTCAAGCTGATGGCTATGATGCCAGATACCTTACTCAACCCTTCCTTCCCGCCTCACAGCTTTCCCAGGACGAGACCACGACCGTAACGCATTGGCCGGAGTATAGCCAAGACGCTTCAGCTCTTGGAGAAATGCTGGACGAGCAGGCCAAATATCCGCCGATCTTCACTGCCAGAATCAGAGGCACCCATTCGGAAACGATACATAAGAAAGACAAGAAAGAGAAGACCACAGTTACCGATTTCGACATCAGACTGGACATGACCCATTTGCTCGTCCCCAATTCTCGCACTCCCGATAATCTAAGGATACAAGGGTTACGACATGTTTTTCCACAAGACAAAGTCCATCGGGGCTACCGTACGAAGAGCATTGGCCTGGAAGACTTCGAGCCAGGCGCGGATCTCGCTACAGAAGGCTATATTTCGTCTCCATACCCTGTCCGCTCCTTCACCCTCCGGCGGCAAATCCTTTACCACGATTCTTCTGCACTAGAGAAACTTCTCCTCTCTCTAGTCGGCTCAACCAACTATCGGGGACATCTCCAGGTGTCGTTTCCAGTCTCACACAACCGGGTTACCGTATATAGTCCTTGTTGGCAGAATCGGCTTCGCGATAAGATATGGCTGCGGTGGATCTTCTATCTTACATTCTTGTGGATCTTCAGTTGGCCATATCTGTGGTTCGTAACAAGGCGCTGGGAGGTGGTCGTAACCCAATTCCCGTACAGCTGCTCTCCGGAATGTGGGAATAGGAAGTTTGTCACAAAAAGCGAGAAGGACTTTTTCGAAGAGTGGAGACCAAGCCTCAGACGTGCTGTACTCGGAAAAAGGCAGGGATGGATCGATGAAGAGTACAAGCTTGCAACCGAAAATGCTTTGCACCTGGCGGGATCCAGTGAGTTCAATAGAGCTCCAAGCACTGGCAATGCGGTTGCCGACGGAGCGTTGGGGTTTCTACAACATGCTGTCACTGTGGGAAGAGATGTCGCCATGGCTGGGGGTTGGGGTGCTGACAGCTAGGCTTTGCTTTTAATATGAGCCATATACACAAGACCGTCTTCGAGGAAGAGTCAGGGCGAGGTAATCGCTTCGTAAGTAGCAAAGGTTTCAGTGGTTGATACCAGCACCCAAATTGGCGGTCTGGGTTGCAGCCACTCATGCCACTGCTCCCGACCGTCCACACAAAAAGTGATGGCTTTCCGAAAGGGACATGTTATATCCGGTTGATGCTGGTTCCGTTGCCGGTTCATCATGCAGGTCAAAGCACGAGAGTTCAGGAATGTCTACCAACACCCTACTGCGTTCAAAGGCAAGTTCTTGAGCTCTCATGCCCCCCAGCGCTACCTACTAACAGCGCTACCTACCAATATCCAATTATCCAGACCGTGGCAGATAATCCATAGGTCCCAAAGCTCATCCGAGTCTTTTGGATGTAGAACGCTAGGACTAACGAACAGATTGAGAGTTAATTGTGACTGGGATAACGTTTAGAATTTAGCACTTAATAGTGATTCACCCACGTTTTGCCCAGGTGGGTGCTCCAGAAGTGGTCCGGCACCTTTTTTTTTGCAGAGGTGGGGCCTCTGATTAAGACAACTCACAATCAAGTCTCTATTTCTAGCCTTCGTAATCTTGGGCGATAGTTTGCATATGGCAGCTCCGACTTGCCCAGCTTCGGTCCACAAGGTTATGCTCTAGGCATACATACCGCCCCTTCAACAATTTCTGACGCCACTACGACTGCAGCTCCAAAGGGGCGTCTTATCTTTTACTGAGTCAATCTGGAACTGACGCGTCTTCATGTCTCATTCCCAGCACCGACACCTTACCGTATGCACTGGCCGCAGCAGCCTATAGCTTTTCTCACGAGGGCAGAATCGCGGAGGTAATGCCCTATTCGGCTCACAACCGAGTCAAGGCCCCTTCCCGCAGGTAAATGGCTTTGGCCATATAGTCATAAACAAATAGAGAGCACGATATGTGCTCATAGCGTATAACTTGCCGGGTCAAGGTCACTGCATGGCATCAAAGGGAGGTGCAAGGTTCTGTGTGCTATGTATTCCTCCAGGTGTACGTAATGGCCATCTATTCCCCGCTCTTCCGTGTTATAGCATATGAGGCGTGACGGATGCAGCTACCTGATCAAGTATTCTTCGGTCTAATAGTAACCTTTGGGTGTCTCCCCGCTTCTCATCGTTCGTCCGGTCTGGACATTGGCTCTGCCTTTCACCATCCAGGATGCTTGTGTATTTCATTTTCGATGTACAACAAGAAACCTACTGTCGTCCCCGAGCCCGCTGGCTCTAAGTCTGAGCGAAGGCTATGGAAGTCGATTAGCGAGTCTTTCTTCTCTCAAAAGAGTCAATGCTTCTGGATGGGCATTAACTGTATGAAAGTTCCACTTTTCAAAGACGCCTCTATCTGCTGCATCTCTATCTACTTTTTAGCCCTCCTCTTCACCCGTGAGAAGTTCCACGCTGCGGGCGTTGGTGGGACTCGAATGCTCCGTACGCTTACTGGCGACCGCAGCATTGCCTACTGTGAGATGATTTTACCGCTCGCACTTCTTCCGAGGGGCATCGACCTCGAGCTCTATCTGACCACGCTTTGAGACACTGCCTGGGGGTACTGCTGCGTATCTATTAATAAGAGACGCTCAAAGGTGATGTAACGGCAAACACAGGAACATCATTGAATAGATATATTGCGAGAAGCTTTACTTATAATCGATGACTTCTTAAAGTTGTGCTTAGATACTCTGGTTCTGGGTTGATCTATGCATATTGGGTGTTTCTTAGCATGCAGGCAATACCATGAAGCACTACGAAGCTCCCATTCTTTTCTGCATCTAAATCGCAATCTCGATCACTGCTCTTACATTTTCCATCTGCATCAGTTGCCTTCCTCAAGGATTCGATCTAGAATTGGCATGATGTTCGCGTCTTCTGCTTTTCCAAGTCAATCAGTGTGTTAATAATACGAAGTATTGGGCTACCATCTGGTGGGCGTTCTCGGTCGAGCTTTTGCAGACCCACAATTGTATTAGGTATTCCGTAGCTTCTGCAGAGTAATATGATTGTTGGCCAGGAAGAGTATCTCCCCTCCTGATATCGTCACATCTCTGCTCCGCCATATAATTGATGGCAATATCACTAATTGTTCACACCACTTCACACCATCGTCCCAGGAGCTCTAATCAAGCGCAAGATTCCACCAAGATCCAGACGCTCGTTGCTTTCAACTGCTCAACGGTCACGGCAGCCAGCTCTCTTGTCTGATCAAACTCTTGCAAAAAAACACCCAAGAGGTGCAAGCCGTCCATTCACTATCTAATAAAGATGTCCGGTAATTCCATCGAAAGTCCTCCTACCTGTCCAACCTACTGCCGCCTAACCACGAATTCGGCGACCTCTTTGCCGAAGACGGAATCTACGTCCTCGCGGACCGTAAAGCTAAAGATCATCCTAATACGTCGAAAAAGCGGACAGCCTCGCTCTCGCGCCCCTTTAATCTTACTGTATATAATAATCACATTGTACATTTGTGCTGATGTTTTCTTGATCCCAGCAATGCAAGCCCTCCGAGAGAAGTCATTGCAAGATATCTCCCACCGCGACTACAGTCCCATCTAGATCTTCAGCTACGGCAACCATACAAACGACACGAGATTCATAATCGTGGATACATTTACATGAACGTATTTGGGAATTTAGGAGACTCGGCTGCACATTGCAAGTTGGCGAAGAGAGCGATAATAGGGTGGTAAAGTACGGGTACTACCAGATCTTCACGATATATGCGATTCGCTGCTGGGGTTCTGGAGTAGAAGTCGGGAGACTAAGTGGGCGCCGCACTCGGACAGGACCTGGCGATCAAAACCAGAAGAGAGGAGGATGGATGGATTACATGCAGAGGGATGGAGCCTAAGAATATTCAATATCTGTGCGGACTACGAACTTATTCTTTGGGATACAATTGATTGCTGAATTCATTCGTGGACACAAAGCAACGGCATAATGTTTATTTGGGATTCCGCTGAGCACGAACCTTTCGCTGCAAACAGCGGATGCCTAATATCCTAAAGCATAATATGGTCCACTATGTGTGCAGCACGTTGTTCCTTCTTATCTCTTCGCTGTGGGAGAGAGGTCTAGTTGTGTTGTGGATGTGATCTTGTTGCGAAATAATGATACTGTACTGAGAATTCTGTCTGCGATAGTCCACAAGAATTTCTGCTGAACAAGGCATGGTGCAGGATATCATAGCTAAAAAGCAGGCTATTGTATGGATGACAACTTCATTATAGGCAAAACTAGAACAACACGCTAGGGAAAGGATATAAGTCAGGCCTCCGGAATCTCAACTACCCCCTTTGCGCCTTCCTAGCTCTGTGGGCAGGACAAGTGCCAGGTATGCAGTCCATCGAGAAGAGTACGTCCATTTATACGCTGAAGTTTTGAATCAGAGGATAAGATAGAAGCAGAGAAGAATCTCTCGCTCGTCTTTGCATAACTGCCTAAATTCCATGTGCCTGGAAAACATTCTTCGATCGTGCCCCTTCAATACGCAGTGTACACGCGAAGGTCCCTATCAAGGAAGGGTTAATCGTATGTTTTATGCCACACCAGACGCTGTGAATCATACCAGATGATCACCTAACATCTCAGTATGTCTATAGCCATCTATTCCCGATTCTAGCCCATATCCATCCCCCCCTTGCGACCAAAGATACTTCGAATCCAAGACAGGTCTATGAGATCTATCCAGACTCTTTCATTTCCTATTCACGTTGACCAAAGATTCCGACGGAGCTATCCTTCCGTGCGGATCAACCGGGCAGGACATATACTTCATGGTATTCCAGTTGTTGTCGATGATACCCTTGTTTTCATATGATTTCTGCCGGACACCAAGATCAGCTCTCATGCATATGGCACCAAGCTCACGTGAGGAAGAGGGAAAACCTACCCCGCTGAATTCAACCGTTGCAGATCCTGTGCCCGGTCCAGACCCCTCGCTACCGTGTGAAAGCTCGATGTCGATTGGAGAGCCATCGTTGATGATGATGAAGCTACCACGTCGAAATCAGCAAAGTCACGACCTAGGGAGCCAGGAATGAAGGTGGAGGATACAAGGGGGAACTTACTCAATGATAACCTCTCCTATGCCCCCATGACTATCCCATGTGATCTTCGTGGTTGAGACGGCCGCTTCGGGTGGAGGCGGGTTCTGCGGATCGCGTATAATGTAGGCCGATGGAGTCAGGATCCCAATTTCCCCCCAATTGGACGTGATTGTCAACCGCGCGGTCGTCAGATGCTCCTCCGGGTTTTCCACGATCCACTGATAGGCCTTGTCGACATCGGGCCCCCGGCGCGCGACATCAGGATCAACCGCCCAGTTCATGATATCCCAAAGAGCTGCGGTTTGGAACCTCACAACATTTGGGTTGGTAAGCGCCGTGTGAATCCATGCCTGATAGCTGTCGTAGACCTCGGAGCCGCCCTGCTCGGGGTTGGAACCGATGTTGCCGCAGAGTTGCGCGTTGCCGCCTTGGCAGGAGCAGGTTTTCTGGACGGACTCGGAAAAGGCTTGGAATTGCGATTCGGTCCTGATTCCAGCGTTAACCTTTCCCCCAGTGGTGATGCCATTGAATTCGGCCCCGACGTCGAGTTTGAATTCTTTGTCGACTGAGGAGTCGTCATTGTCCGCCCAGACGTTCTGTAGATAAGGTTAAACGTACACAAGTACTGCGGAGGGGCTACTTACCAATTGTAACCGTCCGCCATAATCGACGCCCGTAATGATATGACTACCAATAGTGGAGAACAAGGATCTGTACTGTTCGATGATGTCTGGCTTTCTGGGGTCCCACTTGGGGATACGATCCATGGTACGGCTTAAGAACTTCTCGTCGACATAATGACCATAATTCGATACTTTGACGTCCAACAAGAGGGCATTGTAACTGAATAGATCGTACTGATAACTTTTCGAAAACGCCTTCTTAATTGCATAGCTGGCGGATATGTCACCCTGGACGGCCATATAGCTCCCCGATAGGGAAGAATCAAGACTGAGGTCATGGGCGGCTTGTTCGCCGCCTTTGTAAAGCACTTGATTCTCTGGCGTGTAGATTAATTCACCATCCGCAAGCTAGATCGGGGCCGACATTTACCTCCGGTGACGGTCACGCTTGGGCTCACGTCGACATTATCTGGGACAACCCATGTAACGCCATTGTGCTCTTGCTCAGTGCCACCATTCATTATTGTGATGAGGCGAGTATGTGATAGAACAGAACTGGCGACCTGGATTCTCAGTTACGGCGAGAGACAAGGGCAGATGTATCTGTTACGTACAGAAACCATATCCACTGATCAAAGGCTTCGATTAGCATTTTCTAAGGAGGTTTATCGCACTAGGTTCAGATATCGACCAGATCAAAGCCATCGAGATAGACATACTCGGGGTGATCGTGATCATATTAAGACCGTAACCAAGCCAAGAAGCCGGTGGGAACTTGGAATTGGAGGTATCAAACTTATGGGTGATGTCAATCCCATTGGCAATTATGCGAGTACCAGGGGCCGCAAAGTTGGAGCCAAGAGCAGGAGGCTCGTCATACTTGGACGCTGTGCTGTTTGGGCCCTGAAACAAGTTGCTGGCATTGAGCGCCGAGTACATCGTAGGGGCTTGTAGAATCCGCATGATGGCGTGGCTTACAAGGGCCGAGAAGTGACTTGCTGTCAAAGGTCTTCAACAAGTCTGAAAAGAAGCCGATTCCAACGTAGCTGTATGGAAGACAATTCATATAGACAGATGAAAAAAAATTGAGGTCTCTGTGCAACTCCGCTAGAAACGTCGCTCTGTTCTAGCGAACCGCTTTCGATATATCCTTCTGAGACGATGCGATCCCCACTGAGTATTGGCGACCCTTGAGGCTCATAAAGAGTGGATATAGCCCAGCCTTTCTTCATAGGCGAAGTCGTAGAGGCGACGAACTTTACCGCAGGACGAACTACCACTAACCGCAAGTCAAACTTAATGGTAAAAGGTATACAAGTTAGGCACTCCATACATATTCCCCTCTCCAGGGTAAGTATAAGACTGAGAAGTGAGACCAAGCAGAAACAAGCTCGCTGTGCCATTGTATAAGCTATTCCAGTGCGCTTCTGACATGTCAAGCTGTTGAGCGCTTAACGTGCAGCTCTCCGTGCCGTCGGCAGAAGGCTATACGCGTTCTATGTCTTGCAAGGCCAATGAGAGCATAATGCTTATGAAGCGCGATTACTTCTTTCCGGGACAGGATGTTTGACAGACAAAATATCCAATGATGTGGTTCCATCGAACAAGCATCGATAGGTGGAAATTGAGAAACTGAGAGATTTATGAGTTCCCAGCGATCTGCATCCCATTCACCCCCACTGAATTGAGCCTCGCGTGCCGGACGACGAAAGAAGCACGTGGGCATATATCAAGTGATGAGCATACTCGCCATGCCGACATAGGCCTGCCAATTAAAGGGTCGTCGCAGGAATGAAGTCAAGTAGCCATCAACGACTCTTCGGTTTCGATTGCGCCATGAGGCATCGAGTTTTGTCGCTGTCGTTGTGGATCTCCTCAACAGCTCCTTCCCCCATTCGAAAACCCAGACAGTGAGCTATCGAAATCAGGTCTGATCATCATAGTGTAGACTCTGCAATAGCCGTGTAGCGTCTAGCCTACCCTACTGGTGAGGTGTTTTCAGGAGGGATCGTGGGCCGTGCCTAGATGGGTACTTTAGTACTTGATATTACTTGACAGACTGCGAGCATTGAATTGAATGCCGCGGGCAAGGCTCTAGGAGGCTGCGAGCTATCCAAAAATTCGAGCCAGACTATCAGGGTTTTCTTGTAGTTCTGAAGCTTTTGTATACCGAGAGCTGTGAGAAGAGATCAGAGCCTTGATAAGACTTCATGCCTTATCTGACCCAAGCAAGTTGAACAGTCATCCTGACCAAATGCAACTTGCTAATCTTGCTGTTGCAAACATGAAACTGCCCGGGCAAGCGGAAAGACTCGCCGTCTGTCATAATCCATATTATCTTATATATTCGATAACTCTACCAACAGGCAAGCTCGGCAGCCTGCACCATCCGCACCGCTGGCTCGATACAGATTGACCTGGCAGTTCACAAGGCAAGTCAGATCAGACGAGAGCTTACAGGCGGAGAAGATCCAGCATCCATGGTTTTTTACGCCAGGAAAGCCAATCGCTAAACCGAGTGAACATAAAAAGGAGTGACAGGTCGCCGTGCAGTCTCCTCCAGCTAGCAAATAAAGACTAGGTCTTACTTCCCCAAGAAATAGTGCTTCGAACCGATGCCCTGTTTCTAAACCCCTATAATGCCTCGCTGAGGAGCTTGATGATCTTGAGGTACTGCTTGTGCACGGCCAAGTCTTGCGCCGTCATGGTTTAATCTCGGCTTGGGCCTCTTGTTGATAAAAAGTCAATTACCTCCAATTTGCATTAGAAGCTCTGTCATTGCAACACGGTTCTGCAAAACGGCCCGTAAAACGGCTTAGTGCAAATTTGTCTGGCCTTCGGTGTTGCATTTCATCTTGTGATCAATTCTCAGCAATGCCGATACGGTAGCGAAGTCGGTTATGCTCAACGTGCTCCTCGAAATCTATTGAGGTCGTCAAATATGGTCGACAGGTCGATTTTGCCCAACGATAATCCTGATGGATGCACCTCCGCGATCTAGTGGCCGCAGGATGTTTTTTTTTTTGATATTGAAATTGCGTGGATCGATAGCTGCGCCACTTTCAAACAAGAGTTGGAGAACCAATGCTAGGTCAAGGCAAAAAGCTTTGAAGGTAGCTTGTACTGCTCCAGGCTTTGAAGAAGATATTGCTGCACCGGCTCTGAGTATAGCTTGTATAGCGGGACAGTCTCCAAATGCTACAGCGCATGAGCGGCGCCTCCCTTTAATTGTCTCTTGCGGTGAGTTCGTTACCCAACTGAAACAACCCACGAACGAGGTTCGCGAACCCTCGCTCGGCCGCATCATATACAACAGTTTTCCTTATTTATTGCGTGAGTGACAATACTTCGGTTGTGTCGTACGAGCATCCTAACCACTTGAGATTGATTCACAGAGGATGCTCGATGTATTGGTGAAATACCGTTATACTAGATTTTGTGAAAGAAAAAACTTCCGACCGTGCAAGAGCTAGCCCTACGAATCCAAGTCGTTGTGTCTCGTCGAGGTCCGCACCTTGATAAAGTAGAGAAGTTGCCAAACCGTCTGGACCGAAAATCACAGCAACTACCAATGGAGAAAGAATCGGAAAGTATTTACCTTGCTTGAGTCCGAAGGTAGAACTTGTTGCGAAATCGATTGACGAGCAATGAAGTGGCGCTTGATATGTGGCATACCGTCCGCATACTCCTTTAATCCAAGAGGTCTTAGTTGCAGTCCCTAACTTTTCCACTCGGCAGAGCATGGTGAACCCAGTAATGGCTAATGTACTCCAAGAAAGAGTCCTGGTGTACCAGCGTGTAGGAGTAATTTAACATTAGTAAGGCCTTCCCATATATGTGTGGCGGTTGGAAAAGATGTAGTCTTGCGCACCCTGATGCACCATTCTCTTCTCTCGATCCATTGTAATCAGGCCGGCGTGTGAGTAGACATTATCATTAACATTGATGTCGCGTGCTTTCTCAAGCCCTTGATGTGACACAGTTGGTTCGACAATTGGTGTGCTGAGACTCTAGAATCGCCAACAACCACCTGGCATAGGGTAACTAGATTAGCATTCTTCGCGCCTGGGCAGCAAGCTCGTTATCCTGACCCTCAATTCGCAGTATCCCATCGTCAGAGGTTGCCTTTAACTGCCAAGGCAATTGCTCTAGGGTAGTGTTCAGAGCTGGGGAGGCAGTTAATTTCGCGACAGAGCCCAGACGGAGGAGGACGTGCGGGATTTAAAAATCCTCTTGGTTTTGACAATATGGCGGATCTTAGCAATCGTGATGATGAAGGAAAAGACACAAAAGCGGCTGGTGAAGCTCGTCAATCTTTGGGGGCGCTTATCCATTTGTAGCTAAGTCCCAGGGATAGCTAGCTGGGAATCGTTCTTGGAAGGTAAGCCGACAGATCTCCAGCTGGGGTCATCTACGTAGCAACGCCTGTCAACTGATCTCATGGACAATGCAAGTCAGCAATGATGATGACCCTCCTTTCAGCTTGATCTTTACTATACTCAATATCAGGCCAGGGATCAGATCCAACAAGAAAATCTATGGGCGTACCGCTCCCGATCGAAAGCAAAGCTCCATTCGCTCGCCCTGCACCCTTCACCCTACCCGATCAGATCTCACTCTGGATCAAGACCTTGATCGCCCCAGTCTTCGCACTGTCCGCACTCGTATTGAACGCGCTGACCGCATCCTCGAGGCTGAACCGATGCGTGACCAGCCGCTTCATGTCAAGCACGCCGCTCTGCACGAGGCGGATGGCGCGCGGCCAGGTGTTGGAGTAGCGGTACTGGAACTGGAGGTCGATTTCTTGGGTGCTAAGACGCATGAATGGGATCTTCATGTCTGGCTTACCAACTCCGATGACGAAGACTTTGCCGCCAAATTTGACGGAGTAGATCTGGGGTTGTTCGGTTAGCATGATGTCGAAGATGATGGGCTGAGTAGGTCACGGCGACTGCGCAATGCTATGACACGAAAGGGATAAAAGAGGGCTGACTCACAGCGGCATTGATGGAAGACTCGACACCTGAGCATTCTACTGCAACGGCCAGTTGACCGCCTGCTAGCTTAGACATGGCAGCTCCTGCCTCTTCCATGGAGACACCTGGCTCAACCTTATATGTTCGCACACGGGGACAGATCTCTTTGGCGACGTCGAGCCGGCCTTGGTCGATGTCGGTGATGACGATAGGTTCCGCACCGGCTGCAGCACAGCAAAGGAGACTCATGAGCCCAATAGGCCCGGCGCCACAGATCAGGACAGGATCGCCCAGAGCAACCTTTGCTCTCTCCATGCCTGCCAGGCTGACACTCAGCGGCTCGAGCATGGCGCCATCCTCATAGCTCATATCGCCAATTTTATGACACCATGCCGCGGAATGGTTCACGTAACGGCGAAGAAGACCATCAACAGGAGGCGTCGACATGAAGCGCATCTTTAGGCAACCATTGTATCGACCACTCAGACATGGTTCGCACTCATTGCAGATCGAGGATGGCTCAACGGCTACACGATCGCCGACTTTGTGGGTTTTCACGGATGGATGGACAGCAATCACTTCTCCGGCTGATTCGTGGCCTAGTATATGATCGTGCTCGACCACCATGGGACCAATGCGGCCATGACGCCAGAAGTGGATGTCTGAGCTACAGAGTATTCAGCGCATGTTCGGTGCACAAACGAACTTTTTTGCGTAGACCAAGCTGCAGCATTCTAGTGCTCCGCAACGGATATACACACCCACAAATGCCGGTAGTCTTAATGGCAATGGTGACTTCACCTTCCTTCAACGCCTGCCCACTCTTCACCTCTTCGACACTAGGCCCACTCTCTTCTACCCACAACTTGTGCTCTGGATTGCAGTATACTCCGATGTTTGGCTTGCTGGCCGACGGCATAGCCGTGGGAGTGGCTAGTAATCGTATAGGCTTGTACGTTGTCTGGACTCTCTGCCGGAGTAAGGAGGGAGCGCTTGAGGTGCACAATTGGGAGCGACATGGTCGATGGAGAGCGGAGCGAACAAGAGGCGAAATACGAGACATAGTGGAAAGCTAGAAAAAGGTGCCAAAGACGCCCGGACAGGAACAACGCTCGATCGTCGCGACTGAAGCAGGTGAAGCGAGAAGGTGAGAACAGTCAAGACGTTGAACGAGAGAGGAGAGGAAGCTTTGGAGAAGAAGCACTTGCCTTACTGTACACCGCTACGCTGCAAGTTAGTTGCTTCTACCCGCACTCCTAGCTGTCATGCAACTCTGGTGGGGTAGAATCTGGGGCTTGTAGTCGCGAAGAATTCTCTAGCCAACTGCCCTGCATAGTCGACGCAGCTTCTTGCGTGCTTCCTGCTGTATACCCGCGCCAATTGCGTGCGGGTGTGGGGGTGGGTCAGGAGGTTAGCACCAGACCCAAGGCTTGCGACCGCAAGAACAGGCCGAATCCACAGGGTACGAGTACTCGTACAAGCGCAGTATGAAACATTTGTAAAACATGCGGTGAAAGCCATCATGAAGAGCACCCATCTGAGAAATAACATCAAGAGTCTGATCTGACTTAGAAGTACTTGACCAGATAGGAATAGAATACTTTAGGTTAAGGTACCTCCAGACTTCCGCGATGTCGCGCAGATTGCCCCCACGATGGCGGGGCATTAGCCATTGATCTAGGCCACGGCGGGCTTGAATCTGTGACTTCTCGAAACGCAAATTCCCCTTGATTTCCGGGCTTCAATCACCGCTAGGAATCGGTTGTTCGACGAAAGAGCGAAGAAACTTGGGAGGAGCCAACATGCGCGCTAAACTTGTTTGGTCAATCTATCATCGGGTTTTTACCCCTTGCGGATGCGTGTGGAACTCCTTCCCTTTTTGTTTATTACCTTTGGTCCTTGGACTATGTCAGAGAGAGTCTTAAGTAAGTTACCACTTCAGCAATGGGCCATTACTGGACTTCCTATACATTCCTATTCCATCAACACGTCTTGCAACGAAGCAATCGGCACTGTCTCGCCAGCTCCTAGCATTGGCGCCCAGCGCATGGATTTATCCAGTATTTCTGTTCTTTGTCGTACTTTGGTTCAGACAAAGTAGCTATGATGTCCTTGAGAGTACCCAACTTGATGCTGAAGGTTGCCATGTCTGTGAGAGCATGTCTGACTTGCGGCGCACGGTTGTTAAAATGAGATGATGCTTTCGTACACTAGATGAAGCTTCTGTTGTTCTCTTGTCAATTAATTTGTCTTTGAACGAGTAGATGAAATTTTGCAGACACAGAATCTCGCTGGTGCGTCTTCGTTACGACGCTGAATAATTCAGTATTGTTGCTTGGTCGGTCGGAACCTGGTAGGAGATGTTCGTGGAAGCCAAAAAGAGCTATTGCGGCACATTAGCACCACTATTGAAAGAATGAAAACAACTCCACTTTGGAAACGGACGATCTTTTAGAAGCGGGGATGGCGCCAATGGTCTCTTCGAAGGGCGAAAGTTCTTAAACCATGTCCATGTTATATGGAGCTGTGAAGATTGTGACTTCTGCATGCTTTGCGAGAAGTTCAGGTCATTCAATGCGGCTGGCATAGAGCACTCCTCCGTATTTCCCAAATCAAGAAAATGTTCCGTTCGTCGTTCAGACTCTTTTCAGGGCCCTGACGACTGAGTAAAACAATGCTTTGCCTATTGACCTTCTTGATTGTGGGCCCACAAGGGCTGAACGGCCCATTGTCATTTCGTTAAAACGTTCTCTTGTCCAAGTACTGAGAAAAAATGCACCACTCCCTGCCACCGCATGGGACATTTCATGCAGCGCCAGCCACCAGTCGCGAGCTCAGTGCGGTCCGGCGACGTATACCAATGGCGTGCGGGTAATGGTGCAATGTTTTTCGATACCATCGCAGTGTTCCCAAGCTCAAAGGTGGTCATTTCCCACCCGCTCCTGCCCGACAGTGTGTCATCGTAGCCTGGGGGAGAACCCCCTGGCTATGAGCGCTTTCGAACCATTCCCAGACTCTTTCGGCTTTTAACCCATCTTCTGTCATCTGAACCGTGATCCAGTACTTTATTTGGAACTTCATCAACTGTGTCTGCTTAGCTTGCCGCCCACAGCAGGACTTTTGGAGTCTCTACATCAATTGTGATATGCTCGTCTTAGATACTCAGGATGCTAATCACGGAGCGCAGGCATCGAATGTAGGATCAGTGCGCTGACATGTCGAGTGGTGGCCTCTCCAGAGAGGTGGTCAGTAGAGAACAGTCGTTGAAACGGGGTGCAAGGATTGCGTCAATATTCCTGGAGACGTGGCTCGTGACGATATTCTGTGTTTCATTCAAGAGTATCAGACGGGATAGAGACAAGCTCGAGCTTGGGGGATGGGAGCTGATGTCTCTGAGGGACGACCGGAGCGTCATACAAGTACGAGGACATGTAGAGTAGACTGCTCGGGGCCTTGGAGGCGGCGATGGGCTGGACCGCGCGCCTGGGCTAGGCTTGAATCCCTGCCGGACTCATGCTCCCTCATCTTCAACTGTCGGATTATGAACAGCGTCAGCTGAAAACGTAGGTCGTCTCATCGAGTAGACTATTGCCGGCGTAGTTCTCATACTGACATGACAGATCTCATCCCAACCCAGCCACTTCTCGAAAGCTCAAGGCTCAAAATTTGTTATTTCGACCTGCCATCGTCTTCCTTCCTTCCTTTTCGGCTTCAATAGCCTTTGTAAGCAACCTTCGAATAGTGGTGACTTTGAAACCCTGCTCCTTAAGTATACTGTAGAAAAAGCCATGTCCAGCTCGCCAACTAATCAAGTCTTCTGCGACAATTGCAAAACTCCTTCACCCTTAACTCCTTCCAAAGTATCAGGTCTGTCATGGACCGAGATCCTCCAACATCATGTCTCTAGCTGGCTCTTCAGCCCTGTGCGGTGGCCATTTGCCTATCTCATCGCCAGTCCTTATTCCCCACTGCAGGTGGAGAGAACTCTCCCAGGCCCGAACTGGAGAGATGCATTTGAGGATCTGCTGGCTCTCGAGACTCGGGGGACGATGATCGACCCTGAAGTCAGAGCGCGAGAGATAGAGACCGCTGAAGCTCTTCGCGCCAGCCAGGCCGAGTAGAGGATAGGGAAATTGAATGAGCTGTACTGGCGCTCCGTTGCTAATAAAGACTTGATGGAGCAATGTTTGGCAGTCGCGAAGAGGCGACAGCACCAAAAGCTGATAGAAGTGAATGCATCTTTCATCGAACAGGAGCACCAGAAAATACAACGCCGTTTCGCATTCACGAAGAACATCCTCTCCTGTGTCGATGACCCACCTCCCATGACCAGAATCTCAAGCGCGTACTCCAAGACCTATGGACACTGGATGGCTTCTTTGGCCACCAGCGGCGCCTGCCCAGGTTGGGCGTCTCTATTGACAAATTCAGCCGATGGCGCGTGGTGGCATTTCGATACAAGAGGTGTTCCAACTCAAGAAGCCATTCCCGGCATGAGCTTCTCCACTATAGAAGAGGAGCTCTCGGAGTTTTTCACGGATGATAAGTCCTCCGGGGTGCAAGACCCTAGCCCATCGCCCCACGACCAGATCACCGTTGATGCGGCTCCATAAGAAAGGGAAGAAGCCCTGCGGATCGCAGCTAGTGTTACTTGAGGATGAGATCAAAATTCACTTTAGCCGATGGGCTCCACGACCGAAAGCCACGATTCTCCAACAAGCCGTGTTCTCCGAATCCATCGAGAAAACCCGGTCTAAAGCTGGAGCGGTCAAAGTAACGATTGCCACTCAATTCACGGACGGACGGAAAGAAAAAAGGAGATCGTGGACGATACAAGCACGGTCTTGATCGACGTGGAAAGGGCGGTGGGAGATATCTCCGAACGCAACCATGGGCTCGACCAAGAGTCTTATGCGGACGACAAGGAAGAGAGAGAGTGGAGGGTGAACATGCTTGCAATGGTTGAAGCGACTCTCGACGACGAGGTAGATTTGGGAATCGACATCGAAAAAGGTGCAGCGAGCGTATGACCAGGTATTCTACAACAGGACACTGGAGCAGATCAGGCCGATAAAAGGAGGGAGCAGAGGGTCTCAAGAGTGAGCTTTTTGAGGAAGTTGACGAAAAGTTCAACAAGAATGCAATGAAATTAAGACTTCAGTAAGGATCTCGGCAGGGTAATCTCTGAACTTTTTCGCTGTGTGGAACGGCGCTGTTAGCTAAGCATTATTACGATTTATGTAGGTACCGGAGCCAAGTTCTTTGAGGAGAAGGTCTCCCCATTCAAGCCGTTTCGCTCCAAAGCTCAGTCATCTTACGTGTGGCTCGCCTACCGAGAAATTCGAAACCATGGAACGGGACTGTCATATCGAATTCAATTATCAGCGTCGCAGTGCATCTCGAATACAAGTACCTGGATGATAGACCACATATGGAACGAAATCCTGGCGTCTTGAAGGCATCGTTTCCTGGCACTACAGAGAAAATTACTCCTTCGACTTGCAATGAAGGGGACATCGCCATGCTTCAGCACCAGCCTCCGTCAGAGGCCCGGTCTGCACGGCCTCGCAAAGTTGTCGCGACCACGTCCACGCGGAGATGTTCAGAGGATGATAGCTCTGTGTCTTAGCGTTACGCACGTCGCAAGATTTTGCCAATGATGGGTACCATATTCTGCAGAGTAAAGACAGCGCGAAACCTAGGATAGCAATAAATACATGTCCAAGCATCGAATACTCGATTTCGTGGACACTGTGAATGGTTGTTCGCCGTCATAGCGTTGCGAGTTTTTAAATGCCACGGCATCGAATGAGACGTTAGATCTAGGCTTGCCAGCTCTGGCGTTGCTAATGATATCGGGGCCTGAGTCAAGTATTAGACATGCGATATTCGCAACCAGCACAGTGCTTGGAAGAACGTAGCTGTCCACTATGCTACTCCCTACTCCGTATAGCGCTGGACATAGAGGTGGGATTTGGCGCCAGCCAGCTGAGGGGAGTGTGAACTATGAAGGGTACGAGTGCAACCGTACATTACTGTGGAGTGGGTAGTGTAAGAGATCGCATCGACCGATGCCAACAGTCGGCGCCATATTGAATCAGGCTGTTTCAGTACACAGCTAGTACAAGGCTTTCCCCAGCGTTCTTCGAAGACTGATGCCATTTTCGGACTGAATCTGATCGTGTGACGGAGTGGCAAACCAGTGCGATGATAGCCTCAATCGTCAAGCTCGTTTTTCCCAGACTCAGGAGTCAGGACCCGTCGATGCTCGGCAATAATGTCCACCGCTTGTTGGCGGGCCTGGTAGAAGTAGAGCGAGTTTCCGCACCAAATGGTTGGTGGCGGAGCACAGAACATGTTGGTGCCTATAACATACAGTACTTCTTCCACGCTGTCGTTCTCATCAAGCTGAAACAAGCCGGCCTAAACGCGAAGGATTAGCGTGGAAAGACTTCGGCTCGGTAATTGGTCGGAGCTTAATCGCACATTTTGATACTCTACTGTTCTATAGCTGCTGTGCTCCTACTTCTACATTATGATCGCCCAACGCTCACGCCGCTTCTTAGCCTGATTGCGACGTTCCAACTTAACTTCTCGTTATGGCATACTGGCTTGCGGTGGGTTTATCAAGGCCGCATGGGCAGCGACGGCCGCCGACGAGAGTCTGTCGCTCAGACGCATCCAGGCATCCTAGACCCCGCCGCACCTCGTGTGTAGGTCCATCTTTGGCTACCGTGCTATCGGAGCTGACATCGGTGTTGTCGCTCTCGAAATGCTGACAAAGTCGCAGAGACAGGAGGACTGGAACTTGGTCGGAGCTCAACCCCACTGGACTCAAGGTTCGCAAGCGTTTGCAAACCGTTTCACACTATTGGTGCACTATTAGTTTAAACCATTTAGTGCAATTTAGTTTAAGGCATTTGACAAATCGTGCAGTTTAATTTAGAAGATCTATATTACGATTTGCACTAATAATTTATTATAGATATTTTAATGTTTGAATTAACTTTAAATGTAACTCTAGAATATACGCAAAAACTTTTTATTAACAAATAAAGTTACTATATATTTTGTTATTAATAAGTGTTACGCTAATATTTCTTATAAAGATATTAGAGATAGTTATACTATTAAAGAAATCTGTAGATATTGTTAGACAATACTAGCAATTACTTAATAACAAAAGTTTGCAACTAAATAATTGTAACAATAAGTTAAAATTTAAAATAAATTAAATACAATCTATAAGAAAGTTATATTCTATTTTGTATATATTAAAAAAATATTAATTATTTGTTTTGCTTGTTTGTTAAATATAGCAAATATAGTTGTTTGCAATACTTACTTATTAAGTATATTAAATATTATATTTAGAATATTTGCTTCTTAAATATATTAAGTATAATAGTAGATTTGTTTCAAAAATATAGAATCTAAATTATTAATATAGCTTAAATAAGCTTGTAATACTATCTCTTTTTTTTAGAATTTTTGTTTCGAAACTCAATTTCTTTTTACTATATCTTCTAGAAAAATTAATATTAGAAATTTTTTCAATCGAAAAAAAAATCTATTTAATACTCTAAATTCTATATCTCTTGCAATATATTCTTATTATAATTATACAATATCTAATAAGATCTATTGTATAAATAACAATTCTAAGAAATATATAAAGTATATATAATTCGATTGTAGTTATAATTTAACAATTTTTTCGACTTTAATTAAACAAATCTACAGAAAACAAATACGCTTAAAGAAAAAAGTATATAAAATACGTACTAAACTAAGTTAACTGAAAAAATAGCTTAACTTTCTGAAAAATAAAAATAAAAAAAATTGTAATAGAATAATAGAATATTAATAACTATAAGAATAAATACAGTAAGTAGTAATTCTAATAATAGTAGTTAAATTAGAAAGCAATCTATATAATTCCGGATAGAATATCTATATGCATCTATTAAGACTCTAATTCTATACAAATTCTAGACTATATATCTCTAAGAGAATCTTGTAACAACAACTTAAAAATAGATAAAATATATTCTATTAAATCTATTGCAAAAATTTCTAAATTGTTATTTAATATATTGTTTAAATAGTTTTAATTTTCGACTAATTAAAATTAAAATACTGTTTCTATATCTTATTTTAATAAAATTTTCTCAGAAATTCTTAATAGCAATTAAGATTTTTCTTTAATTTTTATATATTTTCTAAAATAGAATATCTTTTCTACTTAATAAAATACTTTTAATTTTTTTAATTTCGAATTGTTTCTTTTTTTGCAAATAAAAATAAAAAATATTCTATAAAAATATAATTAAATCTGCTAATTTTAACAATAAAATATTAAATATTAAAAATATTTTAATATTTTTAAATAAATTAAGTTTATAATTAACTAATTTCTCAATTTTTTTAACAAAAAATAATTCGATTTTAATATAATTTAATTTCTTGTTTAATTTTCTTATTTTAAGATTTTTTGTAAAAAGACATATTTTATTCCTTCTTTTAACTAAGATATTGTTTTTTGTTTTTTGTTTTAATATTGTAGTTAAGTAATCAAATAATATTAGACTATAGACTTAAGAATGTTTGTTATTAATATTAGCAATCTATTTGCAATATATATGCAATCTCTTTTATCTAGATCTTAGAATCTTAGCTACTTAATATATTATTAAATTGTATAGTGCGATTTATATATATATCGCAATAAGTCTCTATTGTTATAATTATCTACTAATCGAAATTTTATTTTTATTTTGTTACATTAAAGCTTAACGCGAAAACTTAATTATAATAACAAATATTAAAACAATAAGCTATTAATGTATCTCTAAAAACAATCTTAGAAATTTAGAAATTCAAAAACTTAAAAACACAAAAAAAAGAGTATAAGAAACAAGTTAACTTTAACGAATTACTAGAATCAAAAATTTCAAAAATCAAAAACACAAAATTAATAATTTAAAAATCAAGATATTATTAAGTTAAAAAGCAAAAAAAGAAAAGACAAAATTAAAGCATTAAAAATAACAATAAGAGTTGTAAATTTAAAGATTAAGATATTTTATTAAAATTGCAATTAATATCTACTATTAAAACAATAAATTGTTCGTTAACTATAGTAACGTTATTAAAAAAAGCTTCTTAACAATATAATTGATTTATTTGCTCAAAAGTAAGAATATTATTTAAACTCTCTTTTTGATAAAGATTAGAGTAAATCTTTAATGCGAAGATATTTGTTAATAGTAAATTAACAATTAATTAAAAGAAATAAGAAATCAAAAACGTTTATTTATAAACAATCAAAAAAATTAAAAAACAATAAACGAAAAAACAACGCAAAATTTAAAAAAAAAAAAAATCTTTTCTTAATATTTTTGCAAAGAAAAGAAAGAAATTTGCAAATTAAAAGCTTTATTTTTTAAATTAATTATTATTACTAGTTTTTTTAATTTAATAGTTGTTACTTTTATTATTTGTTATTAAGCTATTCTTTTAGAAATAATATCTTAAAACAATAAAAAAGTTACAAAACTTTCTTTTAACGTATTTATATTAACAATAAGTTTACTTAATAACTTTATAAAAATTGTAGAGTTTTATTACTATATAATTTCTATATCTTTCTTAGAAACGTTAAGAATATCGCACTTTAATAAACTTAATATTATTAATTTTCTAAATTAATTTTCGAATTTTTGTAATAAGTATAAAGTTATCTTTTAATATAAAATTACTAAGTTGTCTCAATATTGCGACAAACTTATAAAAAAAAATTTTAAATTTATTGTTGTTTAAACAAATAAAAAGTAATTTAAAATAATAAATAAATTAAAAAAAAATTAAAAAAAATTAAAAATTAAAAAATTAACTTTTGTACTTTTTTAAAGTTTTTAAAAGACATATTAAAAACGAAGTCGAACAATATTTATAAATATAATCGACAATTTAAAGTTATTTTCTTAAAGCTTATTAAACTTAATTAAGTCGATAAATATATTAAGTTTTTGTAATATTTAAAGAGTCTTTTTTGCAATATTTGCACTAAAATAATGCAAAAACATAAAATTAATTTAAACAACGCAATTATTATAATATTTAAATTGTTATATAAGACAATTATAAAATTAACCAAAAATAAGATAATTATGCAAGAAATAAATATTAATAGCAATTAAATTGCTTAACAAGTTGCGAATATTAATATAAATAAATTAATAAATATAATAAGCAAGAAGCAAAATCTTATAAAAAAGAAAATTACGTTAAAGACAATTTTTGCTTTTTTAATATCGTTAATAGTTGCAATTAAAAATATAAAAATTAACAAAATACTAAATATTTTAATACGAGCTTTTAAAGATTTTAAGATTAACAATACTTATAAAATAATTAAAAACAAAGTTTATTAAATAATTTAACAAATAATAACAACGCAATTATAAAAAACTTCGCATATTATATTTTTTTAAATTTAAATAATAGTTTAAAATTTATCTTAAAGAACAATTTATATTTATTAAGAACTTGTTCTTGTTTTTAAATACAATCGATCTTAATTAAAATTAAATAAGTATTTGTTTTATTATAATTTATATAAGCAATAAGTTTGTTTAAAGTTAATAATCTTAATAACAAATAAAAAGATTTATATAAATAAAAGCAACAAAATTTGCTATAAGTTTAACAATTTTAGAAACAAAGAAATAAAATTGTCTCTTAATAACGCAAAAATTAAGAAAAAGATTGTAAAAATTTGTTTTTAATAAAGAACGCAAAATTGTGTTCAAAATCTTGTAATTACAATAATAACAATCAAATTAAATATTAATTTTTCGTTAAAAGACGAAAAAATAGTAAATCAAATTAAACAATAATAAAGATTTAAGAAATTTAATTAAAATAAGATTTTTTTAAGCAATAAACGCTTTAGAAGCTTTTTATAAAGCAATTAATCAAAATAATTAAAAAAAGAATCAAAAAAAAAGAGAAATTTTTAAAGATTAAAAACGTTAAATCTAAAAATTATTTAAAGATAACAAAAATCTTAAGCAAAAAAATATACGTAAAAAAAAAGTAATAGAAACAAGAATAAAAAATATTATAATAAAAAACGTTTTCGCAATAATTAATTCTAATTCGAAGATTATTAAATATTAAAAGAGCAAATCTAGAAAGAAGTAAAAGATTTCTACAAACTATATATAGCAAACAAAATATTCAAAGAAAATATTACAAATTATAAAGAATTAAATTAATTTCAAAACTTTAATTTAAAGTATTTTTATTTTAAAAATAAAAATAAAATTAATAAATTATCTAAATCTTTGTCTTAATTTAAGTTGCTTTTTTTTTGTTCTCTTTTTAATAAGAAGTTTAATACTATAATAACAAAAAAAAATCTTAAAAACTTATAAAAAGAAAGAAAGAGACAATTATTATTATAAAATTAATTAGCGCTAAATCTATTAAAATTGTTTCTTTTAAAAACATTATTGCGAAAGTAAAATCTTTTAAAACTTTATATTTTATTATTTGTCTAATTGCGTAAATGCAATTAAAAAATATAAAAATTAAAATAATACGAAAATAATAATACGAAAATTAATTATATTAACAAGAGTTTTACAAACAAAATTAATTTAATTATTTAATAAGATATTTCTATTTTACTAATAAAAGTTATAAGAGCATATATTTGTTTCGAAGAAATAATAAAAAATGCAAAGATATTAATTAAAAAAATAATAGTTTGTATCTTTATCTTTGTTGTTTTTTAACTTAATTACAAAATTCTATTAAATTAATCTTTTTAACAAAGTATTTAAATAAGCTTTGTAAATATAAATAACAACTCTTTAAAATTAACAATTTATTTTAAGAACAAAGCAAAACGTATTAATATTTTAAAAATATTTATTAATTATTTTAATAACAAGAACGTTATATATCTAGCTAGTAGATTGTTTTACTCGACAAGTTCTATTCGACAAGCTGCGCTAGTTTCTAAGAGAACTAGCTTAACAAGTAAAGATAGATTCGCGCATAACTAGATAGATAATTAATTCAACTATCTATTACAACTTGTTTAATGTTCGCTTTGTTTATTTTTTGCTTTGCATTTATAACAAATAATAGTTTCAATTAGTATACAAAGTACTTCTCTATTGCTAGTTTATTGCACTAGCTAATTGACAAACTATATTAATTATTTTGTTTTTCGCTAAATTCGATATACTAGTTTATCAACTATTTTAATTATTTGTTAAGCAAATCTTTGTATTGAAGACAATCTACTTTTGTTCAATATTTGTCGAATTACGTATTACGAACTAGCTAATTTACAAAGTAACTTGTTAAGTTACGTAATTAACTTGCAAAACAACTCGTCGACATTAGTTAATTTATCTATTTTTCAACTTATTCGCAAATTTTACTCAAATTCTATATTTGTTAATTATGCAATATTTATCTCTTATTAGCTTTTGCCTTAAGCTAGCTTTATATATAAAGAAAAAAATATCTATATTAGCTTATTAACTTCTTGTTTTTCTATCTACTAATTATTAGTATTTAGTCTATTTTTTACTTTTTATTTAGCAAATTGTTGTTAAAATTGTTAAACAAGTTTCTTACTTTTTTTTATTTTTTTTTTAATTAACTTGTAAACGTAGAACTTATTTAGTAGAAGAGTTTTGCATTTGATTTGCAAAATAAGCTATTAATAAGTTTTTTTTTAAGCAAATTGTTAAAAGATTCGAGACAACTATTTAAGATTTTAGATTATTAAAGATTCGATTTAACAAATATATTAATTTTATTGTTTTGTTAATTTTTGAAAACTTGTCGACAATCTTAAAGTTTTTAAATAAGTACAAGAATTCTAAGTTTGTTGCTTTAATTTCTTCTATTAAATTAATTAATTTAAAAAGTAATTTATATTTTTTTATTAGATTAATCGATTTAGTTGTTATTAATTTATTAGACAATTTGTATTCGTATAATTAGTCTACTATAAGTAGTAAGTTTTACAATTAATTTAAAGATCTAAACAACGATTTTCTTAAAAAATTAACAAATTGTTTTAGATCAAATATTTGTTATTAAGTATTTTTTGTCTTATATAGAGATTGCAACAATTATAATAGAATAATAGATTTATTTAGTAATCTTTTTAGAATTTGTAGACAACAAAAATTTACGTTTGTTTGCGAGAACAATTTGTTATATATAAAAGTATCAAATTATATTAAATTAATAGAAGAGACTATATTAATAAAGCAAAATAATACTTCGAAAGTTGCAATTATTAAGTAGTCTTTCTCTTTAAAGATACAAAGTTATTTTGCTCGCAATATTTAAAACATGTTTATTGTTTAAGACTTACGCAATCAATTTGTTTTATTTATTCAAAATTTCTTTACTTAATTTTTTACTTATTAGATATCGAACAAATAGCACAACGTTAATTAAACTCTTTCTAGCTATTAAATGTCGAACAAATAGTACGACTTTAGTTAAATTGATTTCGCTCAATAGATATCGAGCGATTAGTATAATTTTAATTAGAACATCTTTAGCAATTAGATATTGTCTACGTTTAAATATTCGACTAGTTTTGTTACTTGTTTATATATTTATAACAATATTATCTATAATTAATTAAGTTAATCAAAAGATTTAAAAATATGTTAAGAGAATAAAGTATTTACGTTTTAAATAATAAAGCAATTGCGTAAGTTAATATGTTAAGAAATTTAACAATTCAATTAAGTTAACAAGAATTTTTAAAGACGTTGTTATTTAAATAGAAACAATAATTAAAACAATTTAACTACTTTAATTAATCGCTTTAGAACAACAAATTTAGAATTTTTTTATTTAGACGTTTCGAAGAGCTATAGATTAAATAGTATTATCTTTGCAAATAAAAAGACAATTTATCGAGAGATCTTTACATTTGTCGAACGAGTAAAGAATTATATCTATATAGTTGACAAAATTGCAATAAAGAAGAATTTGTTGTTATATTTTCGTAACGTTGCTATAATTTAATATTTGAAAAAAATCAAAAAGTTTAAACGCAAGATGTTTAAAAAAATTTCGCTTATTAACTTTATTAACAAACTAAAAATGCAATTTAAAATAAAAATTAATAAAGCTTTTAACAAGTTTATTTCGAAGATCTTTATAATTAAGAATATGCGAGATAATTGCAAGACAAACGATTTTCTTTAGAATATTATTTTGTACTCTTAATTAATTGACATTTCTAATCTATAAAGTTAATTTATATAAGTCTAGAATCAACTTAATTTAGAGTTGTATTTAATAGTTATTATATTAATAGTTTATACAATTGTTCAAAACTTTATTAAGAAACTAGATACAAAAAAAGAGTTATAAAAGACAATAATAAATGTTCGTTAATTATTGACTCAAAATTGCGATTGCATTCAAAAGTTTAAAAAGTGCAACAATAATTTTAAAAATAGCAATTAACAATAATAGATTTGTTAATTATTTGTGTCTTATTAGTTACGCTTCTTTTATACTTTGCGTTCTATTTACTTTAATTTATATTAGTTATTTATAAACTATTAGAATTGTTTATCTTTGTAAGACGCATTTAATTTTAATAATTAATATTGTTTTGTTATATTGTTATCTTTTTTTTTAAATATTTTGCTATTATTGTTGTTAACATTAAGACACAATTAAATAGCAACAACAAAAACTTGTTTCTCTTTAAAGCAAATAATTATTGTATCAAAAATAAAGATTAACAAAATTGTAATAATTATTAAGCTTAGAAATATTAATTGTTCTATTAATTGTTAATATATTAGTAGTTATTTTATTAGCAATTTAAATATTAATCTTTCGTCTTGTCGACATATTAATTAGTCGCTATATTAACTTATTATATAAATTCTTTGTTATATAATAATTTATATTATTCGATTTAGTTTTACGACGTTTCTACGTACTACTTAGAAATATCGCAAAACAATATCTATTACGCTAAAGAAAATTATTAGAAAAAGACTTTATTAAGAAAACAAAACAAAAATTTGTCAATAATTGTTAATATTTTTTATGTCGATTTAAAGATAGAATTTCTATTATTTAAACAATTTATTTGCATAAAATACTATTGTGTTTTCTAGTTAACTAACAAGCTTTTCTAATATATTGAAGAAAGATACAATTTTAAATGTTAAACAAAACAAGCGTTTGTTAAGATTTTTTATATTAACAAAGCAATAATAGAATTAGATTAAATTATTGATAATTTAGAATTAATTAAGTTAAATATTAAAGCAATAATTAATATAAGCTTAATCTTTTGTTTATATTATTACGTTACTATTTTGCTAAAATTTAGTTAACAAAATTTGTCGTATACTATATGTGTAAATATCGAATATACTATAATTTTTATCGATTGCACGTTTTTTGAAAATCTTGTATTAGATTTTTCTATTAAGAAGATATAAGTACTTATTTTTGTATATAATATCGACATTGCAAAATACTTAATCAATAACTATTTTATATTAGATATATATATTAAAAACTATATACGTAATAGAAAATTTGTCGCACACATTTGTTAAAAAATATATATTGTTAATAATTTTAAAATTAAATTATTACTTAATATAAATATTATAACTTTTAAACAAATAATTGTTAATCTTAATATTATATAATTTACTTTAAATAGTTGTTAAAAATTAACAATTAATTTCAATGTTACAATACAAAATAATATTAGAATTCGTTAAGTTTTAAAATTACAATATAAAATAGTTGTTAATACAAATAGCATTACTAAAATATTTGTTTAAATTAATTAATCTCTATTAAATTATAATTTTTTGTTTGAGTTAAATCTTATCGATACTTATATATATATAATAAATATTTTATTGTTAATAATTTATATGCGCAACAAGAGCTCTTTATTAATTATTATTTATAAGTCGACAAATTTCAATTATTTAATTAAGTTCGAAGAGCAAGATTGCTATTAAATTAGCTTCGACAAATATAGTTAAATTGTCAAAGATAATATAAAAATAAAAATGTTGTTAAACAAATATCAAATAATTCTATTTAATAATATATATATTTGTAATTTATCGATCGAGATAATTAAGCTTTGCACTTTTGTTAATAAATTTATTGTTTTTTAAAAGAACAATAATAGAATTGTTAAATTAACAAAAAACAATTAAATAATTATTTTACTAAATAACGATTAGAATTTTACAACAATTTTTAGAATAATATAAAAAGTCTATTTGTTAAACAAACAAAATAAAAGAATAATTAATAAGAAATTCGACAAACTTTATTAGTAAAAGAAGATAAAATAATTTACGCAATTAATTTTTTTTTATTTTTTGATCTTTGTTATTTAACGTATAATTAACGACTTTAATAATTAGTTTGCTAGAAAGTATTAAGTAATTATAAATATTAAAGATTTAAACAAACTAACAATTATTAATAGTTATTCAATATTTATACAAAACAATATTATAGTATAGTTGAAAAATTGCAATTATATAAATTTAATAAATAGTTTCGTCTTCTTTCTTTAATTTGTAATAATCGAACAAAATTGTTACAAGTTTTTGTTTATTATTTATTAAGACAAGAAACAACTCAACGTTGTTATTATAGAATTTAAAAATTTCTTGACTTATATACAACAAATAATAGATAAATAATTGCAACTTTTACGCGAATTTTGCAAGATATATATCGATAATATTGTTATTTTCTTTAAATTTTTTACAAATTATTTTAATTATTTACAAAATCTTTTTATCAAATTTGTTAAACTTTAGATTACGTTAAGTTTTACAAAAATTTATCTTAGTTATTTTAGTATTATTTTGCTTAAACAAAAGATTAACGTTTTTAATTTATTTATTATTAAAAAACAAATTGTCGCAATTAAGATTATTTAATTTTTTAAAAATCTTAGAACATTAAAAATATATTTAGATTTTATTAATTATTAATGCAACAAAGTTATTTAATATATATAACGCGTTAACTTGTTGCAACAAGAAAAAATATAATTGCTCAAAAGTTTGTTTGCGCAAAGCAATTAAAAGTATAAAACGTATTTTTAAAATATTTTTATCAAATAATTATTAAATTTGTTAAGCTTTTTCTATTAGTTTTAGCGTACTTTTATAACGTCAAATTTTTTTATTTATTTCGATATTAGTTGTTATCTATTTGTAGAATTCGACGCAACAAAAAAACAAAAATACGAAATTAAGATCTATTATGTTAAAGGCGATTTTGTCGACAATAATTTTTGAAAATTTGATATTTAATATATGTTGTTTTTGTTTAAAATATTAAGTATTGTTAAATCTTATTATTAATTAATAGAATTAAAGATTTTTTGTTTAATTTGAACAATTAGAAAGACAAAATATTTAATTAAGATTTTTAAGTAGTTAACTATTGTCTATATAGATTATTTAACTATATTTAATATTATTAAGTAGACAATTTTGTTATTATTTGTTACAAACAAGCTTAACCTTAGACTTATATACGTATCGCAATATCTCTTGTAGTTTAATTTTAATATCTAATATAAAACAAATTATTTAAATATAATATTTAACGCTTTGTCTTAATTGTTGACATTAATTAATAATAAAAAAGCAAATAATATTAAAGAGTTTAACAAAATCGACGCTTTTATATTTAAGATTAAAGTTTTAAAAATAAACAAACTTATTGAACAAATTTTTAAAAAAAAGAAAAATTTAATTGCATAAACAATCTTTAATAAAGCAATATTCTTTTATGTTTATTTAATAAAAATAAATACTAATTTTAAAAAACAATTGTTCGACGTTTATATTAAATTTGTTAAATAAACAAAAATTATAAATATTGTTTAAAAGTTTGTTATGTTATTAAATATATAATTTTTTGTAAAAGATAAATTGTTGTACTATACAAACTACATTAATCAAAAAAAACTTTATCTATTAAAAAAATTTAAAAAAAAGATTTTTATTCAAATATACGACAAAAATTACTACGTTAACTTTACTTATTTATATAAGACAATTTTTATCAATTTTTACTTTCGCAAGTTAAGCAATTGTCTACAATGTTATATAATATATTGTTAAGAATACAATTTTTATTAAACAAAGCATTATTAATTGTATAGTATTTTAAATTTTATTACTAATTTTTTAATGCTTTTCTACACAATAAGCTTCGATTTTATATTAACTTTATTAAATAAGCAAAATATAAATATTATATTTATCGCAATATATAAATTTTTCAAAAAAGTTATAATTATAATTAATAAAAATACGTATATTGCTAAAAACTAAATTAGTGTAATAATAAACAAATTCGCAAATTAAGAAATATCGAAGACTTTTATATATAATTGTAATAGAAAATTTTTGTTCAAGTTCTAATATATTGTGTTTAAGAAACTTAACGTTAATTTTTTGATTTTTGTTGTATATTATTCTTAAATCGATAATTAAAACAAAAAAATTAATTAAACAATAAAGTTTGCTTTTTGCTATATAATAATAAACAATTTTAAACTTAATTAAATGTTTTTTCTTTTAATTCTTTAAATACAATTAAACAATTTATCTAATTTCTTTATTAACTTTTTGTCGAATAAAATAATTATAAAATTTAAAATTTAAGACTTTTTAACTCTTCTTAAATTTAACAATTAAAAAAAGAATTAACTCGAAAAAAGATTAATAAATGCAACAAAAATTAAGATCGCAATTGTTTAAATTAATATAACAACAAAGAATTTTTACAATAAATATTATTAATTTCTAACTTTTTAAGTAAATAATTAAGCTTTTTTTTGTTTGTACAAGAATTATAGTCTATCTTTTGTAAAATTAACAAAATTAATTATTTAACAAATTAATCTTTTTACAATTTTTGAACAAAAAGATAATCTAATTTATAAATTTAACTTGCTTATCAATTAAAAGATTTATTTAATTATTTTTATTATTAATCTAAAGTTAATTTTTAGAGAAAACAACTTTTATAATTATTTGCAATCTAATTATTTTAAATTAGTTATAAAATTTAATAACAAATAACACGTCTACGAAGTTAAATCTTTTGTTAATTATTAACTTTGTCGTTATAATTGCAAGAAATCTATTTTGAAATATTTAATTTGTTGAAAAGATTATAGATTCAAGTTCGATTATTAGTACAACAAAGATTTGCTAAATAAGATCAAAAATTTTGTTCAAAAATATAAAATAAAGTATAATGTTTCTATTAATAATATTATATAGCGTTTTGATCAATTTATAGAGTTTGTTGCAATAAAAGACTTAACTAAAGAAGTTATATTTATAGTATTGTAGTACTTTTTAATTAACGAAATCAAAAAGATTTTACAACAAGATTATAATTGTTTTCGAAAATTATAAAACAAATATTTTTGTTAAGTCGAAATATTAAACAAGTAAACTATTATTAATTAAGTAACTTTTAACTTTATTAATATAGTTTAAATCGATATTTACAATAAGTTATTGTACTATAATTTTCAATTTTTTGAGCAATACTAAACAAATAGTTTTTGCAATATTATATTAATAATAATATAAAATATAAATGTTAATTAATGTTCTTGTTAATATATTAATAAAATTAGATAACGAAATCTTATTTATTAAACGCGTAATTTCAAATATTATTAATAATTACTTAGTAATCTCTTCTTTAAGATTAACAATTTATTTAACTTTACAATTTAGTAAGTTGCGAAAATTTATTACTTGCTTGCGCGTTATCTACTATTTTTATTAATTGTTTAACTTGTTAAGTGTTATATTATTATTATAAAACTTTTTGAGTTTGTCAATGTATTTATAATTGCTACTTAGAAAATTGTAGCAACTTATTAAGTTAAAAAGTACAAACAACAATTTGCTATTTAAAAGAATATAACAATTAAAGAAGCTAAAAAGCAAATTATTTCTATTAATTTTAAATAAAAAGACGTTGAACACAAGATTATTAAAGACAAAAATAACAAAAATTAAGATAATAATAATAACAAGAGTTTGCTCAATTATAATTGTCTAAACGTTTAAGCTCTTTTAATATTTGTTAAAAACAAAATTAAAAATTGCAATAACTTTTTTATTATTAAAATATATATTTGTTACTCTTTTTTAAAAGAATTGAAATTTCTTGTTTTTAAAAGTAAAATATTCGAAATAACAATTAAAGACAATTATTTAACTTTAAATTGATTTAAATTTAATATTAAATTTGTTAACTTAATTAATAGCAACAATAAGACAATCTAGTTTTAGACTTTTATTGCGCTAATTAATTTTAATATCGTTTGCGTAATTTTTGTTAAAATTAAAATTAACAAAAGAGATCGATTATAATTAGTAATCTTCGATATTAATAACAATTTACAAATATTTTGCAAATTATTTAATATTTTTGCGATTATAAAACACAAAGAATTGCTTTATATATTAATTTATAAATAAAAATATCAACTATACAACAAAGAGATCGACATTATATTTATTGTATCGAATGCTAGCTATTATATAACAAAGATTAACGACGTAGCTATAGATCTAATAAAGAGCGAAATTTATATAATAACAAAATCTATATTAATTTTATTTACAATTAAGAAGTTTCTACAAACTTATGCGCAAAATATTGTAAATTAAATAAGTTTAATAAGTTACAACAATTTTTATATCGATTTTGTTTGCATTAAGTTTATTAAATTTAAATTTAAAACTATTAAGAATAGATTTTAATCTAAGAAAATTATCGATTTAATTGAGCGAAAATTACGAAAAGTATTTGACGCATTTATATTAGTTAAAATATATATAAAAAAGAAAACAATATATATCTTTAACTTCAATTACAAATTAATTAAGTATTACAAATTTATCGATTTATTTAATAACGAAATTAAGATTAACTGTTTTAATAGATTAACGCACATATGTTTGCAAAGCAACGCAAAAAATAACAAGTTTTTTTTGAAACAAAAAGTAAGTATCTTTCTAATACATAACAAAAAGAGATTGCGAAAGCAAATCTTTGTTTTGTTATTTTTTTCGCACAATATATTAACAAAAAATGCAAAAATTACAATTTTTATTTGCTTTAATTCTATAGAGATCAAAATTATAAAAAATTTCAAAATTATTAATATTTTAATCGACAAATTATATAACAAGTTTTAAAAAATTAACGCAAGATTCGAAGCTACTGCAATAAATACTTTGACAACACAAAACAATAATATTACAAAAATATACAAAAACGTTGTTTTAGATAGAATTGCTAAATTTGTTTAAGAGTTATTAAGTTTATTAGCTTCGATTCTTAGAAACAAACAAATTATACAAAGTAATATGCATTTTATTAATTAATATATATACAACGCATACACTATAGTTTTCGAAAAGACTTATCGAAAACAATTTTTTAACTTCTACAATTTGCTAACTATTATAGAGAATTAGTTCGTCGCATTTATCGAACACAACAAAAGAAAAATTAAGAAAAATAAAAATGCAAATAATAATAATAGCACAAAAATAAGTTGTTTGTTGTTCAAAAAATCACAATATATAATTCGATAAATATTTGTCGATAGATAAGATCTTGCTTTAATTGTCGTTTAATCGATATATTATTACAAATCGATAAATAATAAATAGATTAATTAATTTATAAATAAATTAAGAGTTAGAAATTTAAGAATTGATTATTATTTTTTCTCTTTTATTTTTGCGATTTGCTTTGATTGTTTTATAGATATATTATTATAGATTTATTCGACGAATATTTTTGTTAATTATTATCGACAAGAGCGTTGTTTTCTTTTTTTGAGAAAGATATTTGTTACATATCTAGCTAGCAAGTTGCTTTACTTAACAAGTTTTATTCGACAAATTGCGCTAGTCTCTAAGAGAACTAGCTCGACAAGTAAAGATAAATTCGCGTATAGCTAGATAGATAATTAATTCAACTATTTATTACAACTCGTCTAGTGCTCGCTTTGTCTATTTCTCGTTCTGCATTCGTAACAAAGAATAAAAATATTATTTTCTTAAAGAAATCTTTAAATCTTTAAATAATTATTTAATTAATACAATTGTTCGATTTCGCAAATTTAATTGCAAGAAACTTTCGAAGATAAAAATTAAAATTATTAAAATAATAACATCGCAAAATAAGATTAGCGTAATTGTTAATCTAGATTTTAACTTAAACAAGTTAATTCGCTTAATCTTAATTCTAGAGTTAAGCAAATTTCCTAGTTTAACAAGATAGAACAAACAAAGAATGTATATTAAACGTTCGATTTAACTTGTTCGATTACATAATATTATATAATGCGTTAACTAAATTAGACTAGCGTAAATCTTAAACTAATCTAATATAATTAGCGCAATTATGTAATTAGATTATAATCTAATCTAATAGAGACTAGCGCTAAATAAGATAAGATTAAATTAAATTAGATAAGCGAAATCTAACGCGACGAAATTAGTATAGACGTTTAGTATTAATTTAACAAAACTTTAACTCTAAGACTAGATTCGCGACTTAATTCTAGCTTGATTCTACAAGATCTAGAAGAATAAATCGAGTTAAAAAAAAAGTGTTCGATTCAACTTAACAATTACACTAAATAAGATTGCAAAAAAAATCGACAAAATCTTAATTAATTAAAGCAAACAAATAATATTAGCGTTTATTTGTTTATTAATACAATTAATTAGAATTAAATAAATATTCGAATTAATACTATATTTTAAATATCTTTAGAATTATTAATAATTCGAACTTTTTAATTATATATTATAAAAGAGACTTTTATTATTTAATTGTCTTAAAAGTTTAATATTCTTTGTTAATCTTTTATTGCAACATATTTGTTTGTTCGAATAAATACAATATATAAGCGAAAAATCTAAAAAACAAATTTAATAAATATTAACAATTTAAATAATTTTATTTTAGACAAATATTTAAACTAAAAAGAAATGCTAAAGTTATTAATTACAAAAAATTCTTAAAAGAAACTTAACAAAAAATATAATCTCTTTTTAATGCTTAAGTTCTTAAGCATTAAGCGTAACTTTTATTTTATTAAAAAATATATTTAAAAGCTAATTATAAAGTTTAAACTCTTTTCGCAAAAATAAAAACTTTTAATTACGATACTTTTTAATTGTAAAATTGTTTTAATATAAAACTTTGCTAAAATAAACAAAATTAAACTAAAGATTGTATTTAATTAAGAAATTCGCACTATAAAATATAAAATATAGCAAGTTTTAAAAAATTTAATTTCTTAAATATTAAATTTTATTATAATTAAGATATTAAAAAAACGTTTTTAAACAAGTTTGCTAAAATACTATTATAATCTCTATTAAAAAATTTGATTTCTAATAAATAAAAATAAGAAAAATAAGTATTGTATAATTAGACTAATTGTTCGATTCTAATAGTTGGAATCGAATTGCATAAATTATAAAAATACTAACTATATTAGGTTAAAACTTGATCTAATTAGATATAACTTTCGGGTTAAATTATAGATTTTGGGGAAAAATCGACTCGAACAATTAGTCTATATATAATTAATGCAACTATAAAGATAAACAAAATAATTATTTAAAATGCTAAAATAATTTTTAATATTAAAGAGTTTGCAAATAGACTAATTGTTCGAGTCGATTTTTCCCCGAAATCTATAACTCGATCCGAAAGTTATATCTAATTAGACCAAGTTTTAACCTAATATAGTTAGTATTTTCATAATTTATACAATTCGATTCCAATTGTTAGAATCAAATAGTTAGTCTATTTGCAAAAGAGTTTGTCGAAATAATAATTATATTATTAATTAATTTCTTTTTAAAATAAAATTAAATAAATTTTGCGTTAAAGAGTTACAATCTTATTGTTTTTATAATTTCTTTTAAAATACTTAAAATAATTTATTTATTACAAGATACTACTAATTTAATTGCTTAATTTATAAAAACTATAATATACATTCTTAAAAATTCTTTTAATAAGTATTATTTATTTGTAAACAATATAGATATAAAAAAAATCAAGTTAAATTACAACAATAAGAAGACAATTTTAAGAATTAAATTGTTTGTTTTAAAATATATTTAATAATTAAATACAATATTAATAAATATAAAATTGTTCAAATATATTATATTTAACGAAAAATCTTAATTCTATAAATTAGAAATTAAAATTGTCAATTTTATATATAATTTTAATAAACAATTCTTTAATAGTATTAAGATTATTAAGATTGTTAAGTAATTATTGTACAAAAACATTTTTAAAGCTAAAGTCTTTATAAAAGTATATATTTATTATTAAATTTAAGTGCTAAAATTTATAATTATTGCAAAGTTAATCTATTGTTTATTTAAAACAAAATATATCTTTATATAGAAGTTTAAATAACAAGATGTTATAAACAAATTAAAAATTGCTTTAATAAATATATTAATAATACATATTTTAAACTACTTTATCTTAATTAACAAAATTATTTTAATTGTAAATTCTAGTTTAAAAAATTAAGAAATTGTATTAATGCAAATTAATACAATAAGAAAGAAAAAACATTTTTTACAATATAAAAGTAAGCTCTAAAGCAAACAAAAATTTTAATACAGTATTAAAAAGCAAAAATGTCGAAAACTTATAAAAGTTTTAAAGAAAGTACAATTTTAATTGTATAAAATTCAATTTACAATTAAGATTAATACAAATATTTTAATAATTTAATTTAATTGTTTTGCGACAAATCTATTTAGCGCTTTAATAATTTGTTAATTAATTTAAATTTGTCTCTTTAACTTTAATATACAATATATATCTAGTTAAAAGTATATAACAATTAACAAACTTTTAAAAAAATCAAAAGAGTTGTTTAACAATATCGACAAAATTAATAAAAAAAATATTAATAATTTTATTAATAGCTAATTAAATTATATTTGTATTTATCTTGCACAAATAACAATATTAAAGAAAAACAAAAACATTTTTGAAAACAAATATTTCGATAAATTCGAACAAATTGTTCGATATTTAATTTCGTTACAAAGATTAAATATAAATTAAAAGAATTTTCGCAAATTTAAAAATTATGCTTTTTATTTTTTAATAAAAGAAGAACGTTTGTTTCGAAAAATAAATAAAAATATATCTTTGCATAAAGTAGTAAATTAAACAAAAGACAAAAATTAAATTGTAAAAAGCTTATATAACAAAAATAATTATAAAAAAAAAAGAATATTTATTAATATATTGCAAATCAATATTAATAACAAAATTTATTTAATTTTTGCAAGAAATATATCGCAAGTTGCGACAAATGTTAACAAAGAATTTCTAACAAATAAAAGAAAATTATATACTTAACTTATATTTTTAATTTGTAAAAAAAAATTGTTGTAAACTACATTTATATATTAACTACAAAAATATCTATTAAAGTAAATCTAATAGTTGTTCGAAACAATCTAACAAAATAGATAAAAGTTAAGACAATTTTTTATTTTAAAGCACTTGTTATCGTAAAGTTTTTATAAAAGAACATTTTCTACTAGTATAAATATATTAAGAAGATAATTATAAACAACAAATTCAAAAATAAAGTTAATATAATAACTAAACTTCTAAAAAGATATAATGTCAAAAAATTAACAATGTCAACTTATTATTTACAAGCAAATAAAATAATAAAAAGAGAGCACAAGCTTATTGTTAATATTTTGTTCAAACTAATTAAAAGAGTCTTTACGAATTAGTTACAATATTTGCATACAATATTGTAAGCAAATAAAACAATAATTTAAGAATTTATTAAAAAATCGTTGTTTTGTTTTAAGTTTAAATACGAAGTTGTATTGTTAATCGAAATAAAGTATTTAATCTAGTATATTATAAATTGAGAGAAAGTTTGTTTAACAACAAATCTATTAACGTTGCGAACAAAACAATTAGAAGAAAAAAATAAGAATATTCAAAAAACAACTTTGCGTCTTTGTTGTCTTAAAGAAAAGAACAAAAATCTCTTCAATAATAATTATCAACTACGAACGCGTTTATTTCAAACTAAAAACTTGATTTTATTATATAATATTATATTGGCAATTCCGGAGAAGACGTTTTATATAAGCTAATTCTGCTATCAATTCTCTATAGAGACAACATCGATATTTCTGCTCGTTTCTACTCGCGCTAACCTAATTAGGAAATTAAGATTATTTATATAAATTAGTATTGTTTTATACTTAGTTCGAAATTTTTAGTCCAATTGGGCTAGTACTAGGGACGTAATAAATTATGGAAAATAGAATATCTCGATTTTATTAATAGATTGGCGCTTATAGACGCGAATTTATTTATAGAGTCGAAAAATCCTAATTAAGCAATATCTTAACTATTAGCAAAACAAATATAATATATATGCGAACTATAACAAAATCTAATATTAAAAATTATTTAAATTGTTATAAGATAAAGTTACAATAAACTTTATTATTAAGTTGCTTAAATTAACAAATCTAGCAATTAAAAACAAATATAATTTGATACTAATAATAATTAATAAACTTATTAAGTACTTATATATTATTGTATGCAAAAAAAAGTTTAATACAAAACAATTAAAATATATTATATTAAATCAACTTTTACAATATTACAATATATTTAAGAGATTAACTAGTAACAAAGACAAATTCTTTACGTCTAACTATTAAAAGATGCTTCTCTTAATATTAGATACAAGACTTTAAATATCTATTATTTATTACTTAATTATAAATAAATAAATAAAATAAACAAATCAAAGTCTTAAGCAATATTTAAGATACTATATTAACAATACTTAAAGTAATTAAGTATTATTTTTATCTATAACATAACTAACACTAGACTAATTGTTGAATCGAATTTTGGTTTCAACTTTTGGAATTGACTCAACTCGATAGTTTCAATCCTAGGAATCGACTCGAAATTCAAGTTGATTTCTAATATTTTGAACACAAATCGATACAACTCGAGTCGATTTTCGATTCCAATATTAGAAATCGAATCGAATTGTTAAGAAATCGAAAAATTGTGTTATTGTGTCAAGAATTACTATTTTTAGAATCAAACTTTAATTTTTAGTTTTTTAGACAAATTCTATAAATTTAAAATAATTATTAATTAATTGTAGAAAATAATAATATATTACTATAATATATTATCTATATCTATAAATATTATAAATACAATTTAAATTTTTAAATATTAAAAAATTAATATTAATATATAATTTGTATCTATAGATCTATAGATGCTATTTAAATTTTTAAATATTAAAAAAAAAATATTAATATATAATTTGTATCTATAGGTCTATAGATGCTATTTAAATTTTAAAATATTAAAAAAAAAATATTAATATATAATTTGCATCTATAGACGTTATAGATACTATTTATTAATTATTTAATTAAAAGTCTTGGCAATTTAGATCGATTTTTTGGGTCGAGTTTCGATTTCAACTCTAGAAATTGAATCGACTTTTTGGTTTCAACTTTTGAAATCGACTCGATTCAATTCGGGTTAAGTACTTGATCCAAACTCGATAACTCGACTCGACGCAATTAGTCTAACTAACACTTAATACAAAAATTTCAAATATTACTAAAATTACTTTATTCTTTGTTAATTATAATAAAAAATTAAATCTTTTTAAGAAAAAGCGTACGCATTTGTTTGCACAATTAGTTATTAAAAAAATAACAATACTAAAAAAGATATACAACAATATCTTAAAAATACAAAAAAAGTTAATCAAATATTAAAATAAAAAACAAAAAACAACATTTTAATTAAAAGAGAAAAATAAAATATATCTTTTTACAAAAAATCTTAAAATAAAGAAGTTAAGCAAAAAATTAAATTATATTAAAGTTAAATTGTTTTTTGTTAAAAAAATTAAAAAATTAATTAACTACAAACTCGACTTATTTAAGAATATTAAAATATTTCTAGTATTTTATCTCTTATTGTTAAAATTAATAGATTTAACTATATTTTTATAGAATATATTTTATTTTTATTTGCAAGAAAAAAATTAATTCGAAATTAAGAAAATTCTAAAACAAAAAGATTAAAAGTATTTTATTAAATAAAAAGAATACTTTATTTTAAAAAATATATAAGAATCAAAAAAGAATTTTAATTATTATTAAAATCTTCTAAAGAAATTTTATTAAAACAAGATATAAAAATAGTATTTCAATTTTAATTAATTAAAAGTTAAAATTATTCGAACAATATATTAAATAGCAATTCGAGAGTCTTTGTAACAAATTCGACAAAGTATATTTTATTTATCTCTAGATTATTAATATTCTTTTGTTTTATTATAATTATTTCTTTCTTCTTATTTTTTAAAAAATTTAGTTGTTTTTCTAATCAACTTAGCTTTGTATACGTATTGCGTACTTCTTTCTTTAATTGTATTTGTTCTTTATAAAATTGTTTAATTAATATAAAAAAAATTGTTAAATTACAATTACAATTAAATTGTATATACTTTATATACTTTTTAAAATTATTATTTATACAATAAGTTTTACTAGATATTGTACAATTATAACAAGAACGTATTGCTAAAAATATTAAACTTAAAGTATCGAAAAAAAAAAAAATTCGATAGAAAGAATTTCTAGTATTAATTTTTCTTAAAGATATAATAAAAAGATATTAAGTTTCGAAACAAAAACTTTAAAGAAAAGAAATAGTATTACAAGCTTATTAAAGCTATATTAGTAATTTAGATTCTATATTTTCGAAACAAATCTATTGTTATATTCGATATATTTAAGAAACAAGTAATCTAAGCATAATATTTAATATATTCGACGAACAAATATTGCAAACAATTATGCTTACTATATTTAACAAACAAACAAAACAAACAACTAATATTTTCTTAATATATAGAAATTAAGATACAACTTTTTTATAAATTGTATTTAACTTATTATAGATTTTTATTTATTGTTACTTTGATTTATCGAATCTTACTTAAAATTTATTAAATATAAAAATTATCTATAGTTGCAAACTCTTGTTATCAAGTAATTGCTTATATTGTCTAAAGACGTTTACGAATCTCTTTAATAGCAGAATTTATCCTAATATCTTCGAAGAAAGTACTAGCGTAATACTAATTTCTATTAATATTTATTAAGTCGAATTTATTTAGATTGTTTTTTTGCAAAAATACAAACTTGTTATTTGCAATTAAATTTCGACTTGTTTTTTTATCTATTATTAAATATTGTCGATATATAGATTAAATATAAATTGCGTAATTATATTGCGCAAATTTAAATACTTGTATATTTTAATTAACTTCTAAATTGTATTGCTTTAATTAAAATATTTCTAGAACAATATTATAAGTAGCTATTTTTACTATATTAAAAATTAGTTTCTTGTAATATTGTTAAATAGCTATCGATAGTAATTTTGTCTCTTTATTAGATTAATCGCGTTGAGTCGATTAATCGAGTTCGAGTCGATTAATCGAATCAAATTAAATTAAGTTGATTTCAAAAGTTGAAATCGAAAAGTCGAGTTAATTTCTAAAGTTAAAATCGAAAATCGACTCGAGTCGAATTAAGATTTAGTAATAAAATCGAAATTCAACTCGAAAAATCGATTCAAATTGTCAAAACTATTTAAATAATTATATTATAATTATTAATAGTTAATATATAGTCAATATATATTTAATACTATTTAATTATTTAATAATAATAAGATAATGTATTATAGTAATGTATTACTACTTTTTACAAAGAAAATAATTAAATTGCATCTATAGATTCTATAGACTCTATAGATGCAAATAATGCATCTTATTAATAAATTGCATCTATAATATCTATAGAATCTATAGATACAAATATTGCATTTTATTAATAAATTGCATCTATAAGATCTATAGAGTCTATAGATGCAAATATTGCATTTTATTAATAAATAAAAATCTAAAATTAGTAATTCTTGACATAATAACGTAATTTTCGATTTCTTAACAATTCGATTCGATTTCTAATATTAGAATCGAATATCGACTCGAGTCGAGTCGAGTCGATTTCAAAATAGTAGAAATCGACTCGAGTTTCGAGTCGATTTCTAGGATTAAAATTGTTGGATTAAATCGATTCCAATAGTTGGAACCGAAATCCAACTCGACGATCAATCTACTCTTTATTTACTTTTTTATTTCTATTAAATAATAAATTTTTATCTACAATTACTAGATTATATATATTAGATTTTCTCTAAATAGAGTATTTTTCTTTTTTAACAAAAATTCTAATTATAAAATTATCTATTATATTAGAATTAACTATTGTAGTAAGTTAACAATTGTTAATCTTAACTAATATAATAAAATATTATATATATATTATTAAGTTTAGTTGCTACTATTAAACTAATATATTATATTTCTCTAATATATTTTTTATTAAAAAATTTATATTTTCTTTTGTTCTAATACTAAGACTTTTGTTTTAAATATTTGTTTGCATTAAATTTTTTTTCTATACTAAATTAATAATTTTAATTTTTTAAAAAATTAGTTAATTTCTTTTTTGTCTTCTAGATAAGTTTAATATAAACTATTATAGCAAATTGTTTAATTAAGTATTATATATTTTTTTGCTTTCTCTATCTTTTTTCGAAATAGATTTATACTACTTAGTTGTTGTTTAATTTTATTAGAAATATTTCTTTCTATAGTAGTATTGCTTTTTAGTATTTTCTTGTATTTATTTATAGTTTGTTGTATCTCTCTTTCTTTTAATAAATTAACTGAAATATTAAGATATTCTATAATATTGTCTAGATATTTGTAAAAGTTTTTTTAGTTATACTTGTTATTCGAGTTTGTTACTAAATAAAAATATAGTATTTTTGATTGTTGTATTTCTATAGCTTTTTTAAGTTTCTTATTAATTTTCTATATAGATATAGATATCTTATCTAATAATATTTTATCTAGAATTTTCTATAACTAATCTAAATTTTTTATTAAATAGTAATTATTGTTTAATTTAGTCTCGAAAATATTTGTTTCTATATTAATTTGCTTTCTAATATTGTTTTAACTATTAAATATCTTTTTTAATATAATATTAATTTGCTAACAATCTATTAAGTTTTACAATTAACAGTCTCTTACAAAGTAATTCGATTTGCTATATGAATAGCATATTTTTAAAATTTGTTATTTTGTTTTTCTCTAAAAAAAAATTTATATTGTTAAATAGAATTTAGTTCTATAGATATAGATTTGCAATAATTTGAATTACTATATTTTTAATTAAAACAAGATTTTCTTTGCTAATATTTAATTGCTAATTTAAAGAAAATTTCTACTCTTTTTCGAAATTAATTGTATCTTTTTTTTATATTTTTTTTATATATTTTTGTTGTCGAAATCGATAGCTATTTTAATAAAATTAAATATATTGCTAAGAATTCTTCTATTATATATAATTTTGTTCTTTACTTTGTTTTTTAAATCTTGTCGAAATATTGTTATAAATATAATATTGTTTTACTTAATTAAATTAATATATTTCTAAAATCTAGTTATATAATTTGTTGTAGAAATTTGTTAAATTAAATATTAAATTATTATTTTTGTAATTTGTTTCTTATTAAATATTTTAAAAATTCTTCGAAACTCTTTTTTAAAGTTGTTAAAGTCTATAAATATTATATAGAAATTTTTGCTATTATTTTTTAAATACTTTTGTAAATTTAATTTAAGTTAATACTAAACTCTTTTTTTGAAAAATATTAATACAAAAATTGTTTTTTGATCTACTAAAATAGAATAGAAAATAAAATAGATATTTATTTGTATAAATTAGTTCTTTAGATCAATACAATTTTTATAATAGATATCGAACTTATTAATTTTGATTTTATTGTTTTTTATAATTGATAATTAATATAATACTAATAGACTAGTGCTCGAAATAGAGACGCATTAATCTAATACAAATATTCTTAGAATATTTAAAATATTATACTAACACTTCTTACAAAAATATTAGAAATAGTTATATTATTAAAAAGATTTATAGATATTGTTAGACAATACTAGCAATTATTTAATAACAAAAATTTGCAACTAAGTAGTTATAGCAATAAGTTAAGATTTAAAATAAATTAAATACAATTTATAAAAGAATTGTATTTTGTTTTTTATATACTAAGAAAATACTAATTGTTTGTCTTGCTTGTTTGTTAAGTATAGCAAATATAGTTGCTTGCAATACTTGTTTCTCGAGTATATCGAATATAATAGTAGATTTGCTCCAAAGACGTAGAATCTAAACTACTAGTATAGCTTAGATAAGCTTGTAACAATAAGTTGATCGAAAAGTAATTCGACAATTATTAATCGACTCAAGATTTATGTAACAACAAAATTCTAAAACTTGAAATTCTTTATTCACATTGTATCTTACAATCTTATCTGCTTGTTATTGTTCTTCTTGTCTCAATTGCATTATTAAAAGATTTAAACTAGCGTACACTATTAGTTTAAATTGTGCAGTTTGATTTGAGACCTAAAACGCACGATTTGGAGCGAGGGCAGGCAGTTCAGTTTGGTTTAAGATCTAAAACGCACGGTTTGCACGGTTGCGACCCTTGGTTAGGCTTGGCCACAGGGCCTAACTTGTTCGTTTATCAGATATCATATATTAGAGAAAACCCCAAATATAGCCAGACATAGTTGTACAGCTGAATAGAGATGTTGAGTCAACAATGTTGAAGATGTTGCTAACGCTGTAAACGGTCTGAGATGCAGGCGAGGCTAAGACATTACGTAAGGTCAGCTCGCATTAAGGCCAAACGCCCGAGACATAAGCGTCATAGCTGAGTGGCAGTAATCATCCTTCGAACATCGAGACATGTCCAATCGATGGGCAGTACTAAGGACGTACATTGTTAAGTCTGAAACCCCATCAGGGTAGACCATGTAAATCTCATGCTCTATTGGGGAATGTCATAGCCAATGGACCTGCGCCACGAGTCTGGACTCGACAGAGCCATTGAGTCGAGCACTCCGTTTCCTTCGAATCCAGGCTCTCCCGAAGCGCTACCGCGTCCTCCAGCTGTTGGCTTGTGGGGTCCAAAAGAGTTGGAAGAGCATCGCCCCAATCATCTATAAACGGCTGCTGGCTCATCAATTCCATCTACTCGTGTCGCCACATGAATAGTTCCCTACGTTATTCGGTTAGCCGGCTGCTGCTCGCTTGCCCATCAATCCTATTTCGACTGAGATTGAACGGGTGCGGACTGCAGCCAGAATTCGTGACCTAATTGGTGGAAAAGCGAGCAACAGACGGCTAGCCGAATAAGGTAGGGAACTATTCATGTGGCGACACGAGTACGCAAACATCGAACAAAATAATTTCGTCTGATGGAGGCTGTGAGCTTCTAGCGGCTTTACCAACACCAAGGTCTGAGCCATCTGCTGGATCATAGTTACCATCGAATCATTCCGACATCTGGCTCCAATAGCCGCAACTATACATTCTATGCTACGTTTTCCTATTCAAGTAGCTAATTCGAGGGTATAACTCGAGCGAACATCATCCCTTGGATCGACGGTGTAGCATATTTGAGGACTATATCGAGAAGGGCTCAAGTACTTCCAAGCTTCGTGACGAGGAGGTAGGTATGCGGTAGGCATTTGAGCAGTCTTCGTCGGCCTTGTTGGCTTGCTGTTTCACCCTTTGTGCTTTTACCCGGCTTGATCAGAACCATGCTTCCGAGCGCCGAACTTAATTAGGGATCGGGTCTTTGGACCACAAATGGGTTGGCAACATTATTGAAGGCGATCACAACTTCTGCCCACACAATATGTGTTTCACCTCTTCGGTAGGATTCGGTCTGCTAGATGGCGCAGCAGGTCATCTTCACAAGGTAGACCACGCTGCAAGTCAGCGTGTCATGGCACTAGGTTCTGCCGCCCTCGATGGGTTTATAAGATGATTCAATCTGCCTGCATGTCAACCTGAAGTCATCCCCTCTTTGAGCACTAGCGATATCCTACTATAAGCCTTTCCATTAACTCTTGTCGCTTTCAAACCTATAGTCATGGTCAGATTGAACGCTTTGGCCCTTGGGCTGGGCGTCCTTGCAGCGACGGCCACCGCAAACCCATTGGAACGGGCCAAGCTCGTCAAGAGAGACATTGTGGCAGATGTCTGTGGGTCCTCTAGCAGCCAGCGCATTGCGGCCGACAGCCACAATGCTGATACGTGGAAACTATACAACATGGGCGATTGGTTCAAGAACATGTACGGCGTCAGCTTTCGTCAAGGTTATTGTACGGGCCCGTGCTGATACGTTCCCAGGACCAAGCTATGGTCCGTCATGCAATGGAATATGGACGGTTTCCAACCCACCGACATTCAGTCTCTGGTCCTCTTCGTGGCTGGCAAGGAAGGTCTTTCAAAATGCGATGAGATCACAGCACCGAATTGCGATGGTAATGGGTGGGATTATAGTCTGTGCCAAATGAACCCGGAATCGCATTTCGTCTGGGCCGCCATCACCAACTGGGCCAACTATTTCAACAAGCTATACAATGCATTCTCAAGCAGCACGATTTCTTTGAGCGGCGTAACGAGCACTCTGGTCAAGCAATTCTATACTCCTAATGTGCCCCCCTCAAACGTGATCCTGCCTGTGGGCATCGTTTCTGGACTAGCCGGCGCAATATCTGTCGCATTCCCACCTGCTGGACTAATTGCTGGCGCAGGTAGCATCATCAGCGGTGCTTTAACACAGGCGGGATTGGATGCGCCAAAGTATGTCACGAGATCTGCTCCTATCTTCGCGCTTACGCTAACACTGTATGCAGTCCTCTCGTGCAATGGGGTGATGTACAAACTACTATCGCCGGCGCCTATACGCAAATTCAGAAGGCGTTGGAGGCATATTTTAAGTATACGTTACACCAACTACCGGATCCTCTTCAAAGATATAACGTATTAACGTACGATGCGGATCCGACCGAACTACCCATGATCTTTGCTGACGGTGCCTTCGCATCGATTCCACAAGTTGGTGAATTTCCTCCGGGCATTATTGGAGGGCTGGCGGCTTCCGCTGTCAATTCCTTGTGGCGCGAAGACAGGGTCTTCATTATCAAGGTCACCGATGCCGCCTACGGTAAGGGCGCCGGTGCAGCTTGCAACGCATTCCCGGTCATGACAGCTTGCGTCAACGGGGTTGCATACATTTTTGCACGATGGATGATGGACGGGGGAACCGAATTGATCAGGAGCCGCCTTTCCCAGCCTAACTGGAATGTCTGGGGTGCGTATAAACAGGGCTCTGGAAACGACAATCATCTCGCCGACTATGGATTGGATCTGACCGCGATTGCCATATCCACCCAGAAGACGCAGGACGAGCACGGCTTCGATTTCAAGGACCAGAACGGCGCTACCATAACGCAGCTGCGAAACCATCCCACCGATCTGGGTCTTGCGGATATTATGTATTTCAGTTTACCCATCTGTGACATCGCTGCCATAATTGGTCCCAACATGCATCTCAACGGCCCTGGCGATCAGAGTGGAGATGACCCGATCGTGGTCTGGGGAGCGTGCACCTGCGCGCAGATGAAAGACTGGCCTGCGGATAAGACTACCGGGTACCCCGACGACCCTAACGGCCCCGTTGTTTCGGAATGCCAGGGGCAAGGCTGGGTAAACAATTGAGACACAGGCTTGGGTCGGAAGCCTATGGCAGTCTAGCGGCGCAGGTCGCCCTGTTGGAGGACATCGCCATCTATAGGTAGTTTGCTGCGAAGGACAGGGATAACATGATTGCATCCTGGTATATGCACTCGTTCGGGCTGCATCACTGCTGCGGGAATTCGTTCATTGGTATGGGCACAATTTGGTACATAGCATTCCGGTCACATTGTGTATGCATTTTCAGACTCCAAAACCTCGGAAAACGAGTTCGTCGTGAACCCAGCGCTACTTTGCCGACGCCTTGCTCCGCATTTTCCCAAGTGCGTGTCCGTTTCGCCGATCTCTGCGATGTTCTGATCAACAAGTCAATAACGACGCTTTTGTGCTCTTCCTGTTTCAGGATACCTTACTTCGACGGAAGGCATCCATCATCCATCACTGTGTGAGGCAGGGGATAACCATTTTGGGCCTACCTCGATATTACAAGGTAACCACTAGCCGCACACCACCCTACTTTTCTCGCACACCACCCCCCTCCCACTAAGCCTAATCAGGTAATTTCCAGGGTCCAACGCGTCTGTTGTTTACACCGTCGTCGCCGCCGTCGTCCACATTATCTGCATCACCACCTACTCATTAATCATGGCGATGGAGCTTCAACCACCGCCTGATGCCTACTACGAAAGAACATCTATCGATTTGCTTGTTTCGAAGCTTAACGAGCATGCGACGACGCCAAATAGCCTTTGCAAACTCCACTTAGCGAACGCCGTTTGCCTTTGAGTTGATCTCGGATCTACCCTCCAACCAGGTGCCTAACAATCAATCGCCTACACAAAGCCAGCGAGGTGAGCGAGGAGGTGCAAGAGGGGCAGCGACAGAGGGGCATATTTTAGGTGTTTCGACCATCTACATGGGCAATTTTTAGATGTAATTAGAGGTGCAAACAGAGGTCGATTCTAAGCATGCGAAAAGATATGTTTTAGATTTAAATTTGCACCAGAAGGTCCTTGAGAAACTACATCGAATTTGGTAATAAATAGGCGCAAAACCATGTATTTCTTATCGCTCTTCCTTGACCTTGTTGATGTTGTTTGTTTATGGGGTCACTGGACCCTAGAAATTACCCGATTAGACTTAGTGGGAGAGAGATAATGTGCGAGTAAAGTGGAGATGGTGTGCGAGAAAAGTAGGGTGGTGTGCGGCTAGTGGTTACCTATTTACAAATGTGGTTCCCCCCAAGCAACTTTTGAAAATCAGTTTTTTTTCTCGACCCCGAATTGCAAATACCACCAACCTCTTAACACCAACGCATCTAATTTACTATAAACTCTAGTAAACTATTAGTAACAATTTATCTATTGAATCTCTTTGATTTTGAGCATTGTAGATACGATATTGTATAGCTATTGTTGTAAAGAGACTTTGACCCAGCGCATTTAATAAGGACTTGATGAGAACTTGATAAGACTTGGTAAAGGTGTTCAAAGTGTGCCGAGACGATATGTTCAAAATCGCAATTACGTATATAACTCCTATCGCAAGCTATTCAAGATGCTAGAAATCTATAACAGCATTGATAGATATAGTAATTCTAATATAAGAGCGAAATTTGATCCAAAAATTGCGTTGGTGTTGAGGAATTGACGATGTTTGCAATTCGGGGTAAAAAAAAAAACGATTTTCAAAAGTTGCTCGGGGGGAACCACATTTGTAATATCGAGGTAGCGCGTATGAAAAGGGATGACGTCGGTTTGGTCGTTACCATCTCCGCTCCGGAGCCAGAGGGCCACTCCAACATGGTCTTATCCCATCATCACCGCTGCTACCTCTCTCTTCCGTCTACTGAATCTGGCTGAAGCTACAGACAATTACAATGCAAGCCAAAACGCTTCCGGCCTCCATCCTTTTCGGCCTAGTCGGCCTAAGCCAGGCTCAACAAGCTCAGATCCCTCTGGCAGCCTCGAAACCCTCATCCATCCCTCTGCTTGGGTATGGTACATGGAACCTAGATTTATCGAATGTATCCGAAGCCGTCTCGACTGCGCTGCAGACTGGCTACAAGCATCTCGATTGCGCCGCCGCCTACGGCAACCAGGAAGGTGTCGGCAAAGGCATTGCGCATGGTCTTGAGAAGGCGGGCATTGATCGTTCTGATATCTGGGTAACTTCGAAGCTATGGAATGATCAGTGAGTTCTCTCGGACCTCAAGTTGCGTTCGACGCTAATCGATGTGGTTCATGGCAGCCACGGAGCGGACAAGGTTGAAGAGGGCTTGGATACCACACTATCAGACCTGGGCCTTGACTACCTCGATCTCTACCTCATGCACTGGCCCGTGACCAGCGTAGGTGGGAACGCCATTGAGTATTTAGACGTGTGTGCGACGTCCCAATGAAACCGGCTATGAACGCTAACGACTTTTCAACAGACATGGCACGCAATAGAGAAGCTTCTGGATACCGGCAAAGTCCGTCACATTGGCGTCTCCAACTTCGACCCAGCACAGATGAAAGACCTCATCCTCAAATCCAACACAAAGCCCGCTGTATACTAATTTGAGCTGCATCCATACCTTCAGCAGACAAAATAGGTGCAATGGCACAAAGACAATGGCATTAACGTCACAGCGTATTCGCCGTTCGGAAATATCAACCCCATCTACAGAGCCCCGGGAGACAATGACGACACACCGCCGCTGTTGCTCAAGAATAAAGTTGTTGAAGACATCGCGCTGGTGCGAGGATGCACGCCCGCTCAGGTCGTCCTTGCGTGGGACATACATCGAGCCACGAGTGTCATACCGAAGAGCTCGCATACCGACAGGATTAAAGAGAACTTTGCGACTACCGATTGTTAATTGTAAGAGGCGGATTACAAGCAGATCACTGGTCGCGACGAGAAGTATACCAAGCGGTTCAACAACCCGAGCGAAGGCTGGAACGTGCCGCTGTATGAGGGTCTAGATGATACTTAGGTTGGCTGCTGAATGTTGGCGTTGAATTTCGAAGGAGGTGACTATGAAACATCTTGTGAACATTGGAGAGAAAGCAACTGTACAATATCAGTCGGAAATTAAAGGATGGCATGCAATGGCAGGACGTCATGCCCGACAACGTGGTTCGTCAAGCACTTGATGTGAGAAATAGCTGGATTTCCATACCCCTTTTCAAAAAGAAGCCCACGATCCACGCCAGGAGACGTGGTACTTGGGCCAAGAATACAGTCAGCGTCGAACTGAAGAACGGGATGACTCATATCAGGTTCGCCCAGTCCCCAGCCGTGATACCTTTGCTGGTGTACAGTCCCGATGCTCCCAAATTCCATGCTGCACAATCTTGTCAATTGCTTGTAGCTGACTCTCGCCAGAACAGGCTTCAGCCCCCTCTCTTGTTTCCTAAGATTCTCAGAAGAAAATCAAAAGACCCCCGTTCACCAGCCCGCTGCTTCCCTCGCCTTCAGCTAATCTTGAATTGGCCAAGCCAGCCAGCTCCCCACCGCTCTCGCACCACAGCTCCATTTCTACCTCATCTCTCCGCCCCCCCCCGCCCCGTCCCTCACAATGCCCTCATCGTCCTCCCTCGACATCCCAGCCTACCTCGTCTCCTCCCCTATCCCTTACAACACCCTAAGCCCCCTCTCCGGCGGCACCGCCAACTTCGTCCACCGCCTCACCTCCGCCTCCCACCCTTCCCTTATCCTCAAATACGCCGTACCTTACATCGCCACCCAACCACACATCCCCCTCCCCGTCGCCCGTATGGCATTCGAGCACCGCGCCCTTACCCAATCCCACGCGCACCACCCACCCTCCGCCCACCACACCAACATCGCGCTCCCACAGGTGCACTACTACAACCCCGAGAACCACTTCCTCGTGATGGATGACATGGGCTCGACAACGCTAAAGCAAGCCTACCCCACCCTTTCCGCCACTGACCTGCAAACCTACGGGCACCACCTAGGAACGTGGCCCGCACACCTCCACGCTTCAACGCGCACCCTCGCCCTCGGCGACAACGCCCTCGCGAAAACCATCGCTCGCTACCCCTACACCAATCTCTCATCCGTAGCAGCCTCCTTCGGGTTCGACCCCACGCTCGGGGAGCAGATCAACGCGCGCTATGGGGCGCTGCTGTCAACAGCCGATGACTGCGTCTGCCACGGCGATTTCTGGCCGGGGAATATATTCTTCGATGGGGGAGGGGGGATGGCGGTTGTGGACTGGGAAATGGTGTGGAGGGGGGGT
>JAABUS010001332.1_pt1 | contig 54661 bp, 9 predicted proteins | sample 5560161 | NCBI WGS metagenome assembly JAABUS01 (sample SAMN10711885, study PRJNA513376) | rock metagenome | isolation source: Antarctica rocks | place: Antarctica: Victoria Land, Trio Nunatak nord | collected 2016-01-04 | reverse complement strand
CTCGGATAATTTAATAACGGACTTAAGAGTTTAAGAAGATAAAAAGGAAATAAAAGAAATAAATAAAAGAAATAAAGGGCTTTATAAGATAGGGGCTAGGATTACTCTTAAAATAAAGAAAGAAGATTAAAAAAAGTAGAAAGTAGTAATAAGAAAATTTTATATATTTATTTAAGGCGATACCGTTATAGTACGATAAATAACGATAACGGAGGTTTAGGTAAACCAGTCTTTAATATAATAAACGATAATAATTTATATCGGAGGAACGCTGTCTTCTAACTATATATAATATTATATTAGATCAAACCCATAGCCCCTCCAAATAAGATAGTTATAGGCTGGTTTATCCTAAACCAGTATCCGCCTACGAAGCTCGTAGCCGTCACTACTACCCACTATAAGTCTCTACCGAAACTCGTTCCCGCAGTAAAGTTCTCGTCAACATATCCAATCTCCCAAAGCCTGTGCACGGCTGTATATATAAGCCACACTGCCGCGGCGTTGACGCCATTTCTGGATGCCTGCCGGAGCCGATGGGTGACCGGTCAGTGATGACGGGTCACGCCTTCAAGCACTTAAACCTCGAAGTATCGACGAATATCAGAGGAGGTGTTTGGGCATAATTTCGTTCGGACTCGAGGGGGAAAGAAGAAGCTGACGCTTTGAACAATAGTGGGTTTCAAGGGAGATCTTGCGGGGCTTCTCCGTAGTTCTGATGCACACACTCTCTCGAGTTCGGACACCTCGAAGCTCCTTGTCATTGGTTTTGACGATTGGAGCGTTAGATGGAAGCTCTTATGTGTTACGAAGTGACGCGAAATTCAGTACTCGGGCACAACAAAGAGAATGGTTTTATTAGCGCCGGCATTTCCCTCAGAAACTTCCCACTAGTCCTAGACCAGTAAAGCCGAGGTAATGTTCAAAAAGGCCATCACAAGGGTCCAGCCTACGATTGGACCTTGCGCGACATACTTGCCGGCCCGCCGCGCTAAGAGCTAATGGGATGTTAGCGGCGGATTTAATTAAATGGGTTCAGCCGTACGAAGTGAGTCGGACCGTAAGGATCGAGACCACCTTGAAGAGGAGGCCCCCGCACCCGGACATTTCCCTTCGGACGCACTACTGCACCGCACCGTGGCCGTTGGTATTGGACACCAAGCAAAGCGCATCATCATCGACTCGTAGCATAGGCGAAGAACAAAGAACACGTGGACGACGCGCAGCAGCGTGTCTGGTGGGTATTTGTGGTACGGCCGTGGCGTGAGACATGGCTGATGCGCTCAGGGACGAACGTCGCACCGTGGCTGTCGGCGAGAGGAGACGAGGAGAGGGTTGCTGCGGTTGGAAACCAACTGAACCAGTACTTGGCACCGGAATACATATCATACCGCAAGGGCGAAGGCGGCAGGATGCTAGCGTACATGGAAGGTCATGAAGTGATCAGTATGCTGAACACCATCTTTGGGTGGGATGGATGGAACTCGAAGGTGGTGAGCTTCGAGACGGATTATGTCGACGTCAGTAACGGCGGGAAGTGGAACGTTGGGGTGGCGGCGACGGTAAGGTTGACGGCGCTGGTGGAGGAGGGCGGTAAAGCACGGGAAGTGTGGCATGAAGATACCGGATACGGGACCATGGACAATGGACCGAGCCGTGGGAAGGCGATGGAGAAGTGCCGGAAGGAGGCGGTGACGGACGGGTTGAAGAGAGCAGGGCGGCAGTTCGGCAATGCGACTGGTGGTTGTCTATACAACAAAGAATACCTGGAGCGGGTGAGGAAGGTGAAGGGCCCGGCGGAAAGGATCAATTTCGTGGAGGAGGAGCTGCTTCGCAAGCCGATGAAGAGAGTCAAGGCTTTGTACCAACTCGGTGGGCATTGCACGAGCTTGTCAAGAGAACCGACAGCCACAAGCACATCCAATCACCATGAACAGATTACGGTTTCGAAGGTATCTGATCAACTGAAGCTTGAATGGGAGAAATGTGAGACACTCGATAGATTATGTTAATTGTAAGGCATTAACGCGAGCAGTCCTTTCTTCGATGGATAAGGGACGAGTGATCGATCGAAATCACCCATATATCTACCGCGCTCATGTCACCCTAACGAGCAACTCCAGCGACTCACAAGGCCCACCGACTTTTCGTGCCGATACATCTCGGGATGAGGAGACAGAAGAAGAGTTGGGATGGAACACCCGCCACCAGCTCTCGTTCAGTTTGGATCGGTTTGCGGAAGAAGTGGGGAAACATCTCAACAAGGTTCAACATTCATACGAGTCCATCTTCTTATCCACCAGCCCAAACTTGGAGTGGACAGTGCATCGGACAGGGCAGAAGGCGCGGGATTCCTCAGAAACTGCTGGACTAGCAATCTTCAGTGTGGAAGCCATCTACAAAGTTCCCGGTGCGACACTGTTACCAATTGGGCGTGTTCTCACGTATCTCGACGCCGATGGCAAAGGGCATCATATTTCCGACAAGTGTAGGACTTGGGCCAGAAATTGCCAAGAGTGCATATCGATACACTACCTACCGCGCGAGTCGCTAGTGAACTGGGTCCCATGGGCTGATTTAATCAGTCCTTCGTTAACCTATTGCTTGCTTCCGCCTAAATTTAACTACTGTTATACACTCGGCAAGTTCCGGAAAGAGCATTCTCGGGTCGTCATAGATGTAACAGACTACGTGGCCAGAGTGGTTTCCTTCGCTCGAACTTTGGGACATGGGGAACGCATAAGGACCTATGAGTTTGTGAAACTAGTTGCGGCAGCGTCAAATTGGGGTTACTACGGTAGTTGGACGATTAACGATGTTTTGCATTTGGCTAAGATTGAGGTCGATAATTTAAGCCTTTAGAGCGGGTTCGCAAATGTAGAACTAGGGACCTAATACTCAGGCCCAAATCGACAAGGTAAGGGTCCCTCGGCCAAACTATTGACCTTGTTAATCTAGTCCTTATTTATACTAGCGCCGTAAAGGCCTCCTTCGATTGCCGTATTTAAACCTTCTCCCGCCGTAAGCGGCAACGTTATTCCAATGGCCATCAAAACGTGACTCATCCTGCTCCTTCTTGGTCCGGAAAGTTATATGACCCCATCATTGCAGCGTTTGATAACGCTATAGCCGGCAGGGTCTAGGGAGGACACAGGATAGGCAGGGTTTGTTGACTGAGTGCATAGAACAAGGGAGATTTAATGGGCTTATGCTTGAGTGGTTCAGAACCTAGATATCAATTTGGTTGTCTACCCATCTAATTTCATTTCGCCTTATGTTCGCTTCAACACACAGGAGACACTCGGAAAGCTCCTGAGTTATACGCATTCCTAGTTCAAATGGTTCAACAATTTAGTCAGGACAGCTGCATTTAAATACGTAGGATTGAACGTCGCACGAAAGTTGTGTGATTCAGCTTGACAGAGCTGCGATGACTGCCCATGTCAAGCCTGTCTCAACACCAGACTCAACGAGATCTCTCCATTGCAGTTCCTTACACAGATCACTTTTCCTTTCACGGACCTTCGAACGGAGAAACCCTCTCATCTCCTTGTCCACCTTCCCAGAACAGGAAAACACACCAGCCAGTGCAAATATTTCGCGGAGATTGATCGGATATAGGTCTTTGATTCTGCCCACGACACGGGCTTGTAGCTCTTCAATATTGTATTTGTCGGCAAACAGGTAAATTTGCAGTTCGCGCAAGAAGAGGCGATAAGTGTGATCCGTAGACGTCCATGCATTCCGATTGGCTACAGAGTCGCTCGAGCGAGCCTAACATTGTTATTTGCGCGGACTGCTCGAGTCTTTGACAGATTCAATGCACAGCTGATTCGAAATACCAAGGTTGGTATTACCCGCCGATGGACTTCGGTATGGAAAGTAATCTTGTAGGTAGAAAAATTCGGCGGCGGCCAAAAGTTTTGGGGGTCTGTGTCTGGGAGACAAATCACTCGTTCTTGGCCCTCCTTGAACTTGTTTGGCTCTAGCATCTTCTGAAAAACCGGACAGCCATCGAGCACCGCCTCATGTATATGGAAAGACCTGTTCTCAGGACCGGAGTTGATAGAACGAGTCTCAGACTAGCATTAGCCGGACTAGAGGGATAGGAGGGATAATTCATGCTCACCTCGAGAAAGACTGGAGCTTAGAATCCAAGTATGTTTCGAACGTTTTGCTTTCTGGTAATGATAGCATGTCCATCGTCTCATTGATAGAGTAGAGTTGATGGTTCCCAGCTGGTTAGGAGATGATCGTCAAAAAGTATCTGGAGATTGATGAAGGAAAATGGGTTGATGTTAATGCATACTTTTGATGACTAATATGACCGCCCGAGCTGAGTGGGCTGGTGGGATAACGTTATATGATTAGAATAGCCCGTTGGGCATCAACGTTCTCAACTTCTTCTTACGCCGCTTTGCCATTCTCCCTTCACCATCTCATATATCGCACGCGGCAGTGCATAAGAAGGGGCAAAGTCCCTCGCAATATAGGGATCAGAGCATCCAATGGCAGACTTAGAATGAAACCGCTCGGTTAATATTAATGTTAGTGGCGTGCTGGTCTATTATTTCCTTGCAGAGGCTTTCTTTCAAGAAAAGTTAACAACTGCTCTTAATTACCCCTTCCTGTAGAAGCAAGCTCATCACTGCATCAATATTCCTCAACGGCTTTCCATCTGTGAACACCTGATGTCCTCCACTACCGGTACTTGCGTGGGTCTCATGTCCCTTCACGGAGACAGTACCATCCCTATCCTGCGCAAATGACCAGCCAGTAACCCTATAGATATCTGTATGTGCTACTCCCCCGTCCTCTTTGACTAAGACGGTCCCTTGTCCAGCCAGTACAAATTCGCGCATCTGTGATTGCAGGCTTGATGTGTCTTCGAGGACTTCGAGGGCCAAAAGCCCTGCTAGCTTGTTCGATCTGAGGTACTTGGAGAGCTCCCGAAAGAACGCGTGATCGATACCCGCAACATTCTTGGGGACAAGACCTTCTCGGTATTCGTACGCCAGAAGGCGATTATCTGAGGAGAGTGTGTAGATGTGTCCGTGGACAGGGTTCGCGAGTATGGTTTCAAAAGGGGTGGGTTTGGTCCAATAGCCTGATAGTACGCGCCTGAACATTGAGCCCAGCATGATGGTGTCATGTGGGATCTTTAAATGACCGTGAATCAGGTGCACGCCAAATATATCTTGCACATTGTAACGGATAAAGAGCTGAGCCAGAAGGTTCAGATGATGTTCGGAAACATTCGGCTGCTCGTGATCATCGAACAAGCAATTGTACCTTTGCGCGGAATGGGTCAGTCAAAAGACCTCTGGTGTGATTCTCAAAACAAATTGCATAGGAAAGGGTCCAGAGCACGTACGCATCGCTCGAGGCCCCTAGGTCAGAAAGAGTAGGCTTGTAGTGCAAACCTGGAATCGCATACGATGAAACCGCTGCACCTGTCATGGTGGTTGGGAATTCATTGATCCTTTGCTCTCTTCTTGAACAACACAGCAAAAAGATAGCTGCCTGCTCCAGGCAAATTGCCTCACTATCGAAAGAATATTGAGGCTAGCTATTTCGGGCTCTAGCCGATGTGCAGCCCCGCCATCGAAAAGCTCGCATCATCAGCATGCGCCTTTCGCGACATCCTGTTCTGAACGCTGATTCAACAGCAAGCCTTTCCCTTCTTTCTCTCCCTTTCCTACCCTTGGCGGTAGAGTGTACGTTACCTGACCTGCGGTGCTTTCTCCGACCGGGTGACTGATAGACCGGTTCCCCAATACGACCCACGATTACACAGCTAGTGTTATCTGTAGGAGGTATCAATAGCATCAGTCGAATACAATCTCGATATCAGCGTGAACATACATGTGAGTTATTCTCTGTGCCTATCCACTTCTCGCACCTAATAATGTCGACACAGCAGAAGCAACCATCATCACCGCACGTTCCTGTGCCTTCCTACCACACTCCCGAGAATCCACCCTTCACGATAAGCAGCGAAGGAAGATCACGAGCGGTCTTTTCAGAGGAGGGAAAAAGTCTGCATCGGATCATCCAATAACACTGCATGACCGACCGTGGTGAGGAGGAAGAGGAGCTGGAAGGGCTTGAGGAGCTTGATGTTACAGATTGGGCGGAAGATGACGAGCTACTGAAAAGGAGGTTTGAAGAGAAGGTATGTCATTTTCTTGTCCTATGCTACAAGGAGGATACATCCAAGTTGACGCAATCTTAGACCGGTTGTACTGATAGCCAGATTGAGGGATGGATCACTTCGGGCAAAGTCTCGGTACGAGAATCACACCAGGAAACCACTGCCATCGTCATCAAATTAAACAGTGGCGACGGTGCCGTCAGGTTTTTCCAGGGAGGTAAAGACCTCGGCGCTCGCCAAACATATCCTGGAGCTAAGAAGAAAGCTGTGATGGTGTTTCTAGGCGTCGGTCATAGCTTCTGGTTGATAGGCAATGCTTCTGTCAAGTACATTACACGCGACTCGAAGGAGGTCGAGGGTGCACAAGGCTAGCTAGTATATGTCTCCATGATTTTCACACATGTGGGATACGGAATACTGATGAATGGCAAATATCCGCTTTTGTGTGGCAATGTTACCAGCATCCCCTGGCCATCACCGTCTTGCAAATCTGCTAAAAGAATTTCTGCGCCCTCGATCGTGAGAGGCAGGATTGTAGAATGGATGGGAGCACCAGATGTTCCTTATGATATCTTTAGTATCACACTGATGTCTATGTTCTCTCGTGCTTACCGGTTGCGCTTGGATGGTGGGGGTTGATCAAAGCTTGCGCTTCGTTGCCTGCTGACCGTCAGTAATATCACCCTGCACAGAGTGATTTCAACGTACTTTCGGTTCCCTCTGTCCGTCCCTCCAGTATATGGTCTTGATCCTTTTCAGATGATTGATCAGTCATTGATGACTGTGTCTGGTGCAGAGAATCTGTGGAGTATCAGTCTTGCAGGTCATCGGAAATATAAGTATTTCATGATTTTTTGTAAACGATGTCTCCGCCCGACGGCGTAAATTCGTTGACTCACTCATCTCGTCAGCCAGTGGAAGGTGCGGTATCTGGTCGTCGAAGGCCTTGACCTTCCAAGCAATGGCCTCCAATCTCTCTGAAGAAGGTGAACAGTCTTCCCACCAGCGCTTGAGTCTGTACGGGAAATTGGTGGCATCTTCTTTGGTCATCGACTGCATACGTGTTGGATTCAATGCCAGGGCGCAAAGTAAAAACCCTTGAAGACCCAGCATTTCACGAATGTTTCTGAGCATATAGTATACTTGTGATGATCGATTGCTCTTCTCCCTCTGCACTCTCACACTCAAGGTCGTGGAGGAGTCCTCTTTGATAAGCTGGAAGCACTTCTGTATTGCTGCTTCTTGAGTGTCCGTCAGTCGAAAGGACTCTTTCAAGCTCAATGCCGCAGCTTGTACTGCTTTGAGACCCTCATCAGTGGATAGCTTGCTGCGCTGCCGTTTGCGAGATAGATTGGGACTCGCGGGATTCACTGAAGCCTGGCTATCTCCAAGCATGTTCCCCACTCCGCTACCACTACCTTCGCCAAAAGCGGCAGAATGCCGTGGAGGAGCCGTATCCATGTTCCCTGCAAATGCTGACCTAGTCGTTCAGCCACTCGTTTCTCGCATTGGCGTAGAGAATATCGAAGGTGCGTTGTGGTGCGGCATGGTATATTGATTGCGGTGAAGCACAAGGCAGTGCATTGTGTTGCGGCTCTGAGATTGGGCTGCGGCGTGTTGCGGCGGGTAGCGATCCGGTCGGGGCATCTTTTCCCAAAGTCCGATCCGCACTTCAATTTGCAAATCAGGAATCTTCACACAACAGCATACACTATCGAACTGCTTCAATTGCTCTCTTCACCCCTCTCGTAATCTCGCTCTAAAGAACTCTGTACATGGAATGCTATTCTCACTATTTAATGCCAAAAAGGGAAAAGACTCTGCAGAGGATACGTCTGCGGCGCGTAGACGGAGATGGAGTTGGTTGAGCTCTTCCAGGAAGACATATAATGGCTCCTCAGCTCTGTTCGAACCTCGTTCTTTACCTGCTCATCAGCACTACAGTCCAGATCAAAGGCCTGTACCCAACTTTTCTTTACAAAAACACCCATAGATATTTTTCCTTCGGGGTTGCTCTTTCACCAAGACAATGGCGCCAACGGATGTTGTTGTCCCAAAACCGCCTACCTCTCCACGACCGCCGGAGACCCCTCCGAGCAGCCCTGCACTGCCTGTATATAAACAGGTGGTTACCTTGAAGCATGTTCAACAGTTTTTCGAGCTACTGAAGATAGTTCAAACCGTACAGCCTCTAGGAGAAGCCCCTTAGCCCGTTAAGACCGAAGAAGTATCCGGAGATAAGTAGAAAGTTACGGCCAAGGCCTCGAAGCTAAAGTTTAAGACCGTTAATAAGGTATTAGTATAATAAGGGTTATACTAGAGTAGTAAGATTTACTAACGTATATATACTTATAGTTAGGATTTAAAGATATACGAGTATAAAATCGAGGAGTTAATTTAACCGTCGGATATAATAGCCGACCTAGATTAATATATCTTTATCGTTCGCTAGCGAATTAGTAAAAGTTATAATACCTATATATATTTCTCCTATTAACGAGGACGGCCTAGATAAGAAGACGTTAAACTTAATCTATTACTCTAATATTAAATTAGAAGGGCTACGAGATATCTTAAAGACCGTTTTATAAAATATTCGTATAGTTAATTTAAATAAAGATAAGCCTATTATAAAGCTCTCTTTTAATTTATTAATTTAAATCTTCTATTAACTAGAGCCTAGATTAAACGAAACCTATTATATAACTACCTCTATAAATTAGAATCGTATTAAGGTAATATAAATACTAGTATTAAATATAATATTATTTACCTTAAGTACCTAGACTTCTTAGTCGACTTTATTAAAATAATTTACTATTTTACGGCTCAGCGCTTTCTCTCGCTTTTAGAGAATAATAAAATTACCTACGATTTACTTTAAATACTCTTTATACTAAACTCGATAACCTATATAATTTACTTTAGTACCGAAAAACTACGGTATATTATATATAATACCGGCGAAGAGTAGGAGATAAATACTAAGTTAAAGTACTATAAAATAAAGTATCGGTATTTGGATTACGACGGCTAGGTCTTTAGAGAAGTATCGATTAACTTTATTATCGTGAAATTCCGTAGGAAAAAGCGTATTAATACGCTAAATATATTTCCTCCTCGGTACTATTTAGACGAATAAAGGATGAAAGCCTAATTTATTAAATATAACCGAAAATTCGTCTTTATACTCGGAGCTCACTATCGTTACTATCGAGGTATAGTATTTTATATAAAGGATAGAGATCCCGTTAAGGTTTTTATCGATAACCGGGTTATATTTAATACTACTTTTTTCTAGAAGATAAATTCTAACTATATTAAACCGTAACTCTATAAATTAGTTAGGAAGACGATAGATAATAATAAATATTTCGATACTTTTTTAGAGTCTCCTAGCGAGCGAACCCTTAACTAAATTAAAAGTAATAATATAGAATTAATTAAAATTAAAGAGAATAACTTATTTATCTATTATCCGATAGTACTAGGTTTCGGTCTTAGAGACAAAATATAGTATATAATCGTATTTCTCCTATAGTACTATAATAGCCAAATTAATCCGTTAATATATAGTAGAATTTACTATTACCGATATCGAAGATATTAAATAGTACTCGATACCTTTCGATTATTTAATAATCCCGGATAAATAAAAGGAGGTTATTATAATTTTAATGGAAACTCGTCTAAATCTAGTACCTAACGTCTTATTTAATAACTTCGTAACGGGTAAAGGACGAGGCCTTAATATACTTTTATAATAAAACGTTTAATACTCCTCCTAGAAACGACTAACGTGTTATTTAATAAAATATTAGGCGTCGGAAAGACCTTAACCGCGGAGGCGATATCTAAATATCTTTAAAGACCGCTCTATTCGGTAGGTATATTTATATTAAATCTTTATATAATTTTATCTAACTCTTTAAATCTCTACCGGAGAATTAAGTTTTAATTTAACGATAATAAAGATTTAGTTTTCGTATATCTTCGAGACCGTTAATTACTAGAATACCTTTATTCTTCTAGACGAAGTAGATATATATTTAGAATAACGCTCGAAGTAGGATATCGCTTGTAATAAACTAGTCTCGGTATTCCTTCGTAAACTAAAATATTACGATAGTATTATATTCCTTACTATAAACTAAGTATTTAACTTCGATGACGCGATCCTTAATAAGATTTATCTTATATTAAAATACTATGAACTAGGTATTAGTATACGAAGTTAAATCTAGGAATATATACTCCATAGGGCCCATACGTCTAAAGGAGGAGCGGTAGTAACTCGTAAAAAAATAGGATACTTAACTACTACGGATTTTAACGGTCGATAGGTAGGTTTACTATATAGTATATCTAGAGACTCCTTCCACTAATTAACTTTCTACTAGATTAAGAACGTGGTCACTATAGCCTACGCCCTAGCTACTAAGAAAAATACTCGAGTGGTTTATTCCCACGTCCTACAGGCTGTTAAGGCGAGCGAGAATTTTATTCGCGAATTTAATGGCACGAGTGTTATTAAGAGTTTATACCACTGAGCTCAGGACCTATAAAATCAACCTGTTCATACGTTTCGTACTGTTGGCGTTCGACTTTTGGAGGGGCAGGACGGAATCAGAGATTTAGCAATAGTAATAAATAAGCTTATAATATATTAAGTCTTACACTCCGCACCTGATTGGGGAGATCTCAATTGAGCTTGCCATTTTGAAGTGAATACCATCTAAGCAAAAACAAGATACAGGCATATATCGTCGAATGCGGTCGAAAGTTTGTATCCTTGATGGGCGTTCACCGTCGCTTGCGAAAGGGTCTTTAGAGTGTGAACAGATCGAACCCACGCCTCCTGTATGAACCCTGTCTCTTCTTCGTCCCGACAAACGATTGGCTTACTTCAGGGCACAATGCAGCGATTTTCGCTGCAAGATCTACTGGTCCACCTGCAGCTTTACCGCAAATACTGACCCCGCTTCTAGGCAGCAGTGGGCAGCCGGTTCACACTTATTTACGGTGGTGACAGCTTCGAGGTTTCCTTGAAGCTCTTACCATCTTGCTAGCTGGTCAAAATTCTCAGTCTTAGAAACCTTACTGAATAAAATTCGATTCAAAGGTAAATCTCCCTATGTGGAAGATTACTCCCTGCATGGTAACTTGACTGACAATCTCCAGCTTCGGCTTTGGCTTTCAAACCATGACCGCCTGTACTCTAGACCGAGGCGTCCTCGAAGCCTCCATGTTCAATAGAATCAAGACTTTTGAAGAGCAGGAAAGGGCACTCAACCCTCGCATTCTCCAGACCATTGCGGATATCTTTATACATAATCAGGTGCACCATCAATACGGAGCTGGGATCCTCCACCGCCATCAGGAGCTGGAGGAAGGTTGCGTCATGGTCCACACGGAGCGGAGTATCGACATCGACGTGTGTCAGAGTAAGAGTCTCAGTGACCTCGATATCATGCAACTTGCTCCGACCGCGTTGTTTCTCAATGAAGAGGGTAACTTTCAGGGGTTTGAGTATGGTGTCAACGGCCAAAAGATAGAGCTCGGCAACGAGTTTGCATCTCAGCTTCGAGACTTCTTGGTTGCAAATCAGCTTGAAAAGGTAGTAGCTGTTGTCTCGAAGCTTTCAGTCGCTGGCGGCGGTTGTCACGACTCTACGGAATTCATGCACCCTAGTGGGAACGGCACTGTCCGAATTCCTCGTCAAAAAGCTGGCGCTGCTGACGGCGATACCATGGATTCCGTCCTCACCGAATGGACCTTCTCCGAGAATGAGCAAGGGATTATTGAATGCAAAGGAAACAACGTATGTAGTCCCCAGAACAATGGGAAGCACAGAGTTTTCATAGACTCCAAATTGCGCTGTCTCTAGGTACAAATGAGAAGAACGGAAGCTGACCTTGGCTTGGGAAGGAATAAAGTGGTTCGCACTTGGGGATGGGCGATGCTATGCCATGCGTGTTGCGTGTCTTGGAATTTGCTTCATACCACTAATACTTTATGGCCACAATATATCATGTTCATCTACCAACGCTAGGGTTTCCTGCAACTGGGTCTACATAGAAGAGTGAAAAGTGATATCACCAACTTGTTCCAACTCAAGTAGGTTATTAGGTAGGGTTGGATCCTCTTTGGCATGCAGGCACGTATCGTTAACTGATGGTTGGGGGATTATAATTCGGGCTTTTGTAGGAATTTTCTAGCGCTCGGCCCTAAAACGCATGTTCCCAACCCCAATCACGCAAAGCACATTGGAAGTTCAGATGACGGAATATACGCGGATGTATAGTAGCTGAGCTCGCAGGAGGGGCAGTGTTGAGGCCCCAGTATTATGGAGCTCAATTTGGGTGTATATATAATCCTGATGGGGTATATTCTGTCATGTGCGCTGCCTTCGGATAAGTACACCGCCTCCAGCACTCCATGCTGCCGGCTGCTACCACTTCTTCGGGTCAGTCTCGCATTCCAACTTTCATTAGTATTTAATCATAGCGAGCCAAGACTAAGAAGCAAAACCCTTCTCCCAACCCGCTTTATACCAGGAATGGACAACTATCAGCAGTCGCTCATTGCGCAGTTTTTCTCACAATGTCCACGAACCAGTCAAGCAAAGTGCCATCAATATATCCGACAAGATCTTGTACCGCAGCTTGTCCCAGGCCGCGATACCTTCGTCCGTGTGACGCCAAACCTTTACCAAGGCAGTTTCAGCTATACGTGCGTTGCAGATCTCCACAATTCCACTCCCAATGGCAAGTACATTGTCATACAGTTTCGTCACGAGAAACGTGATCTCTGGGGCACCACAGAAGCTCATCAGCTTCATGGTGTAATCGTGCCGTTGGTATCATTTCAAGGAACTCATGATGGACTCTTCGTATACACGTCTCCGCTCGCCCCTGGCATACCATATGTTGGACTCCTCACGGCTTGTGAGATATCTTTGTCTCTTGATCACCGGTTCAAGACGGTTGGTGACCTTGCCGATGCTTTAACTCGTAAAGCGCAAGTTCCCTCCGATTATTTGTCCTTCGGTACGTCTCTTTCCAGCATCGAGTCAACGGTCAACACCTTTCATTTCCAGAACAAAGACCTGCGGCGTCGGATCTCAGCTCGCATCTCGGAAATTCGAGACCACGACGTTGGGCTCGCCAAACTTCCCCTTGTCCTAACACATATGGACATGACGCCGTTCAATTACCTCGTTGACATGGCTTCGGGACAAGTCACGGCGATCCTCGATTGGGATAGCGCAGAATACCTTCCCGTAGGATACAATTTACACTTTGTCGAACACCTGTTTGGATATATGACAAGGGACGGTTGGGAGGACGCTGAAGATCGCGAAGCACTCGAGGCTTTCTTTTATGACAGAGTCTGGCAGCGTCTACTTTTACAAGGATTTGATGAGAAAGACCTAGAAGCCTTAGATCACGAGAAGACGTTGGGAACCCTCATGTTCTACGTGCCAAAGCTACTCGAATGGAAGGATGGCATGGCTGAAAGATATCTGGAAAGATATTTACAAGGCAGGATGACCGATTTGGTTTCTCTACCTCGAGAGTAATTTAATAAGAAAATTCCCTGCAAGCAGCCGAAGAGAGTACCCTTCGAGTTACATTCAAGACGAAGGAGAATGCTAGGTACCGCATGGAGAATTGTATGCTACAGACATCGGACCTTTGGCTAGAAGTTCCGATTACGGGTTGAAGACACTCAAGTAGCTTCGGTCTAGAGATGGAGTCTCTGCCGGTGAATATCGTCCTCTCGAGATCTTGATAAAGATTTCAAGCCTCAGGTATTTTAATAACGACTGTATGCAATTTTGAGACGTCTATCCTCCTTTCTATTTTACAACCGCACCGGCCAAGTGCTGTAGTCAGAAGAAACTCGCCGTGGTCTGCCTGAAAGATCTTGCAGTCGTCTGCGACAAGTACGATTGTACCAGCGCCCTTACGCCTTGGAGCGCGATGTGGCTTCAGGCAGGAACCGAATCTCTTGCGGTGGAGGACCTCGATAAGCTCTTATTTGCAGCTTATATTCTAGACAATCCGGATACGTTCTAAAGAATTTCGTAGGAGATTATACTGGTTTAAGTAGGGCCCAATCTTGATCTACCGGAAATAACTGATAATCCCCTTATTGCTGGTAATATCTTGGGTATATTAGTAAAGCTTAAAAGATTTTAAGACTAACAGATCTCAGCCGAGTTTAAGAGAAAAAGGGTGGAAATCATCTTAGGTATACTAAATGCCATCGAGAGCCTAATTACTAGCCACCACCTCCCTGTAGTATACACGTGCGCTGCCTAACTAGCTGGGCGATATCTTAGTAACCTCCAGCTATATAATTTATAGCCTCTAGCAAAAGAGCTTCGACGAGTAAGTATCTCGAGTATCTTTAGTCGAATACAGTTTCTCCAAGAACCAACTATTAACCCGTGTGAATCAAGTTGGTGCTTATACAAAAATCGGAATTGTGTTAACCCGTGTGAATCAAGTTGGTGCTCATGCAAAAATCGGAATTGGGATATAAGAGAGAAGTTGCGAAATAAGAGAGAATATATCTTAAACATAAAGATAGGCCTCTGTTTGGATTACGTAAAAAGTAGAAGACAATCGCTTCGGAAAAACGATTACCGTATCGAGTATCACTAAGGACGAGACGACGACAGGAAGAGGAAAGTCGTACTGACAGAATAGAAATTTAGGAGTTTATTACCTTGGATAGAATAAAGAATATATATATCTCCACTACAAGTAGAATAACTAAAGATTACCGACCCCCGTTTATACGTACCTACCTTCCCCGTTTACCTCCCCGCTATACCTAGCGTTTAGCCTTAAACTCCCGCAGTAGTTCCTATATATTTCCCAACTCGTATTCGAGTAACTATATTTTCTTCTAGTATATTTTATATTCATAACTCTTTCCCCTTCGTCTCTTATTAATAATCTTTACGATCTCCTAATCCTCTTTATTTAATACTAAATCTCTTTAATTTTAAAGTTACTTTTAAGAGAGTAAAATAATAACGGTAATACCTAAAGAATCGACGGTCGCTGTTACTCTATAATTACCTCTATAAATAGTTTATATTCCTCGATCCTACTAGGGTAGTACGATACTAGGAAAGATAAAGCGATTAATTAAAGAGATAGTAAATTCGGTAGTAGTAATAAAACTTAAATAACTATATATCTTTAATTATTCCCTTAGGTAGGAGCTTTTAAGGTATATATTATTAATTTTAAACTCTATACTCGTAGCCTTAATAGAACCGCTAGTTTCGCTAGTTTTTTCTTCGTTATCCTCTACTACGAGAGGGTTATTTAAAGTATATTAAAAAAAATCCCGGGTATTAGTTATAAATACGCTAGGAAGTATACCTTAACTATTATTAACTATACTAGATCGATTTAAACTTATTATATTTTCGCGTTATTCGAAATTTCGTAGAGAGGTAGGCCGTTTAAAGATAAATTTAAATTATAATCGGATCCGTATAAACTCGACCTTATTTAAATTATCGTCGGTATTATTTATATCGTTAATTATAATAGGGTCTTTCTAGAGTTAATAGACGCGCCTATAGGGACTAGGACCTACGTATTAATTTATATACCGGAACTTCTTTAACTTATATCTACTTTTCTTATCCCCGTTTAAATCTATACTATTTACTTTATATTTAGAGGAGTTTCGAGTATCGGTAGCGCCTATAGTTATCTTAGGCGCGGCGTCCGTAAAGTATATTAAACTTATTATCGTAATAAGCGATCGGAGAGTATAAGAGATAATATTATTTATATTATTATTTATTCTTTTATCCTCTTTCTCTTTCTCCTTACCGGAGTAATAAGGCTCGGTAGTATTAAAGTAGGTTTATATATCGTATATTAAGGAGAGGGGGGTATTAAAGAGTAAAGAAGGATTAAAAATAAAGTTTTCTATCTTCTTATAAAGAATAAAATATCTAGGTAGGCGCTATCTATTAGTAGGAGAATTAACAAGCGGGGTTTTAAAAGTTATACCTAGTTTCTAAACTTATTAAAGAAGTCGGTAAAGTATTAAGGGAGTATTACTTTTTAATTTATTTATTAGAGGTCGAGCCGTCGTTTCTAGGGTAAATATTATTATTATTATTAATATCCCTACCTTAATCTCTACCTTATCTCGGTTTAGAAGTAGAAGCGTTATTATAATCTTTTAGGGTAAGATATTTAAAGGCGTTATTAGATTTTTTAACTCTATATTTAATACTCGATCCCGCTCGTTACGACTCTAGAACTTCTTTAATACCGAATAGTAATTCCTCGAGGGATAAGAGAGTATTATTATATTCGTAACTACCTTTAATATCGGTTATATTCGAGGGACCTAAAGTCGTTAATTAACGCCTATTAAATTTTAACGATAAGAAACTATACCTCTAGCGTCTTTTTCGGTATAGAGGTTCGGTACTAGTATATAAAGTAGATTTATAAACTCCTTCGACGACGGCCTAGTTATATCTAGATATTCGATTAAGTCGAAATTTTAGAGACTTTCATTTATTTTCTTATCTTTTCTATAAACTACTATAAGGATATAAAGGTTAAAGACTATAAACCGCCCGCCGCTACGTAAATTTATCGTAGTTAGGGGTCGATAAAATTAAACGGAATCTATATTAATAAGAGTTACTATAGGATATATATTACGAATATTATATAGTATTAGGTCTACCTAGTAGAAGGGTATAATAAATACTAATAATAAAACTATTTACTACGATTAGAGAGTAAATAGGGTAAATAAATCGCTATTTATTATATTTATTAAATAAATAGGGTGAGTACGTTACTCTTAATACGGTTTTCTTCTATTATATAAATAACGTATTTCTTAATAAATAGGAGCTTCGTATTTAACTTCCCTTAAAACTTTTAATTATAAATTCTAAATATAACCGTTTATTAAATTATTAATTAAATTTATTAAATTTATCTAGTTTTATTTTATATTAATACGAAGCCTATTATCCTTTAATTCTTAATACTCCTCTCTACGAGTATTAATCTAGGTCCTATCGATATTATATTAAAGTATTAAATAGAGAGCCTTAATATTTTAAATACTCTTAAGATAAATACTTTAAAATTAATAAAGACCTTAGTTTTAAATACTTAAAACGGTATTAAAAGACGTAATATTATAGAAGAAGGGGACCGTATAAAGGTCGCCCGCCTAGATTATTATTATAAAGAACGCGAGAAACTTAACGATTAATTATTATAACTTTAATTATTCTTTATATTTAACGAGAATATTATATTAGTTATTAAATAAATAATCTTTATAATAACCTATATAAGAGGTAATATATAGAAGTAGGTTAAATTATTCTTAAAGCGCTATATAAAAGTAGTAAATAATACCGATAATTTATTAATAAAACTTTAAATAGAGAATTTCTCTAGGTTTAAAACTAAGATTCGCCGTATATTTAGACTATCTAACGAGAGTAGTATAATAATTCGCGTTATTTAATATTTAACATAACGAAGGTCTATTTCCGATTACTCGGCGTAGTTTTAACGTTATACGATATTAACGGACTAGGACGATATTATATTTATAACGATATATCGACGAGGTCTAAAAGATAATATAAAAGACGAATTTATATAAATAGGAGCCGTTATAAAGGACCTCGATATATTTATAAAATAAATAATTAAGGTTAATAATAAACTATATAAATATATAATAAAGAAATACTATAATGGAGGAATTAACGGATAAGGACGTTTAAAAGTTTATAATAATAAATATAATTCGGTTAATTATTACCGTTATAAAAGACTTAACCCGTATAATTATATATTAATAAAACTCGATTTTATTAAGAAGGGACCCCCGAGAGGATTCTAAAAAAGAGGTAAATAGTAATAAAAAAATAAAAAAGTAATAAATTATTATAATTATAATAAGCCGGGCTATATCGCTAGGAACTATCATTCGAAAAATATAATAAATCGATAATAGTTAAATATATTTAAGAAAGAGATATCGGATAACGTAACCGGGTTCCTTAAGGATTTAGTATAAAACGATACTACGTTTAATAATTTATTAAAGAAGTAGGGGAATAATAAAAAAGAGATCGCCTAAAGAATTCGAGAGCTCGAAAAACTAGATAATAATAATAATAAAACTTTAAAGGAAGACTTAAAGAAAGGATTAAAATAAGAATAAAATATAATAAATTCTAAAGAGTAGCTTCAGGTAGTAGATTATCTCGATAATTTTAAAATTTAATTTATCGTATTAAAAGAGAAACCCGAAGAAAAGAAGAAGGAGAAAAGATAATCTATTAGAATTAACTATACTTATAATAAATATTACTTACGATATAAGGAAATATACTAGTTAATATATATAAACGAATATTATAAATATTATTACGATAACTTAGGAGAGCGAAAGTATATCGTAAAACTAGGATATAGTTATAGTTAATAAAATAACTATATTAAAGATAATTACCCGTAGTACCTATTTAAGAAAAGGGAGAACTAAATCTTCCCGGGCCACGATAAGAAATAATAATTATAGTTACGAAACTAGATAAGATATAGTAAAAGAACGAAATATTATAACTAGAACGAATAATACTACTATTTAACCGAAGGTTATAAAAGGTACTTCGAATCTAAAGAGTACTATAAATTCTTATCTTCGTCGGGAAAAGACTAGTCCCTTATATTAAGAGGAAATACGAGGAGATTAACGTACTAACTTTAAAATAATATTTATATTTAACTTAATACGGTATATATATACGAATACTAATAAAAGTTAACGGATATAAAGTCGTTATAATAATAAATTTAAGAGTAATTAATAACTTTATAACTCGAATAATAATTTAAATAATTAACCTATTAACTTAAAAAAAAAAGAAATAATATAAACTTTAATTAATCGACGGGTCGAAGTTATTAATAAGAAGAGTAAATAAAGAAATATTCCCGCTATTAATTATTATTTAATACTATTATAAGGAAATTACCTTCGATATAATAAAAATAACTATTTATTATATTATTCTAGGGATATTTTAATTAAAGAAATATAATTTAATAATCGATTAAAAAAGAGGAGTATTTATATTTCCGCGTACTAGAGATATTATTAATATAATACCTATATACCTATAAAGGATAATTATAAATAAGAAGTCGAATTATAACCCGGTCGAAGCTAGTAGTATTTTATCTTCGAATAAAAATAACCTCGTATAAGGATCCGATTCGATATATATTAATTAAAGAGGTTAATAGGGCGAATAAATTAAAGTTTTTAAAAATAAAAACGAACCTCTTAATATCCTTAAAGAGTATTAATAATAGAAGTACCTTTTTTAGGAAGAGATAATTATAAAAGTATTACCTAAATATTAATTATAGGATTATAAAATCGAACTCGAACCTAGTAAATAATCGATATTTAGACCTATTTATACTTTATTAAAAAAGGAACTCGGAGTACTTCGCGGGTATATCGACGAGAACCTTAAAAAGGGATTTATTCGAGAATCTAAATTACTAATAAATTATTTAATTCTCTTCGTAGTAAAGAAGGATAAAAGTCTATAACTATATATAAATTACTAAAAGTTAAATAATATTATAGTAAAGAATCGGTACCCTCTACTAAATATTAACGAGTTATAGGATCGGTTTATAATAATAAAAATCTTTATATAACTAAATCTTCGAGGCGCGTATAATTTAATTTAAATAAAAAAAGGCGAGGAGTAGAAGACTACCTTTAAAATTAAATATAGTTATTACGAATACCTAGTAATACCCTTCGGACTTATTAATATACTAATAACCTACTAAATATTAATTAATAATATTATACAAGTATATTTAGATATAACGATAATTATATACCTCGATAATATTTTAATTTACTCTACTAATAAGGAAGAATATATTTAATATATATAAAATATCTTAATTTATTTATTATTAACTAGACTTCTCTTTAAACTAGAGAAATACGAGTTTTATAAAGAATTAATTAAATTCCTTAAATTTATAATTAATACTAGAGGTATTTATATAAACCTTAAAAAGATTAAAAGTATTAAAAAATAATCTATATTATATAATATTAAGACGGTATAAAGTTTCTTAGGATTTATAAACTTTAATAAAAGATTTATTAAAGATTATTTTAAGAAGGCCTTATTATTAATAAATATTATAAAGAAAGATATCGCTTTTTAATAAAGAAAAGAATAATAACGATCTTTTAAGATATTTAAAGAGGCCTATAAAAAACCGCCGATACTATATTTCTTTCGAAGTAACGAACTAGCTCGAATCGAAACCGACGCTTTAAATTTAATAATAAACGCTTATATACTTTAATAAAAAGACGATAAATAGTACCCTATCGTATATTATTCTAGGAAAATATTATTAATAAAATAAAATTATAATATCTACGATAAGGAATTACTAGTAGTAGTATCCTTATTAGAATAATAAAGGGTATACGTAGAAAACTATTCGGATCTTACTATTTTTATAAATTATAAGAATCTTCTTAACTTTACGACGATAAAGTAATTAAATCGAAGATAGATTAAATAATTAAAACTATTAAGATAATATAAATTCAAGATCTTCTATATTTTAAGGAAGAATAACGGTCGCGCCGATATATTTAATAAACGAGAAGACTATATAAAGGAGAAAAACGTAGTTATATAACTAGTCTTTATTTAGTAGTAGGATAGATCGCTAGTCCTAGTAAAATAACTAGTAGCGATACTTTATATCTTTATTCCCGGAATTATTAATAGTATTTAAAAGGAATATAAAAACGATACCTTAACTAGAATATTAAGAAGTTAATAACTATAAACTAAACTATTAGAATATAATAAGAAAACGTACCTTCTTAAGGGATATCTTAAGGAAATTATCCGAGATTATTATAATAATCTAGTTTAAGGATATCCTAGAGTTATTAAGACTATAAAACTTATTTATAAAGAATACGACGCGCTAGGACTAAGATTATACATCGAGAAATATATTAAGAAATATATCGAATATTAATAAAATAAGTCTACGAGATATATTAAATACGGTTAAATCTAGTTCGCCCTAGTACTAGAGATACTATAGGACGATATTATAATAAACTTCGTTATTAAATTACTAAAATCGAAAGACCCCGTTACGATAGAGGCCTTTAACTCTATTATAATAATCTATAATAAACTTAATAAATACACTATAATAATATTAATTAAGAAAATTTATAAGGTAGAATAAATCGCCTTTATACTACTAAATCGATTAATTAAGGATTACGGGATACCTAGGTTAATTACCTCTAATAGAGATAAATAGTTCATATCTAACTATTAGAAGATACTAGTTAGTACTATTAGAACTAAGTTACGAATATTAACCGTATATTATCTATAGATAGATAGATAGATAGAGTGGATAAACTAAACAATATATCGGTAACTTGGGAAACCTCGATTTTTACGTATTTTATACCGAAATTATATAAAATACTAGAAATGCGTATCTACTTATGTCCCGTATTTTAAATATATTATACACCGATTAAGTAGAGATATTACACCGATTTAGTAACTTTTTATTTTAACTTTAACTTTTAAGAGTATCTAGACTAGGGCCCCTATATAGGAATATAAATATCTTACTAAATCTATTTCTAGCCTAGATTCCGAATTTTTAATTAGATTTTTATTAGCGTTACCCTATAGGGCTATAAAGTTATTTTTAGGATTAAGTTTAGCGCTCCCGCGCAGACCTTAACTCTAACTTAAAAATCTTGGCGCCAAGATTTGCCAAGGCTGCAAAATGCATATTTTGTACCGATTAAGTAGCGATTTTATAGAACTGTTTTTCCGGACTTACCGATGTAGAGATATATTTACGATATTACGTTAATAAAAAATAAAACAATTAAGTAAAGCTCTTACTTATAACTTAACTAGCGTTTAATAATAACTAGTCTAATACGATAAAACTTACGCTATTCTTCGCGAACTATAATAAATATATTAATATATTCCTCGAACCTAGAGAAGGACTAAATATATAGAAAGCCTTAATTTATATAATTAATATAAAGATATTATATAAGGATATATAAACCTAGATTAATTATACGAATACTCGAATAAAGAAAATAGTAAATAAGTATCGAAAAGAGTATCCTTAATTAAAGGAGGGGGATAAAGTATATTTTTTAATAAAGAATATAAAGAGTAAAAAATTAAGTAAGAAACTAGACTATATTAAAGTCGGATTATTTTCGATTAAGAAGATTAAAGAACTAGTTAATTATAAACTAAATCTTCTAGCCGACGTTAAAGTATATTTAATATTCTATATCTCTTTACTAGAGTTAGTAAATTTTAATATACCTTTATAAAATACCTTTTATTTCTAAATTAAAAAAGAAACGGAGTTCGAGGTAGAAAGGATTTTAAATAATAAAAGTTAAAACTACCTCGTTAAATAAAAAGGATATAACGAAGCGGAGAATATTTAGAAGTTAAATACAAACTTTAAGAACTACCTAAATCTCCTACGAAAGTTCTATCTAGAACGAAGGGCACGGCCGATTAATTAAATTTATCCTCGAGTTATAATTACTTTAAGGATATATTAAATAAGAAGTCGTCGGGTCTAGGATTAATATATTCGACTTCCTTATTCTTTTCTAGTTTAGTAATATTTTTAACTCGTCTTCGACGAGCTATCTTTCTCTTTTTTCTAGTAACTCGACTTTAATTTAAAGACGAGTCTATTTTATTAATACTACTTTAGTTTCTTTTAATTTCTTCTTTTATAATTTATAAAGACGAGTTTATTTAACGGGTAAAAAGGATACTAGGTCGTATTCCCGCTTAATACGAATATATTTTATATATTCATCCGAACGAACCTTAATCTTATATTTCTCGGGGTATTATTTCTTAATATACTATTAATAAAAACGTATAACTAACTTTAAGTTAAAAAGAGATTTATAGAGTTATTATTTACGACGGTAAAATAATAAAGAAATAGGGCTAGATATTTATTATAACCAATAATTTACTTCCGAGACGAAAGTTTCGCGAGGGGAACCTAGTATTACGAATATTATATAATATTAAATCTACTTAATAAAAGGGTATAATAAATACTAGTAGTAAAACTTATTAAGTTATAGTATCTAGGGTATTTATAATAATATAAAAGTAAATATAAAGCCTTAATAGGAAAATAATCTCTATATTTAAATAATAGAATTAATCTTTAAAGAATTAGAGCGAGGGCTCCGAGCCTCCTATTTCTAAAGAAACTCCGGAGTACTAGAAACTATAATATAATATTATAATATAAATAGTGTAACCACGCCGTATACTCTTTATATAAGATTTATATATTATATTTAATAGCTACTATAAAGTTAGTTTTAATATAATATAATAATTACCTCCCCTTCTAGGGGTTTCGCCCTCGAAACTAGTAAATATTGATTTAATATTTTAATACTCCGACGAAGGAGTATAATATAGGAGAATTTAAATTAAATAAGGTATACGCGTAATATCTACGCCTTTTATTTAATTCTATTAATCTCTTATCTTTATAATAATTATCGGCAAATCTTAAAAGTAAATATTAATATACTCCAAGCGTTATCAGCCCTATTAGAAAGCCGTCTACGGGTTTACGCTGAAACTCCATATTAAATACCGACCCGAGGTTTAGTAGGATTAGTAAGTCAGGGGTCCGGGCAGGGTCCTATTAATAAATAGTACTTACTGTCAGCAGGTTTAGTAACTCGATAAATAATCAGTAACTCAAATATCAGACGAATAGGCCCATTATATACCCTATAGCATGCGCATTTGCATGCGCATTAGCATACGCCATAGTATGGGCCATAGTATGGGCCATAGTATACCCCATGGCATACGCAATGGCGTGCGCAGCTTACGCATGCCATTGAATGGCATGCGAATGGCATGCGCAAAGATATCCTGAATAGCATGCGATATACGCCCCCCGCAGCAGCCCCTAAAACATCAGACGAAAGCCCCCCATGGCATGCGCAATTATGGCATGCGCCAAGGCATGCGCCAAGGCATGCGCCATGGTATGCGAAATGGCATGGTATTCATATGCGCATACTCCCCGGATATGCCCGGGTAACGCCCCCGCGAGAACTTTCGCCAAAACTTATTATTCCGGGCCCGGTAGGTCGCTGGCGTTAGTAGTCGTCGCTAGGGGTCGCTACCGTCAATAACGACGATTATAAAACTTTATTTATTTCAGCCCTATGATAGGGCTGGCTGTTATTAGTATACTAACGGTATATATAAATTACTAAAGTTATTAATCCTATTAAAATTAACTTGGAGTTATTAATAGGATACTACCTAGACCCCCGATTTATTAAATTTATTAAAAATTATTTACCCGGACCCTTGATTTATTAAATCTATTAATAGGACACTAGTAACTTTATCCGTAAATTAGGGTTATTAGTAATATCCTATTAATAACTTTTCTTAATAAAAGTTACTAGTAGGACGCTACTAGCCCTATCCGCGCGGTCGGTAACTAGGGTTTTAATAGGAGTTTTTGAGATTTACCGATAATAATATATTAAGAAAAACCTCTAAACCTAGTAGGAAAAAGGGAGGGAAATAAATTATATTTTAAAATTTAATAATACGTCGCGTATAGTTCGTAATCGGCGTAGTTATATAATTATAAATTATATTAAATATTTAATAAAAACCTCTAAACTTAAAGAGAAAAGTAAGAGAAAGAATATTATAATTATTATCGAAAACTATAAATCTTTATTATTAGTAGAGCTTTAGCGATATCGGTAGTAAAATAAATTATTCTATTTTATTATTTAAGAAGAACTCTAGCTATAAAAGTAAATACGTATATATTAATAAATCCGGAAAAATAGTTTTATAAAATCGTTATTTAATCGGTATAAAATACGTATTTTGTATATTTCGCAGGTTATTAATAAGCGAAATATAGTATAGTAGAATATAATTAAATTTAACTCATCTTAGTTATATCTAAATTAGATAAATAATAACGTATTACTATATAAATAATAGTAGGGATAATCGAAGTATTAAGAGCGCGTTTCCCTAAATCTAGGCCTAGATTTGGACGGTATCTCTAACTTCTTTATAAATATTATAAGTATACTCGGTAATATATTCGTAGATTAATATTTCTTTTCCGTTATTATTTTAAAGGTTTTTATTAGTAGCCCTTAATTCCTAGGGCCCCGTATCGATCGTAAATTTAAAAAGAGGTTAAGGAATATATAATTAGATACCGCGTTAAATAGCGGTAGATATAATTAAAATATTAAGAGCGTAGGCTCTTAGTAGCGAGTTTAGGTTAAATCTAGGCCTAGATCTAACCTAGATATAATACTCGGTTTTTCATTATCGTTCCTAAATATAATAGAGTGGAGGATTAGAATCGTAAGCGATAATAACGTATTATAGTAAATATTATTATATGGAAAATAAGTATTATTATATAGAAAAGTATATAGAGGGGTAATGAACTTCCTAGCTCCTACTCGAGTTTAAATATCTAACGGTTTAAAAATATATAAATACTTTATTAAAATAACTAAATACTATATCCGTAACTACTCTAACCGCGCTTTTATTTAATATATATATTATTCTTTTAAATCGCCTTTATACCTTCCCTAGTATTATTACTAGCCGTAGTATTATTAATATTCTAAGTACTATTATTATGTCTAGGACTATTACCTCCGTTAGCGCCTTTTATACCCTCCGCGTTCGTTATATTTATAGTCTTAAATATATCTACCCTAAAATCCGCTTTCGATTTCCGCTTCCCCTCTACGTACTCCTTAATTCCGGTATTAGTATACGGTATATACTAAAATATTTCCTTTAACTAGGTTATTTAATACGCTTTCTTCGGTATTTACTTATATAACCCGATAGAGTAGAGGGGTTTATAAAATAATTATAATCGTATATATAAAATTCAAGCCTACGTTTATCTACCGCGTAAATTTAATTAGAAAATTAAATATATTATTCTTTACTAACTTACGATTATAATTAGTCTTTCGTATTAACGTGTATATAATTACGACCCTCGCCTTATCGGTCTCGAAGAATATTCGTATTTTAGATTTAAACTCCTCTCGGATATATTATAATAAAGAAAAGTTAATATTAAATACTATATTTAGAAAAGAGAACGTTATATTTAATATATTAAAAAAAGCGAGTTTAGGCTTTTTTATACTAGAGATTTTAAAGAAGGAAAGAATTTACCCGTTCTACTACTAAAATTATCTCGGTGAATAAAGATATAATTAATATATTTACCCCTTTATATTTCTTAAAAAGGGAGGCGATAATCTTAAATTTAAAGAATATTTTTTTAAATATTATATAATCTCTACCTAGGATATAATCTTCTTATATCCGATTATTATTTTTATTTATAGTGGAGGCCGCGGTCGTATCGTTAATCTACTTCTTATTAAGAGTTTTAAAGGAGATAACGAGGGTAGGTAAAAATCTATATAATCGGAGAACCCGTAGTATAATAGGTATTATATTAAAATAAACCAAAATTAAATACTAAGAATATTAGTATAGGAAAGAGGTATTATAGTCTTAATATTCCTTTAATAATTTTACCGCTATTAGAGTCTTTCTAGTATAATAGTTTTCTAATTAATAATAGTAGACCTAAATCGCGGCTAGAGTCCTAGTAGGTAAATAATTATAAAGTCTTTTTAATAAAGTTTCTTAAACGTTATAAAATATATCTAATTTAATTACTCTTCTTATATCGTAGTATTAAGGTATAAAGGAATATATTAGCGAGGATATTTATTACTTTAATAAATCTCTCCTATATCTTAATTTTCTTATATATCGGGTAATAATACTCGTAGACTTTTCTAGACTAATAAATCCGAAGCGTTAATAACCGAATTAATAATTATTCTAATAAATATTTTCTATAGTAGTCCGAGGGGCTATAATATCCTTTTAATTTTAATTAATAATCGTTCTAAATATAGTTATAAAATAGAAATTATATTTAGGGCGAGTCTTCCTTATTTTCCAAAGAAAATAATATGAACTTTTATTTAAATTTCTTACCCTATTATATTCGCCTATAATTACGAAGTCGTATTAGAAATAATAAATTACTTTCTCTATAATCTCTTTTTTCGTTTACTTTATATAGGGATATTTATATTTTTTATTAAAAACTTTATTAAAGGCTAACTATATCTACCGTATAATAACTATATATAGTAATATATTTACTGCGCTCGGGGAGTTATATTACGTAGGGTTAATATTTTTTTACTTCTAAATTATATTATCTTAAAGTTCTTTTTATTTTATATCGTCGCTAAACTCTTCGGCGCCCTTTTATTTATAGTATAACTATATTTTTATTATTATATTAATAACTATAAATTATACCTTTAGGTCTTTAAAGTCGATTACTAATTTTAATTTATTAACCTAAATACCGAGATCGGGCGGCGGGATAAGGAATAATTTAGGCTCGTTAATTAATATAATATAAATAACCTCTAAACCCGGTAAATATGAATATTCGTAGAATTATCGATTCGTAGGATATTTGGAGCCCGTAGGAGTGTTTTTACGGTAATATTAAAACTTTACTAATTATTTCTTCTACTTATATTAAATCTCTACTTATTTCCGGTATAAATAGCGATAGAACACGATAGCGCCTATGACTTTATAAGTTTTTATATAATTAGAATTAGTTAGGGAGCTTAATAGATAAAATTATAAACTTTATATTTTCTATATTTATTTATATAGTTTAGAAGAATATTATAGTATCCTAAATCTTCTTCGTTATTTAGTATAATTATAAATATATAAAGCTACTACTAGTAATAATTTAACTTTAATATTCTAGGAATCGTTATTATATTATAACCGCGAGAATTATTAGGATAGGCGATTTTCGCGAATATAATAACACGTTCCTATATACTATCGTGAATATATTCGTATAAATAGTTATTATTAAGTTTTTTAAAACTAGGAAGGTAGTTAATAAATATAATATTATTAAAGAAGATATCGATTAATTATTATTTATATATTATAATTAATTTTACTTTCTCTTCTTTAACCCCGTTATTATCTTTATTATTATTAATAACTAGTTCGGAGGATTCTTTAAATACGAATTTATTCTTTTAGTCTAATTACTCGGAGGATTTTTTTAAAGATTTAAGGGATTCGCGAGGCTTCTTAAATAAAAACTTCTTCGGAGGATATTTTTATAGTAGTAATAATAAATCGTCTTTATTATTACTAAAGCCTAAGAGTTTCGTCCGGCTCTTTAGTCTTTTCGTTATTAATAAATAAATTAAATCTTAGTAAAGGTTACTAGGAGAAGAGCGATATTTTAAAATTATAAAGAAAAGAGGTTAGTCTCGAAGTAAAGAAAACGGGAAATAATAAATAAATACGAATATACTCTCGGTATTAGTTTTTATAATAACTCCTTTTTTTCGAGCTCCTTCGGGCGCGATAGTAGGTTTCTATTTATAATATACTAAATACCTAGAAGAGGGAAGAACGAAGGAGGAAAAAAATAAATTTAAAGTCTTAATAAAGGTAAGTCTATCTTTTAAATTAAATTTATATTAAAGAATAGGAGATATAGTTAAATAAAATTATTATTTATAATAAATTTACTTTTTATTAAGTTTATACCCCGGTCCTAGAAATATTAAATATTATTTTATAAGTCCTTATCTTCTAAGATATCTATATAATACGCGTCCTCCTCCGTTATATAAAAGAGATAATCGAGTATTTAGTCCGTTATAAAGTAGCGAATTATCTAATATCCTTAAAGTAATACGAATCGTAAATAAATTATATTAAATTCTTCGTCCAGTAGACACGCGGAGATTATTAAAAACCGGATCTTATATATAAAATTCCGTAATATAAACTAGTTTAGTATATAGTCGATCTTAAAGATTTAGAAAGACCGAAAAGAGGAAAGATTATAAACGGTATTAATTTTTTATTTAAGAAGAGTATCGTTCGAGCCGGCTACTATTATTATTTAATTTTATAAATTAAAAAGTAATACGTTATTAAAGTTATTTTTAATTTTAATTATTTAACTAGAGTCTTTTTAGTATATAATAATATCGATATATATTTATTCGCCGAAGCCTAGATAACCTTAGACCTCGATTTACTTCTTAAAATTAAATATTAAATATTTACCTTATTAGGTTCTTTCTACTCTAAGCGCGTCTTTATAATTCCGTTAGTATTTAACTATATTCCTTAGATAACGATATTTATTAATAAACTCTTTAGCTCGTAGTAGTATATCATTAATATTCGTATAATAAATTAATATAAATATTCTTCTAATATCTTAAATAATTTAATTAGCCTTAAGTAGTTTTTTATTATATTTAAATAATACGCGCCGGGGCCGTAACGCGATAGTAGTAATAAATAAATAAATTTAATAATAATTATAGAGTAAAGAGGGTATAACGATTCGCGTAATTTAAATAACTAGTTATAGTAAGGTATAATAAATTTTATAATAAATTAAATTAGATCTAGCTTAATATACCGTAAATATCGGGCGATATTTAAATAAAATTATTAAAAGAATAAGACGATAGGTAAAGAGGTCTTTAGGTTATTATATACGAGTATATTTAAAAAAGTCGTCTTTAGAAAGACGGCTAATATTTAATATTTAAACCTATATATTAACCGCTTATACTATTATAATTTTACGTAATATAATTATTAAACCGTACTAGAAATAGCTTAAAGTACGGTTTATAGTATAATTAATATCGTAATTAACGGATTTCTAGGTCTTATATAACGGGCTTAAATAAAAGTAAATATTAAAAAATAATAAAGAAAAGCGTTTATATTTATAATATATTAATATTAAGTTAACTTTCTAGCGTTTTAAATCTAGCCTAGATCTAGTTTAAATTTTCCTTAAATTTTATTTAAATCTAGGCTAGATCTAGGCTAGATTCTTTATATATTATTAAACGAGGATAGTTTCCTATAGATTAGAGGTAGATTACGTAAAGTTTTCGATATTATTTTCGTGCTCTCGATAACTAAAACTATATCCGATAATAATAAATTATCCTCCGTCCGCGGCCCTAATTATAATAAAGTACCGGAGATAATAATAATTAAAACGGAAGACCTAATTAACTTTTCGGCTTCTAATAAAGATATTAGAGGGACGAAATATTCGGAGGAGGATATAATTCTACTCGATAATAATTATAACGATTTATCTAACTTTAAAGGATTACTAGAGAATATTTAGCCGGTATTAAATTTAATTAATTTATTTTTATTAAACTTTATAAAGGACTCGGCCTATATTCGCTACTTTATTAATAATAATAGTAGTAAGAAGTTAAATAAGACTACTAAGATAATTAAGACGGTAATAATATTAGTTATTAAAAATATCCATATACCCTCCCTAGAATTTAATAACTCTTCGAAGTAGTATTCGTTATCGCCTAGTAAGCTAATCTCGGCGTCGATATCTTTCTCGTCTAATAATTAGGATAAAGTTATTACCGTTAATATATAAAAGAAAGCTACGTTTAATACCGAGGTAAATAGCGTAGGTTTACTACCTTAAAGATAAAATATAAATAAAGTACTAGAGGTAATAAAGGCGTTGAATTATTTACTACCTTTAATAAATATTATTAAAGAAGCGGGAATAGTTCTTAAGGCTTTAAAGAAAACTACCGATATATTAATCCTATTAAACTACGTTACTCTAGGGAGAAGTACGGAGTTCTTCGACCCTAAAAAGTATTACTAGGCTATAAAGATTAACCGGCGAGAAATTAAAATAAAGAATTTACAATTCCCTAACCTCTTTAGATATAAAGTACGCTTTACCTCTAATAATAATAAATATAATATTTATTATACCGTCCGTATCTTAGGTCTCCCCTCCGATACTACTATAATAAAATTCTTAGAGAAAGTTCGAGGTAGTATAGTATTTAATACGAAATTATTAGATACTAAGAGTATTACTAATAATATAACTAGGCTCGTTATATTCCTTTATAAATATATAATTATAATTTATAAAAAATACGCCTAATAATATCCGATTTCCTTTAACGGTTTTATAGCCCGAATCGAAACCGTATTAACTCCGATTTAACTCATCCCGATTAATTAATAAAAAATTATTAACGATAGAATTAGGCGTTACTTTAAAGTATATAATTTTCCTCGTATTATTACGTTAGTAATATTAAATAAAGAATTAATAATCTCTTAAATAATTAAATTTAATACGGTCGAGAGTATAAATATAAATAATAATAATATCTTAAGTTTATACTTTTCTTCCGTCTATATTACTAGATAAACTTCTACGTTATTTAATTATACCGGTCGATATAAGAGTTATATCGTTATATTTATATTAAATCCGTATACTTAGCCTCTAGAGACCCTTCTCGATAATAATAATAATTAACTCGCGGTCGTTAATTATCGGTAAAATATTCCGTTTATTTTAAAATAATTAAGAGGGTAAGCCCTCTCCTATATTTCTATAATTTAAAGCGGCGATATAGTTTAAAGTTTAGGCGGGGGCTATATTAACGATAACTCCTAAAATAATAAGAATAATAATAATTAAAAAAAGGGTATAAATAGGGGCGAGGATAATAATAAATAAAATAGAAATAAAGGCGGCGGCGACGATAATAATACTCGCTCGGTTAATAAAGAATCGCTATTTATATCGCCTATAATCGTAATTTATAAAGGCCGGACGGTTTTAACTAGTAATAATCTCTAGTTATCCGCTCCGATACTTATAATATAAATATTAATTATAAATTTTTTCGGTATTAACCGTGGGGGGAAAATAAAAGGGTTAAAAGTAAAAACGTATATTATAAACTCGTAGGGAGGTTTAGTAAAGATATCGTCGACCTTAATATAAATAAAGCTAAAGTATAAAAAGTTTAAAGAGTTTAAAAATTTTATTAATAATAAAGCCGCCGTTATTACCTACCCGCTTTAAAATATAAATAATATCTTACTATTAATAACCACCTTATTCGAATATTAAAAGTATTATATATTAATTATTTAATAAAGGAGCTCGAAAGGTAGGTCTTATATTAATACTACCTTAAGTATTATTCGCCCCGTCGTTATCTTCCCTTTTATTATCCTCGGAATTAAGGATCTCTAGTACTTTTTACTTTTAATTAATAATATAATCTATATATTTATATCCTTAAGTCGAGAATAGTATATTCTTTAACGATTAAAAGAACGGTATTTCTTTCTTCTTTATAAAAGTTATAGGTATACTAAATAATATTTTTATAAACTAATATTCTTTTTCCGTTATTATTCTAAAGGTCTTCGTTAGTAACCCTTAATTTCCGGGGTCCTATATCGATCGTAAATCCGAAAGAAGACTAAGAAATATATAATTAATTACCGTATTAAATAGCGGTAGATATAATTAAAATATTAAAAACGTAGGCCTTTAATAACGAGTTTAAGGATTAAATAGAATTTAAATTAAATTTAAAAGATATTTAAAGAATATTAAGGTTAGATCTAGGCCTAGATCTAGACTAGATATAATACTCGGTTTTTTATTATTATTCCTAAATATAGTAGAGTAAAGAATTAGAATTATAAGCGATAATAATATACTATAATAAATATTATTATATAGAAAATAAGTATTATTATATAGAAAAGCGCGTAGAGGGGTAATAGGCTTCCTAGCTCCTACTTAAACCTAAATATTTAGTAGTTTAGAAATATAAGAAGGTTTAATTTAATTAACGGCGGTTTATTTTTATATTTATTTACTTTAACCGCTTTTCCTTATAATATATATAATACCCTCTTAAATAATATTTTCTATATTAATAATAAACGCCGCGGTATTATTAATATTCCTAGTATTATTACTCTTTTTAGTATTATTACCTCCGTCGGCGCCTCCTACGCTTTTTATATTCGCCGTACCGATAGTCTTAAACGTATCCTCTTTAAAATCTATCTTCGATTTACGCTTTACGTCTACGTACTTCTCGATTTCGGTATTAATATTTAGTATATAATAAAATACTTCTTCCTTCTACTTTATCCGATATGTTTTTTTCGGTATTTACTTATATATCCCGATAAAGTAGAGGGGTTTATATAGAATAATTATAATTATACGGGTTAGATTTAAGCCTACGCTTATTTAATATATAAATTTAATTAGAATATTAGGTTTATCCTTCTCTAGTAATATACTATTATTATTAGTTTTATATATAAATATATATTTGGCCGCGTCCCTCTTCTTATTAATCCCAAAGAATATTCGTATTTTAAATTTAATCTCCTTTCGGACGTATTATAGTAAAAGAATATTAATATAAAAAGATTAATTAGAAAAGAGAAAGCTAAATTTAATAAATTAAAAGAAACGAGTTTAGGCTCTTCTATATCGGAGATTTTAAAAAAAAGAAGGACTCACCCGTTCTACTACTAAAACTATCTTAGTAAATAAAGATATAATTAATATATTTACCCCTTTATATTTTTTGAAAAGAGAGGCGATAGTTTTAAGTTTAAGGGATATCTTCTTAAGTATTATATAGTCCTTATTTAGGATATAGTCTTCTAATATCTAACTATTATTCTTATTTATATACCGGTTCTCGATCTCTTTATTAGTTTATTTTTAATTATACGTAGTTAAGAAGACGGAGAGATAGGGTAAATAATTATATAAACGGAGGAACCGTACTACTATAAATATTTAGTTAGCGTTAATATTAGTCGGGCGGTCAAGACGATTCCGTATAAATATAATATTATATTAATTATCGTCCTAGTAAGTTTATTATTCTACGAGTTTCTTTATTATTAAGGCCTTCTAACGGGCGACGAGGGTTATATAATATATTTTATAATTATAAGGAAAACTAGTTTTAAAGATACTTTAATAAAGCTCTTTAAATTTAATAAAATCGTAATCTTTTTAATTATTCTTCTCGTACCGTCGTATTAAAAATTTAGGAAGTAAGTTCCCGAATATATTTATTATATTATCGAATTCTTATAGTCGATTACTTGAATCTTGGTATTTAATAATAGTATTAGTAAGAATCTTTAGGCCGGTTAATCTAAAGGGGTGATATTTATATTTAAAATTATTCTAGGAAATATCGTATATAATATCTATTAAGATTATAATATCTAGTGGGTTAAAGTTAATAATCGTTCCGGATATAATTATAAACTAGAAGTAATATTTAGGGCGAGTCTTCTTTATTATTTAAAAAGGATTTTATGAACCTTTACCTAGATTCCTTACCCTATTATATTTATTTATAATCGCGAACCCGTACTAGAAACGGTAGATAATTTCCTCTTTAATTACTTTTTTTCTATTCTTTATAAAAGAGTATTTATATACTTTATTAAAAGTTTTATTAGCGGTTAATTATAACTACTATAAAGTAAATATGAATATAAAAGTATTTACTTCGCTCGGGAGATTATATTACGCGGCGTTAATAAATTTAATACTTTTTAATAATTTTACGTCGGAGTCGTTCGGGTTATATACCGTTTATAATTCTTTCTTCGTTTATACGTTTATTTAGTAGCTGGAGTCGGCGCTATAATAAATAATTATAAACTATACCTTTAAGGCCTCGAAGTCGATTACCGATAATATTTTAATACTCTAGGTACTAAGATTAACCGGCGGGATAAAGAATAATATAAATTTATTAATTAATTTAATATAAAAAGCTTCCGAGTCTAGTTAATATAAATACTCGTAGAATTATCGATTCGTAGGATATTTAGAGCCCGTAGGAGCGTTTTCGCGATAATATTAAAACTTTATTAATTACTCCTTCTACTCTCGTTAAATCTCTATTTATTTTTAATATAATTAAAAATAGAATACCGCGGAACCTATAACTTTAAAGATCTATAAGTAAATAGAGTTAATCGCGAAATTTAAAAGATATATTAAAAGACTTTACTTTATTTAAACTTATTTCGTCTCCGATAATAATATTAAATTATCCGAAGTCGCCTTTATAGAATAATATAATTATAAATATATAAAGCTACTACTAGTAATAGATTAATTTTAATATTCTAGGAATCGCTATTTTATTATTACCGCGAGAATTATTAAAGTAGACGATTTTCGCGAATATAATAACGCGTTCCTATATCTTATTATAAATATATTTGTATAGATAGTTATTACTAATTTTTTTAAAACTAGGAGGAAGGTAATTAGTAAATATAATACTACTAAAGGAGATATCGATTAATTATTATATTATAGTTAACTCTACCTTCTCTTCTTTATTTATATTATTATTTTTATTATTACTAGTAGTTAGTTCCGAGGATTCTTTAATTAAGAATTCATTCTTTTAATATAATTACTCGGAGGACTCCTTTAAAGGTTTAAGGTTTTAACGAGGTTTTTCGGCTAGCGATTTCTTTAAAGTCTATTTCGGCGGTAATAATAATAAATAATCTTTATTATTATTAGGGCCTAAGAGCTTCGCTAGGCGCTTTTACTTTTTTATTATTAATAAAAGAATTAAATCCTCGTTAAAGGTATTAAGAGAACGGGTATATTTCGAAATTATAAAGAAGAGAGGTTAGTCTCGAAATAAAGAAAACGGGAATTAATAGGTAGATACGAATATATTTTCGGTATTAATTTTTATAATAACTCGTCTTTTTCGGGCTCCCTTTAACGCGATAGTAGGTTTTTATTTATAATATATTAAATACCTAGAAGAGGCTGGAACGGAGGAGGAAAAAAATAGATTTAAAGTTTTAATAAAAATAAATCTATCTTTTAAATTAGATTAAATATTAGAGAATAGGGGATATAGTTAACTAAAGTTATTATTTATAATAATCTCGATTTTCATCGAGTTTATATCTTTATCTAAGAAATATTAAATAGTACTTTATAAATTATTATTTTCTAAGATACTAGTATAATACCCCTCTATAATATAATATATAAAGTAATCGAAGCTCGGGTTTATTACTAAATTATAAAATATTAAATAATCCTAAAGTAGTAAGAATTATAAATAAACTATATTAAGTTCTTTAAATAATAAATATAAGGAGATTTTAGAAAACCGGGTCTTATATACGAACTTCTCTAGTATATACTAATTTAATATATAATCGATCTCGAAGCCTTTAAGCGAGCGAAGTAGAAAAGGATTAAAAATAATTCTCGATTTTTATTTAATACGAAGATTACTCGAACTAGTTATTACTATTATTTAACTTTAGAAATCCGGAGGCGGTATATTATTAAATTTACTTTTAATCTTTAACGGTTTATTAAAGCTTCCTTAATAAATAATAATACTAATATATATTCTTTCGCCGAAATCTATATAGTTTTAAACTTAGATTTAGTCGTTAAATTTAATTATTAAATATTAACCCTACCGGACTCTCTTATCTCTAAACGCGATTTTAGGGTTCGGTTAATTTTTAAATATATTATTTATAAAGTAATACTACTCTACGAGCTCTTTAGCTTATTAAAATACGACGATAATAATATAATAATAAGTTAACGTATATACCCCTTTTATATATATAAGAGTCTAGTTATCTTTAGATAACTTTCCGTTATAGTTAAATAATAAAAGAGATTATTATAATACTATAACGGTAATAAATAAATGAATTTAATAATAATTATATAGTTAGAAGGGTATAATAATATATATAATAACTATAATCACTAATTCTAGTAAAGTATAATAGATTATATAATAAATATATTTAGATTTAGGTTTAAATCTAGTTAAGACCTACGAGCTAAAAGCTCGGGCGTTAATTTTTACGGGTATAATTCCCGAGATTTCGTCTCCTAGTATAAAATTATATAGATATTAAATTATCCGAGGTTTACCTAGCACACTTAAGGCTCTACTTTAAGAAATAATATTTATATATTATTTAATAAAAGAGAAGTAAAAGAGTATTAAAAGAGATCGATATTAGATAATATAATACCTATATAATAAGACCTTTAATCTAGTCGAGTTTCAAGAGATTTATATACTTTCGTATTATTAAATCCACGAATATCGTTTTTAATAAATTAAATTCCGTGAAAATCATATTAAAATAAATATTTCGAATATTAATATTTTATACCGTTTATAATTTTATATTAAAATCCTTAATCTATTTAATTATTATCTTTAATATCGGTTATATATATTTCCCTAGCCCTTTCTACCCGTAGAACGAATATTACTTATATTAGAATTATTAAAATTATATATAAATCTATTATAGTAAAATCTTTCGGTACCGTCTATTCAAGTTAAATAATTTTATTATAATATATATCGAGTTTATAGCCCGAATATTATCGCTAGCGTAATTATCTTAGTTAAATAAGAGTTAATACTATAGACCTACGGGGTAAGGGACGTTAATATTTATAAAATATAAATTTTAATATTAATTTCTTATTTAAATAGTCTAGGGTTAGGGTTTATCTAGATTTAACCTAGATCTAGCCTAGATCTGGCCTAGATTTAATCTAGATTTAAATAAATCTTAATAATTTAACCTAAACGCGTCCGAGTTCAAAATAATAACTTTATTTATAAACCTATAAAACCGCGTTCTAGATAAATATTCTTTTTTTAAACTTTCTACTTCTAATACCGGATAACGCGAAGTACGTAATAAAACGATTATAATATAACTAATATAATTTCTTTTAAGCGAAGAATTACTCGGGTTTATTACGATATTTAAATATATATAAAGAGCCTTAGTCTAAATATAGGAAACTAGTAAATATTTTTAGTTTTATTAAGAATTAAACGGGCTTTATATTCGCTTAATACGAAATCTTTTAACTCTAAGAACCACCCGCGCCTAGTAGTAATAAATTAAATACGGATTAATTAATAGAATTTTATACTATTTACTATAATATAGATAAACCGCCTCTTAAGTATCTAGGGATTAATAAAGATAATAATAAAAATATTATTATTTAAGAGTTTATACGAGTATACTAATAATTTATCTAGGCCCTCGTTTATTTTAATAGATATACTAAAACCGGTTATAATACCTTCTTTCGTAATTATACCGTTTATCTCCTTTAAAAGCCTTCTATCTATATTTAATTCTTTTTATACGGAATTTTTCACCGACTTTATAGGGCGAGACGCCGGCGCTATTATAATAATATATATAAAACTAGATCGCGCGTAATACTAAAAATATCGACGAAATACTTTATAGTTAATAATAGTAAAAGATATATACTACCCGTTCGGTAATAAAGTTAGTTAGATTATTATTTATTTATTTTCCGAATATTATATAATTAAAACGAGTATTAACGTATACCTTAAATCTATAGAAATTAAGGTAAATTAAAAGAAGGAGGTAATTTTCCGTAATATAAAATAATATCGGTAACTAGTAGAATATAATATTTAGTAGAGTATATATAATAATAACTAGATAATCGATAATCTCCGCGTACCTAGCGAGATCAGCTATTTTAATAATTTATATTTTAAATTATATTACCGTAATATTATTAAGGTTATCCGTTTTTTCCTCGGCTATAAACTATTTAAAAATAATCTAGTATATATACCTATAAAGATTACGAACGATAGTAATAATAAAGTAGTTAATAAAATATATATTAATACCTAATAATAGGAAATATAGTTATAGATCCCTATTAAAGGTATTATTATCCCTTTTATATTATCGTCCGACGAGATAGTAATAATTTAATATTATAACGACCTTTCCCTTTAACTAGTATATATAATTATCGGGAACCTCGATTATACGATATATAAAATTTAGAAGCGACCTAGTCTAGTTCTCCTAAATTTAATCCCTCGTATTAAGAACGGAAAGAAATTCGGTAATTATATATAATTAAATATCTATTATCTCGCGCTAGGGTGTATACTCTAGTATATATATAATTATTATTATTTATTTAAATAATATATTAAAGTAACTAAAGTAATTAAAGACCTAGTAATATAAGGGATCGATATTATATATACGGATAATTAAACCCGAAGATATTATCTAATAATTATATCGCTTATAATCGATTATTTAAAATAAATTTTAATAATAAGAGTAAAATAAAATCATTAGTATCTAATATACTTGGTCCCGCCTAATAAACGAGGGGAGTTAACTAGGACGTAGGAGCCGCGGACCTACGAATATATATATCGAAGGATAAAGATATAGAGGAGAGATCCCGACCTCGCTAAAGATTTAATAATTATCTACGACGTTAAAAACTTCGCCTAGTATTATTATCTAGTTAATATCTATATTATTTTTATTATCGATATATTATACTAGCTTCTAAAAGGAATTATTATAAAATTAATTAACTAGATTCGGGATTTAATTAAAAATTACGTGGTTTTTATAATTATTAAATAAATAATAAAAGAGGTAGTTAGGCCGAAGAAATCTTTAAAATAATTAATAATAAAGATTAAATTAAATTATTATTTTTATTAGATATTAAGTTTCGTGGGGTTAAAATTATTTAAAAACTTTAATAAAATAAAATAATAAAGTAATAACGAATAAAAAATAATATTATAATAATTAATAACCGTCGTTACTTCTTTATTTATTAAGCGCGTACCGGTTACCCTATATTACGCGCGGGCTATATTTAACTTTATTATATTTACTTAATATACGTCTTATAACGGCGATACTTTATAATATATATAGTACGCGCTTTACTATATTTATAAATTAAAGGTAGTTTTTTATAAATACCGGCCGAGTAATACTTCGGACCTAAATTTAAAAGACCTTACCGATCGATATTTTAATATACTAAAATTATACGCGATAACGTATTACGCTAAATATATTCGAAGATATAAAAGTGCCTAGAACTTCGATATTTATTATAAAAAGGCGGTTTATAAATTTCTCCTTAAAGAACCCTTTTTACGGATAAATAAAACTAATAAATTCGAGACGTAATTACTACGGTATAATATTATATATTATAATATAAGAGTTATATAGGAAGTTATAGTAATACTTTTTATTAAACCTACCGTTATTTTTAATAGTGAAATAGAATAATAAAATACCCGGTCGTGTCGAGAGAAATTAGATTTAAATAAATATATACTTATTCCTAATAAGGATACGCCGTTATACTACGGTATATAGGTACTAGATACTAATTATTATTACTTAATAATTACGGTAACGAGGGCTTCTTACTTTAGTACTAAAAATCTTATCGATATTATAACGGTATTCGTACGGGAGAGCCGTAAGAAATAGGATAAAAATCCGGGCTCTATTAAAGATTAACGGAGATAAAAAACGGATCCTAATTAAGCGGGAGATATATATATTTCTATATATCGATTATTAATATATTAGGTTCGTGATAGTAAAGAGAGCCGGAACTTAAGGCGGTTTATAAAGAGATTAGTTTATTATACCCTTAACTTTCGTTCTATTAATAAACCTCGTAATAATTATATTTAGATTAATAACGAAGCGACTCGTTTATAAAGTTAAAGCGAGACCGAGTAGGAGGCCCTTTATATAGTAATCGGCCGGCTCGAGTTAATTATTAATATTTATAACTACGAGCGACTAAACGATAAAGATAAATATAGGGTATATACTAGCGCGTTAATTACTCTATATTAATTAAAGAATAACGGGAGAGTCGACGATATATATAAAATATTCGAAGTAGAGTATATTTTAGCTAGTAGAACGAAAAGACTCTAAAAACTATATAGCTATCGCCTCTTCGAAATATATAATATTATCCGGAGTACGTATATAATACCTATTAAATAAAAAGGATATTATTACGTGAATAATTTTATCGACTAGGATTAATATAATATTATTTATAATCCTAACTTTATAACGAAAGGTACTAGGGTAGTAAATTAATTTATAGAGTAAATATAATAACTATATATCTATAAAAAATCACCGTCCGCGATAATATATTTATTATACCGTTTAATAATACGTATACCCCGGGCTCTTACTTAATAGTAATACTATAACCGTATAACGGCCAATAATAATAACGAGAGTAACGGGTATAATATAAAGATAGATTATAATTAAGATATAAACTTTATTGATAATAATTAATAAAAAAAGAATTAGAGGTTCTAAATTAAATAAGAGATTTATTAAATAGAAATTCTCGAGATACTACTCTTATAAAATTAAATAAGAAAAGGAGTAAACTCCTAAATTAACCCTTATTATCTAACGCTCCTTCGGTATATATTTCGCTAATAGAAATAAAAGTATTTAATTTATAAATAAAGATATTATAATTTATTTTTTATAGAATCTATCTCGGTCTACCCTTTATTAAACTCGTTTTAATAGACGGCCGCCGTTTCTAATCGTATTTATAACGCTCTTACGCTCTTATAATTTATAGTATTATATAACCCGAATTCGGTATTCGGATTAGTCTTAGTCTAGATTTAAGTTAGATCTAGCCTAAATTTAACCTAAATCTAAATTAAGGCTAATCCGACGCGTATTTATTTATTATTATTATATATATAGTTCTACCCTCTTTCCTATATATTAAAATAAATTTATTCTATATCTCGACTAGTTAGTATACTCTATATTACCGAATAATATTTAAGTTTATATATATACGACCTAATAATATATTAAATAATAAAGTTAAATTAAATTATACCTCCTACGTATCGTAACACGGCCTTAATTAATTAAAGAATTTATAATAATAACTCCTTCGATAAGGCCAAAGGCTAATTTTAATAATAAATTATATTAATACTCTTAAAGTAAATCTCGGCTATAAATAATTTACCTATTCCGATATACGAGTAATAATACGTATTAGGAACGTATTAATTATAAATCCTTCTAGTATATATTAACTAATATTAACTATCGATAAGGACGAAGAAAGTATATACGGAGGTAAAGAAGTCGATACCGAGGCCGATAATAATAGTATTAGGCTTCCTACCTCGAAGTAATAAAAAACGGACGACGTATCTCGGTTAAATAAATTAAATAGGGCCACGCTATATATATATATATATATTTTATATAAAAGTTAGTAATATAACTAATCTTTCTATAATCTTTATCGTTTATCGGCCGTTATATATCCTCGTCCTCGTCCTACCCTAGCTCTTATATATATAAATTAAAAGATACGAGGTTTTTTAATAACGCGTTATATAAACCTTTAACGAAACACTACCGTAATTACGACGCGTTATAATTAAGAAACGAGTCGTTACTATTATAGGCGGGCGTAGGACGTCGTATTAAATCAATATTATATATTTAAAGCTACGAGGCCGTTCTCTAGTATATAAAATAAATAATATTAATAACCCTCGTTACGGGATATAAGGACTCGGGATATAGTTTATAAATAAACTTTAATAAAAAAAGCGAAGTCAGCGCTTTAATCTAGAAACTTTAACGGAATATTATTAATAAATATAATAGGGCCCTCGGGTTAAAGGATAAGATAATAAAGAAAACTTTAAATCCGATAAAGGCCTAAGAGGTATTAATCTACCGCGTTTAAACTAAAGATATATTAATCGAAATTAATTATTTAATTATATCGGTAATTACCGCGCCCTAATAATAATAAGGGTTCGATAGGTCGTAGCGGTATATTATACCTTTTCTATAATAAAACGAAGTATTAAAGAGATAGTTACTACTAAAATAAAGAATAAAAGATAAATATATAATTATAATAACGATATAAGTCTTAATATTTCTTTATTAAGATTTAATATTAATTATTAATAAACCTAAATTATTTTACCGCTTTCTTAGAGATTTAGTAGTAAAAGTTATAATTTTATTATTCTTTTAATCGGACCTAGGTTAGCTAGGAACTCGTAATAGTATTAAATATATATTTAGGCCCTTAACGGGAACTATAATAATTATAGTCTACGTTATAATTCATTATACTATTAAAGAATATAAAATAGGGAAGTAAATACGGATTAAATTCGAAAACGAATATATTAAAAATAAATTAGACTCGACTCTTTTCTTTATATCTCTTAATATTAATAGGAAGTAATATAGAGCTATAGATCTAAATAAAGGAGATATAGGAGGAATAAATATTTATATAATAAGATATAATAGTAAAGGCCCTATCGGGTAGGATTAACTAAGAAATAAAAAGAGAAAAAATACCGGTAGATAATATAAACGATTTCGTTTATAAATAGAAAGATAGAATCGATAATTTAGTCGGTTATAAAGGTTTCCGTATTATATTTAATTATCTCCTAATTATTAATAAGATTACTATAGATTCGCCGGCTCCTTAATAATATAATATATAAAAGAACGAGATAAATACTATAGAAAAAGATAATATAAAAGAAAGGAGTACTAATAAATCTCGGAAAAACGAGTTATTTATTTTTATAAGGATAAATATTTCTCCTATTCTAATAGAGCTAAACTAGCGGACGAGGTACTAATAAAAACTCTAATTTATTAAATAATATTTAACGAGGTATAAGAGGAGGTAGAGCTTTTTATAGTCTATTATTATTCCTCGAATATTAATATAGTTATCTAGGCGGATACTTAAGTAACTTCGTTTAATAAATCGGTAGAAAATTAGGGTAATAATATACGAAGCGTAAAAAACCTTATAAATCGCGAAATAATATAGTATTATAATACTATACTTATTATATATATATATTAATACTATATATTAAATAATAACTACCGGTCTTTATTATATAAAAACTTAAAGATATTAAACCTAATAAATAGATTAGTTACTTTAATATTAATAAGGATCCTACCGAGCCTACGCTATATACGTTTAAGCTCTCCATTATATACGAAGGCTTCCGAAAGAGGTTAAAGTTTAAAAAGAAAGAAGAGAAAACGATATAATAGAAAGAACGGGGTTAAGATTATATAATAGACGATACGCGTATATAAAACGTAGTACTCGAGACTATAAGGAAGGAGAGGTATATTATTTTAATATAAACTACCTAAGTTAATAACCCGGACGATAAATAAGAGATAGATTATAAATATAATAGACTATTCTTATAATTAAAAATAATAGCGGCCTAGATCTAGCCTAAATTTAATTTATATCTAGGCTAGATCTAGGCTAAATCTAGGTATAAGTTAATTTATAAGAATAAATAGTAACGGTTTCTTAATAAATAGATTTTAGGATATCTATAACTCCCTTATAATATAACGAGTAAATAAAGTAGAATATGTATTAATTAATTAATATATATATAAAGATCTAAATACGATAACGATATTAAAGGCGCTGGCGGTAATAATTATAATAATAATACTATTATTACCCAAAGTATAAATAGTATATTTAAAGTACTATAAAATAATATTAAGAATTATCTATTTATTATTAATTACCCGTTGAGTATTAATTATACTAGAATTAATTATATAAGTATATTTTAGGTGCTAAATATACTAAAATTAACTATATAACTATATTTTAATTATATAATATATTTAGAATACTCGATATAAGTAGATACGTATTTCTAGTATTTTATATAATTTCGGTATAAAATGTGTAAAAATCGGGGTTTCCCAAGTTACCGATATAGATAACGGTTTTAGCGTAGGTATAAAACCTTCGCCGATTTTCTAACTTTCTTCTTTTATAATATCCTATTATCTTTTATATATATAAACTTCTATATATTATTATCGATAACTATATTATATTTAAACTTTTATTAATTTATAATAATCTCGGTCGTATCTTTAAACTCTTTCTTTGAGGTTATAAATATTATATAAATATTCCGTAAATAAGACTAGAGTTAATATATTATAGTTTTAATAAATCTTTCTTTTCTTTTTTTAAATTCTTTCTTTAAATTTATAATTATTAAAATAAATAAATAACTTATTCTATCTTTAAATAAGATATTTATTTATATTTTAAAAGAATTAATATTATCGTAATATTTATTTTATTTTTAAATTATTAGTTCTATATTTTACTTTATTAGTAATACGTATATAACTAGATTACTTTAATATTTAATATATTAATTTAATCTCTATAGTATACGATATTAACGATAATATTTAAATATTTAATATATCCCCGACTCTTACTCCTCGTAAGATAACCGCCCGCTCTACTTTTACCCCGCTCTTATCTATATTTTTATACCTCCGCTACTCTAAGTAGATAAACCTAAATAACTACGTCCTATATAATAAGGTATTATATATAAAATATATTTATTACGTAAAGAATAATTACTTATATAATCCTATATATCGTTTATATTCTAAAACCGAATTATATTAATATATCTAGATTCCGTTTAAATTTTATACCTTTATAAATTTTCTTCTTAATCGTTTAAAACGTCGAGGCTTTAATAAACGTCTTCGCGAGCGGGTCGTTAGGTATATAAAAGATATCGTAGTCTTCCTTCGGGAGATTAAATTTAAAAGCGGCGACGTTAAAAGAGGGAAAGATATATTATAATTAATATCTCGATTTATTATAAACGTCGAGGGTATAAATAATACTTTTTATACTTTAATAAATTAATATAATTTAGATATAATTCGTATATTAATAATTTTTTAGGGAGGGATTATTACCCGGGATATAAATATACTCTAAAGTAGGATTATATAATATTAATTTAATAATCTTCTCGAATCGACGGACGAAGATAAAGCCGATAATAAAGACGAAGACGAAGTTTATATATATTATATATAAGATACTTTTAAATACGACTCTTCTCCCGGCTTTAATCCCGTTATTAATTAATTTAAAATACTTATTATTAATAATCTCGATATTATTAATCCTATTTTATTCTTTAACGGTATATAAAGAGTTATAATATCTAGTCGTAAAGTTTTTTTAGTTAAAGATACCGTAAAGCCTCGCCCTTAATATAGCGGTATAAAGGGTACGAGTTATTATATTTTAAATAAATTAATATCTTCTCGCGAGGTTTCTAAAGAAGAAGTTAAAGATAAGGTTAATAATTTTAATCTTAATTCTATTTTTACCCCTTATTTTTTAATTCGATTTCCCGGCCCCGGCTTTACTCGTAAATAACCGAGTTTTAATATTAAGAAAGCTAGCCGTTATAAATATAAACCCGCCCGTAAACGCCCCGCTAGCCGTAAAGATATATCTCGCTCGAAGTCTACTAGTAAGAAGTAGCTAGTAATAATTAATAATTAATAATACTTTCTTTTTCTACTCTTTACTTTCTATATCTTTTTTATCTTCGTATTCTTATCGAATACTTCTCGTATTTCTAGCGCGTTATTTAAAATATTTATATTAACTTATTTATTAAAGGTCTTTAATTATCCTAGTTATTTTATAAAGTAAAGTACCTCGTCTTTTATTTTCTTCTTTTTTAATACCTCTTTTATTTCTTATTCGTTCGTATTATTTATTAATTCCGGTAAAGGTATATTAAGAATCGAAATATCGCCCTATCGTTAATAATACGGCTCTAGAAACGATATATAGAAAATATTATAAATATAATAACTAGTTAATAATCCTAGGCGGTATACTTATATTCCGACGGTATTTAAAATCTTAAATAATTTAATTACTTTATAAAAGAGCTTCTTATTTAATCGTTTTTATATTAAGTTTTTAATTAATAATAATATAAGGTTATTTATATTAAATGATTTCGACTTATACCTTTTATTATAATTATACTTCTACGCCTCGATTGCGATAATTTATACTCTTATTAAATACTCTCTTAAAGTGTTTAATTTTTTAATTCTTTTTTATACCGACGATACTTCTCCCCCGTACGTCTCGCCCTCGAGACGCGGTTTAAGAGATAAATTATAACTATATATAATTATAAATAATATCCATTTTATTATCGTATACTACGTATTATAGTATACTTATTTTATTATAAGTAAAAGTATTATTTAATTATTTTACTCGCTTAAATAGAAGGTTCTTAAATAATATTCTAGGGTTTAGTTCTAGCGTTTTATCTAGCTATCCGTCTATAAATAAAATACGATATTTAAATATCTTTTAATTTTTATTAAATAGTATACTTTTAATTAAAACGTATTTATAAAAATAAAACCTCTATTAGAAATAATCCTATTAAGAACTTTAAACTTTAGGATAATTTTTTCGAATATTAACTTTATTAACCCCGTAGAGTCGATTATTTTTATATTTAAGATATATCGTAATATCTTTATATACCTATTTATAACTATAAGGACCGTATTATAAACGCGTCCGTATTACTTATTTAAAGGTAAGTTAATAATAAAATTTATTATAATTTCCTTCTACGACCCCGTAGGATATAATAAAGAATTAATCTCGTTATAAAAGCGGTATCGATATACCTTAACCTATTAGTATATATCGTACGTATCGATATACTCTTATACGTTGGCCTTAAGAGTACTTTAGAAATATTTTCTAATAAATAATTTTATTATCTTCTTAATATTAAAATACCCCGTTAATATATCGTTATAATATCGCTTTAATAACTCTTCGCGGACTAATTCTTCTTTAGATATATAAATCTTATTATTATATTTAAGAATTAATATAGAATTTAAAGTTTATACTCCGGCGGAACGCTAGTAATCCGCCTATATAATTTCGGCGATTTTTATTTATAAGAAGAAATTATCCTTTTATAAAGCGCGAATTATTTTAATTATTAATAAACTTTTAACGTTATAAACTATTTCGTAAAATATTATTAATTTAATAATAATATATAGAATAAATAGTTTATAGTTTATAGTTCTAGCGATAAGGTTAAATAATTCCTTTATTATATTATAATCGATTTAAGTAAGCGTCTCGTTTAAACTCTTTAAAATTTCCCGTCTAAATATTAACTCCTTAGGCCTAAATAAATATATTATTAAAGAATATATTTTTTTTACGATAAGTCTTAAAGTCTCTAATAACGTAAGTTTTATATATATTAAGTTTTACGCGACGTCTACGGATATATTATTTAACGCCGGCGAAGTATTATTTACCTCTAGATCTTTTATATCTATAAACGTATCTTATATTATAACGAAAATAAGGCCTTAATTAATACCTTTTAAATTTAATAACTTTTATTATAATATAAATAATATATTATTTAAAAAGTTATCTTAGTCTTTATAATTAAAACGATATAAAGAGTTATCGGCTAGGTTACTTTTCCTAAAATAATACGAAATTAAGAAATTAAAAGATAAGAGTTTTATTACCTAGCGCGCCTAGTGATTATTTAATTATTTAATATTTATAAAACCCTTTAAGTTATTATAATTAATTAAGATTTTTACTTTATATAAACTACCTTTAAAGTAGTATCGTTATTATTAAAATATTATAACGATTATAAGGAGCTCTTTATTATAAATCTTATATCGAACTTTTAAACCTTATATCTTACGGGACTAGAAAGCGACGGGATATTATTCGTTATTATTTTATAATTATATTAAAATTATAACTACGGTAAAATTAGAAGTATTTATCTTAATCCGAATTTTTAATTCTAGATTAAAGTGTACTAGAATAAGTATATATAAGAATAAATCGCGAAGTAGATAAAACGTTTACTCTACCTCTTTAGGTTATTTAAATAAACTAAATTTTTTATTATCTTAATTACTCTTTAAATAAACCCGTTAATAAGCCTATTATCTACGAATAACGATAAATAAATCGACGATAAAAATTAATAAAGCCTAAAAATACTTATATATTATAAAAGGACTTTGGTTTTGGCTAGGACTAAATTATATTAATCCTACGTTCGTTTATCGATATACCTTCGGTATTTATAATAAACCCTAAAAACTTAATTAACCGAGTAAAGAACTCGTATTTCTTAAGACTCGCGAATAAGGAATATTTTCATAAGCGTTCGAGTATTTATTATATATAGTTAATATACTCCTCTTTTAAATTTAAATAAATTAGGATATTATTTAGATAAATAATATAAAATATATTTATTAAACTTATTAACGATTTATTAATATAGACTTAAAAAATAATAAGTATATTTATTAAACTAAATAGTATTACTATATATTCGAAAAGATTATACCGCGTATAAAATATTATCTTCTATTTATCGCCTTCCTTAATTTTTATTCGATAATAAATATCTTTTAAATTAAGTTTCGTAAATTATATAATATTATTTAGGCGGTCTAGCGTCTTATTAATTAAAGATAACGGGTAGCGATTCTTAATAATAATCTTATTAAGACCTCGGTAGTCGATATATAGTCGTAGTTTATTATTCTTCTTTAGAATAAAAAAAATAAGAGCCTCGGTAGGGTTTACGAAGTATTTAATCTAGCCCTTTATTAAGGCGTTATCTAGGTATCTCCTTAACTTTATTAATTGTAAATTCGATAGATTATAGAGAGGCTCGTATAACGGGTTACCCTTTATATTAATTATATAGTCGCCGCCCTTATATAACGGTAATCGACCTACTTCTTTATTTAAAAAGATATCGTTAAAATCTATAAATTTATTAAGAAGCGTAGGCGGTACGATAACGGAACTATTAGAAGATATTATATTAATAATAATATCGCCTTTCCTAGCCTTATTCTTATTAATAAAATCTTAATTAAAGGGACTAGCCTTAGTATAAATTAATATATATATAACTAACTACGTCTTTAATAATTTCGTAAAATCCTTAAATAATTCTAAGGTATACGTATTTAACGCGATACCGAACTACTAAATATATATATTATAATCGGTTTAGATCTTTTCCTTTTCTATAATTAATATATTTATAATAATAAGCGAGTCTTTCTTATTAATAGAGGAAAAGATATTATTATATTCCCTAGTCTATCTTTATAAATCGGTTAACCGGTATATAATATTATAAATATTATAATAATAAATAAATTACCCGTTTATTTATTTAAGAGTCGGTAGCGGCTCGCTCTCGAGATACTCTAGGTTATACTACTATATAAATATTTTATTAATAATATTTATCTCCGCTCCTAGGTCTTTATCTATTTTAATATAAATAATTTTTATTATAATATTAATTAGGTTCGTAATAACTTCGTTATCGATATTTATACTCGGTCGGGTTTTTATTTCTCTTTATTCCCTCGGGATAAAGACTTCCCTAAGGGTTTATTATTTTTTAACTCGGCGGTATAATCGCCGATATAATTAATAGTCTTTATTTTCTTCTCTAGATATTTATTAAAATAATAGCCGAGTTTATAATAATTAAAATATTTAATATCCTTAAGATTCTTATCGCTCGCGCGAGTTATATACGTTTTATTTATATTTCTACGATTATTATTATTAGAATCTTATCTTTTTATATTAGATTTATTTTTATTATCTCCGTTTTTTAATCTCTTTTTATACCTCTTCCGAGGTCTTAATTAATTATCTTAATTATTATCTTATATCTTAAAGTCCCGATTAAGATTACGTTTATAACGTATTATAAATAATATAAATTCGGTTCGCTTAATAGGAATACTTTAGGCTTGGTTAACTTCTTTTAAAATATTAAATCTTAAGCGAGTTATTAGATAAGTTATTTATTACTTTTTATTATAGGGAGGTAGTTTAGTTTCTAGAGTATTAAAGTAGGTATCGAAATCTTATATTAATTAATTATTCCTCTAACGTAGATATTAATATTTAAGATTTATATTTATAACTCGGTTTAAAGGGTCCTCGATTATATTAAATAAATAATCCGTAAAGAACTTCTACGTTAATATATTTATTAAATAAAGTTCTTTATATTTATTTTATAACTTTTAATTTACCCCTTTAAATAGGGTATTATATATAAAATCTTCTTTTTATTTATTCGAAAGTTTACGGGTATTAAACGGAACGCGGTCTCTACGTTATAAATTTATTTTTAATAATTTTACGGATTCTTTATATAAAAATCTTATAGTTTCGATAATTATAAATTACCTTAATTTATATTAAGACCGAGTTAATTATAATTTACCGTCCGGTTGTTTTCGTTTTTTATATTTAGTTTTTAAAGATTATCTTCGATTTCCTTATCTCCTTTACCTATAATAATACGTCGTAAGTTTTCGATATTCTTCTAAATTATAATAATAAAGGCCTCTTTTTCGAGGGTTTTCTATTTATATTTTAATTCTATAAATCGTTAATCTATCGTAAGATTAATATTCTTTAGTAAATCTCCCGTATTTTCGTCTAAAGTATTAATCCCGTATATCTCGCCTTCGGGACGATTATTTCTAGAGAGATCTTTTATATTTTTAACGGATTATTATTTAAGAAGGTTAAGAGAGATTAAAATTATTAAATTATAATATTTAAGGTATTTATAATAATATAAAAGTAAATATAAAACCTTAATAGGAAAATAATCTTTATATTTAAATAATAGAATTAATTTCTAAAGAGTTAGAGCGAGGGCTCCGAGCCTTTTATTTCTAAAAGAGCTCCGGAGTACCGGAAATTATAATATAATACTATAATATAAATAGTGTAACTACGCTATATACTCTTTATATAGGATCTATATACTATATTTAGTAGCTATTATAAAGTTAGTCTTAATATAGTATAATAAAACTATTTACTACGATCGGAGAGTAAATAGGGTAAATAAATCGCTATTTACTATATTTACTAAATAAGTAGAGTAAGTACGCTACTCTTAGTATAGTTTCCTTCTACTATATAGATAGTGTATTTCCTAGTAGATAGAAGCTTCGTATTTAACTTCCCTTAAAACTTTTAATTATAGATTCTAAATATAGCCGTTTATTAAATTATTAATTAAGTTTATTAAATTTATTTAATTTTATCTTATATTAATACGAAGCCTACTATCCTTTAATCCTTAATACTCCTCTCTACGAGTATTAACTTAAGTTCTATCGACGTTATATTAAGGTATTGAACGGAGAGCCTTAATAATATAAAGTATAAAAGTTAACTAGAGGATCTAGATAAAGTCTAATCTTTTTTTAACTAAGAAGTCTAGGAGGGAAATTCTAGTTAAAGTAAAACGAGGAGAGGCGGGTTATTTATATATATAAAGACTAGTAAACTATTTATTATAATTTTCTTTATTTAAAATCCTACTTCTTTCTCTCTATTTAAAGATTATCGATCGCCGATCTTTAATTATTTATTTTATATTAAATTATATACCCTAGCGTAGCTTCTAGCCGCTAGAATTTTATATTTAATCGATATCCTATATAGCTTAATTCCTACTATACTCTTTATAAACGTTTATATCTAGTTAAATACGTTAATTATAGCGGTTTATATCTTCGAGTTAAGATAACTATAATATATCGGCTATACGACCTATTTTATTATACTCGGCGAAGAAGAGATCTACGTCTCGAGACTTTATTTAAGTAGATTTTCTTTAAAAACTCGCCTCTCGATACCTAATTATCCCCTATTTATTTATTAACCTTATATCGTTATAGAGTCTTACTGTAATAGCTAGATAAATAATCTTTATATTTCGCCTCGTAGAACGTCTCGTCTTTAATAGTATATAACTTAGCCCCGGTATAATTAAGATTATTACCGCTACGAGCTTAAAACCTAGTACTGGAACTAACGCGGATAAAGAGAGCTCGGCCGAAGGGTATATAAAACTATTATACCTCTAGGAGTCTAATATCGGCCGAGTCTTTACTACGCCTTTCGGAGATATTTATCTATAAAGCCACGTCAGCTACTACTACTACCTAGATCTTCGCGCTAGGATTTCTATAACGGGTTAGAGATACTACGCCCTCCCCGATTTATAACGAAAAGCGAGATTACCGTCTCTAGGCCACGTTATTAGAACGGTATTATTATAGTATCTTTATAGGCGTAGTTAGGCCGATACGTAATAACCGTTATTAATTAAGGCTAGGACTACGCTCCTCCGATTCTATTAACTAGTTCTATTATTTTATTATTATTTAGCGTTACGCTTAAACTATAACTAAAATACGACTCTTATTAATATAATTAAATAAATATATAGAATACCCGAGCTATTATTACGAGGGATAAGGTATTTCTTTTATTAATTATATAAAACTCTAAAAGAGGAGTTAGGATTTTAAAAATTAAAAGTTTTTAGCTAGTACGGTAGTAGGATTATAAATTAATTAAATAGTAGTAAAACGGTAGCGGGTAAGAGAAAGGAGAGGGTAAAAAAATCTAAAATAATAAAACCGAGCGAAGAGATAATCTAGTATACTCTAGAAAAGGGTTATCTCGAGCTAGTTTATAGGGTAGAGGATATATAAAGCGGCGAATTAAATAGGATATCTATATCGTTAACTCTAGTCGTAGAATAAAGTAGATAAATTAAAAGAGGGCTAGAATAAAAGTTATAATAATATAATCTTTAAGGAAAAGACTACTAGTATAATACTTTACTTAAAGATCTAAATATAAGAATCAATAATAGTTAGTAGAAACTAGTTAAGTAGTAGAGTAAAGGCGTAGACTCTTATAATATAAAAAGAAGCGAGGGGACGGTTAAGAGATATAAAAGAAAAATAAAGTAATATAAGAAAATAACGAGCGGTACGTGTCTTTATACCTTAAGAAAGCGGCGGGTAGAGCGATACTAGGCGCTTTACCCGAAGGGGCCGCGCTAAACCCGACGGGGCTATATTTTAACTAGAAATAAAAAAGAGTTACCCTTTTACCGTCCCCTCCTTTATATTTTAAAAATTAAAAATAAAGTTATAATTATAAATATATTAAATAATAAACTTATATTATATTAAACCTAATATATTTAAAATAATATATAATAAATTACGAGGATATTATTATATAATTATTTTAAACTAGTTAGATTTATATTAAAAGTTTTAATCTATTTATAAATATAAAAAGTTAAGAATTTAGAAATTAATATAAATAATAAAGAGTTAATATAATAATATATAATATTAAAGATATTTATTATTTTATAAAGAATTTAGCCTTAATATATTAGAATCCTAATATTATTTTAATTTTAATAAGGTTAATAATAAGATTTAACTCGCTATTTTAATAAATATTTATAATAATACTTTTATTAAATCTA
>JAABUS010001331.1_pt1 | contig 54678 bp, 40 predicted proteins | sample 5560161 | NCBI WGS metagenome assembly JAABUS01 (sample SAMN10711885, study PRJNA513376) | rock metagenome | isolation source: Antarctica rocks | place: Antarctica: Victoria Land, Trio Nunatak nord | collected 2016-01-04 | reverse complement strand
GCAAGCCATAACCCCTCCAACCCCCCCCCCCCCCCCCCCAAGAGCGCAACTCACCTGATCAGCAACCCACCCACCCCCCACGCTCTCCGCCCACGACTGCACATGCTCCCCCTCCTCCCACCCCTCACTCAGAAACTTCTTATCCTCCCCCTCGGGCAGATCTCCCAGCTTCACCCACCGGCTCTTCCCGTGCACCTCCCCGAAGATCCCATCTGTGTGCCCCCGCACCGTCCAGTCCAGCGTGCGCTTCTCGGTCGTGCCTTTGACGCCCCCGGTGGCGGTTTGCGAGATGTCGATGTGGGTGAGGGAGTCGGTGAGGTATTGGTGGATGGTGAGGGTGATGGTGGCGTAGCCGATGGCTTTGCGGATGAACCAGGAGACGCCTTGCTGTTTTTGGGAAAGGAGGGTTAGTGACATGGTGGTTGATGGGGGAGAATGGGGACTGGGGAGAGGGAGGGGGGGAGAGGTACGAGGGCGAGGATGGCGTCGAAGTCGTCGGAGAGCGATTTGTTCTGTGAGGGTGGGTGGTTAGTGGTTTTGGGTGGAGAGGGCGGAAGGGGGGGAGGACCATGATCCATTTGCCGTTGAGGTCTTTGATGGTTTTCCCGGGAGGGGCTGCCATGACGGAAGGCTGAATCTATGCTGGATATTCACGTTTTGGGGGCTGCTGATATGGTAAAAGCGTAGGAACCTGACACGGGCGATGAGCTTCGTGCTTAGTAGTGAGGGTCCAATGATTCCATTTCAAGGGTCTGATAAGGAACCGTTGGCGCTTATCGGCACCGGCCCGGTGTGCCAAGACCTGCGGAAATCACCCCTGTAGTTCCTAGGTCCAGAAGCAGTTTGAGCCGTGTTTCGGCTTTCTCGTCGTATATGGCTCCTATACCCCGAAGCTTCGAACATGTTATATCTGAGTCCGGCGCTCGGCGTGCGTACAAGACGCGTAGCAGCTTGAGAACCGTCCAATGAACTACGCTAACACGGCATGTTCTTGGAAGAGCAGAGAAGGAGCAATGGGAGCAACGTAAGGAACCATACTCTCGCAGTGTAGAGATGCAGGGTTCTGGAGCCCGGTCCTAGTTGCCTACAAGCACAACCGTCTACTGCCTAACAATACTTTGGACGGAAAATAAATCTTTGGCTGGGTCCCTTACTCTAGCTAGTCAGCTAAACATAGCCCAATCTGTTCTCGGCATCACTTGAGCAATGCCGCGACAGACATCTGCCCTGCGGTCACCTTGTCTCACCACCAGATGAGCGCTGCTTTATATGAACCGGGGCTATGCACGCTGGAGGCGTGGATATTCCTAATGACTGCCTAACTCGCTCACAGCTCATGTGTCAACTCGTTCACCGTCTCTGGATCAGCATGAAATGTTGCTCCCTAGTGCTTCATGACCCGGCACCGCTCGTCCATATGAATCGCCACTGAGACTTTCCCGAAGTCATCTGGAGCGTCTCTCTCATTGTCATACCTCAACAACCACACGCCCTCGCCATTCATCGGCCAGCCAAATATCAACTGCCGACTCTCCAATTCAGTCCCCTCTCTTATCCCGAATTGCACATCAAACCACTCCTGCTGCCCACCAGATCGCACCTATCTTGCGCATGCGAGCGCATAACTCGTCCTTTTGAACAAGGTTCGACGAGCGTTGCGCGGCGCTGAAGCGATCAAGCTGAAGAAATTGCATATCTACTACGTCGACTACTTTGTTCAGTATACCACCACTCGAAGGGTATCCATAGGCAGTGCAACCCAAGCGGCCAAATGAGGTGCCCTTGTTTATGTCGAGAGGAGGGTTTTTGGGACAAGACCCGTTCAAACTATCGCCCATATCTGCTATGGATGAGCGGAACCCGATCCAGAAACAGCCAGCTGATGTAGTTGAAGGATCCCTGGCGCATGTCGGCACCCGGCCCGGTGCGCCAAGCACCTAGCTTATTGCAAGAGCAACTTTCTAGAGTTTCTACCATACTCAGTTACCCTATTCAGCCTCTACATACAGATATCCAGGCATCTCCCTCCACCTTCGTACAAAAGTAATACCGAGTCTAGGATCCGACTTCGCTGTATCCTCGTACGGGCTCGGGGTACGAAGCAAGTGACATGGGGTCTGGGCCGACCAGGCGCCTAATGCTCGTACATCTTGTCCTTTAGCACGTCTAGAGTCTTCCTTCCTGAAGTATTTTTCCTCGTACTTCCCGGATCCTCTCTTTGTCTAGGGGACGTCCTTTCTTGTCGATCGATGACAAGAGATTTGAAGCTACAAGGATCCAGCTGTCTCAAGCACATGACTCAGCTTGACCAAGTTCCACATCTCAAGCGACTAATGTTCGTACATCTTGTCCTTTAGCATGTCTAAGTCCTTTACTCTGAAATATTTCTCCTCGTTCTTCCCGGATCCTCTCTTTGCCTATGGACGTCCTTTGATGACAAGAGGATCAAATCCACAAGGGTCCAGCTGTCCCAGACACATGACTCTACTCTCTGGCCCTAGCCATCTGAATATTTCAGAAACCACAGATGTATCAGCCACATATTTTTGGACTGACTGAACAATTTTGTCCTGTCGCCGCCATGTCTGAGTACTTGCTGGCACAGAAACCTGAGATGGTTTCTATGTTCATGATTGCCATCATATAAGGCCTCTCGACCTCATGCATTCTCTCTTCATTCCATTTCCTCTTCTTAAGGCCAACGCTCTTTGCTAGTATACTCATCTCAATTTCAAAACGACTCCGGTAGTCGCCTCATCTTTTCCCATACCCACTTACTCTTGCACACTTTTATATCTACTTGTGATCCCCTGTCTCGACTCTCAAGATCGCAAATCCACCAGCACACTGCACGATTGGGCAGCACTATCCTTATCGAACTTTATAATTACCCCAATCGGCATCCAATGCCAATGGACGAGATGCTCGACAGGAGACCAGAGTTTCATGAGCTTCTGCTGGCCGATCCACGTTTTGGTCATAGTCCTACCACCTGCTGCGTCTATGTCCCCCCGATAGAGTTTCAGAGCGACTTGTATCACTTCGGCCAAGGAATGGTCGCCTGTTTAATGGTCCGTCCCTTGCGCGCGGGGAGCATGACCTTCGCTAACATCTTTGACTTCTAGATATCTGACAATTGCTCGCTCTGGCCTGAGCCTGCGCCCCCGGTACTACCACTACACTACCCACGGCTAATGCAGAATTGGCTCCGGAGAAACTGGCTGAGACGACCTTTCAGTCGCCAAATGGTCCATCGATCCGCATTTCGAGTGCTTGCCCCTGGAATGCGCTCCTTCCAATGCTGGCTAGCTGTCACGATTACACCTCAGGATCTCGATGACCCTCATCAAGGGACGACGAGAGGGGGAAGACGAACACGTGAGCGAAGGAGTCAGAGACAAAGACGGGCCCAAAGGCACGGCGATATCTATGGATACGGAGGATCACCTCTAGGCATAGACTAAACCTCTGGTACGGTGGTACCTACCAGTGCTTATTGCGCTAGGTGCGCCACGAGCGGTGTGCCGAGTCCGCTATGTCACCTCACTATTACTGCAAGTATATCATTTGCATGTGTTCTGCAGGAGTTTCTTGGGACGGATCAATAAACTAGTCTACTTTTCATAGCACGTATTGAGCCGATCTCCACTATCCTTAAGTTCGTCTTTGAGTCTGCAATTTCACTCAGCGTTCTCAATTTTCTCCGCAAGTCACGGTGTTGCTTCAAAGGTCAATGAGAGACTGCCCCTATCAACAACAACTCGGCTGACCCCACGCTCGGAAGTGTTAGAAATATGAAAAGCAGCCAAGCCTTTCGATGTTCTTACGGTTTGAACCCAGGAGCTCCAAAACAGCCAAGAAAAACCAAAAACAAGCGGGATGAATGGATATCCTAGGAGCTATCAGGTCGACCGGCTCCTGGAAGCGTTGAGGATTTCTCCCGCTTCACTATCCTCTCACTTGTTGAAGTTGTCTCATCTAATTATCTATATAACCGATGATGTCGCACTTCTGCCGCACCTTTGTTACTGTCCAAGATCTTCTTTCTTGGGCGGTAGCAACAAGACCTTGCACTTCTCGTCTCTTTTACACGCCTTGTACAATTCATTGCACACGCGTGAAGTCCACTGCCACTCAATGCATATATATCTCGTCGTTGTGTTCTGGGCTAATCAAGATAGAGTGGCTTCATCGCCTTGCAGCATTGAAAAAGCTGACTGGTATTCTCTCTTCTCGCAACATTCCGTCGGCCAGCGCTCCAATGTCTCAATGGCCATGGTTTCTCAAGACTTCGCGAAGATGTAGCGCACGTCCGTAGGACCCCAGCATTGTAATGCGACGCTGCTCACGTTTGGAAATCTCAACGCCGAATAAGTCCCTTGACTTTCCGCCTGCACCGATTTCTTTGCATCATGGTATATTTTAGACTGACAAGTATCGTGTCAAAATCCAAAGATCCCTCGATTAGGGTATACGGTTCAGTGCTTAGACAGAACTTTTGTATTCTGCGACCAGCCAGCCATTCGATGGAGCGCTTACCCCTATTGGCGCAGCATCTCTCAAACCCCAGAGCTCTCACCAGGCATGCTACCGCTTCCCAAAGAGACGTCTGAAACATCATGGTCCTCGTACAATACTCCATCAATTCTGCAGCAGTGCTGGTTTCTGCCGCAGCGGCTGTCATTCGTCCTCCCCAACATTTGCCGGGCGTCCTACATAATCTGACATTCCCAACCGGTATTCCAACCAGCAACATCTCCCACGCGTTCGCGAAACCTCTTCTTCACCCCCCGTCCTTAGTCACAAGAAAACGTGCTGACAGGCCTCAGGGCTGCTCTCTCCGATCTCCCTGATCCTTACGTCCTCCGAATCCCCGGACCGTACACCGTAGTTTCCTTCTTCGGACATCATGGCTATGTCGACCCTCCATCAGCAGAGCAATGTTGGATCGCGCTGAACCAGGAGTACTTCGCCCCATCACCGTACTGAGCTCAATGTACGAGTGGGCACGCACGTGCGGACATATGCTAGCGGCGATGGCAAGACGCATTTGGTCGTGCGTCCGCTCGGGGAGATGACGTGGTGGAATCTGTGGGCTCTGGCTGGGGGATTGCAGGAGTTCTGTGAGCAGGGGCAGGTCGGATCCCAGTTCCGATTCCATGTGTTCGAGCAACGGTCTGCTGAGCGAACGTTGCTTGTTGGGAGTGGGCAGTTGACTGCTGGAGGAATGGATACTTCATAGGATTGTATTACAGTCTGTGGAACGCTTGGCAATTGAGGGCGCATCGTATCGGATGTGTAAGGCATTCGTGTAGTGTCATATGATAGTATGCGGGTTTTTCACTCTGAAAAGTGTACCTGCTACTCGGTGCGGCACCTTCAAGAGAAATCATGGGTGGGAGTATCCTTGCTTCATAACGGAGACTGACTAAAGAAGTGCTTCTGTAGTACCAGTGCTTGCTACCTTAGTGCTGCTCCCAGTCCATGGGTGCTCCCTTTACTGTAGCTTGGGCGAGCAGTCAAGGATAGTGGACCTATTAAATTCCACACTGCCTAGCCAGGACTACGTTCTTAGTTAGCCCTATCTAAAATTTCGAAATAGCAAAGATTCACCCCGAAGCTCAGAAGCCCGGTGGCTTCCAAGGTTCGTAGGCTATAGAAACGACTCGAAGTCTTTTCCAAGTACTCATTGTGCGGTACTGGCTCGCTCGGTGCAAGGCTTCTTCGGAGGGAACGGTCCTTTGAGGGTTCGAGGCGTTTTCGAAAGGGGTCGTTTGGGGGTTCGAACTGTCGACCCGTGTCGAGTAGTGCCTAGTAGTCAAATCCCTTTGCTCTAAAGAAGGTTCATGTGATGAATCTTCCCGCCGGGGATGGACGTCTAGGACCACTCGACCATCTATGGGTTAGTAAGTGTGAGTTAAGGAGATTTGGTATATATAGCTCAAAATTCCAAGAGATAACAGTGAGAGTATTCCTCCAGCACCATGCGCTCCACGTGGTAGGAGACTTATTTTACGTTATTCTACGCGTTCATGCAGCCGAATAACCTTTCTGACCACCATGTACTCAAGGGTACTTTCTACGAGTATCGGACCTAAGCGGTAGGGAATGGAGGATGATTCTTGCTCCTGGCAAGATTCGAGACGAGATCTCTACTGCTACCTCGCAGGCTGGCACCTGTTGAACCGTAATGTATCTTCCTGGTTACTCAGGTATGACTTCTATCAAATAGAGTCCCTCCTCAGTCCCGTCCGTCGACCAAGTGCGGTAACATGCTGGCTATCATAACATATCATGAATTGTTCTCATCGAAACTCTAACAATCAGTATTCTACTTATAAGATAGCGGGTGCAGTCAGCGGCCTCGCGCAAATAGGGTGGGCGGTGACGGCGACGAGAAACGGGCATGGGAAAGAAGAGCCTGAAGATTGCCTCATACTCCCCAGGCCGGCTTTTCTAGAACCCTCAGACAAGCGCATAGGGACGCCAAGGTCCCATGCTCTGTGAAGGTTGGGAAATTGAGTTCTCTTGTTTGGCCATGGGTTTATCTCGGTCACAGTGCCCAAGATGAAGTCGTGTAACCGTTGAACCATTCATTATTACTTCTTTCTTGAAAACATTCATGGTCACTATTTGTCGAGGCGTGGGTTGCGGAAGAAGAGACTCGATTGGAAGCCATTATCAGACAGGAAACCCCCATTAGGTTAGTCTTCATCAATAAGCCTACAAGTTTGTAACCATTCAGATTCACTCCGTCAGCATCCATCTCTCCGTCTTTTGACTTGGACAACAGTCATGCGTCTTGCGTCGTTTCGATGCCTGTTCATCCCGCCTAAGCCTTACGTCTACCTCCATGTCTGGCTGCTGCTTCTGCTTCTGGTTCTGGCTCCTTCGTCCACTTGTGGCTCCCACCTTGTAATTGGTAATCTTGCACACAGTATCTATCACAGACCCATTCCAGCGCCGTGACATAGACCAATTTATACGCACACAGTCCGTACGAACATAATCTGGTACGCATCTATTGTTGTTTGTATCAAATGTAGGATGTACCAATTTGCACGCATCTATCTGGTATGCGTCTATATTGGTACGCATCCATTATGGTATGCATCCAATTTGGTACGCATCCAATTCTGCCGCATTTCCAACCTTAATGTAGCTATGGTACATAAGAAGTCTACTGTCTCCCACCATCTCTTTTCATATTAAATTCGTTTGTGGCACTGCACACACGATTACAGTCTTTATTTCGATTCAATAGCAGCTCTGGTAGCTGTTCCTATCCTTCTGTATCTCTTTTCTCCTTCCCGTTGCTTTGCCTTCATTTGTGAGGTCCTGATCCTTCTTCGGACATCACAAAAGATACAACGCAAATTTGGGCGGTCGAACCTCAGATCATGTCGAACCTCAGATCAACTCTGCCGTCTCTGAAGTATATTCAATCCAACTTCGGCTCCTCTGTATCAATGGACTACGGGCGATTAGGTACACATCTTTGCATCTACCATAGCGGCACTATGCGCCGTGTCAGTGTTCTGCCGATTGACTTGAACGATGATTGGCCCTGGAAGGACCAAAAATGGATGCTATGCTCAATCGTTCGTTATTCGAAAACCACGTATATCCTGACTCTTGCTGACATCCTGGGACTTGCAGTTGGTAGATGACCGCCCATCGTGGACTATCCCAGCCTATCCGGTACGTACTCCAGGTCGTCACCGAGTCATCAGGATGATGATTCATCTATCCTGGTTTCGAATGTTCGCTCCTAGCAGGCCGGGTTTCGAGTTTGTTGATCCGGTCGTGGATGTGCCGGCTCGCGCCCACTTCCTGCGATATCTGGGATTGCCAGACGAGTGGGCAATCGGAATGCCACGGCCAACAGATCGGCGTCGCCGAACAGCTCGATGGAGACGGGAACAGAGGAAAAGGCGTTATGCCGTGGACATGGAAGTAAGGACTTCGAGAGCGCTGGCACGGCCGTTCTCCACATATCCACGTCTTTCACTCTGACATTCACATGTTGCAAGGCGGTTTGCGTTGCTGTCGAGCTTGCAACCTCTGCCAACGGATATCTGGAGAAAGTCTTCATGTTGACAACTGAAAGAAATGGGCGGTTTACCGTCAATGCTGCTATCTTTTTGTAAAGTAATACCATGCAACAGCCTCTGCCTTGGTAGCAATGGATCAAGCCGGACTTACTATCGGGCTCTTAAGCATTCCAGCTCCTTATGAAGAAGAATCCGACTTTTCCCACACCTATTATGCGCCGTTGTTGATGGAGTCCAGCGCCCCCTTAGCGCGAGCATCGCACATCGCTCCCTTCATACGCCTGGCTGTACAGCCGCTGCACATTGTTGACAGGGTAATATCTTCTTCTTCTTGACATTCCCAGTAGGAAAAAACCTAAAATAATCTGCCCGCCGATATGACACTCTTACTATCATTCTTCTTCCGTATCGCTGATTGTTTTGATTTATTCGAGGAACGCATGCATTGCTTTTCCGCTGAAAAGCAATACTTGGGCTAACAGCTTTAGCATCTCTTTCTTTGCTGGTTGGAGACATCAAAGCCGCGAGTTGGACGAGGCTAGGGTTTCACAGACGTGATAGTTGACCTTGTCTTCGCATTGTTCGCTGGAACTTTTGGCGTGTGGGATAGTCGCTCGACAAGACCGCATGCCGGCACTGTAACGGTTATGCAATGTGTGCAATAGAATAAGCGCATCCCAATGAAGATGCGACTTCCCTCAAAGTTCTTTGGGCAGCGGTCCAGGATATTGCGAATTGCACTTCGCAGGGATCGCTGCCGAAATGGAGCGCAGAAGTATATATTCTTCACGCCAGTTTCTCTGCAGCCCAAGCTACCCACCCCCCGCCTGCCCCATAATCATCCCCTTCAACCCCTCCCATCGATCCACCATCCCCAACCCCCAGCCCCGAACCCCCACCACCGGCCCCCACCTCACCCCATACAGCTTATTCAACTTATCCACCACGCCTAGCATCCGATTATTCCTACTCCACATCTCCCCCTCATAACCTTCCAGATTGCCTTCAACCCCGATATCGCCCCCATGCACCACCGTGTCCTTTATCGTCCTTGCCAGAGAAGCCACATCCGCGAGCCCCATATTCAGCCCCTGGCCCGCAAGCGGGTGGATCGTGTGCGCGGCGTCGCCGACGAGAGCAACGCGGCTGGAGATGTAGCGGTCCGCGTGGCGGAGACGGAGGGGGAAGGAGGCGATGGAGTTCTCCTGCACGGAGAGGACGGAGCGGGGGTATCTGATTGAGTCTTCGGAGGTGGCGCCGGTAATCGAGGAGCGCCATTCTAGTTCGTCGGTTTGGTTGCAGGGGAGAGTGGACATGTAGTCTACATCGACCATGCTGAGGCGGAAGGCCGCGTTGACCATGGCCACGAAGTCGGGCGGGGAGAGTAACTTTAGGTGGGCAGCGCGGGAGGGCGTGGTGGACCAGACTAGAGTGGCGTAGTCGCCGGGGAGGGCGAGGAGGGCGATGGGACCGGTGGGGAGGAAGCGTTGGTATGCTGTTGCGTGGTCGTGTGTTTGTGGGGCTGAGGAGGCATAGGAGTTGGGGTCTGAGCTGGGGCGGAGGCGGACGGTGGCTACGACGCCGTGGCGGTTGTAGTCCCAGCCTCTGGTGGGGATGTGGGCGAAGGTTCGGACAGGGCTGTTGAGGCCGTCGGCGCCTACGAGGAGGCGCGCCGCGAGGGGGGGGCCACCAGAGGAGAGAGTGATATGAGGGTAGGACGAGAGGTTCAAGGTTTCTGGAGAGGGTGGTGGTGGGGGGAGATGGATTGAGGCGACGGAGGATTTTTCGAAGTTTGCGACTGGCTCAAGAGAATCTAGTTGAGCGAGCAGAGCACGTGTCAGGTTTTGGTTTTCGGTCATGTATGCTATGACGGATTGGCTGTTTGACGAAGGGGGAGGGGCGGAGAAGTCAATCTTTGAGTCGATGGCCAGAGCATCCCAGACGTGCATGTGATGGTATGCTTGAACGCGGCCATGATCGATACGCTGCCATGCGCCAATTTCTCGAAGGAAAGATGCAGAAGCGGGTGTGAGGGACGAGGCTCGATTGGAGAATTCGTTTTGGGGAAGTGACCAGCTTCGGACGGGGTCGAGGGACTGGGACTCGATGAGGGCGAGTCTGAGGTGGGATGTTCGCGGTGATGAGCCTATAATTCGTTAATTTTGCTGATACCACTTGGTGAGGTACGCTGAGTATGATTCACGCAATGCGGTCAGAAGACTCAGTCCAGCCGGTCCTCCACCTACGCAAACAACATCAAAGATCTCAGGTCGTGAGCTTGCAATGGTGGCATATCTTCTTGCTCCAGCTCTAATTAATCTTGCGCAAGGCAGGCAAATATTAGATTGCATGGCTGTAACGCGTCTAGGTGTACTCATGGTGCCGGTCAGCGGGGAGTGGAGCAGGGCATGCAAAATGGATGCGTCCTTCGAGGTCTCGTAAACTAGCTACTGGGGTTTTGGTTATTGACATGGAGCCGTAGAGTCATGATACTTGTATAGATTCTCAAGCTTACTTTCGGGGATGAGGTGAGCGGGTGGTTGTCTACTTTCCAATAGATATACCCCCTTGATCAAGGTACTTAGGTGTTTACAGCACTTGACATTACATGTACCTGCTGCCCCTGTTGTCGAGCAGACAGGAGTCATCAAGCCGTCAAAATATCTCGCCTTCAGAACGTCAAAATATTGGGGGTTCGAATTACAAGTTGGTTAGCTCCGAGTACGATCGGAGTCTGCATCGTAACAGGGTATCTAGAGACGCAATGTAGGAAGAAAATTATGACCTTCGAAGTATGTCCGGGGGACTCTTGAGATTGATAGAACAGCCTCCTGTCCATCAATGGACAAGCTCCTCCATTCTCTCTTCGAGCTCCCTCACCCAGCCTTCGACCGTGCTCATGTTGCCGCTCAAAGTCTGCTCACTTTGCTTTAACACAGTCTCGACTTTCTCTAACCCTTCTCTCCAACTCCTCAGCTCGTCTGCCATGACCTGCTGCCTGCTCTCCGCTTTCGTTAAGCTCTCGCTCGCATTTGCCGCGTCGGCATGCACCAACCGCAAAGATCTCAATCTGTCCAATAAGGAAGGGAGCAAAGGGGACAAAGATTCGATAGTTGGAAGGGCCCCATAAAGCGCGTTGATCTTGGATATTTGTTCAGGGTTCTCGATACTTTGGGTTCCCCTCTCATCTTTGACTTCATTATGCCCCGAGTACTCCGATTCATAGTCACTTAGAGCCTCCATCGCAGCTTTTGCGGACTTCCGAGCTTCGGTCAGCTTTTCGGCATCCTGCGTAAGCTGCTTTACCCTACGATTTGTGGTGTCAAGGGATGAGTCTGAAGAGTCTGACACCACAGAGATCTGCCGTTGAAGAGACTCCATAGTGGGTAAGATTGGTTTGACGTCTGGCCTGTCTTGAGTCGCTAATGGGATAGTATCAGCACCTAATACAGTTTCTAAGAGCGTCAAGCGCCTATCAAAGTCGGCAATTCTTGCCAGAGTGTGATCCCTCGAATAGGTCGGAGCGTAATTAAATGTGTATGCCACGTCTGGCTGTGGCGTTCGTACAGCCCCAGAGACACCGTTTGTAGAAGAACTCCTGCTCTCCGGTACTACATTCATCTTCTGTATTAGTCGAGTTGCGGCTGCACTGCCGCCTTCGTGGTTCGATGTGCCGATCTCATCCAGCACTCGCCCCAATGAGTCAAGGTCATCGACGTCAGCTTGGAGCTCCTTCTCTGGTATGCCCTGATTCTGCGCCTTTTTCCTCTCCGACTCAGCTTGCACCTCTGCTATTTCTCTTCGCAGCCTTGCCAGCTTGGATTCGAATCCCTCGTCATCTTGTTCACTCAATTCTTCCGTCTCAGTGATTTCAGCCTCGTCCGCCCTAGCCCTCCGGCTGCTTGATCTGTACGACTTCCGTTTGCTTGTGACTCGCCCGAATTGGCGGCCAGCTCCATCCTCGGCATCGTTCGACGAGAAATGGGTTCGGGCCTCATCTGGATCCAGTCGTCGTTTAATGATACCGTTCACTCTACCGTCGTCAATATCGTCATTGGAAGATGCAGGCGACCCGTAGCGAATAACCGTCGATGCCTTCTATGATCTCAGTATTTCGAAAGCTTCACTTGGTGCTTGTTGAGATGCTCACTGGCAAAGTAGAGGTATCATCCGTGAGATCAGGGGTCTCATAAATATCTGGTGCAGCATTATCCTATCAATCATTCATTGTTAGCAGAAATTAGAGCGGTGGAGAAAGATCACTCGTACTCACTAGGTCGGGCAAAGCAGCGTATTTCTGTACACCTGACATGGCGATTATACATGGAAGCTGTGGATGGCAATGCGTGGAAAGACTTAAGAATCGCGCTTCAACCCTACAGCAGCCCTGAATATTCGTGTTTGGTACTTAAGGTATCTTGAGTTTGCACATTTAATATGCTGCAAACCTTGAAGTAGGTTGGTCGGAGCAGCAGGAACATTTTGGCGTTTCTTATTAGCCGCACGGAAAGTGGTAAGGGAAGAGGACATTCTTAATGCTATTGACACGAGCAATCATGGGGATCAAACAAAGTGAAGCCTTTCTAGGTCCATCTAAGAGAACTGGTCAACTGCTTTTGTACATGTATGCAATAAATGAGCCACACTGATGCCACTGGTGAAATACTAATTGGCTTGAAGCCGTTTGCGAAACCGCGTAAAAGAAGATGAGGACCTCCTACAACGACTATCTACCGCAGAATGTCGTGCAGCACAGAAGATACAGGCCCCCTTCGGTCAACAATTAGGCAGTAAACATTGCACCACGCTATACCATACAGAATTCTTGAGATATCGAGTAATCTAATGATTGGTAGTCAACGACCTTGCCCGTTGCCAAAGTAGGGCCCATAGTACTGCTGTTGCCCCTGGCCTTGCTGGTAGAAACCTTGCTGTTGGCGTAATGCTTGCTGCTGCTGGAAGGCAGTCTGAGGATACTGTTGTGGAGTCTGCTGGAATTGCTGATATTGTTGCTGATAGGGCGACGCTGCTTGTTGATTGTGTATGTACTGTTGAGTAGCTGGTGCCGTCCCCTGTTGCTGACGTTGTTGGGGTGCATATTGCTGCTGACTAAATGTCTGAACCTGCTGCTGCGGCATGCCATACCCGTACTGAGACTGGCCGTTTCCAGGGGCTTGCGGATAATGTCCAGGGGTCTGCGCATATACACCGGGAGTCTGAGGCCACTGTCCAGGAATATGCATCGTAGGAGTAGGAGCAGGAGCACTGTAAGACTGTTGTCTACTCGGGGAACTTTGAGCGTGATGTTTTCGCTGCGCTATAGCGTGCTGGACAGCTTGGTTAGTCCTGCCCTGCCTGATGTCCTTCCTTTCCTGTTCACGGGCTTCAATAGCCCCGATCAAGCCCCCACCTTGAGGCGCTTGTTTCCCGGACTTGGCAGCCATGTTGATAAGGGGCGATCCTGTAACTCGGGCGACGTGCTCCTGCTCTCGTGCCGAGAGATTAGCAGAGTAGTCTCCTTGAACGTTGGAGGCATTAGGTGTTCCTTGACCTCGCGGACTCTGTTGAAGCTCTCGTGCGTACGAAGTTTTTCTTGCGTGCTGTTGCCCCGGCATCTCACCAGAGACATTTCTTGAAATAGGGGGCGGAGTTGGGCCGGATGCCTTCGGACCATGGGCGTATACAGGTGTCGCACGGCTCGCTGTAGCTCGCTGTTGAACGAACTGCTCAGGGGTGATCGATTGTCTCGAACCCGGACTCCCACCGCCCATGGTAGCACCTGGCTGCCAGGCGACGCTTCGTCTGCGTTCCTGGTCCGAACTAGCAGAGGGTGTTCGACGGCCTAATTCTGGAGTCGTCAAATTCCTACTTGGCGCCCTGTCATAGGGCTCGTTGGGTCGCCCAGGAAAGTTCGAATTCCTATCGTTCTGAGACATATCTGGGAATGGACTTTGGTTCCGCGAGCTTGTAGCCATTCGGTCGGATAATTTTGGCCTCTCTTGCATTGTTGCCGTCATGGTGCCACTTGTGTTAGGACGACTATTCGAACCCGGGGTCAAGGCCTGAGTAGGACCGAAATCGACTAAGGGAATGTCAGGGTTGGCTTGCCCTGGGGGTGCATCTGGTCGGTAGAGTGTATCGCCAACAACAACCTCCTTCTGCACAGGCTCAACGGTGCCGACAGTCTTCATCACTCCTGCACGAGGTCTTTCCAGCGATCGTTCCGAGCGTCTTGTCTCGGTCGACTTGCGCGTGCTCGCATAATCCGGTGAAGCTGTAGAATCGTCGTCATAGGCACTCCCCACATCGCTATGTCGTTGAGCTTGGCTGTCTAAGGTGCTTGTGCGACTGTTTTGTTGAGCAATAATTCGATTCAGCGCGTCCTCATCGACGAAGCGCCGTTGTAGACTCTCCAAGCTTGACCTTGTTGCCACTGCAGGAGCCTTGGAGACCTGTGAGAGCGATCGCTCACGATTAGGTACAGGTTTTCTTGTTGTACTGCGGCTAGTGTTGGCTCGACTGACCTCGGGACGATGAGGGTCAACAGGTATTGGTGGTGGGGAACTTGTCGGGACAGCCATTTCACCATACGGATGGCTAGAGGTTGTCTGATCTTCTGGCGATGCCGCTTGCTTTTCCGAAGAACCCCTTGATAGTTCGGGTTCCGATGGCACCGGATGCGCAGGCGAAAGATTTCGTGCCGGAGACCCTGAGAGTGGCGAGCTTCTATTTGGGACACCTAAGCCACTATGGGCTTGTGTTGAGTGACCATTAGCACCATTGGAAATCGGAGAGCTGGTCAAATTGGCGCTATATGGCATTTCTGATGTCTGTGGATAGGCTGCTGGGCGATCGGCGTTCGCTAGTACCATGCCTTCAGAAGCAGGAGATTGATCAGCAATCGCCCAAGTCCTGCTGGAGCCGTCATTTACCCCACGTTGCCCCTGATCCTCCGAATACCCTCCATTTCCGTGTGGGTTTTCACTTATCTCGCGCCGGCTCTGATTATCGAAAGCGGTACCATTCGGTTGTACCGTGTTGCTCCTGTTTCGCCAAGCGGCTGATGCACCAGCTGCAGCAACGTTGTCATTTGACACAAGCCCTCCCAAGTCCGCCAGCTGAGAAAGGGTGGAGATAGAAAGCCGGCTGTTAGCTCGAATCATCTGAGGTGAAGCCTGTGGCCTCTTTTGCGGCTTGACACCAGGTTCGTGGGCAAAAGCAGGCGGTGCGGCAACAGGCGCTGGTGGTGAGGATGGACGCACGTCCGTGAGGACGTCTTGTGAATTAACGCCAGCGCCATTCCGAAGCCTCCTATCGCTTTCAGAACTACTGCGGTCATAGGCATTGTCGATTTCGGCGTATCTCGAGACTTGAGGATTTCGTACACCTGCAGCGACGGGGATACCATGGGCCGGAGGTGGTGGCGGGGATGCTCCGTAGGGCTCATTTGGCGGAGGAGCCTCATGCGACAATTGCGAGGGCGTGTAGTCTTGCTGATTGTCAAGGACAGACCTCTGAGATTTTGGATATTTGGGCGTTGAGTAAGGCAAAGCCTCTGAAATCGATCTTTGGTGGCTATTCATACGATTGGGAGGCGGAGGATGGAATGGGACATCTGTGAGGGGAGCAGAGCCGGATGAATGTGGAGGAGGCAACGGGGCATATCCGTTGTGTAGTGATGGCGTTGACTTAGTCGATGCGCCATCCTCGTAGCGGAGCGTACCTGCGCGAGATGGAACGCTGTTTCGATGACCACGATAACTGCTAGCACGGCTCCTCGACCGACCCCCTTCTGCCCGCGTAGCACTCATACGGGAGGAAGTCAACTCTTTGAGCTTCTTCCTCCAATCTCTCTCTTTCCAATCTTGACTGCCAGGCTCGTGAATCAAGCCGGCTACATCAAGGATCTCTAGATAGCCATACCTCCTCTCTTGAGGCAGTGCAAACATGAGACTCCTTGTATCCAGAGTGTCTGCAATCAGGCGGGTTGGACGTCCGTACAGCCCAAATGCATCGTACAACGGAAAAAGCCATCTCAGCATCATTTCGAAACCCGACACTGCTGGACGTCCCTCTGGCATGACAAATAGAAACCCTTCAGTGGTGGTCTCAGGGGTCGAATGGATCGTTATGATACCTTCAACCTTGACGAGGGTGGACTGGTCAATCAGTGGCTTTGATTGTGGATATATAGCGTATGCAGAATATGCGTCATTAATGGTGGCTATGGGCAAGGTCTTTTTGGTTTTCTTGGTGTCGTAGAATTTGACATTGCCTTTCATGATGGGTGCAGGCCTGTCGTACGCGGATTTCTTCTTGAGAGACTTCTGTTGTTTTTGGATTTCCTTTTCATCTGGTGGCGAGATCACACACCAACAGCGCCTCCAAGGAGTCCCTGCTCCAAAGCGTACCCTCGCCCAGTCTTCTGTCTTGAGCTTTGTTCGTTCCATGATGACTTTGATATTGTTCAAGCTCTTCCCCTTTCCTGCAATCAGCGAGCCAGTGTACGCTTCTTGTAGGGTGGCATGCTCGAACAAGGCTAGTCTTATACCTGCGGTCCACTGTGTGAGAGAATGGAGGGAGTTGAAGTGGAGTAGGTATCTGTTCTTCCCAGCTGTCGAAATGCTGAGAACATTTTGGAGAGGTTGGACGTCTTGCGACCTCGTTGGAAGAGTTTCGATCTACGAACACTGTTAGCTAGGTGGGTACGCTGCAACAATTTAAAATCGGTATACCATTTTGATCGATGCGTCTGCAAGATTGATGAAACTAGGTGCAACCTCGCCGTCCTGGCCTGCTGCGTCGAGTGCAGCTGCATCCCACAATGACAGGACCGTACCGACCAGCTGAGCGAAGCACTCTGTCCATGATCTGTCCGCGTTCGGCCTTCCGTCTGCACCACAGTCAGTCTTGAATGAAACGACCGTAGATCTTGGATGCAACGCACGGGTGTCAAGATCATTGAGCTTCAGGAAATACCCTTCTTGGTAAAGCTTGTTGGAATGGCTGTTCAGGAACGTGAAGATAGGCTGCAATTCAGGCACAGTATCTTGCGCAATTTCCATCATTGGAGGTTGGTACGCTTGTATCATGGACGAAGGCCGCGACGACGCACGCTCGGTTCTTGTACGAGGAGCTGGGGAGTCCCTGGACGGACCAGCAGAGTGTTGAGGAGATGACGAGGTGTATGTCTCTTGTGGCGGCGGCTCTTTTGATAATGGTGATGCTGATATTGGAGACTTCGGAGCTCCAAAGGCCGACATGAAGGACAGTACTATGCAAGGGATTAGAGGTGCATGAGGCATGGTAAGGAGCACGTGTCGAACCTCTGGAACGACCCATTTTGACTGGTTTATATCTGACCTGTCCCCAATGAAAGCTGCCGTGGGTCTTCTCCCAAGTGGATCAACAGACACGGATTGTCGCGGATGCTTTATGTTCGTAGCTTTGGAAAAACGGTGAATTAAGACTGGCCTAACTGTCGGCCAAAGGCGGGTGGCTATAACGCCATGGCCGAGGGTGTTGGGAGGCTATCAGTCGATGCTGTAGATGGGCCGGTAGAGAGCGAGTCGTTGTATGAATCTACTTAGGGAAGAAGCAGCAGCGTAGAAAAATGGTTTTTGTCTTTGATCGGCAAGATTTGTTCGAGATATGGGCCTGTCAGGGCGGAATGATCCTTGTCCGGCCAATGCCGTCACCTCTCAGGTTGGTGCAGGTACTTGTGACTAGTGGCTGCCACTACTTCAGCTGCCAGACATTTCCTTGGAACACTCAAATTTCCTTGGTGTTGTTGATGCGCAAAGCGACACTGTTTTACATATGAACAGATTATAACGCTTGGGAACATGTTAAGGATGCACAATTTCTTCGGACGATTATGGCACTACATCCCGAGGTCCCGAGGCTGACGCGTTCAACTCCGCCTGACCCTCTTGGCCATCTGATGTACCTTATACAACCTGCAATTGTATGTTACATTCCTACTTACTTTATTAAGCGTCTCAACCGCGGCATGTGGTCGGGCGGACGACGAAGCAATTGACCGTGTCGCAGACGTTACGGGTTATCATTGACCATTGACATCCAGCGTCGACCCGTTCGTCAATCCGTTAAGGAGTCGGGCTCATTGAACAATGTTACCTTGTTTGCCTAGGAGAATCATAGAGTAAGCAAGTAACGGACCCCCAGGGTGGAGGCGCTATTAAACAAAAAGCACCTATATATTAGGCGCATCGGATATTTTGGGATTACTGAACCAACAATGAACGGACGCAGCAACGGATTCCATTGGCGTGAAATATTTGATCGCAGTACCACAGCATCTCCTCAAGTGCCCCGCGACCCTTTGAGGCTTTTTTACTTCTTGGTAGTAAGGTTCCACGGCAGGAATCCTTAGGAAGCGCTGCTGACGTTTTGAGAAGAGGGAGCGAGGACATCTTGAAGGCCCAATCATGCCCTATTGTTCCGATGGAACAGTGGCTTGATAAAAACACACCGCGTGCGTTTCGAGCGGACGCTAGATGTTGGTTTAAAAACCATTCATCCTTTCCGCTTTCTGCACAGAGCAGTTACGACACTGATGTCGTCCAGTTTCCCTATGAGTGCGTCAATGATCGCCATCAATCTCAATGCGGGAACGACACCATACCGCCTTCCATCGCCAGACCTTCGTCAACCGCTCTCTCCATGAAAGGGCTTTCGGCATAAGGGTCTTCGGCAATGACCCGTGCGGCTTTGACTAATCGTTCGGCAGCGTAGAGCATACCGCCCCCTGCGCCTCCGGTGCGATCCTCACTACCCTCTCCGCCTTCCCCTGCTTCCCACTTTTGGATACTTTCGATAACATTCTCGAGGACCTCATGCTCCCATAGATTATCCACCACGCCATCGGACATGGCAATAACGACATCGTTCTCCTGTATATGTACCTTCTCCATCACCGCATTTGAATTGGGAGTGTCTGGACTATTAGTTCCAAGCTGCCGTGGACAATCGAACCAGTGCCATTGCTCGGTAGTCTTGTAGATGACTTCGTTGGCTTTCGGTCGCATGACCAGAACTTGTGAATCCCCAAGATTGGTGACATACAGTACCGGCCTAATCAATGAAGATGCGGTATCGTGATGTAATAAGGCAGCACAGGCAGTAGTCGTGCCGTGCCATTCATTCGGCGAAGAAGTAGCCTCAACTGTCTGCTCATAGGCTTTCTGCAGATATTGAACGGGATTAGGCTCAGACGAGGCGTTCACTGACGAGTTCACAGTCGAGTCACGCTCCGCCTCCAACGACCAAAAATGCAAGATCAGCCTCGACCACAACCTGTAAGTGTCAGCGCCTGGTGATTGCCTCCGGACAAGGGCGTCTCACGCAGCGTGACCCTTTTCTCTTGTAGCCCAAGCACCGACTCCATCGTTGGCTACAATGAAATTCTCCTCCACCAGAACAGCGTCGTCGCCGTTGGTGATACCCCGTATCATCTCCCCATTGACATATGATCTGCGGTCTCTGCTGCGATTGTGGGTACTCAAAGGGTCTGAGAAGGAAGCCGATGGCATTGACAGGAAGGGGGGTGGGAAAGGCCGAGAGGTCCGCTTAGCAAACAATGCGTATCCTGTATCGAAGTAGAACGGCGATTTGGCCTTTCGACCAACTACCACGTCCGGCAAGGGTGTCTTTGTACCAGCGACAGTCGGAGCTGAAGACCGCCATCGTCGGCGCTGCAATCGAGGATGAACGACGAAAGTTTGCCGAACAATTGGAGGAAAACCTAGTTGTCTGAAAGGGCGCATTCCAGCTTGACCGAGATAACGCGTGTCACCTGGAGTAGAATCGCTCAAGTCAGTCCAAGAGCTGGAATTAGATGATGGATGTAGAATACCGTGTCAACTCTAGCTGGAGTTGCCTCAGGATGAGGCCATCGGATCTTGACATGAGACTTTGCCCCCTTCAATTCGAGAAATAGTGACTGATATGATGTTCAGTTCTTGGCTCCGTGATGACGATGAAACCTTCGCCGACTATCCCCGCGGTTGCATTGAGATGATCTAGGCAGGGATTAGAATGCTTGTCGCAAGCGTCGGACTTTAGGTCTTTTCCCCGCAGAGCAAATACATTTCCACAAACATTTTGCTGGAGCAACCTGCAAACTAAGAGCCTTAATTCCCTTTGTAAAGATGAGAGGCAAGCGCTCCAAGCAGTACAAAAAGCTCATGCAGCAGTATGGACTCGTTTTCGGTTTCCGGGAGCCGTATCAAGTCCTCGGTGCGTTCAACGCCGCTTTCGTTCAGCGTCATCCTGGCTAACATACCAGTCGACGCGCAAATGGTTCAGGATACCGATCGGTTCACGATGGATCTCATCGGCGGTCTAGAGCGAGTCCTACATGGGAAAGTCAAGCCGAGTATATATCGTGCCCAAGCAAAGCAAGACCACAGACTGATACTAATTCGGTAGTGATCACCCAATGTTCAATACGGCACTTGTACACGCTCACATCGATACCTCAGCCGCAGAAGGACGCTCTCATCCTGCGCGCGAAAAGCATGGAGCGCCGGCGCTGCAATCACCACACGCTAGAACACCCACTGTCGACCCTGGAGTGCCTTTCTAGTGTCGTTGACCCCAAAGAATCCCAGACGAACAAGAATCGCTACGTGGTTGCCAGTCAAGAAGAGGAGGTTCGGGGACATTGTAGGGCTATCAAAGGCGTTCCATTGGTCTATGTGAAGCGGAGTGTCATGGTGATGGAGCCCATGGCAGAGAGCAGCCTTGGGGCCAGGGAAGGGTTTGAGAAAGGAAAGTTCAGGGCTGGGATAAGAAATAGAGGTGCCAATCCAGGGGAGAAGAGGAAGCGGGCTGAGGATGAGAGCACTGAGGAGGAAATTGGGGACGAACAAGGTCGTGAGACTGTTGGAGACGATCGCAAGGTGGATGGGACGACATTGGCGGAGAAGAAGAAATCCAAGGGTCCGAAGGGTCCTAATCCTCTGAGTATGAAGAAGTCACAAAAGAAGAAGGAGGCTGCGAAGACCCGGGGTACCCTTGGAGCCCTCGAGGAGGAACCCATGGAAGAACAAATCCGACCAGCAGACGATGTCGCGAACATTGTGGAGCCGATCGAAGGCCAAGGAGCTGATCTTGTTGCAAAGCGAAAGAGGAAACGCAAGCATAGACCGAGTAAACTTGCGGAGCTGCTTGAAACGGAGGCCATCGATGAGGGGTCGAGTTGATCCTTATGTGATACCCACACAGTGTACCAATCTTGCTGTACCAGGTTGGCTCCTTCATCCAAGTCTGCCTGTTACGAATTACAAGTGCAACCATGTGACTCGAACGAATAAATCATTATGCTGCATAGAAGATTTTCTGGTTTGTTGCCAAATTGGCCGAGTCAAACCTAGGAGGATTTGTGTGTTCAATCATTGTGGTGTTCTACTCTCTCCCAACGCCTCGCTATGCATCCCTCAAATAATCCTACCACACCACCTCCCCCTCCCCCTCCCACGTTCATCTTTGCGAGTCGGGTTCGTTGGTTGCTATCATACTCGGAGTTATGAATTTTGATCGATCTCGTCCCACACTGCTTTTATCTTTGCTCTCTTCTGCTTGGCGACCTCTCTGTTTGTTGCCTGCCTCTCCAGTCTCTCGGCTCGTAGGCAAGCGTTGACATCTCTCTTGGCCTCATTGCAACCGCCGAAAACCTTGTGCATGAACCCGCGGGCGTGGCATTCATCGAGCATCGCCATGACATCTTCACATCCTACACTACATCAGCACGATCATAAAATGCGTCAGCTGAATTCGGATGAGTATACCTCTATTGTTCTTGGTGTGGAGATGTTGATGCATCTTGTTGCGCGGAACTATTGCATTGAAGGTGGTGGAACAGGTGGGAACAAAAGCGGTTGTGTTCTGAACGTCTTGGATTGTACATTTGCACAAGGTACTTCATGTTTCGGAGCATAATCTAGTCACGTGCCGAGACCGCCGGATGCGCAGATCTTTGATCCGGCGCAAGTACGGAATATACTCCTTCTCACCTAGTAATGCAACACACCTAGTAATGCAACACGCTAGCAGGGGGGTTTTAGGGTCCAATTCTTTAGAATTAGCAGATTTCGAAATCTTCAAAACCAAGCATCCTGCATTACCAATTGTGTTATTAAATTATTTATATTGTCTATATAGCTCTAAAATTTATATCTAAGATAGAACCAATTATATTCGATCTACCTAATCAAGATTGACGCATAAATAAAGTTATTGCGATATTTCGAACGCTTTAAAGTTAATACAAAGCCTACTTACATATCAACAACTTTCTTGAATTGTCTATAGCTAGAATTGTTGTAGTCTTCTATTATATTCTTTCTAGCATCTTTTTGAGACGTCTACGCGAGATTACAAAGCTTATAAAACTAATTTATATTTAAGAGCAACGCATTACTAAAAAAAAGAAAGAGTTGTTAGTTATATAAATCGAATTAATGCAAATTTGAGAATAATTGTTACGTATTTGTTAAGTTCGATTGATAGCGACAAAGTTTTTAATCAAAAGAGATGTCGACGTTATTAAACGTTCTTTAGACGTTAATTAAATATAGAAGTTTCTATTGTATTATTTGTATCTTAATAGTAATTAATCTCAATTTATCGAACACAATTGTCTTCGCTTTAATTGTTATAAAAACATACAAGACTAATTTTTGTTCTTTCAACAAATAATAAATTGCTATAATCTTCTCTTTTTGAACGTCTACAATATAAATAAAAAAAACTTTGCTCAAAAGCTATTAGAAACTCTTAAAGTTGTCTGTAATAAATATCTTAAAGATATTGATAAATCTCTATATAAGTATTGCGATTCTTGCAAATAGATATCGATAATTGAGTGCATCTATATTAACAAAACAACTATATTATTGTATTTGATTTTTGCCAAAAAAGAGCATTTATATATCTAATTAGATACTTTTATTGCATGCAATTTACAAGATATATCTATATTTGTTACAAAAAGTAAATAGACAAATAACAAGATAGATATAGAATAACTTCAATAGTTGTTTGAATTGCAAATTTGTTATTGTTAATAAGATTAATATTGTTGTTTGTTTCTTAATAGACACAAATCTTATCTAACAATTGCAACTATCTAGTTTTGTATTAATAACAATATTATAATAATTTGCTTGTTATTACATTCTACGCATCTTTTGCAATTATTAGATATAAATATCTTTAATTCAATAACAATCTATTACAAGAGCAAATTAGAGACTATACTAGACAACAAATTTAACTTTGTTATTAATAAACTTAAATTTATATAGATCTTTTGCAAAGTTTGTGCTAAAACAATGTTAAAAAGCAACATACTAAGTTTCTAAAAAATTATCAAACTGTTTTTTTATTATCTTAAAATAGTATTATAGAAGATTAATTGCAGAAACAAAAGATTGTTAACATCTAAAAAAGACTCTATTATTATTATTGTTTTTAATAAAGTCTTTGTAACTATAACAATGTTGTTAAACAAAGCAAAGATAATTAATAATTGCGTTTCTTGCTATAAGAAGAATTCAACTAATCGCGAAATTATACTTACTTGTATAACTATAACTGCACAAACAATAACAAATATATATATTTACAAGCGAATAAACGTTACTTTTATTAAAGTTGTTAGACTTAAGAAAAAAAGCAAAAGTCGACAAAAGAAACAAAATAGCAAGACAAAAATATTAAACAAATAAATACGAAGTTAAGAGCATATAAAGACTCTAATAAAGAAAAAAATCAAGACATTAAACAATATATATCTTGATATCTTTCGATATTTGACAATAAGTCAATTAATTATCGATCGAATTAATCAACAAGCTACAAAGAAGACAAAACAAATAACAAAGAAAATAACAAAGACAACTACAAAGCAACTAACTATATTAAAGAGATAAACAACAAAGAATAAAAACAATCTTTGCAAAACTTTTAGAAGCATAATTGATACTAATATTTTCGAGCTTCAAAGCTTTCGATCTAGTTTAAAAAAAAGTTTTTAAAAGAGTTTTTAAAAGTCTACTATCTATATACTAGATATTTCTTATTTATTTTCTTTAATCGCGTTATATACTGTTTCTATTATATTGTCTATATTGTTTTTGTTGTTGTCTTTATTATTGTCTTTGTTATTGTTTTTATTAGGTAAATAGTTCGCGCACTTCCTGTTTCGGTAAGAAACACTCCCATTTTCGGTAAATGCACTCCCAGTTTCAGGGTTGCGCTTAACCCTAACTGGATAAAGGTTGTTTCGTTCCGCATTGCGCGCGAAATTGCTTATTATCTCTATCTAATATTTTTACCATCTTACATATCTATAACATCGTTGTCGTCATAACTCTACAACTATCGCTTAAGACGAACTATTTAATCCTTTAAACACTTCTCGAGATAGTGCAAATGCATGCGTTGTTAGAAGAATATATTATTGTTAAACAAAGATCGAAACTAGACTACAAATTTGACAAAATAATTAAAATAGCTATCGATTGCAAGCGCAATAATTATTTACGCAAAAAGCTTAATACTTGTAATGCTATAGCGCCCCCGGCGCGCTAGCGCCTCAAAATATAGCACGACACGTAATTTCGAATGCCTATAGAAGTTCCAAATAGCATAGCATCTCTTTCTAATTAAATAGCGAGAAACAAACTCGTACGTTATAGCAAGTATTAAATAGAAAGAAAGTTCGTCTCTTGTTGTTTTTCAACAATTAATTTTACTACTATCTACTTTATATAATTGAAATATAGTAATACAAGTTTATTATATTTTATATATTTTATATCTTAGTGCGTCAACAAAAAACAAACATACTTGCATTTTATAATTCTAATTGTTCTATTTTTCGAAAAGAAAGATTTAAAATATAATAGTATTATATCGAACTATAGTAGTTTAAGTTACAATAATTATTTAATTACTAAATTAGAGTTTAAAGACTTTAATATCTTTCGAAACAACAATTGTTTACAAAACGTCAACAAAAATAATTTTTGTTAATATAACAATAATAAAGAAGAAAGTTCAACTACAATTAGAGCTCTTACTTTATATTAACAAATAGAAATTTTAATAGCAAAAATTTAAGATTTGCAAAATATTTAACAAATTTAAACTATAATAGTCGAACAAACAAACTCTTAAATTTTACAACTTGTTATTGTATTGCTATTAATAATATTTAAGTCTTTAAAATTTAAGAAGCTAAAATTGTACAAAAGTCAAAACGTAGATAAATATATTATTTAATTTCGAAAAATTAATATTAATATAATGCGATTCTTAACATACTTTATTACGAATAAAGACAAAATTCTCTATTGTATATTATTTTTGAAAAACAATATTGCTATTTAATAATATTCAAAAACAAGCAATAGCGCTAAGCTAAAAAGCAAAATCTTTAAAGAATTTAAAAAATTTCTATTAAATTTAATAATCGATTCTACTAATTGTTGTTTTCTTGTCTACAAAAAATAGAAAATTGCTAAACAAAAATTAAATCAAAAAACAATTGTTTTTAAAAGATATTTAAATAAGCTAGAAATTTATCTATTGTTGCTTTTAAAAAAATATAAAATCTATATATTTCTAATTAAGTTAAAATCGAACTTAAAAATAAAAATTCTAAATATTAATAGTATGTCGAACACTTGTAATAAGCTTCTAACTATAATTATTATATAAGAACAAACGCTAAATTGCATTCGCAAAGCAAATATAAATAGTTTCGAAAATTAGCAAATTACAAAAAGCTTTAATATTTTTTTAAACAAATTTTATTAAAATTGTCGCTTAAACAATATCGACAAGTTTATTAAAAACAAAAAATTATATATTTTCAAAAACTTGTTAACGTTGCGCAAGTAAATCTACAAAATTAGTAACACAAACTATTTAAAAAGTATTAAATACTTTAAATGCTATAAAAAAAGATATTACAAAACAAACTATTTTAATAAATACAAATAGAATAAGTCTATCGCTACTACTATTATTATAATAGACACAAAAAAAAATTAAACTGTGTTAATATCTTGCAAGCAAAGCAAAAAAAACAAATAAAAACAATAAATTTAATTTTAGTAAAAAATTAAACTTAATTTCTCGAAAATAAGCGTTAAATTACAAATCTAGTTAATTCGAAAACTAAGATAAATCTTATTAATTATATTTATATAGTACAATAGAAATTGTAATTTATATTTGCTATTTTACTAATATTGAATTTTCTTAATAGCAATAATTGTTTTTGTTATAATGTCTATAAGTTGATCTATTACTTAATAGATTTATAAAATTAGCATTAAAAATATACTATCTTATTCTACTTAATAGAATATATAGATTTTAATCTTATATTAGATATATTAATATTATTTAAGCAAGATATATTAATTAATTCGAAAGCGCAAAGCTAGCAATTTAAAATCTTAAATAAAAAATTAAAGATAATTGATCTTAAGTAGTTTGTTTTAGATCTTGTTAAATATAGTATAGTTTATACAATTGTTTGCGCTAATATTACAAAGATATTAGACAAAAAATTAGTAAAGTTTAAGATTTCTAAAAAATTAAAAAATTTGAAAGATATCTATAATAATAAATTAGCTAAAATTTTATCAAAATTAAAAAGAGAAAATTACGCTATTAAATTTCAAAACAATAAAAAATTATTATTTATATTTCTTTATAATTTTTTATAGAATAAGCTAGCAATACTTCGACAATATCTCGATAATATATTAGTCAAAAATTGAATTAAGTATTTAATTTTGTTTGTAGATATCTTTATTCTATTTGTATTGAAATCGAACAATAGATTATATTTATATATTAACTATAAAGATCTAAATACAATTACTATTAAAAATTGTTATTTATTGTCTCTAATTATAGAAACGCTAGTTTATTTATACAAAGCAAAACACTTTATTATTTTAGATTTAAAGAATATCTATTATTGTATTCGCATTAAACGCAACAATAAATAAAAAATAGCATTTCGTACACACTATAAGTATTTCGAGTACTAGATTATGCTATTTGAACTAGCAAACGTATTCGCAACTTTTTAGATCTATATTAATAAAACGTTGCAAGAGTTAATCGATATAACTTGCGTAATCTATATAGATAATATATTTATATATAGTGTTACGATTTTAGACTAGATAGGCTTCGCTCTTTGATTATTCTTCGAGTCTTCGCTCTCTAGTCTCGAATATACTATAAATAACATCTAGCGTCTTAACACTTATAGTACTTATATTTATTTTTTGTATATAGTTAGTTCTATATAGCTAGTATTTTTGTCAATTAACTATATACTAGTTATTAAAGCTCTAACTCTAATATAATATTAGCTATCTCTTTAAATACAATCTTGCAAATTGTATTTTAAAAATATTTATATTTGCTAACTTTTTTTCTTCGAAACGTGCTTTAGATATAAAGCTACTAAAGCAACTTTAAACACAAAGTTACTAAAACAATTCTAAATATAGAGTTACTAGAATAGACGCTTTGCAAAGCGTAATTAAGTTGCAACAATAAATATCTTTTAATTAATATATAATTTAACAATATTTAATTTCGTTAACTCTCTAGTAATCTTGCTAGAAGAGATAAACAACAAATTGTTTTAATTACAACTTAATAAATTTGCTAAAATAAAACTAGTAAATTTGCTAGAATAAAGAAACAACAAATTGTTTTAACTTCGACTCAATAAGTTTACTAAAATAAAATTAGTAAATTTGCTAAAATAAAATTAATAAATTTGCTAGAATAAGATTAATAGACTTGCTAGAACAACAATTATAATACAATTTTGTTATTGTTTTTAAGCAATACTTTTGTTTTTGTATATTAGAAAATTTGCTACGCAACAAAACAACACTTCAAGCAATATCTATTTTTAATATCGAAAATTTTGCTTTGCGAGTAACATAAGTTATTTAACATTTGCATAATTTCAAATATATTTAATTTTGAATTTTTACTTTTGTTTACAAATATTTGCACTATTTGTATCTTATCTATATTTGCAACATAATTAACAAAAAATTAGTTTTAAAAAACAAAGTTAAATTTAGCTCTAACAAAAATCGCAAATTATTTAAGAAATTTTCGATAAATAAAAATCAATTAAATATTGATGTTGTTTCTTGTTACAATTATTATTTTGTAAACTCTTTATTAGATCAAAATAATTTCGAAAACAATTTAGAGTTTAAAGAGTACTTTAATTTACTTAAATACAATATATTTAAATTTTTGTTATTTGTTTAATTCAATTTTTACGAAACTATAATTAATAAACTAACTAAATTAAATTTGTTTAACAATATAAATTTGTCAAATATACTAATTTAATCTTTGATATATTAGTTGCTAGATAGCAACTTTGTTCAATTTTGTAACAAATATATTAAAAAAGAGAGCAAAAATTAATTAAGTTAACGTCGCACTCTAGTTGATTAACTTAACAATTTTAACAAAAATCAAAAAAAAACGTCTTAATTTCTTTAAAAAGCAATCAAAAATAACGTAAAGAAATAATTTCGACTACTTTATAAAAATAGTACTATTATTGTCGAATTTCGAGTTAATAAAAAAATCAATTCGATTTTGTTTGTTAGCTAAAAATTTAAATTGATTTTTTACAAACTTATTTAAATTAAACGAAGTTAATAATAAATATTTGCAACAAAACAATATATTGTTTTTAACAAAAATACAACAATGTTTTAGTTTAATGCAATTTGTTTAAAACTATTATATATTAATTGAAACAAAAGTTTTCTTTTTTTCGAAATAAAAAAACTATATTTATCGAGTCTATTTATATAACTTACAACTTTAATAGCGACAACAAATATAATTATTTTTATAAATTTAATTTATAAGCAAAAAATCGACTTAATGTAACGAGTTAGTCTGCCTCCCTATATATATTACTTCTCGCGGGTGTTTGCAAGGCGCGAACATCCCGCAGGTGCTTTTGGCGCAGTTGGTTTAGATTCTGTCCTGTTACAATAGTGTTCGCGCGCGTGCTTCGACCCGATGCAACCACCACGTCTGGGCCCCAAGATCAATTTCTTCTGTGGCCATTAGTTAGGCGATCGTGGGCGCAAATTTGACGCCGTGTGCCCAGGAGGGGCCTAGTAGTCTGTGTCGCATGCCACGTCGTCGCACGTAGGTGTGCCAGAGTAGGCGTGAATGTATTGCCGTGGAGGCAACATAACACGCGCCCAAATTGCTATGTCGTCGCGGCGACCTTTGAGCACGTGCCAAGCACTATGCCAATAAGGCCTTTGAGTGCGCAACACACCAGGAATTTTTCGATAATTCTGGCGTTACCCTAGGTAAATCCTGAAATAATCCTAAAATAATCCTAGGTATAACCCTGAATCTCGGGACAAGATTTCTAGGAGAGAAGATAACTGTAACGAGTTAGTTTGCCTTTCTATATATATTACTTTTCGCGAGTGTTTGCAAGACGCGAACACCTCGCAAATGCTTTTGACGCAATTGATTTAGATTCTATTCTGTTACACTTAACAATGTCTATTTTATTTGTAATCTTAAGTCGAAGCTACAAAATATAAAAAACAATAGATACTTTTTTAATTCTTTTGTTTTTATTAAAGATTTCGAAAAGTTTAAACAATAAATTATTATATTAATTTCTAAGTTTAGCAATATTTCTTAACATTTTATTTTTAAAAAAGTTAAATTTAGTTTTGTTGTTGTTAAAATTATTAACAATATTTTTAAAAAAATTAAGTATTATTTGCTTAATAAATTTGCTAATTCTTATTTAACAATAGATAATTTGCTTAAAAATCTAAATGTTTAATAGAACAATTTAAACAAGAAACAATATAACTTTGTTAAAATTATGTTGCTCAAATTTGCTATAAAGAATATCGAAATCTTTAATTAATATATTAATCGCTTTATATCTATAGCAACTAAAATTTCTATATTAAAAATTAATAAAATATATTAATTTAACAAAGATTTGAGCTATAGACTTTAAAGCTACTATATTATTTTGACAAACTATATTATTTTAAATCAATTTATTAAATTAATTTGTAAAATCGATTTAAAATTTTAGCAAATAAAGAGATTTTGTTCAATTACTATTGAAATTTCTATCTATATATAAGCTATTAATAGTATTAATAAACGCAATAATTGTATTAATATCTTTAAGCTTTTTAAATATATTAATACAAATACTTGCAATATTAATAACTTTAATATATATATCTTTATTTGCAACTAAAAACAAAATATAAAAGTATAATTTTAAACTTTTAAAAACAAAATCAAGTTTTTTAATCTTTGTAGAAAATATCTTAAATTAAAATATAAATTGTATTATAAAAACGTTTTTTGCAAAAACAAGTTAGCTAAAATTAAAAATAAAGTTTTTGTTAAATTTAAAACTTATAACATTAACAACTTCGAATTAATAGTATTTAAAAAAAAAAATCTCTAATATCTTAAATAACAATTTAGATAATTTTAGTAAATCAAAAAATTAAATATTTTTAACAAGAGTTGCAATTCGAGACAAAAGCTAATATTTATACAAAAAACAATAAAAAAACTTAAAGTTATATTTAATTTATAAAATAAAATCTTGTTTGTTAAAATCGAACTTAATTTTAGTATTATTAACAACAAGTTGTTTAACAACTAGCAACTAGATTTTTATATTAAAATTTGTTTAAATTAAGTTTATTTGTTCTTTAATAAATATTATATCAAAACAATACTATTTATTAATATCGAAGTTTTTAATAGAGTTTTTATAAATAAAAAGTTTGTTAAGTTTTATAAACTTTCTATTATATTATTTCGAAATTTTATTAAATTGCGTTTAATTAATAACAAATTTGCTTTTAATATTATTTATATTGTTTAAATTATTGTTAATCTTAGCAAATATATTGATATTTTATAATATTTAATAATCGAATTAAGACAATTTGCAATTATTTTTAATATATTTTAGATTAAAAAATATAATATACAAATTAAAGATAATATACAATTTTTTAAGTTTAACTTTAATTATTGCATAAAGTATTGCTTGTTAGATTAACAATTATTAGAGATTTTTAACAATTGACGCAAACAATTAAAATGTTTGTTTTTAAAGTCTCTCGATAAAGTTAATATTTATTAAATAAATATTTCTATATTTTTAAAACTTGTTAACAAAAAAAGCTACAAAATAGTTGTTATACTATTTAAGTATTTTGTTATACTAAATTAATTAAAAAAAAACAATAGATATTTAGTTTACACTATAGACAACAATATTACAATAAATGTTGCAATTATTATTTTTAATAATTACAATAAATTTTATACAAAGCTCAAACAAGATTCTTCTAGTTTAGAACAACTAAAAAAGCAAATATATTCAAAATTTAAACACTAAATCAAACTCTTTAATTTATAGAAAACTAACAAGCTATTATTGAATAAAAATATTAATTATGCTATTGATTTTATTCTAGAAACAACTTTTTTAATTAAAAAAATCTATAATATTTTTTGTTAAAAAGAAAAAATTATTAGAGTCTATCTAAATAATATAAAAAGCAAAAATTAAATTTGCAACAATATTTTACAATACGTTGTTTTTATTCTTATAATTAAGAAGTCTAATAAAGATTTGCGTATTTGCGTAAACTATAAAGACTTTAATATTTTAACAATTAAGAATTGCAATACTTTATTATTAATTCGAAAAATTTTGCAACAATTATACAAGATTAAGTACTATAACAAATTCGATATTATTGTAGTTTTTAACAAAATTTAAATATATTTTAATAATAAATACAAAACAATCTTTATTATTTATTACAACTTATTTAAGTATATTGTAATATCTTTTAAACTATATAATGTTTTAACTACGTTCTAATCTTTTATTAATAAAACTTTTAGTCTTTATTTAAATAATTTTTGTATTGTCTATATAAATAATATTTTAGTCTACAATAATATCGAAACAAAATATAAAAATTATATAAATAAAATTTTCGCTAAGTTTTATAACACAAATCTTTATTTAAATATTAACAAATATATTTTTTTTGTCAAACAAATTAAATATTTAAATCTAATTATTATTATCGAAGAAATTCGAATAGATTTCAAGAAAATCAAATATATTCTTAAATAAAAATTTTTTATTTGTGTGCGCAATATACAAATCTTTTTAGATTTTGTCAATTTTTATTAACAATTTATTTATAACTATTTGAGTTTAGTTAAATCTTTGTTAGCGCTTAATAAATTCAAAAACAAAAATCTCAATTTTTTATAACAATTTAACAATTTTGAAAATCTTGCATTCAAGACTTTTAAGCAAGTTTTTATTAATTAATTTATTTTATATTATTTTAATTTTAATCTAGAGATTTAAATCGAAAACGATATTTTTAATTTTGTAATTATTGTTGTGTTGTTTTAAATAAGTTCGAATAAATTGTTTTATTTAATAATTTATATATTTAAAATTATATTGTTCGCAAAGTGCAACTACAAAATTTATAACAAAAAGTTATTAATTATTGTTTGTGCTTTCGAGAAGTAATATTTAAAGTATATTGATATATTTGTCGAACAATTTATTAAAATTATTATCGACTATTGCAATCTAAAATATTTTATAACTATTAAACAACTTAATTGTTGTTAAGTTTGCTAAATCGAATTTTTGTTCAAATTTAATTTTAAAATTATTTATTAATTAAATATACTAGACGCGAAGTTAAACAATTTAATTAAACAATCGCAAAATTTGTTTTTTAATAACAATAATTTTTGCAATTAGTTTTAATAACAAACAATTCTTAAGCAATATAATTTAAGATCAAATATAGTTAAAACTATTGTATTAATTTTGCTATTATTAAATGTTATCTACAATTTAGTAACAAAATTAATTTATTTATTTCGAGACTTTATTAAACTTAAACTAATTGCTAACAAGAGAATTGCAAAAGCTTGCAAAAAATTTATTTAAATTTTGTTAATAACTAACAAAAATATAGAACTATTTACGTTTTTATTGTTTATAATATTTGTATTATTTTGACAAAACAAACTTTGTTTTGCTAAATCTTTTTTTTAGTCTTGTTGTTTGCTATTGTTGTATTTATAATTTCTTAATCTATAGTTTTGTTGTCTTTAATTGTCGATTTTGTTTTTCTCTTCAATATATTTGTTTTGTCTACAATTTATTTGTTTACATTTGCAATTTTTTTTACAATTTAGCTCTTGCTTGTTGTCGCAATTAATTTAACAAAAAAGAAGAAATTTAAGACAAAACTCGATTTCGAAGTTTTTGCTCAATAGATATCGAAAATATATCTATATAATAAAAAAATAAAACAAATTATCTAAATTAAAAAAATTAATAAACAAAAAATTTTAACTATTTTTTGCAAGACAATTAAGCTAGAATTCGAAAATTGCACAATAGTTAAATATTTAACAACTAATATTAAATATCTACTTGTTCGAAACAAAATATATATATTTCGAAGCACAAATAATACTTTTCGAATCGAAACAATCAAATCTTAGTATAAATTATTAAGCGTCAAATATCTAGATCGAACAACTACTTTCGAAAAAGTACAATATTACTACTATTAATCTATATTGTATTTAGATATTAAGAAATACGTTAAAAACTATTTAATTTGCAAGTACGTTAAATTATATCGCAAATATAAGTATAATCTATTAAAATTTTTGTCTATTTTAAATTGTTATTAACAAAATATATTTTGCAACTTTATTATCTCTCTATTGTTATATTGCTATAAAGAAAAGATCTTTCAATATATCTTAATAATAATTGATAAACTATTCAAGAATAAGAAGTTTATATCTATAGACTCTTTAAAAGTCAAAATTGTAATTTAGATTTTTATTAATTTCGTTTAACGCATTAAGAGCTTTCTAGTTATTATTGTTTTTAATAGAGATATTTAATTTATTGTTTACTTCTAGCAACGTTTTTGCAAAAAATTAAAAATCAAATCTAAATTATTAATTGCATTTTATTTAGAAATCAACAATTAAATCGAAAATGCTAATATTGCTCTTAAACAATATTTTCGAATATACGTGCAATATAATTAAAATAATTGAATCAATTATCTTGCTATTGTCGAATTTGTCGCAAACAATTATATTAACAAGTTTACTAGCTTATTATTTTTCTTTATTATTAAAAATTATTTGTTACAATTAAATCTAAAGTTATTTACAATTTTTTTTAACGATATTACGTTCAAAGCTTGTCGCAATATAAAAAACGCCAACAAAATTATTAAAAAAATTAAGATTTTGCGAAACTTTCTTTGTTAAAAGTTTATTTAAATCTAAATTAAACAAATAAAATTTGCTAATTGCAAATACGTTGTAGTCTCGAAATTTAAAGTTAATAATTAAGTTATATTTAATACTTAAAATATTAAAACAATTTAATTATACAAGTTTTTGAAGTATAAAAATGCAAGTCTCTATAAGATTATTCAAGCAATTAACAATTACGTTTACAAATTAGAATTGCTTAACTTAATAAAAATTTATTTAATATTTTATTTATAACTTTTGTGTTTTAACAAAAGCAAGCTTTTGTTAAATTAACAAATTAAGTTTTTGTTGCTTGTTAATATTGTTAACAATATCGACAATAATTTCGAATATTATATTAAAAACATCGAGATATTACAATATAATATACGCAAAAATAACAATAATGTAAATTTAAGTCTAATTGTTATTAATTATAGACGCAAAATACTACAATATTAAATTCTTTTTATAAGCTACACAAACTACAACAATAGATCTAAATAACTAGACTACTTTATAGCTAACAATTGTTTCAATTTTGTTGTTAACTTCTATTATTAATATTTAAATACAACAAGATCTTACTAAATATTTAAGACGTCTCTTAATTAAGAATCTAATAAATAAAATAATTCGCATTTATACGTTTTTGCGCTTTATTATTATTAACGTCAAAACGTTGTTCAATATATATCTATAGCTCTTGTTGTCGCATTTAGAATCGATTTTAAAAACGCATTGTTAATATATTACTATTGTTAAGAGTTACTTGTTATATATTCGCAATTAAAATTAAATTCGATATATTATCTTGTTTTTTGTTGTATCTAACAAGAATCTCGAAAACGCATTATTGATGCATTATTATTGTTAAAAGTTAATCAATATATATTTGCGATTCTTGTTGTTGTTTCTATAGTATTTTTGCTAGATATTTTATAATTGTTTCTTCTAAAAAAAATTCGAATTAAAATTGACTTAATATTTCTAAATATATATACAATTGCGTATAAATTGTTGCTATAATATTTTTATATTATTTTCTTTTTTTGTGTTGCAAGTTTAGACAAACGTGTTCGAACATAGTTAAAATTTGACAAATTTCGACTTTTTGTTGTTGTTATCTTTTTTGTTGTTGTCGATTCTCTCTTAAATTACGTAATTGATCGATCTTTTAAATTCTTTTAAATATAATTGATTTCTTAATTTTCGCGTTACGTAATCTAGACTCATTTTTAAAATTAAAGTTAATATCTTTTTATACTTTTTTCAATTTTTTTATATTTAATATTTTTTTCAATTTTTTTATATTTAATATTTTTTTAAAATTTATTTATTTTTTTTCTCTCTTTTAATCTTGTTGTTGTTCGACAAATTGTTCGAAACTCGATTTTTACTATTTAACAATTGTTCAATATTTGATTTTTGTTGTTCGACAATTGTTCGATATTTTATTTTAAGCATTAGATTGTACTCGATAGACGTATCTAATATTAATCGAAAATAATTAAAAGTTAATTAGAATATTATTTGCAATATATATATTTTTTGTTTTGCATATTACTATTTTTTGTATATTTTATTTTAAAATTTTCGATTATTTCTCTCTATTTAACAAATTTATTCTTTTGTTTAACGTATATCGAAAATTTCAATTTTGATTGTTAAAAGATATTTAATATATATTCGACATTAATCGAAGCTTGTACTTAACAAGCACTCGAAATCAACTAAAATTAATTAGAAACGCTAACTAGAAAATTCAATATTGTTTTATCGAAACTTGCAAGTAGAAAAAAAATATATATTACGATTCTAAGCTAGATAAATTTTGCTTTTTAATTATTTTTTAAATTTTTGTTTTCTAGTCTCGAGTATACGACGAGTAACGTCTAGCGTCTTAATATCTATAGTACTTATATTTATTTTCTATATATAGTTAGTTTAGAATAGCTAGTATTCTCGTCAATTAACTACATACTAGCTATTAAAGCTCTAACCCTAATATATAGCAATAATTCAACGAAACACTAACGCTATATTAGATAGATATTAAAATATCTTCGCAAATATTCGCTATATATTAATCTAAAAAAATATAAGTTTAATACTATCGAAATTAAATTTCTAAACTTTATTGTATTTCTAGAAGATATATAGATAGATTCGAAAAAAATTAAAACAATTAAAAAGTAGTCTAAATTAAAAATTTATTGCGAGCTTTAAATATTTCTAAACTTCGTAAACTTTTATAGACGCTTTATATATTATTATTTAAAAAAAGTTGTTTTTTTTACTAATCTATTAAAAAAAAAAAAATAGCAAAAAATTTGACTCTTTTGTTTGATCGAATAAAGCAAAGCAGATATTTCGCCAACTTTGCAATATCTTTATATTAACTTTACTACTTTACTACTACAATTTAAACAAAAAGATAAAAATAAAGATTGACGCGTCTAATTTTGCAATCGCGAATATTCTAAATTAACAAAATAACAATAGAAATTAACGTCTAATAACGTTTTGATCGCGAAAAGTAATTCTAACAAAGCAAAATTATAAGACGCATAATTAGAAATTGCTAACTATTGTAATTGCTTTTAAGCAATAAAAACACTATCTAAAAAGTAGTGCTTACTCTATTGAGATATAATCGAACTACAATAATTTTAGAGAATTTATAAATTAAAAGAAGCTAAACTTAAGACAAATTTGTTAAGCGCTCAAGTTAGTTATTTATAATTTTAAAATTTTCTATCGTTTAAATAAAAAAAACTCGACAAATAGATTGTCGAGACACTTCGATTATAAAAAGATTTTATTGTTAAATACAAGATTGCTATTAATATTACAAAACAAATTAATATTGTTGTTTAACAAAGATTTGTTAACGCAAAACAAACAAAAAACATTAGATAATTTGATTTTTATATTTCAAAATAAACTAGTATTGTTGTCTAACAAAAAGTTGTTAACGCAAAGCAAGCAAAAGATATTAGATAATCTAGCTCTTGTATTACAATTAGCAAAAATACTTACTAGTAATGCGAAGATTTCGCAACTATAAAGTAGAAAGAAAGTTTTTAAAAAACTAGTATTTTTATTTTAACTAACTAATATATAGATTGTTATTTCAAAAAAAAAATATATATATATATTAAAAAAATTGTATAAAAAATCTCAAAAATTAATAAAATTCTTAATAAAGAATTTTTAGACTAAAAATATTTAAATCGAAAAAATTTAAATCGAAATCGAAAAATTGTTTTGTTGTAAACAAAAAATATAAGTTCTAAATTAAAAGAATCTTGTTAAATATAATAAACTATTTTATATTTTAAAAAATACAATTATTAAAGAGAAATTAATTTGCAAAAATTATAATAACTCTTTGACAAAACATTTTAAAGTTGAGAAAATTCTAAATTTATTTTAGCAAAAATATTTTTAACTTATCTACGATAAACAAATAAAAATATATATTAAAATATACAATATTTATTAATGTATTAAAATTTCTTATTATAAATTGTATAGTAAACTTCGATTCTTATCTATTGCAAAAAAGTTATAAAAGAAAATTATTATAAACTTTGTAACAAATTTGTTGTCGAACAAATATTATAAAGTTGTGTATAACTCGATTTTTGTAATAGTTGATTGCTATACAAAAATAATTAAATATATATTTATAACTATTAGAATCAATATCGCAAAACTAGCAAAAATATTTTTCGATAAAATTGTTTTATATTTTGAAACATTAACTAATATAATAAACAATAAAAAATTTGTCTTTACTAGTATTTTTTGATTTACAATATATTTCTATGCGTAAATTAAAAAACAATTAAGTATTGTTTTTTACTTTTAAACAAATAACTTAATCGAACAACAAAATTAAACTTTCGAATATTATTTTTGTACTTACGTTAACGCTAAACAAACAAAATAGACAAATCTATTGCTAATAGCAGAATTCGTCTACAACAATAGCTATTGTATCTTAGTTAAAATTTTGTTGTTCTATTTGATATACAATTACTATTTGAAAATTTACTATAAAATTAAGAACAACTTTATTGAAAAAAAGATATTGTCGACACAAAAACACGTAAAATAGTTTTATAATTTAAAAAAAATTCTAGCAAGATATTTTGAAAACGTTGTCGCACAACAAACGAAATACTACAATAAAAAATATAAATCAAAGAGCTTTGCTATAGAAAAATTAATTATACTCTTAACTAAAAATCTAAAACAAAAGAGATTTAACAAAAAGATATTATACAAGTATATCGAATGGTCTAGAATTAAAAATAAGATTAAAACGCAAATTTATTGTTTTACTCTATTTAATATTTATCGAATTTATAATACTTTTTATATTTTACTTCTAAAGTTATATTTGCATTGCGTTAACAATTAACAAACAAAACAAATATTGCAAGTTTCGAAACTTATTAATAACAAAATTTAATAAAAAATTGAAAAAATTCTAGACAAAACTAAGTTAAAAAAACAAATATAATATAAAATTAAATAAATAAATTGAAACAAAAAGTACAATTAATAATTAAAAAAAGAATCTCTAGATAATATCGATAAATTGCGAAAGAACTTTAAAAAACAAACGCACAATAAGCAAAAACAAAAAAAATAGCGCAATACGTATTGCGATAACAACAATTATATTAACAATAATTTACTTAATAAAATATTGCGCAATTGTTATTGTATTGTTATTATATAATCAAGTTATATAAAAAAATCTCTTTATTTTGTTACACAAAATATCAAAAATAATAAGATTGTCTCTCTTAATATAAATGCTCAAAATATAGTTTAAAAACAAAGCTATTCTATTATTGTCGATTAGTCGACAATATATTGCAACAACTTAACAAATTTTCAATATTCTATCAAATTTATTTTAAAACAACTAGAAAAAACTCTTGAATCTATTCAAAAATAAATTGTTAAATTTCTTAAAATCAATTATAAATAAGTTTTCGAAATTGTTCAAAATACTTATATTATTTTAAGAAAAACTAATTGCAAAAAATTTGTTTTGCACAATTTTCTTTGTCTTTGTTACAAATTTGCTCTTGCTATTTGTATATATTTTTGTATTCTTTATTTTTTAAAAAATATATAAGCAAACAAAGCGCAAACAAAATTAAAATAAAAAACTTATTATATTTTTATTTAACAGTCTTGTTAATAATTCAAAGTCGATAAAAAATTTTGTTGCAAAATTGTAAAATTTTGCAAAAAAATCTTTTAAATTTGTTCTATTTAGATTAACAACAAATTCAAAAATAATTTATCTTAACTCTATTTTTTTTGTTTCTATTAACAATTTATTTTTGTTTTTGTTGCTATTTTGCTTTAAATTCTAAATATATATTAGTAAAATATTGAAAAGTAGACAAAAATATTTATCTTTAATATTTTCTCAAAAAGTAAATCGATTAATTGTTGTATTTTAGTAAAAATTTTATTTTAAATTATTTTTGTTTTTGCAAACTTTTGTTCGAGTTCAATTTAATACTTTTAAACAAAAATTAAATCTTGCTTAAATTGTCAAATACAAAATTAAATTAAATTTATTATTAATAAAGTAAACTTTTTATTGTATTGTTAATTCTTTATTATGCAAACTACACTCTTTTGTATATACTCTATATATTTAATAATTGTATTTTTTATCTCGAATTTCTTGCAATAATTGATAACAAAATTTTTTATACTATTTCGAAAACGTTTAACAAACTAATAAATATCAACAATTGTTATATTGTAAGCGCAAACAAAACTTATTGCAATATAGCAATTTAATTCGCAATAAAAAACTTTACAACAAGTATAGATACTCTCTTTTTTGCAAATATATATATACTTGTTTACGCAAGTTATATACAAAAAATTATTACAAACTATAATATATTAGTATTGTAGACAACAAAATATTAGAATTGTTTACTTTTCTATTCTTTTAATCTCTCAAAAAATATAGTTAAAAAAATTAATAAAAAAAAGCAAAAAATATATTAATTTAAGATTTGTACTATATATATAAGTTTTATATATTGTTGTTTTTGCAACAATTTATTTATAACAATAAAACAATTGTAATTAAGAAAAATATAAAAAAAAAAAAAAAAAAAAGAAAGAAAAAAAAATATTTATATTTATAATTTATCTAGCATTTGCGCAATACTAACTTTACTTTAAATTTTGTTTAGAATTTTAACAATAACAAACAATAAAACAATAATATATTATAGATTGTTATTGTCGCTATTATATTGTTTTACAAATTGTATTAAATTGAAGCATAAATTTATTTCTATTAGATAAAAGACTCTTTTTCTCTTAATTCTCAAAAAAATTTGAGAAAATTTTTAATAAGCTCTTGCAACATTAATATTTAGCAAACATCTTTATTTTAATAAGATTAATATAGCTTTTTATATTATTAAAAATCAATACTTTAAGAGAGAAGATAACTATAATATTATAGCGTTTCCACGCGCTAGCGTTTCAAAATATAGCAAAACACGTAATTCCAAATATCTATAGAAGTTTCGAATAGCACAATATCTTTTTCTAATTAGATAGCGAAAAACAAACTCGCACGTTATAGCAAATATTAGATAAAAAGAAAGCTTGTTTCTTGTTGTTTTTCAACAATTAGTTCTACTACTATCTATTCTATATAATTGGAACATAGTAATACAAGTCTATTATATCTTACGTCTTTTATATCTTAGTGCGCCAACGAGAAGCAAACGCACTCGCATCTTACAATACTAAGCAAAAGAGAATTAATAGCATCAAAATCGATTGCTCTTTTCGAGTAAACATTTTTTACAAAGAGAGTCTAGATTAGATTGATCGTCGGATCGGGTTTTGGTTCCAACTTTTGAAATCGACTTGATTCGACAATTTCAATTCTAGAAATCGACTCGAAACTCAAGTCGATTTCTAATATTTTGGACACGAATCGACACAACTCGAGTCGATTTTTGATTTCAATATTAGGAATCGAATCGAATCGTCAAGAAACCAAAAAATTGCGTTATTATGTCAAGAATTACTATTTTTAGAAACAAACTTTAATTTTTAGTTTTTTAGACAAATTCTATAAATTCAAAATGATTATTAATTAATTGTAGAAAATAATAATGCATTACTATAATGTATTATCTATATCTATAAGTGTTATAAATGCTATTTAAATTTTTTAAATATTAAAAAATCAATATTAATGCATAATTTGCATCTATAGATCTATAGATGCTATTTAAATTTTTAAATATTAAAAAATCAATATTAATGCATAATTTGTATCTATAGATGTTATAGATACTATTATTTAATTATTTAATTATTTAATTAAAAGTTTTGGCAATTCGGGTCGATTTTTTGGGTCGGATTTCGATTCCAACTCTAGAAATCGAATCGAATAGTCGATTTCAATTCTAGAAATCGAATCGACTTTTCGATTTCAATTTTTGGAATCGACTCGATCCGATTCGGGTCGAGTACCCGACCCAAACTCGATAATCCGACCCGACGCGATTAGTCTAGTCTAGATATATAAACAATAGAAGTTTGTTATACAGAGCCCATTACAAGAATAACAAAGTATTGAACATCTTTGTAGTTTTGCAAAAAAAGAATAAAATAGTCGATCTACTAGTTGCGATTAATTTAGCAATTAAAGCAGATAAATAGACTTTATTATCTATGGAAATTATATATTGTTAATTGCTTAATAGACGCAACTTTGCAAGAAATTTTTATCTAGCATTGTCTTAATAATTTTAAATATCTTTTTATCGATCAAGATATCTACAATTTGAAGAAGAAATTTAGAAGAAATCGATTAAACATATATATGTCTACTTAGACTCTTTTGCAAACTCTATATTGTAATTGTTGATTTATAAAGATTAATCTACAAAAGAAGACTAAAAAGATAAAAAAACTTTTCTTTGTATATAAGAATATACTAGAAATACTTTGCAAAAATTTAAAGATATTAATTATAAATTGCATATACAAAACAAACAAATACAAGATATTATTGCTTACTATTTGCAAGATTATTGTTTTAGATATTATTTTTATTTTTATTGTTAATTTTATTTTTATTAAGAAAGAGAATAAGAACTACTACAATTAAATTCTATATTATTTGAATTAATTATATACTAGTTTAGAACTTACTTGTTTTTGCGTTATTGCTATCGATCAAGATCTAATTTTAATAGAGATTATCGATTATTATTTTCTTGCATTTGCAATTATTTATAACAAAGATATTAGATAGATTCTATGTCTTTAGTATTTTTATCGAAATATAACAAAAAATTGCAAGATTTTTTTTGCAATAAATAAAAAATAAGAGACGTTTTTAATTGTTTAATATATTGTTATTTATATTTTTACTTATAACGTCTTTATAGTTGTTTAAATAGAATTTGTAACTATTTATTACAAGAATTATTGCGAAGATATTAACTATCTATATATTATTTAATTAGAGTTTTAAAAGAATCGACTTTGCAAATATTATATTAATAAGATTAGATATTATAATACTATTACAATTTTATGTGCAAAAGATGTTTATTAAGTTTTAAAGAGCAATCTAAAGTTTTCTATTAACAATCTAATAATAGTAATAGATCAAATCGAAATAATATTAATAAATTAATTAAAGAAGTATTACAAAAATTTTGTTAAGACTAAAAGAAATACGTTGTTTAACTTCGAATATATAGTATTTCGAAATCTTATTAATTGCGTTACTTTATATATTATTTGAAAACTTACAATCAATTTAAGCGATTAAAAAGTACTATAAAGAAGAATTCTTTGCTACTATATACAAAATTTTTTATAAAAATTATAAAACTTTTATGTAGTTATCTAATCAAGACTAGAATGCAAACAATTGACAATAGACTTAAACAAATTTATTTGAGCAATATAGATATTTATTGATAGTTTAAGAAGTCTAATTTAGATATTATATTAATTGCGAACTTTGTATCAAATTATTTTGCAATTAATAAGATACTTGCAAAGCTATTAGAGACGATAGAGAATATATTTGATATTAATTTAGATTTAGATTAATTGCTTTTTTTTATTAATAATATTATTTGTTACTTGTAGACTAGCAATTGCGTACAATATTTATCTCTTAATTTGTTTAAACTAGTTGCAAAGTTAATTGATAACAATATTAATTTATTGAACGTTAATAAATTTTATATTGTTAAAACAAAAAAATGTCTTGCGAAAGTAAAGAATCGAAAGAGTACTATAATACAAGCAAAAAAGACAAAGATCAAATCTATTAGAAGAAATTTCTTCGACTTTAAGTATATCAACGTAGCTATCAAAGTTTCGCGCGATAGCAAAGACGTTGTTGAAAAAAAAAAAATCGCGACAAAGTTAAACAAAGAAAGCAAAAAAAGTTAGAAATTAATATTGTTGCTACAATTAATACAAATATATAGATCTTTAATAAAAATATAGATAAGATTTACGAAGATATAAGAAATATAATTATTAGATAGATAACAAAAATAGCAACAAAGAAAACAACAACAATCTTTGTAGTCTTTGCAATCTCTACAATTATAAAGACAATTATTAAGAAAATTATATAAATCGATAACAATAACGAATTTGATATAGACAACAATAATAATGTTGATTTTAATAATAATTGAATATATAATCGAGATTAAGAGAGAACAAGGAAAAATTACTTGTTTATTATCTAAAATAGATGCAATTCTAGAAGCAAATGCATACTTTAAAAGATCAATTTGATTTCTTAATAAGACGTTTAAATAAGCTTTATTTGAAGCTTCAATGAAGATATAATTAGAGATCGAATAGAGGTTAGAAAACATAGAGAATTTGTATATATTTAGATCAGAAACTAATACTTTCTTAGACAATATTCTAGATTAGTAGACGATGTAAATAATGCGCAAACAAATACGCAAACAGTAATTTAATTAAATATCTATTAAATCTATAACATCGATAAGAACATTCAACAAACTTGGTGATATTACACCAAAATAGTTGGTTTATCCCATTGAGAGTGCATTTACCGAAAATGGAAGTGTTTCTTATCGAAACAGGGAGTGCGCGAACTATTTACCTTTTATTATTGTCTATATTAAGATTAAAGAGACAAAGAAAAACATTGTTGCAAAAAACAACAAAGAAGTTTTTTAAACACAAAGAGATAACAACTTCTATTGCATTACAAGTCAATCAAAAAGAACAAATAATAAAGTTTTTACAACAATAATATCTATAGAATCTCTATCAAGTCACGCGTGCAAGTTTTATCGTCGTTGTTTTAAACAAAGCCTTAATAAGATAGAAATCGATCGCGTATTACCTTATAGCTTTAAAGACAATAAAGAAGATAATACTAATTTGTAAAAGTAATTTAAGCAAGAAAGAGATCGCCATCTACACATACAATATCTAATTGCTTATTAATATTATTAATGCGCAACTCAAAGTCGATAATCTTATTGATTTGAGATTGTCGATAACTAGTAGAATAGTTATTTGAGTAATATAAACAATAATCAATATAAAATTTGCGAGAAAAATAGTAATTGATGTATTTACAGACATAGTTTAATTAAAGTGCCATTTAGACCTTATTCTGAGCACTTAAAAAGATATGTTTTAGGTTTATTTCTTAAACAAATAGTGCAGAGATTGCCTGCGAGATCAGGGTCTTTCTCGACTTATTTTGATAATAAAGAGGCATATTTGGTGAGAATTCTCGTGGTGATGATGGTGTTCTCTGCGTACCCTAAATACTTAACCCTAGATCCCCTGCTAGCGTGTTGCATTACTAGGTGTGTTGCATTATTAGGTGAGAAGGAGTACCTTCCACTTCTGCGCTACGACAAGCAACGATTTTGACCGCGTCTTCTCATGGCGCAGACACAGGTCACTGCAAAGAAGCAACAGGGTAAGAGGCTATCATAGTTGTCCGTGTTAGATCCCTGACATAAGAGCTAGAACTTCAGCAGCAATACACGAATTACAAGAACAACCTTCAGCAGCTGGCTCAAAAGATTGGGGACGTCGAGCAGGATGCAGAAGAGCACAAGTGAGAAGCTGATTGTCCTTCGCTCCTTCGACGCCGCCCTTACCATTGCGAGTCCGCACGTTATTACTATCTGTGTAGTCGAGGTTTGGAGCCCATGCTGACCGCTCATCCGCCACGACAGACTGGTACTGGAAACTCTAACGCCACTTCCGGAAGATCGAAGGTGTTTTCGTATGATCAATGGGGTTCTGGTCGAAAGAACGGTCAACGATGTCTTGCCTGCTTTGGCAACCAACTCCGATGGCTTGAAGAAAGTACTCGATGAACTAGTCAAGCAGTACAAAAGGCAGCAGGAAGAAATGGAGAAGTGGAAGGTAAAGCTTCCGCCTTCCAAGTTCCCTTGCTGGATTATGAGCTAGTATAGGGTGCGGCTTTGCGTAAGACGGTACGCTTTTCAACTCTTAACGGCAGCTGACCGTGCTCCGATGTAGAAAAAGAACAACATCCAGGTTGTGCAACAATAGTGCCGGCACCCTATTGATCAGAAGAATAGCGCGCGCGAGGCCTGACAACATTCAAGCCCGAGATGCGATCTTCGACGTTTCCCATGTGAGCCCGCACTGAACATAACACACTCGAATGCCGCATCAACTTTTGAGACAACCTTGTCACTGGTCTGAAGGCTTGTCTGAATACACACATTTATCTCGTTCTTTGCAAGCCGTCAACGTCGTCAGAAACCCCGAATCTACTGCAACCATACCCAAGGTCTGGGATAAATTGTCCAATATTAGAGAAGCCGTTCTGATGAGAGACGTCAAAGACACTAGAAAGCGCCACCTAGCCTCGGAACTACCGCCGGGATGGCTATTCGACACCGTTTCTGATGCTGCAAGAACCATAGGAACATCGGTCATGCAAGTTGAATAAGCACACGGCAGGTGTGGCTACGATGAGCTGGCATGGCTTCGCTAAGGATCGAGGCGTGGTCTCTTAGGCTGTTCATGCACCTTCATACGTAGGTCGAGGCCTAACGTACCTAGCATGCAGGGTGACGCCCGCTGGGTGTGGGCGCATTAATCATAGGATGATTTCTCGCGTGGACCCAAGTAAGGTACCGTTTCAAGGATCGAACTCTGACTGGACGTTGTGACCTCATCTGCAACAGACACGACATTGTGAACAGGTCGTCAAGCTATAGATATCAAATTTCCGCCAGATGTATGCCTTCAGCTTCGTCGGGCTTTTTGCGCCCTAACCAACCCTGCCGCGATGCTACGTTCACAGATCTCAGATCCGATGCGATACCTAACAATCGCCTATGCCCAACCGTACCGTAGCCGTGAACTTACCAGCCCATTGGGCTGCTACCCATTCAAGGCTACCATATCACCGCCAATGTCAGATGCTCTCAGAACTTTCTCTATGTTTCAGAAGACGTCATCACTGACTACGGCGCCTACCAATAGTCCCAACCTTACGCTTGCAGAACAATTTCCAATGTTCTAAGAATCGATGATGGAGATGAGCAGGTTTCCTTCCGGATGCATATTCAACATTGGGAGGGAGAGGCTGTTACGTCTTGGAGAGTTCAGAGCCGAGAAATAGGGAGGGCCGTATTTCCCATTAAGAGTTTTCCGTATGCGTACCCTTTACAGTGACCTCGTAGACAATTATACACGGTACAAGGGGAGTACGTACCTACGTTGGCTGTACCAATCAAGCGTTGACACCTGAGCCAGCCCCGCCGTGGACAAAGGTTGTATGGTAGTGCTTCCGCCCACCCCGTAGTCGAGCTTCCTCATGCAGTAAGAAGACGAATACTAATGGGTCAGGCTCCTCCCATTGGTAGTCCCTGATCATTGCCTTACCGTTCCGGTGAAACGACGACCTCTTCTGCCTGATACTGCTTTCTCAGCGAGCAGGGTCCGACCTCTCATTGGAAGTTTGCGTGGGATAGCCCAACCGCGTGAGTCGGCGGCTGTTGGAAACAGTGGAGAACACAGGGCTTGGTCCTTCATCTTCCCCACAAGACTCGGCCAATAGCTACAACACTCCTGCTCGACGCAACTTCACACGACTGTCCTTGCCGCGCTTACCGCGTGCTCGTCCGTGGTTTGTTTCCAATTTTAAGTCATCCTGCGTGGGTGGCTGCCGTCTTTCTTGAAACACACCCGCACTAAGAACACTCACCTCCACTTCCACAACACCCAACCTCTGAGGATCAAGCTTTGCGCATGCCCCACAAGTGCGCCTAAAGGTCTTCCCAAAGTTCCACGGGCCCTGAACGTTGCGCGATCAAGGTATGTTGTGCCTGATGCGCCTCCCTCGATCCACCTAGCTGAACCCTGCTACAGCTCTTTGGCAGCCATTGAGGCCCAATTGACCCTCGTACCACCCCACAACTCGAGACCTTCCAGTCGCGATTGTGCACCAGCTGCGGCTATCCGCTCCTCATCCCACTCGGCGTGGTGAATTGTGTTTGGTCACGTCTGAAAAGTTGGTGACACAGTACTGCGTGCGAACACCAGGACACTGTGGCTCGGAAATTCGTCGAGACCTGCATCAGCAACCACATACAATCCTAATGCCCTAGTCCAATTGGTGCATCAGTAGCTCGTGCCCTAGAGAAGCTTCGGCGCCTTCGCGCAGAACCCTTCGTTAGGCCATTGTGAAGCAACACATACCGCCTTCTTTGACGCATACCGACTCGGCGCCGTATTCACCAACACTGACGTGGTCACCCATACCCAATTGAGGCCCACTAGCCAACAAATATCCCAGGGCAAGGTCTGTAGGCGTCCATATACATCATGTCGGTATCCCCTCCCAAAGAGGATGTCGAAGCAGGAGACCCGTCGCCAGATAATTCGGAGCCTATGGATAGAGGCGATACCGAAGCACAAGCGCGTGAACTTGCTTATGAATTTGAGGTGAAGGAGCAGGACAGATGGCTGCCGATAGCAAATGGTTGGTTACCCATGCAGATTCACCCTATGATTGACGCGTATCGGACTCCCGACGCTGCACAATGATGGCAGCCTCGGATTTCGTCGCTTCTGAGCCTCACACGCGCGCTGACTGGCTTGTGCCCTCACAATATGGTCAAGCGATCTACGCCGGCATTCTCTACTTCATTCTCTATGGCCCAATCTCAGTAGCCAGTGAGAACGCAATGTCCCGCAAATCCCCGCAATCCATTTCACCACCGCGTGGTTCGAGACATACACGGCCTGAATCTGATGCTAATATTCGTAATTTCGCTCCAGTTGCTCGGATTATGAAGACGGCTCTGCCAGAAAATGCCAAAATAGCCAAAGAAGCCAAAGAATGCATGCAAGAATGCGTGAGCGAGTTCATATCATTCATCACAAGCGAAGGTATGCACCCTCCATCCACGTCCTGCGACGTCCGGCACCCATCTGGCCCTCTTCTTACGTCCGTTTAGCCTCGGAGAAATGTCAGCAAGAAAAGCGGAAGACGGTGAATGGAGAAGACATTCTGTTCGCCATGACATCACTTGGATTCGAGAATTATGCAGAAGCACTCAAAATCTATCTGGCCAAATACCGAGAAGTAAGTCATGCTCTCCTCACTCGTCTACTGCGCCGAGGGTACAGCTCTGAGCCTCCTCCTCGCTCTGGCAGCGTTCTCTGCTCCGAGGTATTGACTTCTTTTAAGACTCAATCGACACGAGGAGATAATCAACCACGCCCTGGAAGTGGATACGGTGCTCCACCCCAAGGAGGCACCAGTGGTGGGAGCGGTGCCAGCGCCCCTAGTCAACCTCCATCTTCCACAGCTTATCATCAACCGACCGAGGGCGTCAACCACATCTTGAGTCCGCATGGTCTTGAGGGGACAGAGCAAGACAATAGCCCTTACGGCAACGTCTACCCGGCAACTGCAGGCAACGGTGCCGAGCCTTATTAGGACGTCTGTTCCGCAATGCACCGGTCCGTCAGAGTAAGGACTCGAAGATGTGCATGGAGGTGTACGAAAGACCTATTCATTATTCCCGTTTAGGTCGACCGCCAGGTTTTGACCTGAAGTTGTCATCTTTGAATCTCAACCCCTCTTTCCTCATTACTTTAGCTTTGGAGTGAAGAAGACGAACGCAGGGCCGGGCGATCAGGGGGGTTTACTTGTTGCACATTCTGCGTATGTACAGGCGCCATGAAAGTCGCCAATGCTGAGCAGGTTGACCGTGGCTCAGAAAAGCTTGGAATTGTGGATCTAGGCCACTTCGGCGTGGGTCACTGTTTGTATCATAAGGGCGTGCGTGCTGTTGGGGGACTAGGCCGATATACTGGAGCATGATACCATGGGGGCGATCAAGGGAGTCCTATGTACGAATAGAAGGCTAATGGTTTGGAGGATCTCCTTCATCTAGATACTTTACCTCACGGTCCTGAAGGCGCTGAAGGGGAAAATCGATCGAATCAGTTGACCATTGCCGAGAACGACGTCCGAAGCAAATGTAGTTTTCAAATTTGTCTGCATCTCCTTGCTCCTCGAACCAGATCGATACTTGACCTTGGGAGGCGACTCGTTGATAATGCACCGCTAGCTGTATGAAAACACGTGCTGAGCGCTACCTTAAATAGATCTCGGACTGGCACACGCGAGGCGCACCAATCGGCATCCAGTCCAGGTTTTCAGGGGCGGGCAGCACCGAGATAGCCGACGATGTTGTGCAGACATGGCGTCCGTCCTTCTTCGTGACTGTCGCATGGCGACTTCGTCTTTTCATCCATCGCTTCTAACATGTCTCCTACTTAGCTTCTTCCTCCTCATCACGATTTATTATCATGTTCTAGCATTAAAATAAGATCAAACTGGCCTTGCAGCAACAGCCCCAACGGCTAGCATCGGCCCAACGGCCTTCCTGATAGAGTAAGGTGTACGCTGCGACTATCGAGGAACAATTCCGTATGGACCAAGTCATTCTCGAGGTGTACTTAATTTCTTAGACCAACAATAATAATACGACTTAGATCTCTGACTCACTCGATTCGCAACAATCCACTGTCTCTGTGTCTCTTTATTTGCACTTATTTGAAGCGTCAATTTCTGTCTGGGAACCTGTTGAGTGAGTCGACTGATCGAATGACCTTTTCTAGTCTTATTACAGCAAGTCTCTTTACATTAGCACCTCAGTCTCATTACTTCCATTCTCCTCAATGTCTCCACCTTCAGCAATTGACCCTCAGGCGGCGACTGACACGCAGGCTGCTACCGTCTCCGACCACCTGAGCGTCAATGGCGTGGAAGCCAGGCGATCTAAGACCCCAAGAATCAGTGGCGCGGTCGCGGCGCATGCTAGTAGCGAGATGTTCAAAAGTCCGGTATAGACGTCAAGCAATGTCAAGGGATGAAAGGGGTCGGCTGAAGACACGGCAGGGTCATGGCAAGCCGAAAGCTAAAAGATGGGATCGTATGTTGGTCCATGAATAACATCGCTACACAAAAGCCATTTTCTTCTCTGATAAAAGTCAGACCGCTTGAGTGAGGAGAGTAAGGCACGGCAGGTCAAAACAACCTTGGCGGAAGAAACTGGGCAGCAATGGCTGACAGCCCACCAAAGCCGTCTTCATTGAAGGGAGCATCCGCGTTACTTGGAACTCCGGGTAGGGTTACGTCCAGCTTTTAGTCCTCGAATGAGCTGGCTCACGCAAATTTAAAGGCCTGATCTCTCTTGGAGGAGGCTTACCCTCAAGCGATTATTTCCCTTTCGAGCGGTTGGATATCAAAGTGCCTAAACCTCCTGGCTTCTCCGAAGCCGCGACCAAGGAATCCGGTATCCTGGTAACTGCGGGGAAACGGGACGTTGCGGAAGGCAAGAGTATTTACGGTATATTCAGTAAAGCCAGACAAAGGAACGATGCCGCTGAACGTTTCGAACAGACATGCATATTGCATTCAACTACGGGCAAGGAACGGGCTCAGCGCAGCTACTTCGCTTCATAACAGAGCACACCGAGGTATTGGCCCCTTGATCCTCCACAACAGGCCGTTGATTCTCTCAACTAGATTGTCCACGACCCGCCCTATCAAGACTGGCAATGTACCCTCACCGTCGGCAGTACCTTCGGCCTCGATATTGCTCTGCGGATGTTCGTGAAGCGGGGTGACTACATCCTTACTGAAACTTACACCTACTGCTCCGCCGTTGAGAGCGCAGCACCACAAGGCTTGAAGTGCATTGGGATCCCCATGGACTCCGAAGGCTTGATCCCCTCTGCTCTCGAGGATGTCCTCACCCATTGGGATCCATCCGCACATAGCAACGCTTCCAAACCCTGGTTACTATATACCATCCCTACTGGTCAGAACCCTACAGGTGCCACACAATCCAAGCAGCGTAGACGAGACATCTATCAGATTGCGCGCGAACATGACCTTTACATAATCGAAGACGAACCTTACTACTTCCTCCAGATGCAGCCTTATACCGGCCCGGATGCTCCATCTGTCCCTCCGCCAGCTTCCCACGAAGACTTCTTGTCCTCTCTCGTCCCATCCTATCTTAGTATGGACATCGATGGGCGCGTCATGCGGCTTGACTCTTTCTCCAAAGTCATTGCTCCTGGTACCAGAACAGGGTGGATCACCGCCTCGGAACAGATCGTGGAGCGCTTTGTCCGACACTCTGAAGTAACGGTGCAGAACCCGAGTGGTGTGAGCCAACTTGTACTGTTCAAATTGCTGGAAGAGGCGTGGGGCCACAGCGGGTATCTGGACTGGCTTGTGTACATGAGGATGGAATACACGGCCAGAAGAGACAATATCTGTGAAGCTTGTGAGAAATGGCTGCCCAAGGAGGTGACGATTCTCAATCCGCCTGTGGCTGGGATGTTCGTAAGTCTTCCCTGTTCGTAGGCATCCCGCAAAAGGGTCTTGCTGATATAGTGACCAGCTCTGGATTCAAATCCTCTGGCACAAACATCCTTCTGCTTCTACCTCAGACCATCAAGCAATCGAAGAGGAAATCTTCCGCGCCGGCATCGAACGTGGCGTTCTCACGGCTAAGGGGAGCTGGTTCCGCGCGGAGCAAGATGCAGAGTTCACAGATGCGGATGACATGTTCTTCCGCATGACCTTCGCGGCTGCAAGCTCGGATGCGATGAAAGAGGGCGTCAAGAGGTTTGGAGGAGCTTTGAGATCTGTTTTCCGGCTTGAGATGAACGATCATGGAGTGGTCATTGGGAATTGAGGGTTCGATATCCGACATTGAAAGTTATGGACATTGTGAGGTTTAAAATCAAACCATGTGGGGGAGATAGAATGTAGGTTGGAAATGGATATGGCACATATCCTTCACGCTCGTACCGATGGGTGCTCATCTGCTCGGGAAAGTCACCAAGTCCTTTTCTTTATCCTTCATTTACAGAAATCGGTAATCGGGGACAGTGCCAGAATAATCATCCTCTATCGGAAAGTCGGCCTGACCGATCGCCCCATCCATCACTCTTAGCATTGACATCTTCACACGAAGAACCTTACACCGTGTCGACGCTCGAGACAAAGGCCAGTAGATGGGGACGAAAAACGGGCCTCACGGTAATCAAGGATTATAGGGTCCGGGACTACATCAAACTTTGTATGTAACACAGATATGTGAACCAGCATCAGCGGTCTGCCGCACTGGTACATAATGAACGCACGCCTTCTTCATACACATACTCCTACCGAAAGGGCTCCTGGGAAATGATATAGAAGTTTTGATGATGCTTTCTTTCTATTCTTACTCCACACATGGTACAACAACGTCTGATCTCCTGTCCCTTCCCAAACCGTCCACGCCTCAATTGATGAAGTTCACGCAGAAGAAATGCAGTATCAGACTCCCCAACACGAAATCCGCAAACGCCCTGTTCATGCGTAGAGATCGTCAGCCAACACGTTCCCAGCAACATCGCCATGCTATGTTCCTGTACGACTTTCATAGTTCGTTCACAAGCCCCATCCACCCATCCGTCCAACCCGCTCTTCGTTAGAGTAATGGAAGGAGAGGGGGAAAGCACATACCGCTCATGGCTCACACTCTTGAACTCCGCCTTATTCTGCGGATTGCACTGGATCCTCAAACTCGCCGTAAGCACGAACTGCCCGACCGTGGCGCTGAACCCCGACAGAAACGCATTGAACGGCTACCACCAGCGAAACATCCCTGTCAGCGAAACATCCCATTCCATGACAGCTATACCCCTCCCCGATGCCTTCCCCCCTTTCCATCCAGCCCCTCTCCAACCCACCCCTTCCTTCCCTCAAGCACCAGGGGGAAACTCACATAACTCCCCCCCACAACCGCATACACAAACTGCAATACCCCCACCACGACCAAGAACGCCATGAAGCAATCCACGAGCTTCACGCGCTGCGGCGTGTCTTTCAGGTAGTTGTTCCGTAAGCCGAGGAGTACGTCTTGCGCGTTGTTGCTCTGGGGGTTGGCGGAGGAGGAGGGTTTGGTTGGGGTGAAGGCCGAGGTTAGGGAGGAGGAGGGAGCTGAGGAGGCGGGTTGAGAGGAGCGTTTGGGTGGCATGGTCAAGAAGGTACGGGGAGTGTCGTACGTAGGGATTAGGTCCGGGGGTTGAGATGGAAGGAAAGGTGGACTGTTTGCGAGGTTCGAGGCGGCTAGGGTTTTGGGCGGGTACGGGACGGGAGATCGGCGTCAGGGGTCTACTTCGAATGAAGCTTCGGCTTCGGTCATTCCATCGTCTCGCTCCTCTCCCCGTTCGCAAACCGTCTGACACCGGCCGCCTCATCATCTATTCCAACCACCCTCAGAACGTAGCATCCATACCCAAATACCAAACACCACAATGGTATCCTACCACCCTTCCCCCTCCCTCCAGAAACCACCACTAACCCCCCCCTCCCCCACCCTCAGACCACCCCCTCCCAAACCGCCTACATCCTCGCCCTCCTCACCGCCGGCGGCGGCATCACCGGCTACATCCGCACCGGCTCCATCCCCTCCATCGCCGCCGGCACCGCCGTCGGCTCGCTCGTACTCACCCCCCACAATCC
>JAABUS010001330.1_pt1 | contig 54712 bp, 42 predicted proteins | sample 5560161 | NCBI WGS metagenome assembly JAABUS01 (sample SAMN10711885, study PRJNA513376) | rock metagenome | isolation source: Antarctica rocks | place: Antarctica: Victoria Land, Trio Nunatak nord | collected 2016-01-04 | reverse complement strand
CCGTCCAGCACCCGGCCGTGCAGGCGGCCCGGCGCATCCGGGCCGAGCGGCTGGCGGCAGTGTGGGGCGACGGTGACGACGCCCGCATCGCCGCCCGCGCCGTCACCGGGATGCTGGAGGTGGCTGCGGTGGACTGGCTGGGCGAGAACGCCGACGGCGAGGCGGTCATGGACACCGTGTGCCGGCTGCTGGAACCGGGCCTGGCCCGGAGCGCAGCGAACATGGCGCGGCCCGTCCGGGTGACCGCCGCCGTTCCCTGACGTGGGAGCATGGGCCGATGGCCAAGCCCCCCGACATGCAGATCGACACCTCTACCACCTATGAGGTGACCCTCGACACCGATCGGGGCGCCATCGTGATGGAGCTCGATCCCGCCCTGGCGCCGACCACGGTCAACCACTTCGTGACCCAGGCCGAGGCCGGCTTCTACGACGGCCTCACCTTCCACCGGGTGGTGCCCGGTTTCGTCATCCAGGGGGGCGATCCCGAGGGCACCGGCCGGGGCGGGCCCGGGTACAAGTTCGCCGACGAGCCGGTCAAGGGCGAGTACACCCTGGGGGCGGTGGCCATGGCCAACGCCGGACCGGACACCAACGGCTCGCAGTTCTTCATCTGCATCGACGACTGCCGCACCAAGCTGCAACCGCTCTACAACCTGTTCGGCTACGTCACCAACGGCATCGAGAGCGCCCAGGCGGTCAAGGTGGGCGACACCATCCGCACCGTCACCGTCCGCCCGCAGAAGTCCTAGACCGCCAGGGTCGAGCCCGGCGGCGCCGTGCGGGGCCGGTTGGTGACCTGCAGCACGCCGTCGCCGTCGACCACCACGTCGGTGTTGTCGCACCCGCCGTCGGCTCCGGCCTGGTAGGTGAGGGTCACCCGGTCCGGCCGGTGGCGACCCCCCACGCCGTCGACCACCTCGAGGTCGCTCCACCGCACCACCACGGTGGGGTCGTCGCACCGGGCGAACACCTCGGACCAGACCATCAGGTCCTCCAGGCGGTCGCCGCCGCCGTGCAGCTCACGCACCACGGTGCCCTCGACCGAGCCCCTCCACCATCCCGGCCGCTCCCCCGCCGTCACCTCCAGGCGGTGGGGCCGGCCGGCGCGCCACGCCAGGTCGCGGGTGTTGGGGTTGCCGGTGGCGCTCGGTAGCGGCGACGGCGACCCGTCGAGCTCGCCTTCCCCGTCGGCGTAGCCCCCCCAGTTGACGGCGGTGGAGCCGGGATGGGCCGGGTACCACTGCAGCCCGAGGTGGCCGCCGCCGAGCCGTCGTCGCCCCGACCCGAACGAAACCTGGAGCGCCCAGAAGTACAGCGCGTCGACCGCCGGCGGCACCAGGACCTCGAGGGTGGCGGCCGCCGCCACCACCACCGTCCCCGGCGGGATACCACCCCAGTGGAGGTGGAACGACGACGCCCGGTTGGACGACGTGGGGTACCCGGTGGTGCGCGGCCCCCCGCCGACCCAGCGCTGCCACCACTGCCGGGCCATCGCCAGAGCCTCCCACGCCGTGCCACCGGGTGAGCCCCCACGGGGCTCACGTGGCGGCTGCTCGCATGGCGCTCGCCACGCCGCCCTCCTGCTAGGACGGGGCGGTGCACACCCGCACCCTGGTCCCCCAGCGTCCGATCGACCTCGTCCTGTCGCTCGGCCCGGTGCGACGGGGACGGGGGGATCCGTGCACCCGCTTCGCCGCCGACGGCGTGTGGCGGGCGACCCGCACGCCCGACGGCCCCGGCACGGTCCACCTCCGGGCGGTGGCGGGCCGGATCGAGGCGGAGGCCTGGGGGCCGGGAGCGGCGTGGTTGCTGGACGCCGCACCCACCCTCGTCGGCGACCACGACCGGGCCGAGGGGTTCGAGCCCCACCACCGGATCGTCGCCCGGCTCCACCACCACATGGGTGGCCTGCGCATGGCCCGGACGGGAGCCGTGGTCGAGGCCCTGCTCCCGAGCATCTGCGAACAGAAGGTCACCAGCGTCGAGGCCCGGCGGGCCTGGCACGAGGTGGTGCGCCGCTGGGGCTCCCCGGCCCCCGGGCCCGCTCCCCTGCTGCTCCCGCCGGAGCCCTCGGTGCTCGCCGGCGTGGCCTACCCCTCCTTCCACGAGCTCGGCATCGAGCGCAGGCGGGCCGAGACCATCCGGAGGGCGTGCGCCCAGGCCGGTCGGCTCGACGCCCTCGCCGACGCCGATCCCATCGCCGTCGCCGCCCGGCTGACCGCCGTGGCCGGTGTGGGGCCGTGGACCGCGGCCGAGGTCGGCATCGTCGCGCTCGGCGACGCCGACGCCGTCAGCGTCGGCGACTACCACCTCCCCCACCAGGTCTGCTTCGGTCTCGCCGGTGAGCGCCGGGGCAGCGACGAGCGGATGCTCGAGCTGCTCGAGCCCTACCGGGGCCACCGCGGCCGGGTGCTGCGCCTGCTCGTCGCCGGTGGCGTCGGCCCTCCCCGCCGGGGGCCCCGCATGCCGCTCCGCTCCATCGCCGCCATCTGACCGGGACCGCTACGGAAGGACCGACCTCGAATGGACTTCGGCGACGTCATCGAAGTGATCGGCAAGGGGGCCGACGCCGCCGGCGTGGCGGTCATCGTGGGCGGCGTCCTCGGAGCGGCGGTGGTCTCGCTCCGGGACCTCCGTCGGCAACCGGCGGGCGCGGTGTACCGGTTGCTGCGCCAGCGGGTGGGCCGCACCATCCTGCTCGGCCTCGAGGTCCTGGTGGGCGCCGACATCATCCGCACCGTGGCGGTGGCCCCGACGCTCCAGAGCGCCGGCGCCCTCGGCCTGGTGGTCCTCATCCGAACCGTCCTCAGCTTCAGCCTCGAGGTGGAGCTGGAGGGGCACTGGCCGTGGCAGCGGCGAACGTGAAATCCACAGGGTTGTACCTCTTCCTCCTCACAGGGCACCCGCCGTACGGTGCGCCCATGGCCAGCTACGAGGTGACGCTGAAGGAAGGGTCGACCGAGCGGATCGGTGACGCCGACGCCTACGAGCAGGAAGGGCCCATGACCACGTTCTTCCGCACCGGTGGGCGCACGGTGGACTCGTGGAGCACCCGGGTGGCCAGCCTGCGCACCGCCGACATCCTCATCATCCGCCGCCAGGAGGAGCCGATCGGGTTCGACGACGGCGTCGCCGCGGTGCACCGCCGTAGCGCCTGACATCGGTCCGCCCCTCAGGGCGCGGGGAAGCGGAACACGCTCTCGTGCTCGAAGTACTTCGCACCCTCGTCGGGGACCGGGTTGGTGGCGTCCGGCCGGGCCGCGGTCAGGGCGGTGAGGAGCCGCTCGCAGGTCTTCTCGTGGGTGCTGTAGGAGCCGGCCCACACCAACCAGATCGGGCGGCCCTCGGCGCGTCTGAGGGCGGCGCGAGCGAACCGCTTGGGGGACGCTCGATCCAGCCGGTCGGTGTAGTCGACCCAGTCCACCCGGTCGATCGGGCCGAAGTCCGGGTAGCTCACCGCGTCCACCCCTTCGGGCAGGGTGCGCGAGAGGGCCGGGCCGAGCTGGTCGGGGCAGGTGATGACGAGGTCGCGGGGGCCGGCCCTGGCGGCGATGGCCTCCCCGACGACCTCGGCCTGGGTCCGGGAGCGGATGGCGTTGCGCAAGCCACCGGCGGCGCCCAGCACGAGCACGGCCGCGAGGACGAGCCGGAAGGCCAGCCCGCCCGAGAACCGCGCCAGGCCGAGGGTGGCCACGAGGAGGACCATTGGCACCAGCACGGCCATGTACCGGGTGGCGAACGTGCTCGACGTGGCGTAGCCGGCCGCCACGGCGATCCCCACGGTGAGGCTGATCACCACCAGCAGCGGGCGGCTCTCGACCCGGGTGGCGAGGTCGAGCTGGATGCCCCGCGAGCCGGTGGGGCGGCCGAACAGGGCGAGGAGCACCAGGACGACGAGGATCACTCCCAGCACGATCGCCTCGCCCTCGGGGCCGCCACCGAGGTCGGCCATGGTCCGGGCCACCACGTCGCTGGGCCGGACCGGCCCGGCCCAGGGCGTGCCGGTGTGGGCGGACTGGTAGAGCAGGCTCGTCACCCAGGGCAGGAAGAGGATGCCGCCCGCCGCCACCGCCACGAGCACCCGGACGGCGGCTCGCTGGTGAACGGTGTCGCCGGCCCGCCGGGCCCGCCACCAGTGCACGATCAGGGCCAGGCCGACGGCGCCGAGCAGCCACATGGCCCAGTAGTGGGTCAGCAGGAGGGCGCCGCTGATGAGGGTGAGGGCCCCCAGCCGGAGGGCGGTCGGCCGCTCCAGCGCATCCTCGGCGATGAGCCACGCCGCCAGCGCGAGGACCATGACCAGGGAGTACATCCGGGTCTCGGTGCTGTAGCGGATGGCGTAGGGCGACAGGGCCAGGATCAGCACCGCGCCCCAGGCCCCCCGCCGCCCGGCCAGCCGCCGGCCGCCGATCCACATGAGGGGGAAGAGGGCGAGGCCGAACAGGCCGGACAGGGCCCGCACGGCGCCGTCACCCCTGCCGAACAGCGCCATCCACCCGTGGAGGAGGAAGTAGTAGAGGGGCGGGTGCCCGTCGTGGCGCAGCGCCTCGGGGATGTCGCCCAGGGGGAGGCGGGCGATGTTCACGCTCAAGGCCTCGTCCAACCACAACGGCGAGCGGGTGACGAAGCGAAGCACCAATCCGGCCGCCAGGGCCACGGCCACGGCGGCGCCGTCGGCCCACCGGGGCCACCAGGGGGGCCGCTCGGGCACGTCGGTCGAGGGCTCTGTGGGTCGCTCCACGGGAGGGCGACTCGTCTCCCGGTCGATCACGGCCACGGCGGGCGACTCTACAGGCGGCCCCCTCAGGCGCGACGGCGGCGGAGCCGACCGAGCGGCCGTTCCAACCCGTAGAAGCTGGCGGCGGCGCAGGCCAGGCCGAGCCCGAAGCCCACCGCCAGCAGGGCAGCCAGGTTGGTGGCCCCGGGGGGCGTGTCGAGCCAGTCGGGGACCTGCTTCATCAGGTCGTTGTGCCACAGGTACAGCCCGTAGGACACCACGCCGACGACGACCACCGGGGGCCACTGCAACCCCCGCCGGAGCAGGCCGCGGGCCTGGTCGCCGAACACCGCTGGCACGAGCAGGCAGAAGCCGATGAGGCCGTAGGTGAGCTGGCGCCGCTGCCAGTTGAGGCCGATGTAGCCCTCCCGGAACGGCGGCGGCCCGATCCACCAGGCGTACCAGACGTAGAGGCCGACCGCCGCCGCCCACCACGCGGCCGGCCATCGACCCGCCAGCATCGCCCAGCGTGCCGGCAGCAGGCCGCGCTCGGTGGCCAGGCTCACCACGGCCAGGCCCATGCCGAGGGCGAAGAGGTCGACGTGGTTGGGGAGCCAGGTGAACGACACCGCCCGCATGGTCACGTCCTGCCCCGCCCAGATGCGACCACTGGCGCTGAACGCGGCCCGCGACGCGTAGCCGGCGAGGACGAGGACGGCGACGCCCGCCAGCTCGGCGGCCAGGGCCCGCCGGCCCCCGCCGCCCACTCGGCGCACGGCCGCCGCCCACACCGGCACGAGCAGGTAGAAGGTGACCTCGGTGCCGAGGCTCCAGGCCTGCACGATCCCGGAGAACACGGTGTGGGCGTCGTAGATGTGCACGAGGGCGTAGTAGCGCCACGCCGTGGACCAGGTCCCGAGGTCGATCACCCCCCACGCCCAGAGCACGGTCAGGGCCAGCCAGTAGGCGGGAAAGATGCGGACGGCCCGCCGCCACAGGTAGGTCCGCACACCCCGGCGGGGGGTGGCGTCGAGGTGGGCCCGGGCGAAGGGGCGGTAGATCAGGAAGCCTGACAGCACGAAGAACACGGCCACGCCCACGTCGAGGACGGCGGCGAGGCCCCCCAGGTCCCGGGGCGGGGGGCCGGCATCGGCGCCGGTCAGACCGGCGCTGCTGAGCGCGGCGGCGTGGTAGAGGACGATGAGCGACGCCGCCAGGGCGCGGATGCCCTCGAGGGAGGGAAAGTGGGTGGGTGCGGCGAGTCGGACCCCTCGCTCCTCCACGGGCGGGGACCTTACCGGCGCCCCCCGGCCGGTGGCCGGAGGCGGAGCGGGGGCGTGCAACACTGACCCCTCATGCCCGCCGACAACTCGCCCCCGGCCACCGGCCCCGCGGACACCCCCGACGTCGTCATCATCGGAGCGGGACCAGCCGGGCTGACCGCCGCCTACTGCCTGCACAAGCACGGGGTGGCGTCGGTCATCCTGGAGGCCGACGACGTGGTGGGGGGCATCAGCCGCACGGCCGAACGTGACGGCTGGCGCTTCGACATCGGCGGCCACCGGTTCTTCACGAAGGTGGCCGAGGTGGAGGCGCTCTGGCACGAGATCCTCCCCGACGAGGACTTCCTGCTGCGCCCTCGCAAGAGCCGCATCTACTACGGCGGCAAGTACTTCGACTACCCGCTGAAGGTTGGCAACGTGCTCCGCAACCTCGGCCCGATCGAGGCGGTGCGCTGCGTGCTGTCGTACGTGTGGGTGCGGATCCATCCCCCGAAGGACCAGTCCAACTTCGAGGGTTGGGTGGCGGCGCGCTTCGGGTGGCGGCTCTACCGCACGTTCTTCAAGACCTACACCGAGAAGCTCTGGGGCGTCGACGCCGACCAGATCCAGGCTGACTGGGCCGCCCAGCGCATCAAGAACCTCTCGTTCCTCACGGCCGTGACGAACGCCCTCCTCCCGTCGCGGGGCAAGACCGACGTCACCTCGCTCATCGAGGAGTTCCAGTACCCGAAGTACGGCCCGGGGATGATGTGGGAGGTGTGCCGCGAGAAGGTGGAGGCCTCGGGCTCCACCGTCCACATGCGCACCGGGGTCACCCGCGTCCGCCACGCTGACGGGGGCGCCTTCGAGGTGGAGGCCACTGGACCCGACGGAGCCGCCCACATCTTCGCCTGCACCGACGTCATCTCGTCGATGCCGATCACCGAGCTGGTGCAGGCCATGGACCCGCCCGCTCCGGACGAGGTGCTCCGGGCCGCCACCGGCCTCTCCTTCCGCGACTTCATCACCGTCGCCCTCGTCGTGCCCGAGGTCGAGGTCCCCTGGAACGACAACTGGATCTACGTGCACGACCCCGCCGTCGGCGTGGGTCGCATCCAGAACTTCGGCTCGTGGTCGCCGTACCTGGTGAAGGAGGGCCGCAACGTCCTCGGCCTGGAGTACTTCGTGTTCGAGGGCGACGGCATGTGGACCATGGCCGACGACGACCTCGTGGAGCTGGCCAAGAAGGAGCTGGGCATCCTCGGCCTGGTCGAGCCCGACCGGGTGGAGGCCGGCTACGTGGTGCGCATGCCCAAGGCGTACCCGACCTACGACGAGACCTACCGGGCCAACGTCGACGTGCTGCGGGGCTGGCTGGGCGAGCACACCCCCAACGTCCACCCGGTGGGCCGCAACGGCATGTTCCGGTACAACAACCAGGACCACTCCATGTTCACCGCCCTGTTGACGGTCGAGAACATCTGCACCGGGTCCGCCCACGACATCTGGGCCGTCAACGTGGAGGAGGAGTACCACGAGGAGGCCGAGGGGGTCGGGCCCGAGGACGCGGGCATCGACGACTCCAAGGGCACCGGCCGCGACGCGCCGGTGCTCCCCCGCGCCGCCATCACCGCCGGCCGGCGGTCACGGACGGGCTGAGCGCCGGCCCTTCCCGCCCACGGCCGGCCCAGCGGTGGGCAAGGTGGACCACGGCCACGGAAGCAGCCACGAGGAGGGCCGGTTCCGCCGTCGCCCGCAGGCGGGCCTTGCCGTAGGCGAGGACCCCGGTGGCGGTGACCGCGGCCATGACGGCGACGAGGGGCAGGATCGCCACCCGGCGGCGCACGAGGATGATCGTGCCGTACACCGCGAGGAGGGCGACGGGCACGTACGTCGCCCACGACAGGACCTGCCAGTGGTAGATCCGGCTCTCCACTCTCTCCTGCCGGGCCTCGCCGAGCGGGTCGTACGCGCCCCACAGCCGCAGGAAGCGGACGGCGGCCACCAGGGGCAGCCGTGCCTTGTGGTCGAGGGCGTAGCGGACGGCGTCGCCCTGGAGCTCGTCGGACAGGGCCACCTCGCCGAGGCGTCCCTCGGCGGCACGGCGGGTGCACCCGTGCTCCCACGATCCCAGCTTGGCCCCGCCGTAGGTGGCGTCGCAGTTGGCGCCGGCGAGCACGGTGGCACCGTCGAGCGTGGCCAGGGCAGGCCGGCCGATCCGCACCTGGTTGCGAACCAGCCACGGCGCGAGGGTCAGGGCGAACGCGATGACGGCCACCCCGCCCAGGAGCAGGCGACGCGACGGGACGACCCTGGTCCGGAGCGCGGCGGGAACGAGGAGGGCGGGCACCAGCACCACGCCATCGGCCCGGGTGAGCGCGCCGGCACCGACGAGGACGCCGAGGAGCGCCCACCGCCACGCCGTGGGCCGCTCGATGGCCGAGAAGGCGGCCAACAGGGCGCCGGCCACCAGCGGCACGTAGAGCGCCTCGCTCATGTTGGAGGCGTCGATGGCGACCAGGACGGGATATCCCGCGGCCAGGGCGGCGGCGCACAGGCCGACGGTGGGGCCCCCGACCCGCCGACCGAGGAGGCCGACGAGCACCACCGTGAGCGTCCCCAGCAGGCAACCGGCCACCTGGAAGGTCGTCCTGGTGCCGCCGAATCCCTCGCTCACGACGGCGAGGAACCCCGGGTAGAGCGGCGGCCGGAAGGCGGTGGGCACGGCGACACCCGTGCGGTAGAACGTGGCGGGGTCGACGTAGCCGTCACCCGAAGCAATGGTCCCGGCCACCAGCTCGTACCAGAGCGCATCCAGGCCGAAGGCGATTCGGTGGCCGAGAGCCAGCACGTAGCCGACGCGCATCGCCAGGGCGCCTACGGCGACGGCCGCGAGGCGGACGGCGAAGCGGCGGCCGTCCGGCGCCGTCGTCATCGAGCCAAGGTAGCGCGGTCGCCGTCGCCGGCAAGCCGGTCCCAGGCGGCGGCCAGCACGGTCGAGGCGGCCACGACGAGCAGGGGCACCACCGGCACCTTGAAGCGGGCATCGCCGAAGAAGGCGAGGGGAACGGCGAGGGTGGCGGCGGCGGCCAGCACCACCAGCACCGCTTCGGGCCGGCGGCGGACCACGAACCCGGCCATCCCGATCGCGCCCAGCCCCGCAACGACCCACCACGACACGTCGGCCACGGTGGCCAGGCGGTCCTCGGTGGCCGCAGGTATGAAGTCATCGTCACCGAAGGACTGCACCGCGGCGATGGCGTCGCTGTCGTGGCTGAACATGACCACCGCCCGCCGCCCCACGAGGCGGAGCTCCTCGGCGGGGTGGCTCCGTACGAAGCGCAGGGCCTGGCCGGTCAGCTCCCGGTCGTGGCGGACCTCGGCGGTCGCGCTGTCGGCGGTGCTCTCGCCGGTGTCGCACGCCGGCACGAGAGCGAACCCGCCCGAGGCGCCCTCGTGGTGGCCGATGCAGAGGTTGTCGCCGGTGTTGGTGGACAGGACGAGGGCATCCATGCGCACCAGGTTGCGCACCATCCACGGGGCCAGGGCCAGGGCGACGACGGCCACGAAGACCCCGACGCGGCGCCCGACCACGGCGAGCTCGTGGCGGTCGAGCCACCAGGCCAGGGCCAGGGCGGGCAGCACGGCGATCGAGATGGGGCGGACCAGGACGGCGCCGCTGAAGAGGACGGCCGCGCTCAGCAGGCGTGCCGCGGGCAGCCCCTCGGCCCACGGCCGCCACAGGAGGACGGCCATCGCGCCGAGGAACAGGGCGTTGTAGAGGGTCTCGCTGAGCAGGGCGCCGGTGTGGAAGACGAGGTTCGGGTAGACGGCCAGCACGAAGGCGGTGATCAACGCCGCCCGAGGTCCTCCCAGGCGGCGGGCGACGACGGCGCCGGACACCACGGTGACCGCCCCGAGCACGGCCTGCACCGTGCCGGCGAGCACGGGAAGGTCACCGGGCAGCAGGTGGTCGCCGAACCAGCGGACGACGCCCAGGAAGTACGGGTAGCCGGGCGGGTAGTAGGCGGTCGGGTCGCCGGAGGTGAACTGCGTGTAGCCCCGGCCGTCGGCGATGCGCGCCGCGTAGTCGGCGTACCGGGCCGGGTCGTACAGACCCAAGGGACGCCGGCTGGCGTACTGGACCCATGCCAGCCGGAGCGCCAGCGCGAGGGTGGCGGCCAGCGCCACCGCCCGGCGGGTCCCGCTGGCCAGGAGATCCCTCAACGGTCGAGGGGCCGGCGACGTCGGTGCAGGCGGGCCCGCACACCCCACCAGGTGACCAGGGCCATGGACTCCACCATCGTGCGCACCGACATCTTGGACGTGCCCCGCACCCGGTCGGTGAACGTGATCGGAACCTCGGCGGCGCGGGCGCCGCAGCGCACCCCCCGGTGCGACAGCTCGAGCAGGAAGCCGTAGCCATTGGCCCGGGTGTCGCCCACCCTGATCGTCCGGAGCAGGTCGGCCCGGTACGCCCGGAACCCGGCGGTGGCGTCGCGGACGTCCAGGCCGAGCAGCGCGACCGCGTAGCGGTTGCCGTAGCGGGAGAGGGCCCGACGGTAGGCGGGCCAGTTGGGGATCGACCCACCGGCCACGTAGCGCGATCCGATGACGACGTCGGCACCGTCGTCCAGGCGGGCGAGCAGCTCCGGCACGACGCCCGGGTCGTGGGAGAAGTCGGCGTCGATCTGCACCAGGGCCTCGTACCCGTCGTCGAGGCCGGCGGTGAGCCCGGCACGGTAGGCGTTGCCCAGGCCGTCCTTCGCCGGGCGCCGCAGGACCTTCACCTGGCCGAGGTCGGCACCCATGGCCTCGGCCCGATCGGCGGTGCCGTCGGGGCTGTTGTCGTCGACCACGAGGATGTCGGCGTCGGGGACGGTGGTGCGCAGCCGGCGGAGCATGGCCTCGATGTTGTCGGCCTCGTCGTAGGTGGGCACGACCACCAGGGTGCGCATCGGGGCCGAGGCTAGAGGGCTGGAGGCGGTCGACCGGTCACTCGATCAGCACCGCCGGAGGAGGACGAAGAACCCGTCGTAGGACCGCACGCGGCAGAAGTCGCGGGCCACCACCCGGTTCGGCGCGTCGGGCCCGAATTCCCGGGAGTCGTTCGGCTCGTCCCAGTCGCTCCACGTGTCCGACAGGATGAGCCAGTCGGCCGAGGCCACCTCGCCGGCCAGGCCGGAGCCGGGGGCGTTGGCCATGCCCGGGTCCATCTCGATGTAGCGGGTGGCCGGGGTGAGCTCGGGGAAGAGGAAGTAGAAGAAGGCGTCGCTGTAGGGCGTCTTGCGCAGGTCGACCGGCCCGACCAGCACCCTCTGGCCCTTGCGGGCGCGGCGGTCGAGGTCGTCGACGAGGCGCTGGGCGGCGTCGGCGGCCGGCTCGCTCCCGTAGTAGAAGACACGCCCGTCCCGGTGGATCGGGAAGCCGAACCGGTTGCGCCCGAAGCTCTGCTGGGTGAGGTCCAGGTAGGGCCGGAACGTGAAGAACGGGATCACCGCGCCGGCGAGCACCAGGACCGCACCGCCGGCGACCAGGCCGCGCCAGCCCGGGGCCAGCCGTCGCATCGGTGTCCGCAGCAGCTCCAGCAGGGCCACCGGCACGAAGGCGAGGCCGACGCAGCTCACCCACGCGAAGTGGGTGGTGTCGGGGCGCTGCACGGCCTGGGGCAGGAGGCCGACGGCGAAGAGGCCGACCACCAGCAGCACCCGCGCTCGATGTGCTCCGGGACGACGGCGGACGGCCAGGATGCCGGCCGCCGCCACGAGGAGCGCAGCGGCGATCAACAGGAAGAACCAGAGGAAGATCTGCTGCGAGGTGGTCGGAGCCGGGAGCGGCCAGCGGACGACCCGCAGCACCCCGGCCCGTTGGAGGAACCCGTCGAGCTCCCCCCACGACGGTGGGACCGGCAACGAGCGGCCGCCCCGGAGGCGGAACACGGGGTCGACCACCATGCCCTGGACGGCCGGTCCGGGGCCGGCCATGGCCAGGTGCACGAGGTAGGGCGCCACGCCGAGGGCGAGGCCGCCGAGCAACCGGCCGAGCCGGTCCCGCGCCAGGCCCCACGCCAGGGCGGTGCCGCCCAGGCCGACGGCCACCACCAGGTCGGGCCGGTAGAGCAGGGCCAGCCCGCCGAGGACGCCGGCCAACAGCAGGCGGCGCCGGGGCCGGGCCGGGTCTGGGCAGCGCCGGGCCGACAGCCCGACCGCCAGCCCGGCCAGACCCAGGGCGACGGCCCCGTTCCAGGCCAGGGCGGTCAGCCCGATGGGCGGGAGGATGAGCAGGGCGGCGAGCACGCCCACCGCGGTGGCCACCCGCCGGCCCCACGGCAGGGCCAGGGTGAACAGCCCGCCCACGATGCCGGCCTGCTGGGCCAGCCCCACCAGGCGCTCGGCCGCCAGGGAGGTCCCGAAGACCTTGAACACCGCCGCCAGCACCCACACGCTGCCCGGTCCGTAGAGGTGGAGGAAGTCCCGGTTGGGCACGTCGCCGGCGAGGAAGCGCTCGGCGAACACGAGCATGAACCCCTCCTCCATCGGTGGGCCCTGGTAGCGGAGGAGACCCAGGAGGGGGAGGGCGATGACCGCCCCGACCAGGGCGGCCGCCCCGGCCGTCCGCCACCGGCCCGGCGACGAGCTGCTCCCCGTGGCCGTGGCCTGATCGGTCCTCGTCCCAGGCGTCACCGGCAGCGGTGGTACAGCGCGACGAAGCGCCCGTAGTCCCGCACCAGGCAGAAGCGCTCCGCCACCACCCGGTTGGGCTCGCCCGAGCCGGCCACCTTGGAATCGTTGGGCTCGTCCCATGCGTCCCAGATGTGGCTGGCGACGAACCAGTCGGCCCGCCGGAGCTCGTCGGCCAGGCCCGAGTCCGAGGCGTTGGCCACGCCCGGGTCCATCTCCACGTAGCGCGTCCCCGGACGCTGGCGGGGAAGGAGGTGGTACAGGTAGGCGTCGCTGTAGTGGGTGTAGCGAAGGTCGGCGGGGCCCACGATCACCTGGTCACCGGGCCGGGCCATGCGGTCGAGGTCGTCCACCACCGCCTGCAGCTCGGCGATGGCTGGTCCCCGCCCCAGCCAGAACGTGCGGCCCTCGTTGCGCACCGAGGCCCGCGACGCGTCCTTGCCGAAGGACTGGCGGGTGAGCTCGACGTAGGAGCGGGCGGTGAAGAACGGGACGAGAGCGACGACCGCCAGGAGCACGACGGCTCCGGCAGCCAGCGCCCGGGTGCCGGTGGCCACCGACCTCAGCGGCCGGCGCAGCGCCTCGTGCACGGCCACTGGGAGGAAGCCGATCACGACCACGCTGACCCAGCCCAGGTGGGTGGGGTCGGGGCGCTGGAGCGCCTGGGGCAGGAGGCCGAGGCCGAACAGGCCCACGCAGAGCAGGGCCCGCGCCCGGGGCGATCCGGGATCCTGGCGGACTCGGACGACGCCCACCGCGGCGACGAACAGGGCCGCGGCCAACAGTCCGAAGAACCACACCACCACCTGGAGCGGTTCGTCCAGGTGAGGAAGGGGCCACGGGGCCGGGACCAGGCGGGCCACCTTGTGGAGAGCGCCGTCGAGGGTGTCGAGCGAGGGCGGCACCGGCAGGCTGCGACCGCCCCGGAGCTTGAACACCGGATCGAGGACCATGCCCCGCACGGCCGGGCCCGGCCCGGCCATGACCAGGTGGACGAGGTAGGGAGCCACGCCGGCGGCACCGCCGATCAGGAGGGGGCGGAGCCGGCGGCGGCCCAGGCTCCACGCCAGGGCGCCGAAGCCGAGGGCGACGGCCACCACCATGTCGGGGCGGTACAGCAGGGCGAGACCACCGAGGAGGCCGGCGAGGAACAGTCGCCCGACCGGTGTCGGGTCCGCCTCGGCGCGGCGCAGGGCCGGGAGGCCGACGGCCAGGCCGACCACGGCGAGGGCCACCGCACCGTTCCAGGCCATGGCGGCCAGGCCCACCGGGAACAGGGTGATCAGCACCGCCACCAGCGCGCAGGGGGTCGCCACCCTCCGGCCCCACGGACGGGCCAGGGCGAAGAGGCCGAAGATGACACCGAGGTGCTGGAGCAGGCCCACGGTCCGCTCGGTGGCCAGGGAGACGCCGAAGACCTTGTAGGCACCGGCCAGGGCCCACAGGCTGGCGGGCCCGTAGAGGTGCAGGAAGTCCCGGTTGGGGACCTGGCCGTGCAGCACCATCTCCGGGAAGGTGAGCATGAAGCCCTCCTCCATCGGGGCGCCCTGGTGCCGGAACAGCTCCCGGAGGGGCAGAGCCACGGCCAGGGCCACGATGGCGAGGGCGGCGGCGGTACGGCCGGGATGGTCGGAGTCGACCGGCTCAGCCACTTCCTCGACGCGGGCGGGTCGGGGTTCGGTGCTCACCATGGTGCGTCGACAGCACCGTCCTTCCCTTCGGGCTTCATGATCTTCCTAGCCTGGACGATGTCGACGGGGGATGCCTGAGCCTTGCCCGTGGCCACCGTGGTGGTCTCGGATCGGTCCGGGACGACCCGATGGCCCACGGTGGCGCTGGTAGCGTTCCCGCCCGTGCTCACCGGTGTGAACACGGCCCACGCCGCTTGGGCCGGCACCCGGCAGGCGCCACGGGTCGAGGGAGGGGTCCACCTCCGGCCCATGCCCGCCCTCGACGGCCTGCGGGGTCTGGCGGTGGCCGGGGTCCTGGCCTTCCACGCCGGCCACCTCGTCGGCGGCTACCTCGGCGTCGACCTGTTCTTCGTCCTGTCAGGGTTCCTCATCACCTCTCTGCTCCTGGCCGAGGGCCGGGCATCGAGCGCCATCGACCTGGTCCGGTTCTGGTCGCGTCGGGCCCGGCGGCTGCTGCCCGCCCTGGCCGGGGTGATGGTGGCGGTTGCGGCCTACGCCTGGCTCCTCGCCGACCCCGTCGAGCTGGCCCGCATCCGGGGCGACGGCCTGGCCACGCTCGCCTACATCGCCAACTGGCGCGCCGTCGTGTCGGAGCAGGACTACTTCGATCTGTTCATCTCACCGTCGCCGCTCCAGCACACCTGGAGCCTGGCCATAGAGGAGCAGTTCTACCTGGCATGGCCACTCGTGGTCTACGGGGCGGTGCGGTGGCGGCGGGGCCGGCCGCTCGCCGCCACCGTGGGCGGTATCGCCGTCGTCGGAGCAGTGGCGTCGGTGGCTTGGATGGCCGTCCTCCACGACGGGGGCGATGCGAACCGCGTCTATTACGGCACCGACACCCGGGTGGCCTCGATCTTGGTCGGGGCCGCGCTGGCCGCATGGCTGGCAGCGCATGGGCCGGTGCGCACCACCGCGAGCCGGTGGGCGGTCGAAGGCGCCGGACTCCTCGGCGTTGTTGCTCTCGCCGTGGCGTGGACGAGCGTGGAGGGAAGCACCGAGGGCCTGTACAGGGGCGGGTTGTTCGCCCTTGCGCTGGCGACCGCGGCCATCATCGCCTCCGCCGCCCACCCCCGGGCCGGTCCCCTGGCCCGGACCCTGCGTCTCGCGCCCCTGCGCTGGCTGGGCCTCGCCAGCTACGGCGTCTACCTGTGGCACTGGCCGATCTACATCGTGCTCGACGAGCGCCGCACCGGAATCGACGGGTGGCCGCTCGTCATGGTCCGGGTCACTGTGACCCTGGTCGTCGCGGCCGCTTCGTACGTCTTGGTCGAGCAGCCGATGCGCCGGGGACGTGTGCGGACGACGACCCTACGGATCCTGCTCCCGGCGGGGGTGGCCCTCGTGACCCTGAGCCTGGTCGTGTCGACGCTTGGCGCTGAACCAGTCGTCGTGGCCGCCGACGCCCGGCCCCAAACGGTTGCCGAGGGCCGCCGAGAGGCCGCGACCGCTCCTCTCGGTGCGCAGCGGCTGCTGGTGGTAGGCAACTCGGTGGCCCTCTTCCTCGGTCAGGGGTTCGACGAGCTGAGACCCGATCCTCCCATCGCCGTGTTCAACGCCGCCCCCCCGGGCTGCACGTTCCCGACCGGGGCCAGCCGTACCCGGCGCCGCGACGGCACCGTGTCTCCCGACCCGCCCGTCGGCTGCACGGGGCGGTGGAAGCGCGACGTCGCCGAGTTCAGACCCACTGTCGTCGTGCTGGCCCTGGCCGACCCCGGCGACGCCGATCTGGAGTACGGGGGCGAGTGGGTGCACGCCTGCACGGCCGCCTACGACGAATGGTACCGGCGGAGCCTGAACCAGGCGGTCGACGTGCTCGGCGCTGGGGGCGCGACGGTGGCCATCGTGACCCCCGCCTACTCCGACGTCGTGATCTCCGAGGTCCGCTTCGAGCGCACCGATTGCGTCAACGCCATCAACCGCAGCGTCGCCGCCCAGCGCTCGGATGCCATCGTGGTCGACGTCGCCCGCTACGTCTGTCCGACCACGCCCTCGGAGTGCCGCACGGACATCGACGGCGTCGAGCTGCGCCACGACGGGCTGCACTACCGCGACGAGGGAGCTCGGCTGATAGCCGCCTGGATCCTCGATCAGATCCGCTCGCACTGACACCGCTCGCTCCTCGGTGCCCAGGGGGCTGGTGGAACTCTAGGACGGGGGCGGGGCGACGAAGACGGCGACCGGCAGGCCGGTAGCAATTACGCGGGACCGAAGTGAGGACCGGAGGCGGCTCACCTGATGTGAGTCGGTGGTCGGGGGCGGGTTCCCGGGGCCCCCGACACCGGCATGGTGAAGGGCAAGGGCCAACGCCGCCTCAAGACGGCGCTGCTCGGCGCGCTCGGGGAGGCTGCGGGGGTCGTGGTAGAGGACCTCCACCGCCCCCGGACGGGCCCGCCACACATCGATGTCGGGGCCGACGGCGACGTGGATCTCGGCGGTGGCGTCGCCCGGCCGCATCACCCGGTGCTCGCCGACGGCCGCCCGGTAGTAGGGACCGAGCCCCACCGTGAACCCGCGGCGCTCGAGCTCGTCGAGGAGCCCGAACGTGGGGTATCCGTTGTCGACCGGGTCGGAGTACGTGACCAGATACCGCCCGGCCCGGCCCCCGCCGGGCAGCTCACCGCTGGCCAGGCCGTCGGCTGTCCCGGGCGTCATCGACCCCACCAGCTTCGAGAGCCGGGGCAGGGGGGGCTCGACTCGGCTGCCGTCGACGGCGAGCAGGGAGGCTGCGGCGACGAGCACAACGAGCGCGGCGACGGTCCCGACCCGGGTGACCGCGGCCGGGGGGCAGATCCGGCCGATGGCTACAGCTCCGGTCCACAGCACGGCCAGGAGCACCAGGGCGGTCAGGCTCCAGACGAACAGGGTCAGGTACGTGAATGCCGGTCCGATGATCCGCGCCAGCGACAGGCCGGCCACCACGGTGGTGACGCCTAGCAGGAGGTGGAGCCGCAGGAGCGATGGTCGGCCGAGACTCCGGGCGAGGACGGCGGAACCGGCAAGGGCGGCGAGGAGGCCGACACCAGGGAGCACGGAACCGTTCGCAGGGAACCCGGTGACGGGCGCCCGGTTGGCCACCAGTTGCCACGGGTCGAGGAGCACGAGGAGGCGGTCGATGCCGTCGCGCCACCCGAGGGATGCCTCGGGAGGATGACGGAAGTGCGTGAGGACGATCGTCAGGTTGCCTCGTCGCGATCCGAGCTGGTCGGCGATGGGCGGCAGCCAGGCGAGGACGCCGAAGGCGGCGGCGGCGCCCACCGCGCCGCGGTCCCGTCGAGCCAGGTCGGGTCGGCTCCGAGCCGACGCGAGCTGCCGTGACGCCGCCACGCCGGCGAGGACCAGGCCGGCAGCCACGACGGCGCCGTAGGAGACGTGGGTCTGGACGCAGAGGGAGCCGGTCAGCACCGCCACCGGAAGGGCGAGGAGGTCGTGGTCGAGCACGGCCCAAACGGCCAGGAGGAACACGAAGAACCACAGGATCGGCAGGTAGGGAAGCCACGGCTCGGTGAGGACCCCGGCGCCGAGAGAGGCCATGAGCACGGCCAGGGCGGCGGTGACGGCCAGGGCGAAGCGGGGACTGCGACGGCTCGCGAGCCAGAGGGCGGCGGCGACAGCCAGGGCCTGCACCATCAGGGTGGACGCCTGCAAGGCCCAGGCGGTGCCGCCCAGCAGCCGGTGAGGAACGGCCATGACGTAGAAGACGAGCGGGCCGGGGTGGCTGCCCTGGTCTTCGCCGATCTCACCGAAGCGACCGGCCAGACCCACGAGCGGCCGGTCGCTGCCCCACACGTCGCGGACCTTGAGCTCGGCGAACGCATCGTCGGCCACGGGGTACCACCGGGGCTCATGAAGAGCCAGCAGGGTGACGAGAAGCGGAACGATCAAGGCCAGACCGAGGGCGAGAACGGCCCATCGCCGTCGCTGCGGGTACGTCCCGGGCGACCAGGCGGACCGGGCCGGGAGGTCCGGACGGCGGTGAGACTCGAGCGGCGTCGTCGACATCAGAGGGAGTGGGGATGATCCTGGTCGACCGCGGTGCCGGGTTCGGCCCGTGGCCACGATCATGACATGTTGCCGCCCCGCCTGAGCGGCTGCGCGTCCGGACGTGCAGGCGGCGGGCCGGGCGGTTGCCGTGTTCATGGCCCCCGCGTCCTAGGCTGCCGCCCCATGCTGTGGTTCGAGCGCCAGGTCGTCGCCACCCTGGCCGGCTCCCTCGACGGCCCCCACCGCCAGGCGGTCGAGGACTTCGTGGACGGCGCCCTCGCCGCCCAGCCCCAGCACATCCGGGCGGGGGTGGCGGCCGAATCCCTCGTGCTCGGGGCGTGGGCCCGGCTCACGCCCCGCCGCCGGGGCCAGGCCGGCATCCGCCTCGAGCCGCTCGAGTCCAGCCCGCTCATGCCGGTCCGCCAGTACGTGCGCCTGCTGCGCTCCCTGGTGCTCTTCGCCCAGCACGAGCTGGCCCCGGGGGCGGGCGGGTGAGGACGCTCGACACCGAGGTCCTGGTGGTCGGCTCGGGCGCGGGTGGGGCGGTCACCGCCTCGGCCCTGTCGGCCGCCGGCCGCTCGGTCACGGTGGTGGAGGAGGGCCCGTGGGTGGACCCCGACGCCCACGAGCCGTTCTCGCTGGAGGAGATGGTCGCCAAGTACCGCTACCGGGGGGCTTCGGCCGCCCTGGGCTCGCCGCCGGTGGCCTACGTCGAGGGCCGCTGCGTCGGGGGCAGCACCGAGATCAACAGCGGGCTCTGGCACCGGCTGCCGCCGGACCTGGCCGAGGAGTGGCAGGCCCGATACCAGATCGAGGAGTTCACCCCGGCGGCCCTCGACCGCTACTCCGAGCGCATCGAGGCCGAGCTCACGGTGTCGAAGCTGCCGGGCGCCCCCCCGCCCTCATCGGCGGTGCTCGAACGGGGCGCCAGCAAGCTCGACTGGCGGGCCGTGGAGTTCGCCCGCGTCTTCCGCTACGACGGCTCGGGCCGGGGCACCAAGCAGACCATGGCCCGCACCCTGCTCCCAAAGGCGGCGGCGGCCGGCACCCGGATCATCCCCGACTGCCGGGTGGTGAAGCTCCTGCGCCGCGGCGACCGGGTGGTCGGGGCCCGGTGCCGCCGCCACCCCGACGCCGGGTTCGTGGAGGACCTCGTCATCAACGCCGAGCACGTCTTCGTGTGCGGCGGGGCCATCCAGTCGCCAGCCCTGCTCCAGCGCAGCGGCTTCCGGGCCAACATCGGGCCGGGCCTCAAGCTCCACCCCAGCATCAAGATCGCGGCCCGGTTCCCCCACCCGGTCGACCACGGCGACGTCCCCATGCACCGGATCACCGAGTTCGCCCCCAGCCTCACCATCGGCGGGTCGATCAGCCGGCGGGGCTTCGTGGCTCTCGCCCTGGCCGACACAGGCGCCGAGCACGCGGAGGACATGGAGGGCTGGGAGCACGTCGGCGTCTACTACGCCGCCATCCGCAGCGACGCCGCCGGCCGGGTGGTGGCCGTGCCCGGTCTGCGCGCCCCGGTGGTCACCTACCGCCTCACCGAGGCCGACCTCAGCCGGCTCGCCCGGGGTCTGGTCCACCTCGGCGAGGCGCTGCTGGCGGCGGGCGCGACCGAGCTCTACCCGTCGGTCACCGGGGCACCGGTCGTGCGTCGCCCTGACGAGCTGGCCGGCTGGTGGGACGCGGTCACCCGCACGGACGCCAACCTGATGACGATTCACATGACCTCCACCGTGCGCATCGGCGAGGACCGGTCCCGCACCGGCGCCGACAGCTACGGCCGGGTGTGGGGCACCGCCAACCTGCGGGTGAACGACGCCGCCCTCCTGCCCGACGCTCCCGGCGTCAACCCCCAGGCCGCCATCATGGCCATCGCCGCCCGCAACTGCGACCACTTCCTGGCGAATGCCTGACCCGGAGGCCGGGTCGGCGACCATCCGCGACTGCGTGGTCACCGGTGCCGCCGGTTGGCTCGGCCAGAACCTGGTCCGCACCCTGGCCGGCGCCGGTCGGAGGGTGCGTTGCCTCGTCCACGACCCCGCCGAGGGGCCGCTGCTCGAGCTCATCGGTCCCGGCGTCGACACGGTGGTGGGCGACACCCGCGATCCCTCCGCCCTCGACCGCCTCTTCGACGGCGTCGGCCCCTCCACCGTCTTCCACGCCGCCGCCGTCATCCACCCCGACGGGAGCACCCGCGACTTCTTCGACGTGAACGTGGGTGGCACCCAGCTCGTGCTCGACCGGGCCCGGCGGGCCGGCGCCCGTCGCTTCCTCCACGTGTCGTCCAACTCCCCGTTCGGCGCCAACCCGTCGGTCGACCACCGCTTCACCGAGGACTCCCCGTACCACCCCTACCTGGCCTACGGGCAGTCGAAGTTCGAGGCCGAGCAGCTCGTGACCCGGGCGGGCGCTCGCGGCGACCTGGCGACGGTGATCCTCCGCGCGCCGTGGTTCTACGGCCCCTACCAGCCCCCCCGCCAGAGCCGGTTCTTCTCGGCCGTGCGCCGCGGCCGGTTCCCGTTGATCGGCGACGGCACGAGCCGGCGATCGATGGTCTACACGGACAACCTCGTGCAGGGGCTGCTGAGGGCCGAGGCCACCGAGGCGGCCGCCGGTCGCTCCTACTGGATCGCCGACGCCGAGCCCTACGCCATGGCCGACGTGCTGGACACCGTCCGCGCCGCCCTGGAGGCAGAGGGCCTGACCGTGTCCTCCCGTCAGCTCCGCGTCCCCGCCCTCGTCGGCGTGGCCGCCGAGCGGGCCGACCGGTTGCTGCAGTCCCGGGGCCGGTACGTGCAACCGGTCCACGTGCTCGGCGAGCTGAAGGACACGATCGCCTGTGACATCGGCCGGGCCCAAGCCGAGCTGGGTTACGAGCCCGAGATCGGCCTGGTGGAGGGCATGCGCAGGAGCATCCGTTGGTGCCTCGACCGGGGGGAGGCGCTCTAGTGGGTCGCACCGTCCTCGTCACCGGCGGCAGCGGCTACTTCGGCACGAGCCTCGTCGACCTCGTCCTCGCCCGCGGCGACCGGGTGCGGGTGCTCGACCTCAACCGGCCCGGCGACCACGACGGCGACGTCGACTTCGTCGAGGGCGACGTGCGGGACCGTGCCCGGCTGCGGGAGGCGTGCGACGGAGTCGACGTGGTGCTGCACAACGTGGCCCAGGTGCCCCTCGCCCGGGACCGCGAGCTGTTCTGGTCGGTCAACGTGGTGGGCACCGCCAACCTCCTGCTGGCCGCCCGCGACGCCGGGGTCGCCAAGGTGGTGCACACCTCCACGAGCGCGATCTACGGGATCCCCGAGTCAAACCCGGTGGACGAGGACACCCGCCCCCGGCCCCTGGAGGCCTACGGCCGGGCCAAGCTGGCGGCGGAGTGGGCCTGCCGGGACGCGGTCGCCGCCGGCCTCGACGTCACCATCATCCGGCCCCGCACCATCTTCGGCCACGGCCGGCTCGGCATCATGGCCATCCTGTTCGAGTTCGTGGCCGAGGGCGCCCCCGTGTTCGTGCTCGGTGGAGGGGCCAACCGCTACCAGTTCGTCCACGCCGACGACCTGGCCGACGCCTGCCTACGGGCCGCCGACCGACCCGGACCGGGCGCATACAACATCGGCGCCACCGAGTTCGGCACCATGCGGGAGACCCTGCAGGCCCTCGTCGACCATGCCGGCACCGGGTCACGGGTTCGGTCCCTGCCCACCGGACCGGCGGCGGCGGCCATGCGGGCGGTCACCGGCGTAGGCCTGGCCCCGTTCGCGCCGTACCACTGGCTGCTCTACGGCGAGTCGCTGTGGTTCGACACCACCCGGGCCCGCACCGAGCTCGGCTGGGAGCCGCGGCACTCCAACGCCGCCATGGTGGTGGAGTCCTATGAGTGGTTCCTCGCCCACCGCCGCGAGCTCGGCTCGTCCGGCGGGTCCCACCACCAGTCGCCGGCCAAGCTCGGGCTGCTGAAGCTTCTGAAGCGCCTGCCGTGACGACGAGCACCATCGAACCGGTCGCGGCCGAGCGCAGCCGCCCCCGGAGGCGGCTGCGGGCCCGGGACCTGCGGTGGGTGGGGCTGTGCTTCGTCGTCGCCCTGGTGGTGCGGGTGGCGTTCGTGATCGCTGTCGAGCGCCCGTCGTTCGCGTACAACGACGCGTTCTTCTACCACGCCTTCGGCGACGCGTTGGCCGACGGCCGGGGCTACGTCGGGGTCTTCGGCGCTCCCACCGCGCGGTGGCCGCCGGGGTGGGGCTTCGTGCTGTCCCTGGTGTACCGGGTCACCGGGGCCAAGCCCCTCGCCGGTGAGCTGACGAACGCCGTCTTCGGTGCCCTCACCGTGCCCCTGCTGTTCGTGGTCGCCCGCCGGGCCTTCGGCCGGGCCGAGGCCGCCGTCGCCGCCGCCTGGCTGGCCGTCCTGCCCGGGCCGATCCTGTGGGCCGACCTGTTGTTCTCCGAGACCTTCTACACGTTCGTGCTCGTGGCCTTCTTCGCCCTCCTCGCCGTCCTGCCCACCCGGTGGTGGGCCATCGCCCTGCTGGGCGTCGCCGTCGGCCTGGCCGCCCTGGTCCGCGGCGAAGGGCTGTTCCTGGCCCTACCCGCCCTGGCCTACTGGTACCGCCAGGTCCCCGCCCGGACCTGGGTGCTCCGTGCGGCCGTGCTCGGTGCCGCCATCGTCGTCACCCTGGTCCCGTGGACGTTGCGCAACCTGGCCAGGTTGGACAGCGTCACCCCCATCTCGTCGAACGTGGGCGCCACCATGTGGGCCGGCCACAACCCGACCGCCTTCGGGGGGGCCACCTACTACCCGGCCGAGGGCCGGTGCGGCCTGGCCGCCATGAACGAGGCGGACTCATCGGACTGCCTCCAGGACGAGGCGATCGACTACATGGTCCACCACCCGGTGCGGGAGCTGGAGCTGATCCCCCTCAAGCTGATCCACCTGAACCGGGGCGACGGCGAGGTGCTGGATCTGGTCAACGAGGCCCAGCCCGGAGAGGAGCCGGCCCTCGACCATGCCCAGGAGGTGCGGCTCGGGGTGCTGGCCAACGCCGGCTACTACGCCCTCCTCGCCCTGGCCGTGGCCTCGGTGACCCTGCTGCGTCGGCGGCTGTGGGCCAACCCGCTCTCCCGGGCCGTCCTCGTCACCGTCATCACCGCCCTGTTCCTCTACGGGTTCCTGTACTTCGGCAGCTACCGGTACCGGTTGCCGCTCGAACCCCTCATGATCCTCCTGGCCGCGCCCCTGGTCACCGGGGTGTGGCGCCAGCGGCGGGCCATCCGGTGCTGAGGTGGCGGGACCCGCTCAACGTGCGCTCCGAATCCCTCATCGCCGCCCAGGAGCACGGTGGTCGTTGACCGCATCGCGGGCAGATCGGGCCGGGCCGTCGCCGCCGCCACCGTCGCCCTGGCCGGCCTCCACCTGTGGGTGACCAGCCGCTTCACCCTCCTCGCCCGGAGCCCGGCCGACCAGTTCGGCTACCTCGCCAACGCCCGCTGGTTGAGCGGCCACCCTCACCCTCACCTGCTCCCCGAACTCGCCTACTACGGCTTCGGGTACTCGCTGTTCCTGGTTCCTGCGTTCTGGCTGTTCGACGATCCGGCGCTGGTCACCCGCGCCGTCCTGGTCGTGAACGCGGCGCTGATGGCCAGCCTGGTGCCCCTCCTCTACGCGTGGTGCCGGCAGATCCTCGACGTCGCGCCGACCACGGCGCTGGCCGCCGCCGTGGTCGGTGCCATGGTCCCGGCCCCGTTCTACGACGCCTCGCTGGCGCTGGCCGAGAACCTGATCCTGCCCCTGTCGGTGGCCTCCGTGCTCGCCTGCTGGCTGTACCTGACGCCGCGGCCGACCTGGCAGCGGCTGCTGTTCGCCCCCGCCACGGCGTTGCTGGTCGCCACCCACGACCGGTTCACGTTCGTGGTTCTGTGGGCGTTGGCCGTCATGGCCGGCGCCGCCGTCAGGCGCAGGGTCCCTCCCCGCCTGGCCGCCTCCACCATCGCCCTCACCGTGGCGCTCCTGGCGGGCACCCGGATCCTCCGGTCGATCCTCGTCTCGCGCCTGTGGGCGGGAGGGGAGCTCGCCACCAACCAGGCGAACCGCATCCCGGAGTACGGCAGGTTCTTCCTCAACCCGACGGACCTCTACCGGCTGCTCATCGAGATGGTCGGCCACGCCTGGTACCTCGCCGTCGGCACGCTCGGCATCGCCGCCATCGGCGTGGGGGCCCTGGTGGGCCGGCTTGGCATCCGACCAGGACGCCGGCCGATCGGCTCGGCACCGTCCCGCCTAGCCACGGTGTTCCTGCTGGGCAGCGGCCTCGTCATGTTCATGACGTCGTCGCTGTACTTCAGCCTCAACCGCTTCCCATCGGACGGATTCATCTTCGGCCGGTACAACGAGGCCTTCGTCCCGATGTGGGTGGCCGCCGGCGTGGCCCTGCTCCTCCCCGAGCCGCCCTCGCCCCGATCGCTGGCCAGGAGCGTCGTGGTCATGGGGACCGTCGGTGGGCTCGCCCTGGCGCTGGTGGCCGGCCGGGACCCCGACGACCTCGCCCTGTTCTACACACCGTTCGGGGTGCCCGACGTCGCCCGCTTCCGGCAACCGCCGGCCCACCTGGTGGGCACGGCCACGGCGGCCGCCCTCCTCGGGCTGGCGCTGGTCGCCGTTGCGGGCCGGTACGCCCGGGCTCGGCCCTGGCTGCTCGTCGCCCTCTCGGTGTGGCTCGCCGCCGGTGGGGTGACCCAGGTGAGCGCGGAAGCGGATCTGGGCCGTTGGCGCCTCCCCGACCAGGTCGCCGCCCTCGGGGTCACCCGGGTGGCGGTGGCCACCGATTCCCGGCTGGGGGCGCCACCGCACTACCTGTTCTTCATGCCGCGGCTGGAGGCCGAGCCGTGGTCTGACCGGGACGAAGAGCCCCCCGAACCACTGGTGTTCGACACGCTGGACTCGGCCGGGCTGCGGTTCCGTGGTGGTCGCGTCGCGCTCCTCGATGAGCCGGTGGGCTTGCCCTTCAGCTCGCGGGCCGTCGCCCTGTGGGTGCTCCCAGGGCCCGACCAGACAAGGCTGGACCGCCAGGGCCGGCTGCTGCCCGCCGGCTTCCCGGCGAGCCTGCCTCCCGCAGCACGACGGGGCGCCCTCCGCCTCGTGGGAGCGGCGGGCGATGTCCGCGCTCGCCCCGGCGGGACCGTCCGGGTCAATGTCCAAGGCCGCCACGTCGGCACCGGCGCGCCGTGGCCGGACGCCAACAGCTACGACCGGCGGGGTCGGGTCCGGGTGGGTGCCCACCCCGAGGGCGTGGGCCGCTCGGCCGCCGTTCCCGCCGCCACGTACGCCGAGCTCCCGTCCTGGACCTACCCGGGCGACCGCTTCGAGGTCACCATGCGGTTCCGGGCGGTCGACGGCCAGGGTCGACCGCTGCCGCCCGGCCGCTACGAGCTCTCGGTCGACATGGAGCAGGTGGGCTACGGATGGTTCTCGCCGCCGGGGAAGGCACCGCTCCGGATCGGCCTCGTGGTGACCTGACGGGTAGCCTCCTCAGATGCCGGCGCGCATCGGAATCCTGGTGGTGGCGTTCAACGCGGCGTCGACGCTCTCCCAGGTCCTCGACCGGATCCCCGCGGCATTCCGCCCCCGGATCACCAAGGTGCTGGTGGGCGACGACCACTCGACCGATGCAACGTACCTGGTCGGGCTCGGCTACCAGCAGATCACCGAGGACTTGCCCCTCGAGGTGGTGCGCCACCCTCGCAACCTGGGCTACGGAGGCAACCAGAAGGCCGGCTACCGGTGGGCGATCGAGAACGACATCGACATCGTCGTGCTGCTGCATGGCGACGGCCAGTACGCCCCCGAGCTGCTTCCCGAGATGGTGGGACCGATCGAGCGAGGTGAGGCCGACGCTGTGTTCGGGTCCCGCATGGTCGATCCCGGTGCGGCTCGGGCCGGGGGGATGCCGATGTACAAGTGGCTCGGCAACCGCATCCTCACGCGGCTCGAGAACGCTGTCGCGGGGGCCGACCTCTCGGAGTGGCACTCCGGCTATCGCGCCTACTCCGTCCAGGCCCTGCGTTCCATCCCGTTCGAGCGCAACAGCGACGGGTTCAACTTCGACACACAGGTGATCGTGCAGCTCCTCGAAGCCGGGAAGCGGATCGTGGAGATACCCATCCCCACCTACTACGGCGACGAGGTCTGTTATGTCAACGGCCTGAGCTACGCGAAGGACATCACCGGCGACGTGCTTCGCTACCGGGCCCACAAGATGGGCTTCGGCACCGGGGAGCTGGCCTTTGCCAGCGTCGGCTACGAGGAGAAGGAGGCGGCCGATTCCTCTCACCAGCTCCTGCTCGGATGGCTTTCGCAGCAGCCTCCCGGCCGGGTCCTCGACCTGGGGTGTGCGAACGGCTCGATCGCTGAAACGCTGCGCCGTCGCGGCCACGCGGTGACGGGCGTCGACTTGGAGCCGCTCAACGGGGTCAAGGAGCGGGTGGACCACTTCGTGGCCGCTGATCTCGACGCCGGGCTGCCCGTTGAGGTGACAGGTGAGTTCGACGTCGTGCTGGCCGCGGACGTGCTCGAGCACGTGCGCCGACCCGAGCGGATCCTGGATCAGGTACTCGAGGTCCTTGCCCCTGGGGGGATCTTCGTGGTCAGCATCCCGAACTTCGGGCACTGGTACCCCCGTACCCGGGCGGCGCTCGGCCGGTTCGACTACGACCGGCGTGGCATCCTCGACCGTGACCACGTGCGGTTCTTCACCCGCCGCAGCTTCGAGAACATGGTCACCGCGCACGGCTGGCAGATCCGGCGCCGTGAGGCGACGGGTCTCCCGCTCGAGGTCGTCGACCGCGGCAGCAACAGGCCGCTCCCCGGTCGCAGTCGGTTGCGCCGGGCCGCCGGCGCCGCGGACCGAGTGGCGGTCACGCTTCGGCCCACCCTGTTCGGCTACCAGTTCCTCTACGAACTGGCCCCGGCATGACACGGATCAGCGGCCTCGAACGAGTTCCTTGCACACAGGAGCCTCCAGGGGACGGTTGACCAACCGACCGGGGAGGTCGGCAACCCGAAGGTGGTCATCAGGAGCGTTGTAGAGGCGCCCGAGCAGCACCCGGCCGTCGACCACGACCTGCAGCATGTTGAGTCGACGGTCCATCACCACATCGAAGACGAACTTTTCGTCGACACCGATCTCGTGCGCTGCGCCGGTGGCCGCACGTGAACCAGGCGACGTGAAGACGAACACGACGCGCCGGTTCGGCCGGGTCTCGAGGGCCAACGTGCGCTGCGCACTGCCTTGGCCCTCGCGCACCAGCTCATAGCGCACACCGGGTGCGACGTCCGTGAGCCGGAGCTCGAGCCGAAACCGCCCGGTGGTGTTGGTCCGCTCCACCGGCCGCCAGGTATCACCGTCGAACTGGTACAGCCCGTCACAGTCACCGACCACCACCAGGTCCCCGCCGCCCACAGACCGAGGCAGAGCACCACCTGCTCGGATGGATCGCAGGCGAGGAGCCTGATCGCCTGGCAGCGTCCGATCGACGTCGAGCTGCCAGGCGATGAGCTCGGCCCTGAGGCTCTCGGAGACGAAACCGTACTGCCGCTCATAGACGAGCGCGAGCGAGACGTTGACGTAGCACCCGACGAGAGCCGTGAGCGCCACGACCACCCCCACGGTCCTGGCCCACGCCCCGCCCTCACGCCCTCGCCGGACCAGGTCGTGGAGACCGACCAGGCCCGCGACCACGAGGAGCGGGATGAAGTCGCCCAGATAGCGCTGGGCGACGTAGGCGATGGTGATCGTGACCCCCAGTGCCAACAGTGCTCCCAGCAAGGGCGGCGCCAAGGCGGCAGCGGCTCGGGGGTGGCTCCGGCGGCGGCGGATCAGCGCGCCCACACCGACCGCGCCGAGTACCACCATCCAGGGCATGCTGGCGGGCACGCTCGAGGCACGGTCGATCCGGTCGAACCGGACGCCTCCGAAGCTCTTGGCCGGCGTCGGGAGATCGACGAACGGGAACTGGCGCTCCAGGGCAAGGGCGTCAGGCCGCAGGTACTGCACAGCGGCGGTCGGCAGGTACTGGAGGCCGAAGAAGCTGTCGCCGTTCTCCCGAAGGAACGCTGCCCGGGTGGGATCCACCGTGGACGCGACCTGGGCGGAGACCGGAACGCTGAAGAACGTTCCGAACTTGGCATGGTTGACGGACGCGTACAGCAGGAGGGGTACCACGGCTGCGGCGACCAGCCCCAAGGGCATCGTCGGAGGCCAGACCGGCCTCCGACGCTCTGGCTGCCGCCGCCCGCGAAGGGCTCCCACCGCCCGAAGTCCGATCACCACGCCAACGGCCAGGACCGGTCCCAGCCCGGTGGACGCCCGGGTCAACATGGCCAACGAGGCGAAGACACCGGTCCAGAGGAGGGCACGGCGAGAACCACCGGAAAGGTGGCGGACGAGCGCGTCGTAGGCACCGAGCGCCAGGGCCACCCCCCAGATGATGGCCTCGTGGTAGATGTAGGCCTGCCCAGCAAGGAACATCAGGGCGGAGCCCGTGCCGAGGAGCATCATGAACCCGCCGGCGGCGATCGCCTCCCCGGTGGTGACCGGCCCCCCGGAACCGAACAGCCGCCGGATCTGCCAGCTCAACCTCGAGGCGAACACCATGGTCACGGCGAACGCTGCCAGCATGGAGATCTGGGTGAGGCGACCGTCGTAGCGGTCGGTCAGGGCGACGATCGGCAGCCGGAACAGGGCAGGTACGGGCCCCTGGTATTCGTAGGCCTTGCCGTCGACCACGAAGGCCTCGGTGGCCAGCTCCTCCGGAGCCACGTCCCAGTGCAGGTCGAGCAAGCTCTCGGCCTGGGCATCGTAGAACCCCCCGAGGGGATGTCGCTGGGTGAGATCCAGCCGGCCGGCAGTCAGCATCCACGTGAACGGAACAGCCGCCAGGAGCGCTCCTGCGAGGCAGCCCAGGACGTACCGCCGGCAGTCTGCCCGCACGCTCGCTGGAGCCGCCGCCACCCGTGGGAACCTAGTCTCGCGGCCGAGCACCGGACCCCCGACCACGGTGCGTGCGCGCTGACCGGTCCTCGACTGACCGGCCGCCCGGGCCAAAGCTCAGCGGGCCGGGGTGACTTCCCTGGTCGGGGCCGTACCCGGCGATCCGCCCGCCCAGGCCGGTCAGCGGCGGGTGCGCCGTCAATGTGTCACGGACCTTCAGTTCGATCTGGGCGACGTCGATCGTCGAGTACCACCGGGGCTCGCGCAGCACCACGACCGCGACGACGAACGGGACGGCCAGCACGACCAGCGTGACCAACACGAGAACGAGAGGGGCCCGGGACCGCCGGCGCTCCTCGCCGCCTGGCCGCCGCCGTCGTCGGGTGGACGACCGCGTCGCCCCCGCCGTCGCCGCCGGCGTCCGGCGCCGGTTGGGGCCCGGGATGCGCCGGTCAAAGTGCTAGTTCCCGAGCGGGCACGGCGCGTCGGCCCGTCCCGGTACCCGGTAGAGAAGATCCTCGCCGGACCGCTCGATGAGCACGAGGGGTGCGGCCAGACGCGGCTGCTGGAGCCGTTCCCATTTCGTGCCCTTGACCCGCGGTGTCACGACGATGTAGCGGATGTCGTACGCGAGCAGGCAGTTGCGTGCTGATTGGCTGGGCAGTGACTGGAGCCTCTTCGACAACCCGAGGTACGAAGGCGGGAAGAAGCTGCCCTTTCCGTTCACGGTCGGCCGATGGTGGGCCGTGCTGCGGTAGACGTACTCAGCTTGACCGAAGATGGCCAGCCCGAGCCGGTCATCGGGGTTGACCGGGAGGTAGACGACCCCCCCACGGGGCAGCTCGGCGATGGTCGAATCGACCGGCGCGGTGCGAATCGGCACCAGATCGTTCGCCCGGTGGCCTTCGATCAGGATGGCGGCGACGAGCGCGACGCCGACGAGGACCGGCAACTCCAACCTCGACCGGGATCTCCACCAGCCATCGAGCGAGTCCACCACCCGGCACGCTCCGACGGCGGCGAGGATGGCGAGTCCGAGCATGCCGACCACCCAGAACCGGTCAGCGGCCCGGATGCTCTTCCAGCCCGGCAGGACCTCGAACAGGAGGCGGAACAGACTGAACCGCCGCCACCCCACGTCGGAGGCACCGAGGGCGAGCAGCGCACCCACCGTCGTGAGGGCAAGACCGAGCCGGCCGACGCGCCGAGCACCGCGATCGTCGGCCCTCAGACACGCGAACAGGCCAACTGCGGCCAGGAGCAGCGGCATCGCGCCGGGGAAGAGCAGCACCCGGTGAAGGTCGTACCCGAGCTCGGCCGTGCCCAGGATCCGACCCCACACGGTGTTCCCGGAAGCGGTGGTCACGAAGCTGCCGACGCTCGCGCTGAGCTGGGACACGCCCGACAGCGACCAGCCGAGGTTTCCGTACCGACGGCGGTTCGCCAGGTACACCCTGGCGATGAGCAGGACCGGCATCGCGCCAGCGGCCAGAGCGATCCCCACACCGGTCAGGCCCCTCCACCAGAGGCTGCGAAAGCGGACTGCCAGGGTGACGACGGCGACGACGCTGCAGAACGCGGCGGAGTAGAAGGACACCGAGCCCTGCCACGCCACCGTGACCGCCAGCAGGCACACGAGGGGCCAGAGGCGCGGTTGCACCGGCGACGTGGCCGGAGATGTCTCCGCGATGGCCTTCGAGCCCTCCGCCCATCCGCTTCGTGCCTCGGAGCGGTCCGCCACCAGCCAGATCAGTCCCACCGCCAGCGGCAGACCGGGCCGGACCAGGACGTGGAGGTGGATCGCCGTCAGCAGGCTGTAGGGCGCGAAGGCGTAGACGGCAGCGCACACCGCCGCCCCGAGGATCCTCCGCGTCAGCAGGCGGCCCAGCCAGTACGCCGCCAGCGCGTTCGCGACGACGCCCCCGAGCGTCGCCAGGTTCAACATCCCGATCGGCTCCAGGCCCAGCGGGCGAGCGATGAGCTCGGGGATGGCGATGCCGAGGAGGGCATCGGAGAAGGTGAGCGAGTGGGGCGCCGGTGCGAACATGTTCGCATCGAAGACCTTGGCGTCGCTGGTGAGCGCGTGCTGGACCCAGTCGAGCGCCCACGCCTGAACCGGCGAATCGAACTCGTGGTCGGCACCGGAGTTCAGCCGTGCGCTCAAGGGCCAGGTGGTGGCCACCGTCACTGCAACGGCAATGGGGCCGACCACAGCCTCCCGCCACCTCGCTGGCCGGTCCGACCCTCGTTGGAGGACCCTTCGTCGCACTCGGTGTGTACTCCGTCTGTCCCTTGAGCGGCAGCGCCGGAGAACGATCCGACCGAACGCAGGGTTGGGACTATACGACGGAGAAGTACCACCGGCCCGGTCGGGTTCCCCGGTCTCGCCCGAAGCACGGCCCGCCCTAGGCTCTCCCCTCATGCTCTGTTTCGAGCGCCAGGTCGCTGCGACCCTGGCCGGGTCCCCCGACGGCGCCCTGGCCTGGGCCAGGCTCACCGGTCACGGTCGCCTGCTGCGGCTGGTCAAGCTCCTTCCGTGAGGTCCCCGGGACACGGGAGCGGACCGCCTCACAAGGGCGAGCCGGTCGGCCGGTCGGCGACCGGTCGTCCGGCCACGCTGGTGGCCCGGGTGCTGCGATCCAGGGACGTCCGGTTGGCCATGCTGACCTTCACCGTGGCCCTGGCGCTGCGGGTGGCGTTCGTGATCGTCGTCGAGCGCCCGTCGTTCGGGTTCAACGACGCGTTCTTCTACCACTCGTTCGGCAAGAGCCTGGCCGAAGGCCGCGGCTACGTGCGGATCGACGGCACCCCCACCGCGCAGTGGCCCCCCGGGTGGGGGTTCGTGCTCTCCCTCCTCTACCGGATCACGGGTGCGAAGCCGCTGGCCGGGGAGCTGCTCAACGCCTTCTTCGGGGCGCTCACCGTGCCGCTTCTGTTCGTGGTGGCCCGGCGGGCGTTCGGGCGGGCCGAGGCGGCCGTGGCGGCGGGCTGCCTGGCGCTGTTGCCCGGACCGGTGCTGTGGACCGACGTGCTCTTCTCCGAGACCTTCTACACCTTCGTGGTCGTCGCCTTCTTCGCCCTCCTCGCCGTGCTGCCGGCCCGGTGGTGGGGGGTGGTCCTGTTGGGCGTGGCCGTCGGCCTGGCCGCGCTCGTACGGGGCGAGGGGATGTTCCTGGCCCTGCCCGCCCTCGCCTACTGGTACCGCCAGATGGGTCTGCGGGCGTGGTTCGCCCGGGCCGCCGCGCTGGCCGTGCTCTTCGCGCTCACCATCGCTCCGTGGACGATCCGCAACGCCGTCCGCCTGGACGCCTTCGCCCCGATCTCGTCGAACGTGGGGGCCACCCTCTGGGCCGGGCACAACCCCAGCGCATACGGCGGACCGACCTACTACACGGACTACGAGCGCTTCGGTGACGACACCATCCGGCGCGAGACCAAGTCCGCGAGGTACCTGCGGGGCGAGGCGCTCGACTACATGGTCCACCACCCGGTCCGTGAGCTCCAGCTGATCCCCCTGAAGCTGGTCCACATGAACCGGGGCGACAGCGAGGTCTTGGAACTGGTCAACAGCGCCGCCCCCGGTGATGAACCGCCGTTGAGCGGTGTGGAGGAGGTGCGGCTCGAGGTGCTCGCCAACGTCGGCTACTACGGCCTGCTCACCTTCACCGTCGCCTCGGTGGCGTTGCTGCGCCGGCGGCTGTGGCGTCAGCCCCTCAGCCGGGCGGCGCTGGTGGCCCTGATCACCGCGCTCGTGCTCTACGGCTTCTTCTACTTCGGTAGCTACCGGTACCGGTTCCCGATGGAGCCGCTCATGATCCTCGTCGCCGCGCCTCTCGTCACCGGCGTGTGGCGCAGCCGCGGGGCCATCCAGGAAGCCGGCCGGGGGGGCGCTGGTGCCGGTTAGGGACGACGCCGGCCTCGTCGCCCGCCTGTTCCCGCTGACCGTGGTGGCGGCGCTGGCGCCGTTGGTGGTGGCCACCGCCAGAGCGGTGCAACGGGGGTGGATCCCGGTGGGGGACAACGCCTTCTTCGCCATCCGCGCCCGGGACGTGCTCAGCGCCCACCCGCCGCTGCTGGGCACGTGGACGTCGAACTCCCTGGCCAGCGGCGTCGACGCCAACAACCCCGGGCCGCTCTACTTCGACCTGCTGGGCCTGCCCGCCCGAGTCGCACCGGGCGGCGCCGGCCTGGCCGTGGGCGCCGCCCTGCTCAACGGCTTGGCCGTGGTCGGCACCATCCTGCTGGCCCGGCGCCGGGCCGGGCCCCTGGTGGGCATGCTCGCCGCCGCCGTGACGGCCGCGCTGTGCTGGGCGATGGGCAGCGAGCTGCTCTTCGACCCCTGGCAGCCCCACGCCATGCTGCTGCCGTTCCTCGCCTTCCTGGCCCTGGTGTGGTCGATGACCGACGGGGACCTGTGGACCCTGCCCGCCGCCGTGGCGGTGGGCAGCCTGCTCGTGCAGACCCACCTGGGCTACGTGATCCTCGTTCCCGTCCTCGGCGGGTTCGGTGTGGTCGCCCTGGCCGTGTCCGTGCGCCGGCGGCGGAACGACGACGCCGTCGGTTGGGCCGAGCTGCGGCGGCGCACGGCGTGGGCCGGCGCGACGGCGATCGGCGTGGCGGTCGCCTGTTGGGCCCAATCGCTCATCGAGCAGTTCACCAGCGAGGGTGACGGCAACCTGACTCGGCTGGTCCGCACCGCCGGGCGCTCTGGCGATGAGACGCTCGGCTACGGGCGGGCCCTTCGCCTCCTGGCCAGCGTTGTGGTGCTGCCGCCCTGGTGGGTGCGCCCGTCGTTCGGCCGGGCATGGCTGCCCTCACCCGACGCCGTGGTGGTACCCCCCGACGCCGCCGTCCTCCCCGCCCTCGGTCTGGCCATCGCCGCCGCCGCCGGGCTCGCCGCCGGGCTCGCATGGTTGTCGACCATCGCCCGCCGGCGCCGCGACCGAGTCGCCGGCGGCGCCCTTGCCACCGCGCTGGTGGCCTCGGCGGCGGCGGTGGTGACCGCAGGCCAGGCGCCCCTCGGCCTGTTCGGTCTGGCCCCGCACCAGTTCCGGTGGCTGTGGCCCCTGGGTGCGTTCACCACCCTCGCCGTCTCCGCCGCTCTCCTGCGGCGGAGGGGCGGCGTCGGACGGTTCCACCGCACCGTGGTGGGAGCGTTGACCGCAGCGGTGGTGGTCCTCTCCGCCCTGAACCTGCCGACCTACAACCAGCAGGTGGGCCCGAGCGCCGACGAGTTCGCGATCCCGGTGCTGGACGACCTGGGGCACCAGATGTCCGCTCTCGAGGGCAGAGGACCGCTGCTGATGGACCTCAGCGACGAGAAGTTCGCCAGCCCCTACGGCACGCCGATCATGGCCGAGCTCCAACGCCGCGGCATCCCGTTCGTGGTCGAGGATCGGATTGCCGCCCGCCAGCTCGGTCCCAGCCGTCGCTTCGACGGCACCAACGCTGCGGCCACGCTCCGCTACCGGGTGGGCGACAGCGCTTTGCGCACCGTCCCCGGCACGCGCCGGATCGCCCTCCACCAGGCGTTGGACCGGCGCCGGCGACGCCAACTGGCCGCCCTGCGGCTCCGGCTGGCCACCTATCTCGAGGATGAGGGGGTCGTGCTCAACCAGCGGGGACGGGAGGCCCTGGCCGCCGGCGACCTGCCCGACGCGGCCCGGCCGGCCGAGGACGGCAGGATCAAGGGCGAGTCCCCGCTGGCCTCCAAGGTGCTCGTCTACCTCGTCCAGCGCGACCTCCTGGCGTTGGACACGACCTGGGCACCGGTGTTCCGCCGCTACGCCGACCTGCAGGACCGCCACGACACCGAGACGGTGGCCCTGTTCCTGGGACCCCCGCCCTGACCGACCGGCGGTGGCCGTTCGTATACTCGCTGGCCATGGGTCGCGGTCGGTCGGTCGGCGTCCTCGACGCCGACCGGGACCCGACCTCGGGCGTCCAACCGGACGCGACGATCTCCCCGCCCGCCACCGAGGCCGATCCTCTCCCGGGCCGGGCCGCCCTGCTCGTGCTCCTGGCCCTTGCCGTGCCGCTGGTGGTGGCGCTGGTGGTGCTGGCCTCGCCCCGGTGGTTCCCGGTGCTCGACAACGCCCAGACCGAGCTGCGGCTGCGCGACGTGGGCACCGGGCACCCGCCGCTGATCGGCCTGGGCGGCCGCATCGGCACCGCCGCCGACCCCGGCAACCACCCGGGGCCCATCAGCTTCTGGGCCCTCTGGCCCTTCTACCAGCTGTTCGGCGGCAGCTCGTGGGCCATGGAGGCGGCCTCGGTGTGCCTGCACCTCATGGCCATGGCCACCACCTTGTGGATCGCCGCTCGCCGGGGCGGCGTGGCCCTCGTGCTCGGCGCCGGGGCGGTGCTGGCGGTGCTGGCCCATGCCTACCGGGCGGCCACCATGATCGAGCCGTGGAACCCCTACATGCCCGTGCTGTGGTGGGTCGTGTTCCTGTTGGCGTGCTGGTCGGTGCTGGCCGACGACGTCGCCATGGCCCCCGTCGCCGCTCTGGCCGGCTCGTTCTGCGCGCAGACCCACATCCCCTACCTCGGCCTGGTGGCCGGGGTGGGTGGGCTCACCGTGCTGGCGTGCGTGCTTCGTCGCTTCGCTCCTCAGCACGGGCTTCGCCCATCCGGGTCCCACCGTGACCGCCGCTCCGCCTGGCGGCGGCGCGGCCGCACGGGGGCGCGTTCCGGTCAAGCCTCGAATGCCGTCTGGTGGCTGGTTGCGGCCGTGGTCGGGCTCCTGGCGTGGCTGCCGCCGGTGATCGACGAGCTGAAGCACTCCCCCGGCAACCTCTCCATCATCGTCGAGCACTTCAGCCACCCGCCCGAGGCGCCCATCGGCGTCCGGCGGGGGCTCGAGCTGATCCTGCTCCACCTCAACCCGTGGCGCCTGGTGACCGGCCAGCAGTTCCTCACCGGGTCGGTCCTCCCCGGCCTCGCCCTCCTAGCCGTGTGGGTGGCCACCGTCGCCGTCGCCTGGCGTCGCCGCCACGACGTGATCCTGCGCCTCGACGCGGTGATCGCGGCCGCCCTCGTGCTCGGCGTCCTATCGGCCAGCCGGATCTTCGGCTTCGTCTGGTACTACCTCGTCCTCTGGGCCTGGGGGATCACCGCCCTGGTGCTGCTGGCGGTGGGCTGGACGGTGGCCACGGTGGCCTCGGACCGATTCGACCGCAGGGCGCGGGTCGGAGCCGGGCGGGCCGGGCTGGGTGCGCTCGCCGCCGTCACCGCCGTGCTGGTCCTCCTGTTCGGGGTGGACGCCGCCTACGTCGACTCCCCCGCCGCCCAGCGCTCCGAGATCCTCGGGCGCATGGTGGGCCCCACCGTCGACGCCCTCGCCTCGGGCCGCCCACCGGGGGGCGGCCGCGACGGCCGCTACCTGGTCACCTGGACCGACCCCGTGCACATCGGCGCCCACGGCTACGGCCTGCTCGACGAGCTCGAGCGGGCCGGCTTCGACGTCGGCATCATCAACGGCTACCGCGCCGCCGCCACCGCCCACCGCGTGATGGACCCCGGGACCTACACCGCCGTCGTGCACATGTCGGTGGGGCCCGACATCGCCACGTGGAAGGCCAAGCCCGGGGTGGTGCAGGTCGCGTACGTCGAGCCCCGCACCCCGGCCCAGCGGGCCGAGTACGGCCGCCTCCGGACCCGGGCCATCCGCGGGCTCGAGGCCGCCGGCCTGGACGACCTCGTGCCCAACATCGACGGCAACCTGTTCCTGGCCACGTTCGACCCGCGGGTGCCCGAGGCCCTCAAGGACGAGATGGTGCGCATGGCCGACCTGGGCCTGCCCTTCGCCGTGTTCGTCGGCCCGCCCACCGCGGCCGACTGACTTGACCGACACAGTGGACGACCCGAGCGACGCGCCGGCCCGGTTCACCGTGGTCGTGCCCGTGTACGAGGAGGAGGACCGCTTCGGCGAGTTCGGCCCCTTGCTGGCCGACTGGGCGGCCGCCGCCGGCCCCGGGGAGCGGGCCGTCGTCTTCGTCGACGACGGCAGCACCGACGCCACCGCCGCCCTGGTCGAGGCGCTGGTGGCCTCCCGGCCCGACAGCGCGATGTCCCTGCTGCGCCGCCCGCACCGGGGCAAGGGGGCGGCGGTCAGCGCCGGCCTGGCCGCCACCGACTCCCCGTGGGCCGGCTTCTGCGACCTCGACCTCTCCACCCCACTGGCCCACCTCGAGCGGATCCTCGACGCCGCGCAGCGCACCGGAGGGCTGGCCATCGGGTCCCGCGACCTGCCCGGCTCGCACCTGCTGCGCCCCGAGAGCTCCACCCGCGAGCTGCTCGGCCGGGCCTACAACCGCCTGCTGCAGGCCGTGCTGACCCCCGGCATCACCGACACACAGTGCGGGGCCAAGGTCGCCCCCGCCCCGGTTTGGAAGGCGCTCCTCGAGCGCTGCCGGGAGGAGGGCCTGGCCTGGGACGCCGAGCTCGTCGCGGTGGCCACCGCCCTCGACGTGGGCGTGCACGAGGTGCCGGTCGACTGGTCCCACGACGAGCGCACCCGCGTGCGGGTCGGCCGTGACGGCCTGGCCATGCTGGCGGCCACGCCGAGGATCTGGCGCAACGTGCGCACCGTGGCCCGCACTGCCCCGACCGAGCCGATGGCCGGGCCCGCCGCGGCCGCATCGGCCCAGGAGAGCACCGACGCCGCCACCCCGCCCGAGGTGTTCGACGCGGTCAACGCCGAGCGGCTCATGGAGGCCGACGCCGACCACTGGTGGTTCCGCAGCAAGGCGGCGTTCGTGTCGTCCGCCCTGCGCCGCTGCGTGTCCCCCGGCGGTGGCGACGGCTGGCTGGTCGACGTGGGCGCCGGGGCCGGCGGCGTGACCGCCCGACTGGGGTGGGCCCCTCAACGGACGCTGGTGGTCGAGGGCAGCGCCCCCCTGGTGGCCCGGGCCCGCCACCGCCACGGCCTGGCCGCCACCCGGGGGTTGGTCGACCAGCTACCGGTAGCCGGGGGCACGGCCGAGGTGGCCTGCTTCCTCGACGTGCTCGAGCACCTGGAGGACCCCGGTGCCGCCCTGGCCGAGGCCCGCCGCGCCCTGCGCCCGGGTGGCTGGCTGGTGGTCACCGTGCCCGCCCACCGCTGGCTGTGGAGCGAGGCCGACGAGCTGCTGGGCCACGTCCGCCGGTACCGCCGAGGTGAGCTGGCCGACCAGGTCGAAGCGTCGGGCTTCTCACCGATCGTGCTGACCCACATCTTCAGCTGGCTGGTGCCACCGGTCTGGGCCACCCGGCGCTTCGGCCGGGGCGGCTCCTCCAGCCTCGGGCTCGACCGCAGCTCCTTCCTCCTGGACCGGACCGCCCTGGTCCTCACCCGCCTGGAACGGGCCGCCGTCGGCCGGATGGGCCTACCGCTCGGGACGTCGATCCTCTGCGTCGCACGCCGCCAACCCGAGGCTGGGCGCACGTAGCAGCCGAATCCGAGTGAGGATCCAGCCGGCCTTTACGCCGTCGGACCACTCGATCTTCTTGCCCTCTTCGCGCCCGCGAGCCCGGTAGGAGATGGGCACCTCGAAGATGCGCTCGCCCATGCGCAGGAACTTGGCCGTCACCTCGGCCTCGATGCCGAAGCCCGACGACCGGACGCCGGCCCGGCGCCAGAGCGAGGTGGGGGCCACCTTGAGGCAGGTCTCGATGTCTGTCAGCCAGGAGTCGAACAGCAGGCTGGCGAACAGGGCCAGCAGCTTGTTCCCGACCACGAACCAGAACGAGTAGGCGGCGTGGCCGCCGTAGGAACGCACGCCATAGACGACCCGGGCGTCGCCCCGCTGGATGGGGGCGATCAGCGACGGGAGGTCGGCGGGGTCGTACTCCAGATCGGCGTCGAGCACGGTGAGGAGGTCGCCGGTGGCCTCGGCGAAGCCGCGCCGCAGCGCTGCGCCCTTGCCGGCGTTTGCGGGCGCGGTCACCAACCGGACGGTCTCGCCGTCGACCAGGTCGGCGATGGTGGCGGTGGACCCGTCGGTGGACCCGTCGTCGACCACCACCACCTCTCGCGGCAGCGTCATCTCCACCGCCAGGAGCCGTTCGAGGGCGGTGCGCAGCGTGGCCCGCTCGTTGAAGCAGGGCATCACCACGGTGAGGCGCTCGTAGGTCAACCGGGCGCCGTCAGTACGGCCACGTCTTCGAGTCGTGGCCGAGGAGGCGGGTGAGGCGACCGAGCCGAGCCACGATCAGGGCCTTGATGACCAGGTTGCGGGCGAACCAGCCGAGCTCGGCCATCTGTCGGCCGGCGTTGGCCAACCGGTGGCGCGGGCTCAGGTGCTCCCGCCGGTACTCGGTCATCGACTCCGACCGGCCCACGTAGCGCCAGCGGGCACCGGCCACGAGGGCCCGCAGGATGGCGAGGGTGACGCCGACCGAGCTGAACGAGTCGTGGATGAGCATCGTGCCGCCGGGCACGACCCGGTCCCCCCACGAACGGAGGTCGGCCAGGGCCGGGCCGTAGCGGTGGGCGCCGTCGACGTAGAGCAGGTCGACGGTGCCGTCGACCTCGGCGTGGGCGGCGTCGGAGAAGGACCGCACGTGGCGCACCCGGTCGGCCACCCCGGCCCGCTCGAGGTTGGCCAGGAACGCGTCGTGATCCTGGGCCGCCTCGTCGGCGAAGCCCTCGATCTCCTGGGGGCCGCGGTCGTTGCCGGCGTGGGGGTCGATGGCGATCACCTCGACGCCGGGGGGCGCGGCGGACGCCAGCACGATGGTGGAGCGGCCGCGGAAGCTGCCGATCTCCACGATCCGCCCCCCGTCGGGAACCCGGGTCGCGGTGTCCCACAGGAGCCGGGCCTGGCCCGGGGTCATCCAGCCCTCCACGTCGGCCACGACGTCGATGGTGGCCGCGAAGCTGGGAGGAGGGGGAGGCGCAGGCATTCCGGAAGGTGCGGCTGGGCACCGCTGAGCGGGGAGGCTGGACTACCGTGGAGCGGTTCCCCGGGCCACCCGGTGGCCACGGAGCCACCAGGGTAACCCAGCCCTCCGTGGCCCCCGTGACCCTGTGACGACCGCCGCCCCCGACCCCTCCGACATCCGGGCGAAGCTGGGTGACATCGCTGCCGGCGCAGGGCTGCGCCGCGTCCACATGATCGCCTGGCGCGACCTCGACGACGTGGAGGCGGGAGGCAGCGAGGTCCACGCCTCGACCGTCGCCCGCCTGTGGGCCGAGGCGGGGATCGAGGTGGTGCTGCGGACCTCGTTCGCGCAGGGGCATCCGAACGTGGACCAGCGCGATGGCTACCAGGTGGTGCGCAAGGCCGGGCGCTATGCCGTCTTCCCCCGCACCGCGCTGGCCGAGGTGCGCCACCGCCACGGCCACGCCGACGGTCTGGTCGAGATCTGGAACGGCATGCCGTTCCTCTCGCCCTTGTGGCGCCGGGGGCCGAAGGTCGTCCTGCTCCACCACGTCCACGCCGAGATGTGGCGCATGGTGCTGCCCCCGAAGCTGGCCGCCGCCGGCGACACCCTCGAGCGCCGCATCGCACCGCGGCTCTACCGTCGGAGCCGGATGATCACCCTCTCGCCGTCGTCGAAGGCCGAGATGCTCGAGCTCGGGTTCCGGGACGACCTGGTCGACGTCGTCCCGCCCGGTGTGGATCCCCGCTACCGCCCCGGGGGCGAGCCCTCGGCGACCCCCATGGTGCTGGGGGTCGGCCGGCTCGAGCCGGTGAAGCGCTTCGACCGCCTCATCCGGGCGGTGCTGGCGGCCCGCGAGCGGGCTCCGAACCTGACCCTCACCCTGGTCGGCACCGGTCGCCTCCGCCCTGACCTCGAAGCGCTCGTCGGCGAGCTCGGCGGGCGCGACGCGGTCACCTTCGCCGGGCGGGTGTCCGACGACGAGCTGCTCGACCTGTACCGGCGGGCCTGGGTGGTGGCCAGCACGTCGGTGCGTGAGGGCTGGGGCATGACCCTCACCGAGGCCGCCGCCTGCGCCACACCGGCGGTGGCCACCCGCATCCCGGGCCACCTCGACGCCGTCGCCCATGGCCGCAGCGGCCTGCTCGCCGACGACGACGCCGACCTGGTCGAGCACCTCGTGGCGGTGGCCACCGACGCCGAGCTGCGGGCCCGCCTGCGCCTCGGCGCGGTGGAGCACGCCGGCCAGTTCACCTGGGAGGCCACCGCCACCGCCATCCTGGCCGCCCTGGCCGACGAGGCCCTCGCCGCCCGGCGCCGGCCGGGTCGGCTGCAGCGCGCTTGACCGGGCACAGGGCATGATCGGGCTGCGGGAGGCCCGGGCCCGGGGCTGGGTGCCCACGGCCGTGCTGGCCGTGCTGTCCTACGTCCCGCTGCTGCTGACCCACCGGGGCCGGGTCGGCGCCGACACCAAGAGCTACCTCACCCTGGACCCGGGTCGGCTGCTGGAGCGGGCCGGGTCGATGTGGGACCCGAACGTCGGCCTGGGGACCGTCCCCCACCAGAACATCGGCTACCTCTGGCCGATGGGCCCCTGGTTCTGGCTGTTCGAGCGCTTCGGCGCCCCCGACTGGGTCGCCCAGCGGCTGTGGCTGGGCACGATCCTCCTCCTCGCCGGGCTCGGGGTCCGCTTCCTGCTGCGGACGCTCGGCCAGGACGGGCCCCATGTCGGTGCGGCCATGTTCGTCTACGCCCTCTCGCCCTACGTGCTGACCCTCGGCGCCCGCCTCTCGGCCCTCCTGCTGCCCTTCGTCGGGCTGCCGTGGATGATCGCCCTGGCCATCCGCTCCACCCGTGACCGGGGCTGGCTGCACCCCGCCCTGTTCGCGCTCGTGGTGCCGACCATCGGAGGCACCAACGCCACCGCCCTGCTCCTGGCCGGCATCGGACCCGCCCTCTGGTTCCCCTTCGCCGTGCTGGTCCTGCGTGAGCTGACCGCCCGCCAGGCACTCGCCGTCGTCGCCCGCATCGGTGCGCTCAGCGTCGCCACGTCGCTCTGGTGGATCGCCGGGCTGTGGTGCCAGGGCGCCTACGGCATCGACGTGCTGCGCTACACCGAGACGGCCCGAACCGTGGCCGAGGACTCCACCGCCCCCGAGCTGCTGCGGGGCATCGGCTACTGGTTCTTCTACGGCGACGACAAGCTCGGCCCCTGGATCGAGCCGTCGGTGTCCTACACCCAGAACCCCCTCCTGCTGGCGGTCACCTACCTCGTCCCCACACTGGGCCTCCTCGCCGCAGGCGTGATCCGTTGGCGCTACCGGGCGTACTTCGTGGCCCTGGTGGTCGCCGGCCTGGTGCTCGGCGTCGGCGCCCATCCGTGGGAGGACCCCACCGTCGCCGGCCGGGGCTTGAAGGTGTTCCTGCTGTCCGACGCGGGCCTGGCCATGCGCAGCCTGCCCCGCGCCGTTCCCCTCCTCGCCCTCGGACTGTCCGTGCTCGCCGGCGTCGGCATCGCCGCCCTCGGGGGGTGGGCCCGGCGGTTGCCCCGGCCCGCCGCCGCCGCGCTGACCGTCCTCGCCGTGGTGGCCCTCCCGCCGCTGTGGACCGGGTCGATGGTGGCCAACAACCTCCAGCGCCCCGAGGAGATCCCCCGCTACTGGCAGGACGCCGCCCGCGAGCTCGACCGCCGCGGGCGGGGGACGAGCGGCTGGGAGACCCGGGTGCTCGAGGTGCCGGGCACCGATTTCGCGTCCTACCGGTGGGGCAACACCGTGGACCCGATCACCCCGGGCATCACCGACCGGCCCTACGCCGCCCGGGAGCTCATCCCCTACGGCACGCCCCCGGCGGCCGACCTGCTCAACGCGCTCGACCGCCAGCTCCAGGAGTACACCCTCGATCCGGCGTCGCTGGCACCGCTGGCCCGCTTCCTCGCCGTGGGCGACATCAACCTCCGCGCCGACCTCGCCTACGAGCGCTACAACGTGCCCCGCCCCCGCCCGCTGTGGGCGCTGCTGCGGTCGGCCAACGGCCTGGGCCCCCCCACCGGGTTCGGTGGGAACGCCCCCAACCGGCCCGACCCGGCGCTCCCCCTCCAGGACGAGCTCGAGCTGGCCAGCCCGCCGAAACTGGCCGACCCCCCGAAGGTGGCCATCTTCCCGGTGGAGGACCCCGAGCCCATCCTGCGGGCCATCCCCGCCGACCGACCGGTGGTGCTCGCCGGCGACGGCACCGGCCTGGTCGACACCGCCGCCACCGGCATGCTGACCGGCCGCGAGGTGGTCCTCTACTCGGCGGCCATGGCCGGTGACCCCGACGCCCTGCGGCGCGAGCTGGCGCGGCCGGGGGCCGAGCTGGTGGTGACCGACACCAATCGTCGTGCCGCCCGGCGGTGGAGCACCGTGATCGAGACCGCCGGCTACACCGAGCAGGCCGGCGAGGAGCCCCTGCGGTTCGACCCCACCGACAACCGCCTGCCCCTCTTCCCCGAGGCCGGCGACGACGCCTTCACCGTGGCCGAGCACCGCGGCGGGGTCAGCGCCCGGGCCACCGCCTACGGGAACCCCATCACCTACACACCCGACAGCCGGGCCGCCAACGCGGTGGATGACGACATCCGCACCGGGTGGTCGGTGGGGGCGTTCTCCCCCGTCGACGGGGAGCGCCTAGAGCTCACCTACGCCTCGCCTCCCACCACCGACCGCGTCACCCTCGTCCAGGACGACAAGGGCGTGCAGAACCGCTGGATCACCCGGGTGCGGCTGCGCTTCGACGACGACCCCCCCGTCGACGTCGACCTCGATGACCGTTCCCGGGCGCGGTCGGGCCAGACGGTCACGTTCGGGCGGCGCACCTTCCGAGAGCTCTCCATCGAGATCCTCGCCACCGACGTCGGCCGCCGGGACCGCTACGCCGGCCTGGCCGGCGTGGGGTTCGCCGACGTCCGCCTCGGTGACGACGACGCCCGCCTCACCGAGGTCATCCGACTCCCACGAGACCTGCTGGACGCCGCCGGCCCCGCCTCGGCGGACCACCGCCTCGTCCTGGTCATGACCCGCCAGCGCACCCGGCCCACCGCGCCCCTCCGTGACGACCAGGAGCCGATGCTGGTCCGGGCGTTCCGGCTGCCGTCGTCCCGCCCGTTCTCGGTGACCGGCCAGGCCCGCCTGGACGCCCGCGCCCCCGAGAGCGTCATCGACCGGCTGGTGGGCGTGCCACCGGCGGCGGACGGCGGCGTCGACGCCTCGTCCTCGCGGCACCTCACGGGCGACCTCCGCAGCCGGGCCCTCAGCGCCATCGACGGTGACCCCAGCACCCACTGGAGCCCCGGGTTCCTCAACCAGATCGGCGAGATGGTCCGGTACCGGGTGGCCACCCCGGTCCGCTTCGACCACATGGACCTTCGGGTCGTGAACGACGGCCGCCACTCGGTGCCCACCCGGCTCCGCATCGAGTCGGCGGGGCGGACCGTGGCGAACGTGGACGTTCCCCCGATCCCCGACCAGGCCCGGCGCGACGCCACGGCGCGGGTCCGCCTCGACCTCCCCACCATCACCAGCCGCGACCTGACCGTGGTCGTCGAGGAGGTGCGGGAGGTGACGACCAACGACTGGATCTCCGAGCAGCCCGTCACCATGCCCGTCGGCATCGCCGAGCTGGGCATCCCGGGGCTCGGGGCCGAGCTGCCGTCGGCCCGGTTCGACGACCGTTGCCGCACCGACCTGGTGAGGGTGGACGGCGAGCCGGTGGCCGTGCGCCTCCAGGGGCGGATCGACGACGCCCTACGGGGCGAGCCCCTGGACCTCACCGCCTGCGCGCCCACGGGCCTGCGCCTCGACCGGGGCGACCACCTCCTACGGACCACGAAGGGCAGGGACGGCGGCATCGACGTCGATCGCCTCATGCTCGACTCGGTAGGCACTGCGGGGCGGCGCTCCCCGGCGGGGAGGGAGCCGTCGGCGACGACGCCGGATCTGACGGTCGTCCACCAAGGGCGCGACGACGCCCGGGTGCGCGTGGGCCCGCGGCCGACGGCGACCTGGCTGGTGCTCAGCCAGAGCCTCAGCGCCGGCTGGACCGCATCGGCGAACGGCACCGACCTCGGTCCGCCCCGGCTCGTCAACGGCTACGCCAACGGCTGGCTCCTGCCCGCCGGGGCGGACCCCTTGACCGTTGATCTCGAGTGGACCCCGCAGCGGGTGGTCAGGGTGTCCCTCCTGGCGTCCCTCGCCGCCGCCGCCGGGTGCCTGGCGCTCGCCGCCCTGGCGTGGCGCCGTCGCCGGTTGGCGCGACGGCGGGGCCCAGGTGGGCCCGGCCCGCTGGCGGGCGACCAGCCGGCGCCGTTCCGCCCGGCGGCGGCGTGGCGGTCGGCCGGGGCACCCCCGTCGGTCCGGGCCACCGTGGCCGTCACCGCCGGGTTCGCCGCCGTCGGCGCGGTGCTGGTCGGCCCGGTGGCGGGGCTCGTGGTCGGCGTCGCCGTCCTCGCCGCCCTGCACTGGCGTCGGGCCCGCGCTCTCACCACCCTCGGTGCGGCGGCCGCCCTCTCCCTCTCCGGTATGTACACCATCGTCGTGCAGGTGCGGCATCGCCTGCCGGCGGGCTTCGAGTGGCCCAGCTACTTCACCGAGGTCCACCAGGTCGCCTATGCCGGGGTGCTGCTGCTCGCCGCCGACGTGGTCGTGGACCGCCTGTGGACGGGGCGCTGGTGGCCGGTCAGCCCCGCCGGCGCCGCCACCGAGGCGAATCGCCGGTGAGCGGGACCGACGTCCCGCCCAACGCGGGGCCGTTCGTCCTGGGCGTCGACCTCGACGGTGTCTGTGGGGACTACACCGCCGCCTTCCGCGCCGTGGTCGCCGCCGAGAACGGGGTGGAGCCGGCATCCCTCGGTCCCCAGGAGTCCTGGGACTTCACCGAGTGGGGCGTCGGGCCGGACGAGTTCGACCGGTACCACCGGGCCGCGGTGCTGGAGCACCGGATCTTCCGCACGATGGCACCCCTGCCCGGAGCCGCCGACGCCCTCTGGCGCCTGTCGGACGCCGGTGTCTGGGTGCGCATCATCACCCACCGGCTGTGCGTCAACTGGGGCCACGCCGTCGCGGTGGCCGACACCGTCGAATGGCTCGACCGGGCCGGGATCCCGTACCGGGACATCTGCTTCCTGGGCGCCAAGCCCGAGGTCGAGGCGGACGCCTACGTGGACGACGGCCCCCACAACATCGAGGCCCTGCGGGCCAAGGGCGACGTGGTCATCGTGTTCGACCAGCCCTACAACCGACACCTCGAGGGCCCCCGGGCCGGGGGCTGGGCCGACGTCGAGGAGCTGGTCGCCGGGCTGGCCGCGGCCAAGGGCTCGCCCCTCCAGGGCCAGTTCCCCGGCTTCGACGACCCGGGCCGACGCCTCGACCACCGCCTCGGCCGCTGATCCACCCACCTCCCGCCGAGGGCTCTGCCAGGCTGTCGCCGTGAGCGAGGTCTCGGGCGCCACGCCCGGCTGGTACGCCGACCCGTGGCAGCCGCCGGCCTGCGCTGGTGGGACGGGTCGGACTGGACCGGCCACGCCACCGGCGGCCCGCCCGCCCCAGCCGGCCCGGACCTCGCCACCAACCGCACGTGGGCCGACCGGGCGACCAAGGCGTTTCTCGTCCAGAGCGCGGTGCAGGCCGTGGTCGCGCTGATCTTCCCGGTCATGTTCGCCGGGTTCTTCGACGCGCTTCGGGAGGCGGCCGACGCCTCGTCCGACGAGCTGGCCGGTACGGGCGACCCCTCGTTCGGGCCCGGGTTCCTCCTCGGCAGCCTGGCCCTCAACGTGCTCAGCCTCTTCAGCATCGCCGCCGTGGTCGTGATCTGCGTCTGGTCCTACAACGCCACGACCACGGCTCGGCGCCTCGGCCGGTGGACCACCCACAGCCCCGGCTGGGCCGTCGCCGGGTGGTTCGTACCCGTCGTCAACTACTGGTTCCCGTACCAGGTCGTCCGCGACCTGGTGCCCGAGGGCCACCCCCTCCGCGCCTCGGCCAAGCGCTGGTGGGCCTGCTACCTGATGGGCGCGTTCCTCGTCGTCGTGCCGCTGGTGCTGTCGGCGTTCTCCCTGCCGCTGGCCCTGGCGGCCGCGCTGGCGCCCGCAGGGCTGAGCGTCGTGGCCGGGATCACCGGCAGCCGCATCGCCACCGGCGCCGCCGACGACCACGAAGCCACCGCCGCCTTCCACGCCGGCCCGTGAGGACCGTGCCGGCGCCGCCCAACCCTTCTTGGCGTCGAACACCTCGCCATGCGGAGAAAAGGCTGCCAAGAACGAGTGGGGGCGCGCCGCCGGGAGCACAGATCGGTCGCCGGCCGTGTAGCGCCTATCCGCCCTTGCCGGGCACCACACGATATACGTCGTAGACGCTGTCGATGGCCTTCATGCTGCGGATCACGGCGCCGAGGTGCGACGGGTCGCCCAGCTCGAAGTCGAAGCGCATCTTGGTGACCCGGTCGGCACCGGCCCGGGACTCGCACGCCAGGATGTTCACGTGGTGGTCGGCCATGGCCGAGGACACGTCGCCCAGCAGGCGGGGCCGGTCGAGGGCCTTGACCTCCACCGAGGCGACGAAGACGCCGCTGCGCTGCTCGTCCCACTCCACCTCGATGAGCCGGTCCCCCTGCACGCCCGACAGCGAGACGGCGTTGGCGCAGTCGGCCCGGTGCACCGACACCCCCCGACCCCGCGTCACGAAGCCCATGATCTCATCGCCGGGCACGGGCGTGCAGCAACGGGACAACCGCACCATGACGTCGTCGAGGCCCTCCACGTGCACCCCGGCCGACGGGCGGGCCGTGCGGGTGCGCCGCGGGGCGCGGGCGGTGGTGGGGAGCTGCTCCTCCTGCTCGGGATCGCCGCTGTGGAGCAGCCGGTTGACCCTGGCCGCCACGGACTGGGAGGACACGTGGTGCTCGCCGATGGCGGTGTGGAGGGCGTCGAGGTCGGCGTAGTTGAGCGACGTGGCCACCTCGTCGAGCAGCTTCGGCGGCAGCTTCTGGACCGGTAGGCCCTCCCGGCGCATGGCCTTCACCAGCTCGTCGCGACCGTTCTCGCGGGCGTCCTCGCGGCGTTCCCTCGAGAACCACTGCCGGATCTTGTTGGACGCCCGGGGGGTGCCCACGATCTTGAGCCAGTCCCGCTTCGGACCGACCCCCTCGGCCCGGGACGTGAAGATCTCGCAGGTGTCGCCCGACTGGAGGTGGTGGTCGAGGGACACCAGCCGCCCGTTCACCTTGGCGCCGACGCAGGCGTGACCGACCTCGGTGTGCACCGCGTAGGCGAAGTCGATCGGCGTCGCCCCGATGGCCAGGGTGACGACCCGGCCCTTCGGGGTGAACACGTAGACCTCCCCCTGTTCGAGGTCCACCTTCAGGAGGTCGTAGAACTGCTCGGGGTCCGAGATCTCCGACTGCCAGTCGATGATGCGGTTCAGCCACACCATGTCGTCGCCCGAGCCGCCGCCGCCGTCGCGGTCCTTGTAGGACCAGTGCGCGGCGACGCCGAGCTCGGCCCGCTGGTGCATCTCCCGGGTGCGGATCTGCACCTCTAGGGGTTTGCCCTGGGGGCCGACGACGGTGGTGTGGAGGGACTGGTAGAGGTTGAACTTGGGTTGGGCGACGTAGTCCTTGAAGCGGCCCTGCACCGGTTTCCACGTGGCGTGGATCGACCCGAGGGCGGCGTAGCAGTCCTTGACCGAGTCGACCTGCACCCGGATCCCCACCAGGTCGAAGATCTCGTCGAAGCCCCGGCCCCGCAGGACCATCTTCTCGTAGATGCTCCAGAGGTGCTTGGGGCGGCCGGTGACCTCGGCCCCAATGCGCAGCTCCTTGAGCCGGTCCCGCACGTCGTCGAGCACCTGGAGGAGGTAGAGGTCGCGCTCGGGTGCACGCTGGGACACCATGTGGTCGATCTCGGCGTAGCGCTTCGGGTGCATGGTGGCGAAGGCCAGGTCCTCGAGCTGCTGCTTGAGGTCCTGCATGCCGAGGCGGTGGGCCAGCGGGGCGTAGATGTCGATCGTCTCCCGGGCGATCCGCTGCTGCTTCCACTCGGGCATCGCCGCGAGGGTCCGCATGTTGTGGAGCCGGTCGGCCAGCTTGATGATCACGACCCGCAGGTCGCGGGCCATGGCCACGAGCATCTTGCGCATGGTGGCGGCCTGCTGGGCCTCCTTGGAGTCGAACTCCAGACGCTCGAGCTTCGTGACCCCGTCGACGAGGGCCGCCACCGCGGGGCCGAAGTCGCGCTCGACGTCGCCCAGGCTGACCCCGGTGTCCTCCACCGCGTCGTGCAGCAGGGCGGCGGCCAGGGTGACGTCGTCGAGGCCGAGGCCGGCCACGATGCCGGCCACCGCCATGGGATGGGAGATGTAGGCGTCGCCCGACTTGCGGACCTGGCCGGCGTGGGCCCGGGCCGCCACCTCGTAGGCCCGCACGATGAGCTCGGTGGGGGCCTTCGGATGCCGGGAGCGGTAGAGCGCCAGGAGGGGCGCGACCTCGACCGCCAGGGGCGCGGCCGTCCGCCGCCACGGCAGCACCCGATCGACGGTCGGCATGACCTCAGTGTGCCAGCCGGGAGGGTCAGTACTCGATGAGGCTCACGATCTCGTGGCCGGCCAGCTTGGCCCGTCCCCCCAGGAACGTCAGCTCGATGATGAACCCGAAGCCGGCCACCTCGCCCCCGAGCTTCTCCACCAGCCGGGCGGTGGCCGCGGCCGTGCCCCCCGTGGCCATGACGTCGTCGACCACCAGCACCCGCTCGCCCGTCGCGATGGCGTCGCGGTGGATCTCCAGCAGATCGGTGCCGTACTCGAGCTCGTACTCCTGGCGCTCGATCTCCCACGGCAGCTTGCCCGCCTTGCGCACCGGCACGAACCCGGCCCCGAACCGGTACGCCACCGGGGCGGCCACGATGAAGCCCCGGGCCTCGATGCCCAGCACCCGGTCGATGCGCTGATCGGCGAACCGGTCGGCGATGGCGTCGACGGTGGCGACGAACGCGTCCGGCGCGGCCAGGAGTGGGGTGATGTCCTTGTAGGTGACCCCCGGCTTCGGGAAGTCGGCGATGTCGCGGACGTGGCCGGCCAGCCAGGCGGCGTCGACGCCCATCTACCGCTTCTTGCCCTTCTTGCGGGGCCGGGGCGGGTGGTTGGCCGAGTAGGTGCCGGGCCGGCCGGCGGGGCGGCCACCGGCCGCCGGCCGGGACCGGCGGGTGGAGGCGGGGGAGGAAGCGGCGGTCGCCGGTTCGGTCCCGGGCTCGACGTCGTCGGACGTGGCCAGCTCGGCCTCCAGCTCGGCCCGGTCCGCCTTCTTGCCGACCCGCTCGCCCCGCTCCTCGAGGCGCCGGCGCAGCGCCTTGTAGCGGGGCTCGCGCTCCTTCAGCAGGGCGAGCGCCGGGGAGGCGATGAACAGCGACGAGTACGCGCCCGAGAGCTGGCCGAGGAACAGGGCCAGGCCGAACTCCACGAGGGTGGTGGCGCCCAGCACGAACGAGCCGATGATCAGCACGGCGGCGATGGGTAGGAGCGCGGTGACCTGGGTGTTGAGCGAGCGCATGAGCACCTGGTTCAGCGACAGGTTCGTCATGTCCGTGTAGGTCATCCGGGCGCCCGAGGAGAGCATCCGGGTGTTCTCGTCGACGCGGTCGAACACCACGATGCCGTCGTAGATCGAGAACCCGAGGATGGTGAGGATGGCGATGACCGTGGGGGGCGTCACCGGGAGCTGCAGGAGGGCGTAGACGCCGAGCACCACCAACAGGTCGTGCACCAGGGCGGCGAGGGTGGCGACGGCCATGCGCAGCTCGAAGCGCAGGGTGATGTAGATGGCGATGGCGACGAGGAACGTGGCCAGCGCCCGGATGGCCTTGCTCGAGATCTCCCGGCCCCAGGTGGGGCCGACCGTGTCCTGGTTGGCCTCCACCTCGGCCCGGCTCACACCCGTGACCTTGGAGAGGGCCTGGACGACCTCGTCGGACCGCCGCTGCTGCTCCGCGGTGGTGCCGGTGAACGGCGGCGTCTGCACCCGCAGGTCGTCGCCCACCGACTGCACCTTGGTGTCGGTGATGCCGAGGTCCTCGACCGCCTTGGTGGCGTCCTCCACCGACGCCTTGTTCGCCGGCATCTCCCAGACGTTGCCGCCGGTGAAGTCGATGCCGAGGTTGAGGCCCCGGGCGAACAGGGCCACGAGACCGATCAGGATGACGGTGCCGGAGATGGCGAACCAGAGCTTCCACCGGCCGATGAAGTCGGCCTCGGTCTCGCCGTGGTACAGCCGGGTGAGCAGGCCGCGGCGGGCACCGGTCGGAGGGGCGGGGGTGGTGGGGGTGGAGGTGCTCATCGGGCGCCCCGCACCGCCGGGGTGGGGACCGTCTCCTGGCCGAGGCCCCGGGCCACGCCGAAGAAGCGGGCCTCGGTGAAGAACCGGTTGCGGCCGAGGAGCGACACCACCGGCCGGGTGAAGAGGAAGGCCACCACGATGTCGAGGATCACCGACAGGCCGAGGAAGAAGGCGAAGCCCCGCACCGGCCCGACGGTCAGCGTGTAGAGCAGGGCGGCGCCGATGAAGGACGACACATCGGCGGTGAGGATGGTGCGGAACGCCCGCTGGAACCCCCGCTCGGTGGAGCTGCGGACGGTCTTGCCCGACTTGATCTCGTCCTTCAGGCGCTCGAAGTACACGACGTAGGAGTCGACGGTGGTGCCCACCGACACCACGATGCCGATCACCCCCGACAGCGACAGGGCCAGGCCGCTGTTGGTCGACAGGAAGCAGAGGATGGAGTACAGGAGAGCTCCCCACACGGCCAGGCCGAGGATCACCACCAGGCCGAGGCCCCGGTAGTAGAGGAGCATGTAGAGGGCCACCGCGATGAGCCCCACCACACCGGCCACCAGCCCGGCGTGGAGCGACTGCTTCCCCTGCTGGGGCGACACCCGGGCCTCGGCGCTGCGCACGAACTCCACCGGGAGGGCGCCGTAGCGCAGCACCAGGGCCAGGTCCTTGGCCTCCGACGCGCTGAAGTCGCCGGTGATCTCGAAGGATGAGTTGTCGGCCAGGTTCTGGTCCTGCACGGCGGGGCTGGAGATGACCACCCGATCGAGGACGATGGCGGCCCGGCCGGGACCGCCGGCGCCGGCTGGGCACGTCGGCAGGCCCGAGTTGCACGCGTTGAACAGGGCGTTGGCCTGGGCCTTGTCGCCGCCCTTGATGCTGACGTCCACCCGCCACTCGCCGGTGCTCGGGTTGACCTCGGCCTTGGCCCGGCTGAGGGCGCTGCCCTCGAAGCCCACCGGGCCGAGCTGCAGGCACTCGGTCTTCTCCTGGTTGGGGGCCACGATGCCGCCGTCGGCGCCGGTCGGCGCGTCCGTCGGCGGCGGCACGGCGGTGGGCGGCGGGGCGGTCGTGGGCGGCGGCGCGGTGGTGGGCGGCGGCGCGGTGGTGGGCGACTCCTGGGTGGGGCGGGCCGCCGTCGCGCTCTCACCCGAGGGCGGTCCGCCACGCCGGGGCGCTCCGGTCTGGTCCCCACCCTCCGTCGTGGCCGGCGCCGTGGTGGCCGGGGCGGTGGCGGCGGGCGCCGTCGTCGCCGGGGCTGCGGTGGTTGGGCTGGTCGGCGTGCCCTGCGCTGCGCCCGCGGGGGCGGCACACGGGTCCTCGCCGGCCTTGGCCGCCTTGGCGTTGTAGGGACCGCCGCCGGCCAGCACCGGCCGAAACTCGAGCTTGGCGGTGCGGCCCACGATGGCCTGGGCCTTCTTGCGGTCCTTCACGCCGGGCAGCTGCACCACCACGTTCTTGCCCTGGCGGGAGACCTCGGGTTCGGCCACGCCGAGGCCGTCGATGCGCTGGCGGATGATGTCCTTGGCCTTCTCGACGCTCTCGCTGCCGGGGTTGCCCTTGGCCGTGAGCACCACCGAGAACCCGCCCTGGAGGTCGAGGCCGAGCTGCGGTGCGCTGCCGAAGACCAGGGTGGCGGCGAGGGCGGAGCCGGCGACCAGCACGATGAGCGTCAGGGGAACGACGTCCCTGGCCCTCACTCCTCGACCTCCGGGGTCGGCTCGACCCGCCGGGAGATGGCCTGGCGGGCGAAGCGCACCTCCACGCCGGTGGCCACCTCCAGGGTGGCGACGTCGCCGTCGAGGGCGGCGACCCGGCCGAAGATGCCGGCGCTGGAGATCACCTCGTCACCCACCTGCAGCGAGGCGGCCACCGCCTGCTGGGCGCGGAGGCGCTGCTGCTGCGGCCGGATGACCAGCAGGTACATCATCAGCAGCAGCAGGGGGAGGACGACGTACTGCATGCGACACCATGGAGTGGGGACGGAGCGTCGGCACTGTAGTCGAGGGCCTTCAGCCCCAGATCGCGAGGATCTCCCGCCGGAAGGCCTCGAACCGGCCGGCCCGGACGGCGGCGGCCATGCCGTCCACGAGGCGCTTGGTCCAGCTCAGGTTGTGGATGCTGAGCAGGCGGGCCGCCCCCGGCTCGCCCACCACCAGCAGGTGGCGGAGGTAGCCGCGCGACCAGCGCCCGCACACGGCGCAAGGGCAGTTCGGGTCGAGGGGACCGGCGTCGCGGGCGAAGCGGGCGCTCTGGAGGTTGAACCGGCCCTCGTCGGTGAGCACGGTGCCGTGACGGGCGTGACGGGTGGGCAGGACGCAGTCGAACATGTCGACCCCGAGGCCCACCGCCTTCACCAGGCCGGCCGGGTCCCCCACCCCCATGAGGTACCGGGGCTGGTCGGCGGGCAGCTCGCCGAGGGCGGCGGCCAGGGCCGGGAGCATCTCTTCGCGGCGCTCGCCGACCGAGAGGCCGCCCACGGCGTAGCCGTCGAACCCCACCGCCACCGTGGCCTGGGCGCTCTCGACCCGAAGTGCGGAGTCGACCCCGCCCTGCACGATCCCCAGCTGGGACTGCCCCGGCCCGGCGTCGGGGTCGAGGTCGAGGAAGGCGCGGCGGGCCCGGGCGGCCCAGGCGGCGGTGCGATCCACCGCCGCCCGCAGCACGTCCGGAGGGGCCGGCAGCGCCGGGCACACGTCGAGCACCATGGTGAGGTCGGCCCCGAGCTGGGCCTGCACCGCCACCGCCCCCTCCGGGGTGAGGTGGTGGGTGGTGCCGTCGTAGGTGGACCGGAAGGTGGCGCCGTCGTCGGTCACCTTCGGCTCCAGGGAGAACACCTGGTAGCCGCCGCTGTCGGTCAGCACGTGCCCCGACCAGCCCGTGAACCGGTGGAGGCCACCGAGGGCGGCCACCACGTCGGCCCCCGGGCGGAGCATCAGGTGGTACGTGTTGGCCAGGACGACACCGATGCCGAGGTCCTCGAGGTCCGCCGCCGAGAGGGTGCGCACCGCACCCCGGGTGCCGACCGGCATGAAGCACGGGACCCCGAAGTCCCCCTTGGCGGTGCGGACCCGTCCCACCCGGGCGGCGCCGTCGGTGGCCTCCAGGTCGACGCTCAGCCGCACCGGCCCCACCGCCGGTCGAGGAGCATGGCGTCGCCGAAGCTGAGGAACCGGTAG
>JAABUS010001329.1_pt1 | contig 54752 bp, 42 predicted proteins | sample 5560161 | NCBI WGS metagenome assembly JAABUS01 (sample SAMN10711885, study PRJNA513376) | rock metagenome | isolation source: Antarctica rocks | place: Antarctica: Victoria Land, Trio Nunatak nord | collected 2016-01-04 | reverse complement strand
TTGGGCATCAGTCAGCACAACACGATAAGGATGCGTCACGGGACCACCTCCGGCTGGTACGCGGGTCGACAGGACCTCTTCCCACGCACCTTCCGTCCCCAGCGTTTCATCCTTGACACACCACTAGTCAAGGATATGGGGCGGAGGAAAAATCGCCATTGTGGCTCATATCCCCCTGTGACGCGTGAGCAGGATCACGTGTCACAGTCACAAATCTTGAACCGGCTCAGACAACGGGCGCGTGGACCTCAACCTCGCGGCGGAGATCTGCGGAACGATAGAGCGCGTCGACGATCGATTGCACCTTGAGCGCTTCCTCAACCTTGACGAGTGGCGTACGTCCGGCGCGGACCGCTGCCACCACGTCGGCTATTTCAGCCACGACCGACGGGCCCCAATCGCTCATGCCGGTCTCGTTGGCGGGCATGCCGGAAGGTGTGATATCGACTGGCAATCCGTCTCGCTCAGCCACGATCCGCAGCGGAGCGAACTGGATGGTTGAGGCATCGCCTGCCAGTTCGAAGCTGTAGGAATATTTGGGTTGATCGGCAGACCAGGCACCGGATAGCTCCATCCACGTTCCATCATCGAAGCGAACGTGCCCGCTGAAGGTATCCTCCACGTCAAAGGTGGCAGCCGCCTCCGGCGTGGGCGCGGTCACGGCCCGCTTGCGCGGAAAGACCCGATTCATGGAAGCCGACACCGTCGTCGGTTGGCGTCCACCCGAGACCCACATCGCGAGGTCGAGAATATGGACGGCGGTCGAGGCGAGCACCCCGCCCCCGGAAATCTCCTTCACATAGTGCTTGCCCCACCAGGGAATATCGGTCGCAACGGTCCATGCGCGTGACGAGATCAGCGTCCCAAGGTGACCCTCGGCGACGTAGTTGTGCAGGATCTGGGCGCCCGGGAGAAATCGCATATTGAAACCGAGCGTGAGAAAGCGGTTGGCATCCTGGGCCGCGCGCGCCATCGAAATCGCCTCGGCAAGGTTCAGGGCCATCGGCTTCTCGCAGATAACGTTGGCACCGCCTGCGAAGGCAGCGACGACCATCTCCCGATGGCTGACGGGCATCGTGCAGATGCTCACGATATCGTAGGAGCCCGCCGCGAGCAGATCCCGGTAGTCCGCAAAGTGGTTGGGAACACCGTATTCCCGAGCAGCTTGCTGCCGGCGCTCGTCGCTCAGATCGCAGATGGCAACGATTTCCACATCGGCATGAGCGCGATACGCCTTGAGATGATTGCGTCCCTGAGCCCCGCAGCCGATCACGGCGACGCGGACGTTTGACTCCGACATTCCTTCTCCCTGTACTTCCAAGCTTGTTTTACAGCGACACGATCAGTGAATCGATGGTCTTCGGGAAGGTGGTCAGAAGGTCATGACCCGCGTCGGTGACGAGAACCTCGTCCTCGATGCGAGCGCGGCCAATCCCCTCCCGATAGACGCCTGGTTCAACCGTTACACATTCCCCGACACGCAGGGGGGAATCGCTTCCCGGCCGCAACAATGGGAGCGAATCACCCACCAGCCCGAGTGAATGACCGGTGTTGTGCAAGAAACCATCTTCCCGGCCAGCACCGCGCACCACACGGCGAGCCACCTCATCGACCTCGTGACCGGTGACCCCGGCCCGAACCTCCTGCAGTGCGTCGGCCTGTGCCGAGAGCACGAGTTCGAGAATCTGGCGCGTTTCGATCGACGGTTCTCCGATCGAGAACGTTCGGGGCAGATCTCCGAAATAGCCTTCATACGCCGGGCCGATGTCGATCAGCACGAGATCTCCCTCCGCGAGCCGACGCTCCCCCGCATAGGTGCTCGGCCAGGCGGAACGTGGACCACTCTCAACCTTGGTTTCGAAGATCCGACCGTCGCTGCCCATCGCCCGCATCACGCGTTCCGCTTCAGAAGCGACGTCGATCTCACGCACGCCCGGTCGAAGAGCAGCGCGCGCCGCTGTCATTCCCGCCTCGACGATCTCTGCGGCGCGCCGGATGATCGCCATTTCCTCCGGCTCCTTGACGCGCCGGAGATCGGACGTCAAGCCGGGAGCGATCACGACATCCATAGTGAAATCGCGCAAGGTGTTCACAAGCGACGACGAATCCGACATCGAGAGGACGCGCATCTTTTCAGTTGAGAGAGCCGACCGCATGAGCGCAATCGCATCACCACCCGGCCAGAACGTGAGAACAGTGGTTTCAACGGCCTCCGCACGCGCTTGCGGAGCATCGTGCGCGTTCGTGATCAGAATCGCCTCGCCGGAATCGGGTATCAGAAGGTACCCAGCTGCATCCTGGCATCCGGTGAAGAATCGGATGTCCGGCTGTTTGTCCGAGACGAGGAGGCGGGCATCCCGGCGTGTCATTTCCTCTCGGAGCCGGCGTCGTCGCTGCGCGTAAGGGAATGCCTGATCCGTCACAGTGGCAGGCTGACCGGCAGACCGCTCCGCGAGGATTCATAGATCGCGAGGATGATCTCCAGCGACTTGCGGGCTTCCTTCCCTGTTACGGCTGGCTCGCGGTCGTCACGCACCGCCTGCAGGAAATCACGAATCTGGGCCTGATGGAATTGAGGAAAGCCCCGGATGCCATCGTCTTCCTGCAACCAGGTTTCACGCAGAGACTCCTCGCCGGGAATGCTCCACACATCGTTGACGCCGAGCTCTCCCTCATTGCGTTCCCACATGCTGACTGCTGCCCCCTTGTCTCCATGAACGGCAACGCGAAAGCCGAATGCCGGCTGGAACGTGGAACTCGCCTGCAGGACGCCGAGCGCGCCGTTCTCGAACACGATCGTTGCGACGGCGGTGTCCTCGACATCGATGTAGTCACCATGCCGAAGGGTCGCATACTTGCCATAGACCTCGACCGCCCGGCCCATGAACCACTGGAAGTGATCGATCGAGTGCACTGCCTGGTTCATCAGGATGCCGCCGCCTTCCGACGCCCACTTGCCGCGCCAGGGATCGGCTCCAAAGTATTCCGGCCCCCGCCAAAGCCGAACCGTACAGTCACCAAGCGTCAGGTTACCGAGCTTGCCGGCGTCGATGGCAGTCCGGATGCGCTGGGCGGACGGCCAGAAGCGTCGTTGAAAGACGACGCCGAACTTGGTTCCCGCGTTGTCAGCCGCGTCGATCATGCGATCGGCCTCACCAAGCGTGGTGGCAACCGGTTTTTCACAGAGCACGTGGATGCCCGCATTTGCCGCCGCCACAACAACCGCCTCGTGAGCCGGGTGGGGAGTGCAGACAAGGACTGCTTCGACGAGCCCGCTGGCGAACAACTCTGCAGCGTCACCGAAGACCTGCGGAACGTCGTATTTTGCGGCCATCTCGGTGGCGCGCGCCACATCCCGATCACAACATGCAACCCAATCCGCTTCGGCGAGCGAACTCAGCGCGAGCGCGTGTGTCGCGGCGATCTTTCCACACCCCACCAGTCCGACGCGCACCTTGCGAGTCGACGGGGTCGTTTGGTCTGGTGATTCCGACGGATCCGATGTCATGACATGGTCCTCCGAGGTAACCGACAACTGGTCGGCCGATACACGTCGATGCGGTGTCACGCTGGTACTCAGATAGGTTTGGCGACGGCGATCCGTCCCGGAAGCAACTGGGTACGCAGGTAATCGGCGGCCCAGCGAACTCCTGGTGTGCCGGGGCACAAGGGGTCCTCGTTCTCGATCGCAATGATGCCGTCGTATCCAATGTCACCGAGCGCCGAGAAGATCGCCTTCCAGTCGAGGGCACCCAGACCAGGGAGGCGGTAGCGCCACCATCCGTTGCCGAGGATGCCCTGCCGGGCGAGCACGGTGGGGAGAATCTCGGTGTCCTTGGCATCGAAGTGGTAGATGCGGGCGCCGAATTCGCGAATCAGATCGGGGATGTTCGGGATGTTGAGCCAAACGAGATGAGAGGGATCGAAGCTCAATCCCAGTGCCGGAGACGGCACGGCCTCGAACATCGCGTCCCAGAGTGCAGGGTTGTGTGCGAGGTTCCCTTCACCTCCACCACGACCGGCGGTCTCGAAGGCGATGCGGACACCTCGTTGCTCGGCATAATCGGCCATCGGACCGTATACCTCGCGGAATACCTGAAGATTGTCCTGCACACGATTGGTTGTGTGTCCTTCCCCAACGCCCGGCAAGCCATAGAAACTCATGCCATGCGCGGAGCCGGTGAAGGTGACGACCGTGTCAACGCCAAGCTGAACGCTGGCATCGATCGCGAGTCGAAACTCGCTGATTCGTGTTTCCCGTTTGACGAGATCGCCTGAGAGCAGATTGACCATCGGCGCCAGCGAGGCGATTTCCACACCATGCCGATCCATCATCTCGGGAATGTCACCGGGACCGTCGCGCGCGATCTTGGCGAGATCAAGGTGACCGGGGAAATCCGACCCAGGGATGGGACGATAGTTGGACCCGACGTTGACTTCGATCGCGTCCAGATGATTGGCAGCGGCCCAGCTCACGAGGTCTGAAAAGGGCATCGGTTCGACACCCACGAGTGACGCAAATCCTATTTTCATGTTGTTGACCATCGCACTTGTTTGTACCCGCGAGGGAAGGGTTCGGATCGACTGTATGGAGTTGCCTGCATGGTGCTGCATTGTCCGCACTTGTCCGAAAAAAGCAACACCTTTTGCCAGATTGACCTTGAAAGGAACGATACCTGGTGAGCGAGAGGCAATGGCAAGAAGGTCGAAATCCGAGGGACGAGGTAGCCGCGCCGACGTCACTCGACCAGCGGAATCGGTCAGGAACGACGTGCTCCTGCGTGCTCGCCGATGAGATGACGTCGCTGGAGCGAGTCCTGAAACGACCGTTCCAGACAAGATTCGTCAATCGATCGCGACCGCGACCGCTCAAAGTAAGCGTCGCTATCGCAGCAGGATCAGAGATCTTCCCAAAAAGAAATATCGTAAACCGGTAATCACTGAACGCCTGAACGACTCAACGAGCTTATGCCAAAATTGGCTTTAGGAGCTAGATACGCATTGACCGCACATCGCACGTCGTACCCGTGGATTCGAATCGATATCCCTGATGGCGACCATATCGATGGTTCCGGGGTGAAATTGGTTATTCATGGTTGACCTGCCCAGCCCCGACCTCGAAACCGGGAACCGCGCCTGTCATAGCGGGAGGCGCGGTTCCTCTCCAGTCACCCCACCCAAGGCGATTCTCAGGCTCGAGCCTCGAAAGGCTTGCCGCTCAGGGAATACCTCGATTGATGATGATGCGAAATGTCTCGTGGGGAGAGCGCATGTCGTCGTGAAAAGCGAGACGCCTTGGCCGATCCTGTAGCTAACCGACGTATCTCTGTACAACCTTGCCAAGCGACACGGCGCGACACTGATGACGCGTGGCAGGCGGTTACTATCCAATGACCTGAGAGCAAGCGTTACCTCCATTTACCTTATTTCGTAGATACATGTACTTATCGACCATTACGGAACCAGCGGCATCTGTGTGGAAATGCCGCCGCCTGATGCAATTGGCGAGCGCCGTCATCCGGGAATCCGGATCAGGTCGAGGGCGTGGCGGCCGGTGTACCCTCAGGCGCGCCGCCGGATGAGAGCGCTGGCGCGATGACCACCGTCTTGCCCTTCGACAGGCTCGCAAAGATCTCGGGGTCTACCTCAAGACTGGCGGCAAGAACCTCCGCCGGGAAGTACCCGGTCAAAGTCGACAGGTCGATGCGACTGGGAGCGATGTTGTCGAAGAATGCCAGGAGGACGAGCGGCTCGTCGCTGACGCTGGCAATGTAGTGAAACCAGTTGTTCGGGATATAGCCGACATCACCTGGTTCCACCACGAATGTCCACGATTCGCCAGTCGGGCCGACGATACCGACCTGGGCGCGTCCGCTGACGCAATAATTGAATTCGGATGCATTTCCGTGCCAATGGGGTTCTCTGAGCGCTCCCCCATCGATATTGAGCTTGAGCAGCGTCATCCCCTCGAGCCTGGCAATATCGTCGAGGCGGAGCGGTTGGACACTTCCACCGCCGAACTGCTGTACACGCAGAGTGTCGATGTGGGTGCTGAACGGCGTCACCAAGCTCTGGACGCCGCGATCCGACGCGTTCATGTTTTCGACCGGGACAATCGTACCGTCCCCGCGTGGTGGAAAGTTGGGGAGCAGGCCAGGCGCCACGCCGAGAGTCTGGCCGATGAACGCGGTGGGCACCCACGGCATGACCTGAGAGAAATCCAGATGCTCGGGATGCTCATGCGAGAAGCCAATCAGGAGCTGCAACGGTTCCGATCCCGTGTTCCTGATGTAATGGGCATCGCCGACGGGCACGAACGTGATCGACCCAGCCGTGATTGGAAAGGTGGCTGGGTCTCCCGATGTCGAGAGAATGCCGATCGTTCCCTGCCCGCCCAGGCAATAGTTGATTTCGGAAGCATTGGGATGCCAATGCACCTCGCGCACCGACCCTACATCAATCTCCACGGTGTTGATCGATAATCCGGATAAAACGGACATCTCCCCGACCGTCGCCGTGCGCGCATGCCCCGCAGGGAACGCCTTTGACTCACTTGCGCCAAGCCGAAAATTGAACGGGGTAGTGCCGTCGGGACCCGTGATCTGCGAACTGGGTGTCTCGTTCTGCGCGAGCATGTCATGGGGCAACGTCGTCGAGAGACCGGTGGCGAGTCCGCTGACGGCAAGCGTGCCGACAGCACGACGCCGGGACATCCGTCCAGCGAGAGGATTATGCACTGGCTCCTGCGAGTTGCTCACGAGCGCGTCTTTCTGTTCAAGGAAAAAGTATTTTAGGACCCATAGTGATTCTCTCACGGAGCGAGGCAGATGCGAAGGCATCTGCGCGAGGACGACCCTTGCAAGCGCAAGAATGTACGCCTCCGAAGAGCGCTGCAGAGCCCACAACGTAGCGGATCTTCGACCTGGGTTGCCGCCGCGTCAGTGCCGCCATCATGTGGCAACGGCGGCGTCACTTGGAACGCCGCGGTTGCTGAGTTGCCAACTTGCTGAATTGGTGACTTGTCGATGCTCGAAGGTTGCTCAGGCAGGTCGAAGCGCCGTCAGCTGCGCATCGACGATCGTGCGGACATGATCCACAATCTCATTGATACCAATCAGATCGCTCTCGGTAGATGTGCGGAGACGAAGCTCCACCTGCGCATTTTCGAGCGTTCGCTTGCTGATCGAAAGGCGAATCGGATTGCCGATCAGGTCGGCGTCGTTGAACTTCACACCAGCTCGATCGGCGCGATCGTCATAGAGCACGTCGATCCCGGCCGCGGTGAGATCGGCATAGAGCTTGTCGGTGGCAGCGATCACCGGCTCGTCGACACCGATCGAGATCAGGGAGACGTGGAACGGCGCGATCGAGATCGGCCAGATGATGCCGCGCTCGTCGTAGTTCTGCTCGATCACGGTTGCGGCAGCACGACCAACACCGATGCCATAGGAGCCCATCACAACCGGACGAGATTCCCCCTCGGCATCAAGGAAATTGGCAGCGAGCATCGCACTGTAACGTGTGCCGAGTTTGAAGATATTCCCGACTTCGATGGCGCGGACAGCTTTCAATGGGGCTCCATCGACCGGGCAGGGATATCCCTCCGCTGCCGCCGCGATGTCGTCGATCAGGTCGGCCTCGAAATCGCGTCCGAGATTGACGTTACGGAGATGCCAGCCGACTTTGTTTGCCCCGGCAACGAGGTTGGGGGTATCCCGGATGCTCTCATCGACCACGATGTAGGCGTCATGGACGCCGACTGGGGAGCCATACCCAGGCTCGGCACCGATCGCCCGGATTTCCTCGACAGTGGCCGGTGTGATGGTACCTTCGCCGATTGCGTTGCGAAGCTTGGTCTCGTTGACATCGAGATCGCCGCGAATGACTGCGAAGATAAAACGGCCCGATCCCGCCTTGAAGAAGACTGCCTTGGCTGTCAGGCTGAGCGGGACGTTCAGAAACTCGGCGAGCGCCTGGATCGTGGTTGTCTTCGGTGTTTCGATCTCCTCGACCGGGAGCCGATCTTCGGCCGGGACCGGTTCGCGACGGAACGTGGCAACTTCGCGGTTGGCGGCATAGTCGCCATTCGGGCAGATCAGGAGGATGTCCTCGCCATTCGGAGAGAAACCCATATATTCCTCGGATTTCGATCCACCCATCATCCCGACATCAGCACCGACACGGATAAAATCGAGACCAAGCCTGGTGAAGATCCGGCTATAGGCAGCAGCATGCTGTTCGTAGGAAATCTCCAGTCCCGCCTCGTCGGCATCGAGACTGTAGGAATCCTTCATCGTGAATTCGCGGACACGGACCAACCCACCCCGAGCGCGCGGTTCGTCGCGGAACTTGGTCTGCAGGTGATAGATGATCTGCGGTAACTGACGATAAGAGCCGATCTCGGTGGAAGCTAGATCGGTGACGACTTCCTCGTGAGTCATCGCCAGCACCATATCGCGATCGCTGCGGTCCTTGAGCCGAACCAACTCCGGACCAACAGCGTCGAAGCGTCCGGTTCGTCTCCAGACGTCAGCCGGATGCACGAACGGCATCAGCATTTCCTGGCCGCCAATCGCATCCATTTCCTCGCGGATGATCTGCTCGACCTTGCGGATGATCCGGTAGCCGATCGGGAGCAGGCTGTAGATGCCAGTGCCCAGAGGACGAATCATCGCCGCCCGCACCATGAGCTGATGGCTTATCAGCTCCGCGTCCGCCGGCGCTTGTCGCAATGTTCGCCCAAATAGATGCGCCATCCGCATGTCAGTGTCCGCCCTCCATAAACAAGCTTTTCGAAAATGCGTGCCCTTACAACCGGAAAAGCCTACTCGCGATCAGACGTCTTCGCCAGTCTCGCCACGCCAGTGACGTGAATGTCTTCCGCCCGCGCCAGGATGAACAGGAGCGAAGAGAGGCGGTTCAGGTAGCGCAGGATCTCGGGATTGCCGATCTGCCCGGCGTGTCCGAGCGTCACGGCGAGCCGTTCAGCACGACGTGCCACTGTTCTTGCGACATCGAGCGCCGCTCCGGCGACGGTGTCTCCCGGCAGCACGAATTCACGCGGCAATGTGACTGTGGAGGAAATCTGCTCGATCTCCTCTTCGAGCCACACCACACGTTCGGAGGGAAACCGGTACGCGTCTGGCCGGGTCGCATCGGTGAACGCGAGTTCTGCCATCATCTGATATAAATCGCGTTGCACCTGGATGAGACGGGTGCGGGTCCCCTCCTCGTTCGCATGAGCGCGAGCGAGCCCGATCATCGATGTTGTCTCGTCCAGTTCACCGAGCAGTTCGATTCGGGGATCGTCCTTGCCGACCCGCTCGCCGAGCAGATCTGTCTGCCCCTGATCGCCCCGCGCCGTATAGACTTTCATTGTTGTTCTCCTCGTGCCGCGCTCTGTGGCGCAGGATTTGGTCCGTCATTTCCCGAATGACCATCAGCAAATGGTGAAGGTAAACGTGCATCGTGCCGAAGTTTCCAACGCGGAGACAGCGGACACCCTGTGGTAGGATGAGAGGCCGATTCTCGTCAGGCGGTGGCAGCTCACGTACATGTCATTGTCCACGTTTTACCCCTCCCGCGAGACGAGATGCCGCATCAACATTGAACCTGACCATTCCTCCCGAACGCCAGACGTTCGTCATTTCTGGAAGAAGCGTCCGCCCATGGCCTTGTCGTCCTCGCCCCGTCTGGGGCGCGCTTACCGAGCGAATCCAACAATCTCACATGACGGACCGATCCGGGTCGCGGTAATAGGACTCGGCTTTGGAAGTGCCGTGCACATTCCTGCCCTCAAATATCTGGATGAGACAGAGGTTGTCGCCGTCTGCGCGCGCCGGCAGGAACGAGCGCAAGCCGTTGCCGCACGCCACAATATAGGAATAGCCTCCGACGACTGGCGCGACGTGATCAACCATCCGGACGTCGACGCGGTCGTCATCGCGACTCCGCCTTACCTCCATCATCAGATGGTGATTGCCGCGCTGGAGGCGGGAAAGCACGTGTTGTGCGAGAAGCCGCTCGCTCGAAATCTTGCAGAGACCCGAGACATGGTCAAGCTCGCCCAGGTCGCAAATGTGGTCGCCATGGTCAATCACGAGTTCAGGTATCTACCTGTCCGCACCAGAGTCAAGGAACTCATCGACGAGGGGTACATCGGCGAACCGCACTCCGCCTCGACGATCGTTTTCCGGTCGAGTCTTGCAGATGCCAACGACCGGCCCTATGGCTGGCTGATGGAACATGACAAGGCGGGTGGGATGCTGGGAGCATCCGGTTCCCACTACATCGATTCCCTGCGCTGGTGGCTGGGGGAGGTGCATGCCGTCTGCGGCACCACAAGCACGATGGTGACACATCGCAGATTGCCGGAATCCTCGAGCATGGCACGGGTCGATGCAGACGACAACTTTGCATTTATCCTGCGATTCGCGAATGGCGCGATTGCGACCGTTCATTTCTCGGCGACGGCTCCGACCGATGCCGGTGAGGAAACGACGATCTCCGGATCCGAAGGCATGCTGATCGTTCAGGGTGATGGACAACTGTTTGGTGCCCGCAAGCGCGATGTCTCCTTGCGAGAGATCCCGATCCCAGATCGCCTGAAGCTCAAGCTTCCCGAATTCGGTCACTACCTGACCCGCCCGACGATCATGCTGATGAAGGACTGGGTCAAGGCGATTCGAGCTGGAGACGGTGCTGCGTTCTCACCGTCGTTTGCTGACGGCGAGAAGGTACAGGAGATCATCGATGGTGTCTCGCGGTCCAGTGCCCAGGGGCGGTGGATCGACACGAGCGGCACCCGGTGGCCAACGGCGGCAACGTTCTAGCCATCTGCCGGTTTCTTCGAAGCGAGGAGCAAACCGGCACAGAAGGCATCCCGCGAGTCACCGTCTTCCCACTTCGTTGACGAGCAGCATGACGCCCGTCACCTCTTCATCCTGAGCGTCGCCAAAGATCTCCGTGCGAAGCCCATCGACCGTGGGCCGACATCCGCGCGGCGATTGGACCCACCCAGCGAACGGATCCCTCGTGGTGCTCGGGATGACGGGCGGCGTTGGGAAAGCCGCAAAGCCCGAAGAACACCTGTGGACTACTACCCCTGCATCCTTGCACCCTGTGTGACGAACCTCCCTAAATGATTCACTGCGCGCAGCATGTTTTGCGGGAAATCGCTGCGAGTGCCAGAATGACCAAACGCGTTCACTCCTGCACGCATACACGATGACCAACCGCTACCCCTGAATTGCTCGTTCTGGAGGAATCCCGCCAATGGCCGCGACCGCTCTCGCATCCGAACTCATCCTTTCTCCCTCCGCCGAGATCGATACTCCGGCGCTGGTGGTTTCCGAAGAAATCATGCATCGCAACATCGCGGAGATGGCGTCGTTCTCGAAAAGCATCGGCGTCAATCTTCGTCCGCACATCAAAACGCACAAGACGCCGCAGATCGCCCGGTTGCAACTCGCTGCCGGCGCGATCGGGATCACCTGCGCGAAGGTCGGCGAGGCCGAAGTCATGGTCGATCAAGCCGGGGTCGAGGATGTGCTGATCGCGTACCCGACGATTGGCGAGCAGAAGTTTCAGCGGATTGTGGCGTTGCTGGAGCGGGCACGAATCGTGATCGCGATCGATTCGATCGATGCCGCCAACGCGATCTCGCGCTCGATGCGGAAGTACGATCGCATTCTCGAAGTTTCGATCGAAGTCAACACAGGCCAGAACCGCTCGGGAGTCCGTGCTGGTGACGACGCCGTGAAATTCGCACTCGAGGTTGCACGGCTCCCGAACCTCCGGATCGCCGGGATCATGACGCACGAAGGGCAATCCAACAGCGCAGCGCCCGGCGAGATGGAAGCAATCGCTCTTGCGGCCGGTCGCGACATGGTCGAGGTCGCGGAGCGGATTCGATCGCACGGCATCGAGGTACCGGTGGTAAGCGTGGGTTCGACTCCCGCAGCGATCTACACTCCAACGATCGCGGGCATCACCGAGATGCGTCCGGGAACCTATGTCTTCAATGACAACTCCGTCTTCCGGCATGGGCGAATAGGCGTCGAGCAATGCGCAGCCCGTCACGTCGCGACAGTCGTGAGTCGGCAATCGCCGACCCACGCGGTGCTTGATGCCGGGCAGAAGTCTCTCGGCATGGATCTCAGCGCGTCACATCCAGGACACGGCTACATCGTCGGTCACCCTGACGTGTTGATCTCGAAGTTGAGCGAGGAGCATGGCGTCTGCGACGTGCCCGAGGGCGAAACCGGTTTCGACGTCGGTGATCGTGTCGAGATTATCCCGAATCACATCTGCCCGACCGTCAACCTGATGAACGAACTCTTCATCGTCCGCGATGGAAAAATCATCGACACCTGGACGATTGCGGCCCGTGGCATGGTTCGCTAGATGTTGTATCCGGAACTCTCCGCGGCAACGACCCTGATCGTAATCGATGTGCAGCAGGGATTCGACGACGCGAAATGGGGCCGTCGCAATAATCCCGACGCCGAGCTGCAGATCGGCCTGCTCCTTGCCCGCTGGCGAGAGACCGGTCGGCCGGTCATCAATATCCAGCATCGCTCGATCGAAGCGGATTCCCCGTTGCGTCCAGGGCAGTCCGGTTTTGATTTCAAGCCTGTCGCCGCACCGCATCCTGGAGAACCAATTCTGCAGAAAACAGTCAACAGCGCGTTCATCGGGACCGATCTTGAAGCCCGATTACGGAGAACCGCGACGGAGCGCGTTGTAATCGTCGGGCTGACCACAAACCACTGTGTCGAAACGACAACGCGCATGGCCGGCAATCTCGGCTTCCGCCCGATCCTCGTTTCGGACGCCACCGCTACCTTCGATCGGACGGGACCGGATGGACGCATGTGGTCAGCGGAAGACATCCAAGCGATGACACTTTCCAACCTTCATCAGGAGTTTGCCGAGATTGCCACAACCTGGCAGGTTCTGGATTTGGTGTCTGATGCAAGACGTGCGGCGATCACCCACCTGCCATAGTGGCCAAGTGTGGAACGCAAACGCCGTGATGTCATGAATGAGTGCGTTGTCCGATATCGAATTTCCGTCATCCCCATTCTCCGACGACCGGAGCAGGGTGCCGCAGCAGGGCCGCTCGTCCTGCCTGTCGGATCCCCTGGTTTGTGTGGGACCGGCTTGCATACGCTACCGGAGAGCACCCGCTGGCAACGTCGCCGGTCGTTCCCGGACATGGATATACCGGTACGATCGTCGAGATTGGAGCGGGTTCATGGCTGGCTAACGGTGGGTGGTGGAGCGCACCAACTCCTGGACCAATGATCCATGAAGCTGATCTGGTGCGCCGAGAGCCGGGGGTAACCGCGTTCAGGCTGGCGTTTCCGGCGGTGATCCTCATCGTTGGACGGCGCACCCGCGAGGCGTTGACTCGTCATAGCTCGGACTCGAGGCCACGTCGAACGTTGGAACAAATGCCGTCATCCCTATTGGCAGAGCTTCCTCGTTGCATGCGGCTGGTCTCAACGGTGTTGCCGATCGTGTGTGCTCTTAAGTCGTCTATATATATAAATAATGTGGTGCGCAGGTTTCTCAGTCGAGCAGCTGGGCCAACCGCAGGGGCGGGTTGTCCAGGGCGGCATGGAGGTACAGGGCAAACGTGTGGCTGAGCACTTCCCTGCTTACGGTGATAGCGCTCCACCAAATCGAAGGTTTTCTGGCGGAACGGTGCCGCCAGCACAAGACCATGCGGGGCACGCTCTTCACTCCTCACGGGCGACCAGGAGGTCCGATCCCCCAGCAGGGTGCAATCGTCTGGCGGCACGACCACCAGGTCGGAGCAGTCTGCTCCGGCTTTCGCCTGCATGTCCGCTGCGATCGTTCCGATCGGATCGTAGCGATCGCGCCCGCAGGTGGCCGTGTCGCCGAAGCACCGAAGCACCGTCTCCAGTGGGCGCGGGCAAAGACACAGACCGGAATCGGGAGCCTGTCGACGAGGCAGACCGGGTCGGCCCGTTCCCGTGCGGCAAGCTGGTGCCGGAGCTGGTCCTTCAGCGCCCACGGACTGGCGGCCTGGCGGACACACGCCGTGCGATGGACGCGGTGGAGTGCGAGGAAGAAAGAGGCACGGTACCGTTGAACATACCGATACATGGCCTGATCCTGGTCGTCGCGGAGGACCTCACCGACGACCTCCATAGGCAGCACCTCACGGTGGGGGAGGGTGGGCTGCCGTCCCCCCGGGTGCAGCCGACGACCACCGAGAAGAGGGAATCGTCTCATCAATCAGGCAGGAGGTCGTGACCATGAAATCATCCAGGTTCCCGGGGCACCTCCATCAGACAGCGGGTCAGCACCGCTCATGGGAGTCCCCGGGACCTGGCCCCGAGAACCTGCACATCACGTTGATTAATTATTTCTGCTGACAGGTTCTGGCACGCCGTGGATGACGAAGCGGCTCGGGCGAACACGGGGTTCACCCCTACGCAATCGTTATCGTAGGGGGTACCCCCGTGGTGACCCACCTTCCCTCGTCTACAGTGGGAGCGGAGTCGATGAGGGCAACCATGTGATACGTCACGCCATGGCGAGGATGGGACGTCGTCAACCCAGGCAGTTCGCGCAGGAGACAAGATCGTATGGCTCGGAGCTGCGTCGCCGGATGCGCCCGTGGCCGCCGTCCACAAGCGACCTTCCAGCGCGACATCACCATCCGGGGCACCGATGCCAACCCGTTCACGACAGATTGCCCACCACCATCGAGATCCCGTGAGAAACGCTGGTCACGCACCGGCTCCTATAAAGCCGATCTTACGAACGTGGGGCCTACTTCCGGAGTCTTGGACTGAAGATGGGAATGGAGTGCCAATCCATCTCATGAGCTGTCATTCGATCTCAGGCATGGCACGGTTCGCGCGAAGAGGATCGCGGTTCCGGAGGTAACACCCAATCCCGAGAATCCAACGTATATCGCGTAGGATGCGTTCGGCGTTCTGCCATCGCTAGGGCCCCACCATGCACGACCTCGCAGTTCTCAAGCATCTTATCCGCCACCGCCTGCCCGACACGTCTCCGGTTGGACTTCTGAAAACATTCCCCGGAAGCATTCTTTTATTTTCAGTCGTCGTTTCCTGCGGACTGTCGACAAGGCATCTCTCGGTCGAGCAATATCGTCCGATCCTGAACAGGTTCGGGCTCGATTACGATATAACCCAAAAATCCCACGTCTTGCATATCTTCACGCCACTTTTCGTTCAGCCGTCGCCGGGCATAGGCTGGAAAATGATTTGCATGATCGCGTTCTCGTGTGTCATGTGCGAGTTGCTGGCAGGCAGCAAGCGCATGATCGTCACATTCTTTCTGAGCGACTGGAGCGCGACGATTCTTACATCGTCCGTTCTTGCCCTCATGTCGCACTTCAACGTCGAACGTGCAACCGACGCGATCCACATCACCGATGCAGGGACTTCCGCTGCTGCGGTGGGCGCCCTGGCCGCCGCGGCGGCCCTTCTGCTCCCTCCCCGGGTGGCGTGTTTCGCCTATGGCCTCGTGATCATCGCCACGTTCACGTTGATGGACGTGGAGGAATTCGGTCCAGCGGTGGTGCACCTCTCGGCGATCGTCGTCGGCGGCGCGCTCGGACGATTCGCATGGCGCCCATACGTCTACCCAGCGATCCACCGGCACCTGACTCTGCCCTTCGCAAAAGCTCTTAGACTATTCGCGCACGACGGATAGCACGTCCCTTTTTCACAACGAACACCCGAGCGGACTGCCGTAGCCTGAACCCGGCACCAGCGACGTGCCGGTGTTTTCGAGGCGGGGAGACTGCGGGGAGAATGCGGTTTGGCATTGTGTGCAATGAACTGGCATGATGCCTGTGCAAAGTGGGCAGTTTCCTGCCCGATTCGAGATTGTGGCGCGGGGTTGGAATGGCGGAACACGCGGATATTACTCAATCCAAATTGAAATCACGTGCAGGACATATCGGACCTCATCTGCGCAAGCTGTTCCACCGTCTCCGCCAGGTAGACGGTATTGTATGGGGAATCCTCCTTGTCATCCTGATCGGCGTCTTCGTCTGGCAGCAGCGTGGCGAAGTGCACTCCATGATGCGAGTTCTTCGCGGGGCCAAATTAGGCTGGGTTCTGCTGATGTTCGCGGCGGCAATCGGGCTCCACCTCACGTTCGCCATGACCCAGACGTCCCTCCTCGCGAAGCTTGGATACAGGATTCCCTTCTGGTCGTCAGTCTCGACATACGCCGAGCGCCAGACGGTTGCGACCGTTGTTCCATTCGGCCAGGCACCCTCGTTCGTGGTGCTGGTGAAGCGCTTCGCCAAGTTCGGAGTGACGAACGATGACGCGGTGTTCTCGGTCCTTCTCTACAGCATCATCGGATACGCATCCTTCGCCACGTTCCTGATTCCCGTTCTCGTCTGGCTCGGCATCCAGGGGACCGTGACGCGGGTGATCCTGCTGGCGGCCGTCGCACTCATCATGGTCGTGATCGCGATCGCTGCGATTTTCATCCAGGTTCTACGCGTGGGCAAGCTTCCCGACTTGATCGAGAAACGGATCCCGGATCGGGTCGGAACATTCATCGCCACGGCGCGGGAGCACAATCTGAATTTCGTGCACCTGCTGCCGTCAGTGGCCCTTGCATTCCTCGGCGATGTGGCCGGGGTCACCTGTCTCTTCCTCGGATTGAAGGCGGTCGGTGCGGACGCGACGATCGGCATGGCCGTCGCCGGCTACACGGTTGGCACGCTGTTCCTGCTCGTTGCCCCACTCTTCCAGGGAATCGGCGTCGTCGAACTCTCGATGACGATCCTGCTCCAGCAGTTGGGAGTGCCGGCCCCGCAGGCGTTGGGGGCGACACTTCTCTATCGTCTGGGTGAAACCTGGATGCCGGTTGTGATCGGCATCGCCCTCCAGGCGCGACATTATCGAGGGATCGACGGCACGGCAGTGAAGCTGCCAGCGATCTGGACCGGTGTCAACGGGATCATCGCGATCTATTCGGTGACGGCCCATCCGATTCGCCGCCACCTTCGTCCAGAACGCGGAGTGGACCAATTCCAATTGCTCACCTTGAACAATGCCTCGCGGTCAATCGTGCTGGCGATCGGGTTTCTCCTGATCATGCTCTCGGTTGGGCTGTGGACTCGGCGAAGGGCAGCCTGGCTGGCGGCGGTCATCCTGACGGCGGTGATCGTGGCACCGCATATCATCAAGGACCACGACCATCTCGGCGCCATCATCGCCGGCATCAATCTCGTTTTGCTCTTGATCTATGCCAACCGTTTTAAGGTGCGATCGGACCGACCTACGGTCGTCAGCGGTTTGGCGGTGTTTGGCGTGGCCTTGCTGTTGGCAGTTGTCTACGGGACGTTCAGCCTGTGGCAGATCGACCAGCGTCAGTTCGGTCAGGATTTCTCCATACTATCGGCCCTGCAGCAATCTCTGAGTATCTATTTCAGTTTCGACAGTGCTGGTCTGGAACCCAAAACCGCCTATGCGAGCTGGCTTGTCAAATCGTTTCATCTGGTCGGGGGGCTGACGGTGTTCATCGCCGCTTTCGCGCTCCTGAGACCACTTGTGTGGCGACATCGCACCTTGGCGACCGAGCGCGCTCGTGCGCTCGATCTCATCACTCGCTACGGTGATTCCTCGGAAGACTTCTTCAAGTATTCCACGGACAAGTTCTTCTTCTTCCCGGCTGACGGTCAGGGCGTTGTCAGCTATGGAGTCTCGTCTGGTGTCGCGCTCGTACTGGGCGATCCAGTAGCGGTGAATGACGAGGCGTTCGATCGAACACTTGGCGAGTTCCTGGAGTTTGCAGACAACAACGGATGGCAGCCCGCGTTTCATCATGGTACTCCACGGCGAGCGACTGCCTATCGAAAATCCGGACTCGTGGTTCTCAGGATCGGTGCCGAGGCCGTCGTCGACATCGACAGCTTCTCGCTGGAAGGCAAGTACGGAAAGGGATTCCGTAACCTGATGAGCCGTTTCCAGCGCGATGGTTGGAGGCTGGTCGCGACCGAACCTCCACAGACGGACGAGAAGATGATCGAACTGCGCGCCGTCTCGAACGAATGGCTATCCCTTGAAGGTCGACGCGAACGCGGGTTCACACTCGGTCAGTTCTCGGATGAATATGTCCGTGAGTCGACGATTCTTTCTGTCGAGTTGGAAGATGGACAGGTCGCGGCGTTCGTCAACCTGATCCCGGATGGTGCCGACGGCGAGTTCACATTCGATCTCATGCGTCATCGCGTCGATGCTCCGAACGGATCGATGGATTTTGTGATGCTCTCCCTGATCGACTATGGACGGGCGCACGGCTACAAGCGCATGTCGCTGGGAATGGTGCCGTTTGCAGATGTTGGGAACGAAGAAGATCCCCAGCTGCGAGAGCAGGCATTGGCACTCCTCACCCGCAACTTCAATCGCATTTTCGCCGCGACCACACTCTTCAATTACAAGGACAAGTTCCACCCTACCTGGTATCCGCGGTATCTCGTCTATGCCTCGGATGCCTCGCTGCCTGCAATCGGGTTGGCGATCACGCGACTGACTGAGCGTGTTCCGGTGGACACGCCAGCGATGACGCCTCCCGACGCAGCACAGCAGAAACGCGAGCAGGAAAAACCGGTTTGATGACGAGCACACTGCAGGAAACCAGGCGACTTCTCCGGGTTCGCGTACCTGATGCATCTCTCATCGGCCTCCTGAAAACATTCCCTGCCACCATCCTGATCGTCGCGCTGGTCGTGACGATTCAGCTCGCGACCAATGGTCACACGCCTGCTCAGCAACTTCCCCTGCTCGAGAAGTTCGGGTTGGACTGGGATCTCCTTGCGAGTGGGCGCCTTTGGCACATCTTTACTGGAACATTGATTCAGTCGAAACCAGGATTCCACTACTCGATGGTCCTCGTCGTGGTGTCGGCGGTGGGAATTCTGGAACTGGTCGCCGGATCGCGGTGGACATTGATCGTCTTCTTCGCTGGTGACTGGGTGTCATCGGTCTGCGGCAACATCCTGCTCAAGATCCTGTCACTAAACGGGTTTGCCGAGGCCACGTCACTTCTCTCGTTTCCGGACGCGGGGACATCCGGTGCGGCGCATGCGGCCTACGCGGTGGCGGCCACGCTGTTCCCGAAGCGACTTGCAATCGCGCTATACGGGTTGATTCTGGGGGTAACGCTCGCCTTGCTCTTTTTACAGGAACTTTCGGCGGCGGTGACGCATCTCTGCGCGGTGCTCGGTGGGGGCGCGTTCGGCACGTTCTACCTGCGACCGCGCATCTATCCCGCCGACATCACTCCCCGTGAGGCATCCTGAGAAACAGAGGGCCAGGTCTACGCCTTGTTACGAGAACGCGGATCGAAGATGTCCCGGAGGCCATCGCCCAACAGGTTCGAAGCGACAACCGTCAGCAGAATCGCCATGCCGGGGAATGTGGAGAACCACCACGCGTCACGGATGTACTTCCGTCCCTCGGCGACCATCTGACCCCAATCAGGATTTGGCGGCTGGGTGCCAAGCCCGATGAAGCCCAACGAGGCCGTCGTCAGGACGGCGAATCCAACATCCATCGACGCCTTGACGAGGACGGTTGGAAAGGCGTTGGGGAGCACGTGCCGAAACAGGACACGGCTTCGACTTGCTCCCAGCGATCCCGCCGCCTCCGCGAACTGCGCGCCGCGCAGCGCGATGACGTTGGCCCGTACCAGACGGCAGTACCCCGGCCACCAGGCAAGCGATACCGCGACCATCACATTGAACAGACCGGGACCGAGTGCCGCGGCGAACGCCATCGCCAGAATAAGTTCCGGAATCGTCAGGAAGATATCGGTGATGCGCATGATCATCGTCCCGATCCAGCCACCGAAGAAACCGGCGATCGCGCCGAGCAGCGTCCCGACAGTGACCGCCAGCAGGATGACCGCGACACCGGCCAGCAGCGATGTGCGGGCTCCGACGACGACCCGTGTAAAGACATCGCGTCCAACCTGATCGGTGCCGAACCAGTGACTCGCGGACGGAGCTCGCAACTTCTGTGCGATGTGGACGGCTCCATGCGCATCCTTGGGATATGGGACCAGCAGCGGGCCGAAGATGGCCACCAGGACGATAATGGCGACGATCACCAATCCGGCGACCGAGAGTGGGCTCCGACCGAGCTGCCGGAACGCCTTGCGCACGCCGGGACCAAGGACCCACCAGCGCTTTCCCTGACCAGCAAATTCGGCTTGCGCCAGAGTGGCAACACCCGTCTCACTCATGAGACCTCCCGTTGGTCGAACATGACGACCCTGTGCAACCTATGCATGACTGACTCTGGGATCGAGGAAACCGTAGCTGATATCGACCAGAATATTGATGAGGCTGAAGACGATTCCATAGAGCAGGGCAATACCGATGATGGGCATGAAATCGAGCGTCAGCGCGGACTTGGTCGCGTAGAGGCCAATCCCCGGCCAGTCATAGACCGTCTCGACGAGCACCGATCCTCCCATCGACCAGCCGAAGGAAAGCCCGATCATCGTCAAGGTGGGAATGAAGGCGTTACGAAATGCGTGTCCCCAGATAACGCGGCGTTCGCTGAGCCCCTTCGCCCGGGCAGTTCGCACGTACTCGTTGCTCAGCACCTCGAGCAGACTGGCGCGCGTGAACCGGGTGATCGTCGCAAGCGAGGCGAGACTGAGCGTGACCGCAGGAAGCAGGATATGCGACGCTGCCTGGCCGAACACCGGCAAGTTCCATGTCAGCAAAGAATCAACGAGGTACAGACCGGTAATGTGCTCTGGTGGCTTGGTCATCGAATCAAGCCGGCCACCGATCGGGAGCCAATTCAGCCTCAAACCGAAAAAGAGCTGGAGCAGGATGGCGAGCCAGAAGGCTGGCACGCTGACCCCGATGAGTGAGATCAGGCGCGACACGTGATCGGCAAACTTGTCCGCCTTGACCGCCGCAATGATCCCAAGCGGCATACCGATGAGCGTCGCGATCGCCATTGCCATCAACACGAGCTCGAACGTCGCAGGCCAATAGATCTTCAGGTCGGAGAGGACGGGGCGCCGCGAAAGAATCGAATTGCCCCAGTCCCCATGTGCAAGCCCGGTCAGATAGGTCCAGTACTGGACTGGCAAGGAGTTATCGAGTCCATACTCTTGCCGGATCTGTTCGTACATTGCCTTCGAGGCTTGTGGACCCGCGGCGAGACGGGCGGGATCTCCGGGCACAATGTGAGAAAGCGCGAACGTGAGCAAGGTTACCCCGAGGAGCACCGGAATGATCAGCAGCATGCGCCGTGTGATGTACCTGGTGAGATTCATGCAGTGCTTCCTACCCCGGTGCGCCAATCAAGGCGTATGCCTCGACTGGCGCACGGGCAACGGAAATCTTCGGCGACCCTAGCTGGTGTACTGGATCATCCGAATATCGGACCAGGCGTCATTGGGACCGGTCTTGCCGAGCTCCTTGATCCAGGCTTCGTTCGGGATCTCGTTGTAGACCCAGATCTCGACAGCCTGGTCGACCAGCATGGTTTGCGCCTGATCGTAGAGCGTCTTGCGCGCAGCGGGATCGACCGTTGTACGAGCATCGACGATGAGTTTGTCGAAGTCCGCATTCTTGTACTGGGACGCGTTCGACCAGGAGCCGACCCTGCTCGAATGGTAGGCAGACCACAGGAAATTGTCCGGATCGATGTAGTTGGCACTGCCGTACACCGCCAGCATGCCGGGTGAGGTAGCAGGATCCGCCGCTCGGGCGACGAGATCAGGCCAGACGAGTGGGGTGATCGTGAGATTGATATTCATCTCGGCGAGCTTCTCGAGCAGGATCAGCCCGACCTGCTCTTCGATGTCGATGCCGGTCACATAGACGTATTCGAGATCGAAGCCGCTCGCGAACGCACTCGCAGCGAGAAACTTCCTGGCGGCGTCGAGATCGTATCGAATGACTGGAAGATCCGTCTTGTGCCACGGCGTGAGTTGGACCGGGAGTGGTCCCTCCATCAACTGTCCACGGTTCGATACGGCGGCGAGCACGGCGTCATAATCGAGGGCCGCCGCCAACGCCTTCCGAACATTGACATCTGCAGTGGGTCCGGCCTGATTATTGAGCTTGACCGAGAACGGCGCGAACGACGCGATAGAGTCGAGGACGAAGCGTCCGTCTGCCTCGGCACCAAGCGCCACGGCGTCTTCGACCGCGAGCACGTCACCGTACTGAACCTCGCCCGCCTCGATCGCAATGCGCTTGGAAGAGGATTCACGGATGATACGCCACACAAACGTGTCGATAGGCTTCGTGATGCTATCGATCGAGAACCAGTAGTCAGCGCGACGGTCGAACTGATAGATGCTGCCCGGCTCGAACCGGGAAATCGTATAGGGACCACTGCCCGCCGCATTCTCGAGCAACCACTTCTCTCCCATGTCGTCACCGCCAGCATCATGCTGGGCGACGAGCGCGGGGTTGGCGAGGAAGAGCCATGGCAGGATCAGGTCGAACGGAGCGAACGGCTTGGTCAGGGTGATCTCGACCGTTGCCGGATCGACGATCTTGACCGAATCCGGGGTCATGACGTCTGCGAACATCCAGGAGACGCCCTTGTTCTTGGCGAGCAGGCGCTTGAAGTTCCATTGCACGACGGTGGCGTCGACCTTCGAAGCATCAGGAAAGACGGCGCGCTCGTCAAGCTTGATAGTCCAGGTCAGTGCATCGGCGGAGCCGGTCACTTCCTTGGCGACGAGCGGCTTGACGACCGGAGGTGTGCCCTCGAAACGGAGCAGGCTGTCGTAGGTGGCACGCTGGCCCCAGGTGATCGAATAATCGTTACCCGTATGGGGATCGAGGTTGCTTATGTCCTGGCCACTCCCGAAGATAAAGGCATTCTTTTCCGGTTGGGCCATCACCTGACGTTGACCGGGCAGGGCCTGCGACAGGCCTGCGGCGAGAGCAGCAGCTCCCGCGATCTTCACGAGGTCTCGCCGATTGACGTTCGCACGCCCGGCAGAATCGACAAGATGCACGAGTGGGGGAAGTGATGAATTCCGAGTCATGGACTGTAACCTCCACGCTGGGTCAGGGTGACGCCAGCATTCCAACGGGCCCGATGAACCCATCTTCACAAACAGCAAGTGAGATCGATTCATCGGAAACGACGACGATGGGACCCATACGCGTAAGCGAGATGTGCAAATGGAATCGTCGCCGCATCGTTGCGAGAACAATTCTGGTTGCTACCGGTTGGCAGCGGAGTGAGGGTCAGGATGCTGCGGCGCATCGAGAATGGAATGGAGTTCGTTTTAACACAATTCGCAGATGCTCGCTGCAGCGTTGCTTATCTGGCGGCAAGTGATCGAACACCCATGCCGTAGATTCCGGCCAATGGGGTGTAAACCACCTCCGGATATCCGAAGGCCGCAGGTCCGACGATCTCAAGTGCCGCCGGCGTCGAGATCATGGCGGGTGCGGGAATTCCCAGCACCGCCACGCGCAACCCGTATCTGAGCACTTCGGTGGTGATCGGCTCCGCGTTCTCGGCATCGACGATGCAGATCAGATCTGGCACGCTGCAGAGAACGCGTCCGTTTTCATCGCGGGCAACGAGATTCTCGTTCTGGAAATCAATCACCAGGCGTCGGCCCGCATCGGGACCAGAACCATCCAGGTTGACCCGGCCGCGGGCAAAACCGCCAATCAGCCGGCGCTCGACGTCCGTGATCTTGCCCTCGAACAGGCGTTCGCCGCCACTGATCGAGAGTGCCGCCTCGATCGCGTTCTCATGCACCTCGCGGGCGGCAATCACCGCCTCGCCCATGCGAATCGCAAGGCTCAGCGTTCCGGGAATGGCAGTGCGGCGGGCGTCGAGGCCCGAGAGCAATGGACCCGCACCTCCGGCGCCACCTCCCATCTGAACGGTCACGACCCGCACGTAGCGCTCGAGCACGCGTGCGTCAGAGATGTTGTCATAGATGGCGATGTGACCGCGAACGTCGGCAATGGCGTTGGGCGTCGGCGAGATACCGTAGATGAAAAAGGTATCCATCTGCAGTTCCGGGAAAGCGCGGCCCATTCCATCACCGTCGACCACCGGCAAACCAGCCTTGGCCGCAGTCACGATCGGCGCGAGGGCGTTACTGCCGCCGATCTCGGCGGCGATCATATGCGTTGCCGTTCGACCAGTGTGATGCTCGAGCGCCCGCATGGCGCGCAAAAATTCGGATCCCTCGGTCAGGCGTTCGACGCCTACGGTTGGGGAACCGATGCCACCGACCGAGACCACCACGGCATCATCCGGAAGGTCGGCGAGAGCAACGACCGGAACAGTCCTACCGCCCTTGAGAACCTCACGAGCGTGGATTTTGCCGAGATAGGGGTTGCCGCCTCCTCCAGTCCCGAGGATGCCGGCGCCAATTGCAAGTGCTTCCAGATGAGCCGAGCCGAGCCGGCTCAATTGGGCCGAATGATGCGAGACAGCCGATGCTAGAATTTCTGCCATTCGTCCTCTGTGCTCCAAGACAAAACCGACCAGGTCACGAGTTGGTTCCGAGCCATTCCTGACTCAAAGAGTAATCCTACACACCTTCGCGCCGAATGCACTTGGGCACCGGGTCCAAATCCATTGTGCATCTTCACCAACGCCGACGCCCATTGCGACGCCGTATGATAGCGATTGCAATTGGGTTCGAGCGGATTGCCCATGATGGCGCTTTTCCGTTCAGCGCGCGATCACACCCGGGTGGAGATAAATCAGCATGAGTTTGCGAATCGGCGTCGATGTTGGCGGCACGAATACGGACGCGGTGTTGATGGACAACCGGCGCGTTATAGCGAAATTGAAAACGCCAACCACCGAGGATGTGACCACCGGCATCACGACGGCGATCAGAAGCGTGCTCGAACAATCGGGAACTGCATCCGATGCCATTGCCTCGGTCATGATCGGCACGACCCATTTCACGAACGCGATTGTCGAGCGGCGTCACCTGGAACCGGTGGCGGCGATCCGGCTGGGACTGCCGGCAACCGCCGCACTGCCCCCGATGGTCGACTGGCCGGAGGACCTGATCGCGATGCTCCCCCATTACACCTACCTCTGTCACGGCGGGAATGAGTTCGATGGCCGGATCATCTCCGAGTTCCAGCCTGAGGAAATTCGTGCTGCCGCGAGAGACATCGTCGCTCACGGTGTGAAGGCCGTTGCCATCTCAAGCGTCTTCTCTCCCGTCAACGCCGAGATGGAGAACCTCGCGGCGGCAATCATCCAGGAAGAAGTCCCGGGGGTCACGATCACGAAATCCAACGAGATCGGACGTATCGGACTGCTCGAGCGCGAGAACGCGGCGATCCTGAACTCCTGCCTGGGAGCTCTCGCCGAGCGTACGATTGCCGCCTTCCAGCGCGCGATCTCCGAACTCGGGCTGACCGCACCGCTCTACCTGACACAGAACGATGGCACGCTGATGGCGGCCGAGTTCGCTCGCACCTATCCCGTGTTGACGATTGCCTCCGGACCAACGAACTCGATGCGCGGAGCGGCATTCCTGTCCGGACTGACCGACGCGATCGTGGTCGACATCGGCGGCACGACGACGGACGTCGGCATGCTGTCGCATGGCTTTCCGCGCGAAGCGTCGGTGGCCGTCGAGGTCGGTGGTGTGCGCACGAACTTCCGGATGCCGGACGTCTATTCGATTGGGCTTGGCGGCGGGTCCCATGTCGATCTCGACAGCTTGCAGGTCGGACCGCAGAGCGTCGGTTACCGGCTGACGGAGAAGGCCCTGATCTTTGGCGGCGACACGTTGACGACCTCGGACATCGCGGTTGCGGCCGGCATCGTCGAGATGGGAGCACCCGGAAACGTGGCGCATCTGGATGCTGCTGAAGTCGGGGCCGCGCTCGAGCGCATCCAGGAGATGATCGGTGCGGCGGTCGATCGCATGAAGACGAGTTCCGAGCCCGTCCCGGTCATCATCGTAGGTGGCGGGAGTGTCCTCGTCTCGGGAGCGGTAGAGGGCGCATCGGAGATGGTAAAGCCCGAACACTTCGAAGCCGCCAATGCAGTCGGTGCGGCGATAGCCCAGATCTCGGGTGAGGTCGACCGGGTCTACGCCTTGGAGGGGCTGACGCGAGACGAGGCGGTTGCCTCCGCCAAGGCCGAGGCATCGGAGCGCGCGATCGCCGCAGGTGCCGATCCCGCCACCATCCAGATCGTCGACGTCGAGGACGTACCGCTCGCCTACCTGCCCGGGAATGCGACCCGTATCCGGGTGAAAGCCGTCGGTGACCTCACGCTCGCATAGTCGCGAGGTGCTGGTTCACGCTCGCCATTTCGTCCAACGTCGAATCGCGCCATCCCTCGGTGGGATGGAAGGCGTCCGAGCGGACGGGAACGCCGCTGTTTTGCGAACTGCGGGCAGGTGCCCGCTGTCAGGCCTGTGCTGGAGCATTCGATGAGAGAAATAACGATCGCGCAACTTGATGACATGGCGATGGGGGCCGCCGTGCTCGGTACCGGCGGCGGGGGCGATCCCTACATCGGCAAGTTGATGGCCCGATCGGCGATGCGAGGTCGCCCACCGGTCCAGTTGCTCACCTTCGATGAGCTGAGCGACGATGATCTGATCGTCCCGACGGCGATGATGGGGGCGCCGACCGTCATGGTCGAGAAAGTTCCGTCCGGCGAAGAGATCATTGCCGCCTTCCGTGCGCTGGAAGCCTATCTCGGACGGAAGATTACCGCGACGATGTCGATCGAAGCCGGTGGCGTGAACTCGATGGTGCCGCTCACCGTCGCCGCGAGGCTGGGCATTCCGCTCATCGATGGCGATACGATGGGCCGCGCGTTTCCCGAAATCCAGATGGTGACGGCCACCTTGTGGGGCGTCACAGCAACGCCGATGGCGATTGCCGACGACAAGGGAAACAGCGCGATCCTGAATACTGTAAACAACCAGTGGACGGAGACATTTGCGCGCGGAATCGCCGTCAACATGGGTGCGGCCGCCTATATCGCAAATTACGTGATGACCGGGAAGCAACTGAAGGAAGCCGCGATTCCCGGCACGATGACGCTGATAGAACAGATCGAGACCGTCATTCGCGAATCGCACGAGCAGCATACCGACCCGATTGCGGCGGTCTGTCAGGTGACGAACGGGTATCCAATCTGGAGTGGCAAGATCAGCGATGTTGTCCGCCGGACGGTGGGCGGCTTTGCACGGGGAACAGCCAGAATCGACGGTTCGGGCGCCTACCTGGGACGAACGCTGGAGATCGACTTTCAGAACGAATTCCTGATCGCGCGCGACGGCGACGATGCGCTGGCAACGGTTCCGGACCTGATCACCGTGCTCGATGCAGAGACCGGCGAGCCGATTACGACCGAATCGTTGCGGTACGGTTTCAGGGTCGTCGTACTCGGTATTCCAAGTGACTACCGCTGGCGAAGCGAAGCGGGACTGAACCTGGTGGGACCGGGCTATTTCGGCTACGACGTTTCCTTCCGACCCGTGGAAGAACGATACGGGTAACCCGATTCGTACATAAGGCACCTGAATGGCATCTTCTTCGGTTGTGTAAATACCATGCGCTGAGGGTCTGCACCAGCTGAATGTCTACCTCTTACGTCAACCTGAAAGCATAAGAAGAGGAGCGAACGCAAGCGTTCGCTCCTCTTCTTATGCTTTCGACGAGGTTCTCCCTCTGGCGGCGGAGGCGTCACCGGTGGAGGTGGCTACCGAATGGTTGGTTCGGTAGATTCGGCGTCGATGTCCAGAGCTACTGGAAAGATGCCTGCCTGCGCGATACATCATTCCCAATGGCGAGCCACTGTCGAGCGTCGACCGAAGATGCCTGAATTCTGGTGATGTACGCAACAGAGACGAATCCTGCCTTGCCCGCGCATATGACTGGCTGCCACCCGTTCGTCGCGGTGCCATTCAGTTTCACGACCATTCCTTCTGGGAGTACGGTGAGAATCGTGCCGCTGCTACTGGCCGTGGCGCGACAATTGACGCCGTCTCCACCGGTGCCTGTTATCTTCCCATTGCCCGATGCGCTGGGCGTGGGAGTGGACGTGGCGGTTCTCGTCGGGATTGCCGTCTTTACTGTTGTCGCGGTGACGGCTGGGGTGGACGTCTTCACGGGTGTCGATGTCCTGATAGCCGTCGGAGATGGTGTCGCGGTTGCGGCTACGGTCGGGGACGGAGCGACAATCGTGAGGTACTGGGATGAGACGAAGCCAGCCCGGCCGAAGCAGGTAACCGGTTGCCAGCCATTGGCCGCGCTTCCTGTCAGGACCACCGTGGATCCTTCGTTAATCACTCCGATGACGGCAGCACTGGAGCTGGCAGCAGCGCGGCAATTCACACCCGCACCACCGGTACCGGTTACCTTCCCGGTGCGGGTGGAAGGAGTGCTGGTTGGTGAGATGGTCGCTGTCGGGGGTTTTGCCGGCGTTGCGGTCCTGATCGCAGTCGGCGACGGAGGTGGAGACGGAACGACCGTGGTAGTGGGCCTGATTGTGGGAGTGGGAACGATTGTTGCCGTTCGTACCGGCGTAGGAGAGGGTGAAGGTACTGGATTGACGGTACTCGTCATCGTCGCCGACGGGATCGCCGTGGGCACCAGCGTTCGCACAGGCTCGGCAGTAGGCGAAGGTCCGGAAGTCGGGACGAGCGTCATGGTCGGCGTTGGCGAAGGCTTCGGTGTGAGTGTTGGTGCTGGTGTCGACGTAGGTGTTGGCGTGGGAACGGGGGACGGGGTCGAGGTTGGCGATGGTCGCATTGTGGGTGTCGGAAGAGGGGTTGAGGTCGGCAATGCGGTTGGCACTGGCTGAGGTGTTTGCGTGGGCCCGGGACCGCACTTGAGGGTGAACGTCTGCTCCCCGCTCTGCCCGGAAACGGTGTGATAGCGCACCCTGAGCGCGTCGACAGGTTTCCCGCCATAGGTCTTCGGAAACGTCACCTGGAAGGTGATGTACCCGGTGTACGTCGAACCTGATGCCAGGAACCAGTGAAAGTTGGAACCGATCCTGCCCGCTGCGTTGGGGCGTTCGACCCACACATCGACCGCATCCGACCACGAGAAGTTCTCGAGCGAGAGCACACCATTCACCAGTCCGGGTCCGGTGTCTGTGGCACACGTATAGGAAGATACCTCCCACCAGACCACCCACTGTGTCGCCGCTGCCTGCACCAGGGGTTGCCGGGTCCCGGCGGTGGTTGAGCGGGAAGCCGGCGCGACGGACTCGGAGGGAACCGCCGAGGGCAACTCCTCGTCACCCGCCGTTTCCGGATACGGAATGTCGATCTCTGTTGGCTGTGCGGGTATCGGGGTTCCATCCGCTTGAGCACCCGCTCCGGATATTCCCCCAGAGAGCGCAGCGAGCAGCGCCATGAAACCGACCCAGGCGAACATGCGGGATGCTCTCCGTCCCTGGAGGTGAAACGTGCGGGTCGAAAGCATCGGGAGATGTCCTTGTCGCTAGGCACAGCTATCCGCAGCAGGCGCTGCATCGGCGATCATGGTGTATTGGGGAACACTCTGCCGATAGTACCGGGACCAATGGTCTGATGGCAAGCAATCGGACGAATACAGGCATATAGGCAGCGGAAACAATCGTTCCCAACCCCCTGCATGCCTGTTGCCTTGCCAAAACCGGTTGGAGCGCCACAATACTGACGAATTTCGTCTGGCCGGTTCAGCTCCCGCAGGCACCTGTCTCGGCCGAACCCAGACATCTGAACAATGGGTCGAGATAGGAGCGAGCGGTGGCGGTGTCGACCGATGCGGATGGGTCGTTGTATCCGGCCGACACGAAAAAGACCCGACCGTCATCGCGCTCGAGTACGAAGGTCATGTTGACGACCCCCGACTCAAGTCCTCCCTTGTACCCGGCTCGTGGCCACGTGGTGGTGTCCGTGATCCCGAACCGGTTGCCGGAGAGGATGTCGCGAACCGGTGCGAGTCCCGGTTGCGCTCCCATCGTCCAGAGTGACGCCATCGCGCGGCAGAGATCGGATGCCGAGGCAAACCATTCGATGCTGTCGATTGCCGTTGGGCCGTCCCACTGCCCCCAGCCACCGGTGGGATCCACAGCAATCGGATCGATGTCGCGTTGGAGCATCGCCAATCGCTCATTCTCGGTTGAGGCCTCGTAGAGGGCCATCCAGGACGCCGACTGCCCCATCTTGATCGCAAACATCTCGTGTGTCAGCAGCAACGGAGCGTTCAGCGTGTTGTTGCCATGCCCATAGCGAGCGAACGCGCGCTGCACGTTGTCGCGCCCGAGGCGCTGGATCAGATGATCGGTGGCCGTATTATCGCTGTTCCAGATCGTCGCCTGAGCGAGATCCTTGAGGGAAACTCGGGTGCCGGCCGGGACGAACGCATAGTCGCCGGATGGCATGCTGCGCATGTCGGCACGCAACGGGATCTGTTCGTTCCAACTCGCCGTGCCGAGCTGGATCTGACGTGTCAGTTCTCCGAGCACATACAGTTTGAACGTCGACGCGATCGCCAGTTCCTTGTCCGCATGGCGACCATGAATGGCGTCGCAGGTATTCCCCTTGAACTCCGCGACCAGAAAGTTGCTCTCGGGCGCCATCGACGAAAGGGTTTGATCCAGCGATGCGAAGAGGGTCGGAGCCGCACCAGCCTGCGGAGTGCTGCCCAGCCAAAACGATACGACCATGCTCGCGATGACACACCAGATCCAGGCTCGATGCGTCACACGACCTTTACTCCGAGTCTCGACGGAGATGTTCCTTCTCATGAGATCTCTACCTTCAAGAATGATCGAGGGAGCGGAATGCTGATATCCCCAGACGAGCAGCGACGAAAAACCATGAGGCGCCATTCGCCGGAAAGCCTGGTCGAGACGAAACCGGCGCGGATCTCAGGCGTACGACGTGTCCGTACACTCGCATCACCCGACAGAGCGTACTCTCCCCCGAACCCAGAATCAATATTTGCCTCTTTGTCACCGCAAAGAGAGGCAGGCACGTTTCGGAATTACCCAAATGAATACCGTCGAGAGCCGACAGATATACTGTGTTCACGTCCTTCGTCACTATTCGTACGAAACGGATCGCCCCATGTCTGATCTTCAGAACGGCCCCGCTTCACCATCCAATCCCGAGCTGTCAGAACCGGAAGACGACGTGAGGGAACCACTTCCGCCACGACGATCACCGTTCCTTCGCGAGATCGCGAAGCTGGCGTTGATCGTCGTGATCGTGTTCGGAGTGACGCGACTCTTCTTGCTGCCGTATCAAGTGGATGGGGCGAGCATGACGCCGTACCTGGCGAACGGGGAACACCTCTTCGTCAACCGCACGGCCTACGCGCATGTCGACCTGAACAGCATTCTCAACCTGTTTCCCGGTGAGGATCGCCCGGATGGAGACGACATCTACCCGTTCGGCCAACCACACCGTGGCGATGTGATCGTGCTGACGCCACCGACCGAATCCGTCGATCCCTATGTCAAGCGGATCATTGGTCTCCCTGGTGAGACAGTCACGTTTCACGCGGGTCTGGTATTCATCGATGGTGAGCCGTTGACCGAGTCGTATATCACCGGCGCGATCACGGAATGCAGGCGTCATGAGTGGTGCACGGTGAAGGTTCCCGCCGATAGCGTCTTCGTGCTTGGTGACAACCGAACCAACAGTTCGGACTCGCGGACGTTTGGACCGGTCAAGGAATCGGCAATCATCGGCAAGGCGATATTCAGCAACTGGCCGCTCGAGAAGCTTGGCCCGATCGATCATCCGGATTATTGAGGCGGTTCAAGGCCGACGCTCCTGTCATTTTGGGAAACGACGTTGCCGCCCCGATGCCGCTGCCTTCATGACGCAAGACGACTAGGTTCGGCGCAGACCGGAGTGACAGAGAACACCATGGCAGCACGGGTGTCTCTCGCGTTGTTCCGGTGCAGCTGGCCAAGATGACAAGGAGCGTGCGTCGTGCAAGGAGGCGGGCAGCGCCGGGCAGGCGGGTTGCGCAAGGAAGGCGGATGGCACTCGAAACATGCGTTGCGAGAAGAAGTCCACATCATTCGGGCCTTCTCGGCATTCACGGAGACGGCGACCGCTCGGCTGAGCTCAGCCGAGCACAATCGCTTCGCCTGGCACGTTGGCATACTCAGTGAATGGCGATGCCAGCAAGCGCTCCGCCGCAGATTCGCCAGACGCGATGCAATCCGGAATGCCGACGCCACGAAACATGTTGCCGGCGATTTCAAAGCCAGGCAAACCTTCGATAGCCGCCTCGATTCTCTGCACGCGCTGGAGATGACCGAGCGCGTACTGGGGCATGCCACGCTCCCACCGATAGACGCGTTCGAGGGTGGGGACGGTCCGGATACCAAGCACCTCTCGGAGTTCTTTCAGCACGGCATCAACGAGATCGTCGTTATTTCGGGTGAAGACCTCTTCCTGGCCGGCTCGTCCGGCAAAGGCGCGGACCAGGACCTGTCCATTCGGGGCTCGTCCCTGCCACTTCGACGATAGCCATGTCATTGCCATGATGTCGCGATGCTCGACGCGCGGCGTGAGATAGCCGAACCCGTGGAGCGCGCCAGGCGTGGGCAGGTCCCGAGCCGGGAACCCGATCGCGACCAGCGCGGTGGAGACGTGGGGGATGTCGGCCAAGGCCGTTGAGGCATCTGCAGCAAGCGCCTCCATGAGCGGCGCTGCCGCCCAGGCAGGGGTCGCCAGAATCACCTGATCGACTTCGACGCGTGGCTGTTCAGCATCCGAGGAAAGCGATAGCGCATAGCCGCCTTCATGATCGAGGCGCCGAATCGACTGGACACTGGTATCCGTGCGGATGTCGGCGCCAGCATCGCGCAGACGAGTGGAAAGCGCGTCGATCAGCGTCGTCATGCCCTCGTCGAAGCTGAGAAAACCCGTGCGCGGTGGCTGGTCGACCGGATGCAGGACCAGATTCTGTTCGGCCAGCCGCCGCATCGCGATGACTCCACGGATCAGCCCTCCATGTTCGCGTTCCGCCTTGCGCAGTTGGGGGAAGGTAGCCGCCAGCGACAACTGATGTGCGTCACCGGCATAAATACCGGCCATCAGCGGTTCGATCAGGTTGCGAACGGCCTCATTTCCCAACCGTCTCGTCAGGAACGATGCAAGGGATTCATCCGAGTTGGCACGGCTGGCGGGAAGGACGAAATCCATCGCCATCCTCGCCTTCCCGGCAGGAGATATCAGCCTTGTCTCGATCATCGGGCGAAGTCTGGTCGGAACAAGCCCTGTAAGCCCCTCCGGCAGCGGATAGAGCTTGCCCCGCCGTAGCGCGAACGACCCGCGATGACGCTGGTCGGGCGCGACCAAGCGATCGACAAGCCCAAGCTCTTCGCTCAACCCGACGCCACGCGGCTTGTTCGCGAGGAACGCATCCGGCCCACCCTCGATCGTAAATCCCTCGACCTGCTCGGTGATGATCTTGCCACCGAGGCGGCTCGAAGCTTCGAGCAAGACGAGCGAGCATGAGGGATCCAGCACGAGCATGCGCCAGGCGGCAGCCAGACCAGTGATACCGCCGCCAATCACCGCAACGCGCCGTCGATGGTGTCCTATCACCGGGTTGCCTGACTCGCCCCGGCCGTGTCTTCGACGAGCCCTGCTTCCATGGCACGCTCGCGAACGAGTCCCGCCAATCCTTTCAGCATCGACGGATGGGCGTTCAGCATCTCGATCCGTTCGAGGTGAACACCCAACTTCTCAGCCAGATGCTGATACTCGACATCTATGTCGAACAGGATCTCGACATGTTCGCAGACGAAACCGATCGGGCAGATCAGGATGTTGTCGTGCCCCTCCGTGTGCAGGCGCTCGATCACGGACCCGGCGTCCGGCCCGAGCCAGGGGTCGGGCGTCATCGCGGCGCTCTGGTAGGCCCAGGTCCACGTTCGACCGGGGAGGCGTTCGACCAGGGCGGCGACGGTTTCCTGAAGAACATGCGGGTAGGGATCGTCCCACTCCTGGATCTTCTCGGGCAAACTGTGTGCGCTGAAGACAATCGGCACGTCGGCGCGGATATCCTCCGGGAATTTCTCCAAGGCATCGCCGATTCGTTCGATGAGCGCATCGAGGTACCCGGGCAGCAAATGCCATTGATTGACCGGAATGACCTCGATCGGCGACTCGGCAGCCTCGACTCGCTTGTAATAGGCTCCGATGCTCATCCGGGAATAGTGGGGCGCCATGACGAGCCCGACCGTCTGCGTCACGCCGGCCCCTTCCATCTCCGCCATCACGTCCTTGATGAACGGCTTCCAGTGCCGCATCGCGACCCAGACCTTCCACCGCTCGCCCGGTGCCGCCAGGTGGTTGAGCTCTTCCTCGATACCAGCAGCTTCCTGCACGGTCAACTCGAGGATGGGAGACCGGCCACCGATCTGTCGGTAGCGACCTCGAATCTCCTCCGTGATGTGATCGGGTGTCGGACGATAGTTGCGTACATCGAGCAGGTATGGCGCGACATCGTCGAGCTTGTCCGGTCCGCCGTATGCCATCACCATGAGGTGATTGGTGATAGTGCCCTGATCCGTTGGAAGTGTCATGTCTCCCCTACTCCGTTGGGTGGGAATGTCGTGACCCGTGGCATTCCTGTAACGATTCACCTTCGATGATTCGATCTCGCGAAAACAGGCATCGATGCGGCACGACGCGAACCGCCTGGTGATAGGTATCACATGGACATGAGTCCTTGTGTCGGGAAATGTTCGCAATCTCAACCGCAACCGCAACCGCATGGTCTGGACCTCGCCACGCCCGAATGGCGACGGGAAGCGACCGTGCAGAAGGAATCGCACGACGCGATCCTCGAATCGACGGGAGGCAGCGTGAGGGTCGATACGCTAGGATGGTGCCAGACACCCGCATGGAGTGGGCAAGAGTTCCGTCACCGATTCCATTATGTGGAGCAGGGAGGATCGGATGGATCCGATCGATCAGCATCGAGATGCGTTTCTCACCAAGACCGACCTCATCACGATCGGCATCGTCGCCGTCATCATCATCGCGATGACGGCACTGCTTCTCCTGCTGCTTTTCTAGCAATTCCATGACGCGCGACTGCACAATGCGTGCGTACCCCAGAGGTCATTCCATGAAGAATCCACAGGAACCTGAGACATCCCGGTCATGGTTTATCGGCGGCACGATCGCGACCATCGTGCTCCTCGTGCTCCTCGGCTACCTGCTCTTCGCATACACTTCGATCCCGCTCCAATAGACCTGCGGCCTCCAGAGCGGGCTCTCCATTCCAGGCCCGCACCATACGTTACCGATAGATACGCACGAGCAAATGACCTGGCTGGCCATTCGCCGGTTGCGAAGCGGCCAATCCCGGCTTCTTCTCGCTGTAGGCGTTGGCGATAACAATCGTGCTGTCGGTCAGCGCGCGCAGAACGACAGAATCGTTGCGCTCGGAGAATGAGTCTCGCACGTCGAGTTCACCGCGCTGCTTGATCACAACGTGCTTGAAGAGATTGACGGGATCGGTTACGTCGGCATTCTCGAGCCCTGCCTCGGCGGCGGCCTCCTGAAGACTGTCTCGTGTGGAAACCTTGGACTTCACGGTGCTGGCCGTGTCCGCTTCGATCGGAAGCGCAGAAGTCAGCAGATCATGCCGGCCAACGGTGTCGTCGACCAGTTCGAAGAGCGGCGTGCCCTTCTGCGTGTAGAGTTTGTCACCGGTCTTGAGCACGAGCGAGGCGTTCGTGGTGATCGTGACAGGCGTCGAGAGATGTTCCTCGTTGTGATCACCGGTAAACGCGGTCAGACTGGCAACCTGCTTGCCCTGCAAATCAATTATCTGAAGCAGCTGGCCTGCCTCTGCCTTGAACGCCGATGCCGCGCCGACCGCCAGCTGCTTCGCTGCTATCGCCCGATGCCCGACCAATACGTTTGCCATCTCAACCTTGCTTCCTGCTTTGCGAGAGAATGATGGGTACGCACCCATGCCACACCACGCCTGTTGCAGGCTATTTTCGCAGGGTCGATAGGCTTCGGTCCAATAGATGCCCAGACAGCCCTGACTGTGCGCCATAAAACTTCCTGGAAGTGAGATGCACGCCGCCGAAGGTCGTCTCAACCGGTCAACGCACCATCCTGCATCTGTTCGGAAAGCTCGCTCGCCTCGTTAGCCGCGATACTCGTCGTACCCGATCCTTTGCCGGCTATCCCACGGCGACCTACAGAAATGAACGTCTTCATTCCGTCTGCGGAATCACTGGAACGATTAGACGGCGGGCATTTCCGGTCCCCAATGCAGCGCGCAGCGCGCGTATGCCTGGCACGTAGGACGCCGGAAAGGAGCCCATAAGCGGATTGCGCAGCGCGAGCGAACGACCCGCCACCAGCAATCGCACCGAGTCGCCCGCATGGAACAGGGTTGAGGACGGTCCCAGCGCGATCTCAAGCGGGACGACCTCGCCAGGCATGAGTAGCTGCGTGTCGAGGAAGGCATGTACGGGCTCGTGGAGGGTGGAAGCCGCGATATACCGCTCGCGCCGGCGTGAGCGTGCAGACGCTCTACCTGGCGTGGGGAAGCAAGTGTAAACGTCTCCTGGCCTATCTGGAGAGCACGCTCTTCCCTGGCGGCGCGTCTCCCGCAGAAAAATCCGCGTTGCTGCTCCACACCGCCGACCCGGTGGATGTTGTCGGGCAGATCGCCCGGATCTTTCGCGAGGACTGGCAGCAGCTGCAGACCCTGCGCCCTGGCACCTTCGAAATCCTCGTCGCGCGCATTCCCGGCACGGCTTTCCGACTCGCGCGACCGGACGCCGTGGACACCGCACGGGCCATCGCCAGCCCCGACATCTACGACCTGCTCGTTCGACGCGCGGGCTACTCGCTCGATCGCTTCGAGGAGTGGATCGCGGCCACGCTCCGCGCGGCGCTCCTCGTGGAAGAGCAAGTGATGATTCCATCGACTGGGTGGTGACAGGAACCGTTCAGGTCCGGCATGTCAAGATGTGACCATAGTGCAGACTCACTCGATCGGGCCGGCGATATTAAAATCTTGCGAAACGGAATCCCCAGCCTCGACAGTGACAGGGCAGCATGCGATGGTGGGATTCCCGCTCGCTTCGGCGGCTGATTCACATGCTCATCGAGGACAGATGGACTTCATGGCGCAGGATGTTCCGGACCGGTTACGAGCGGTCGTATTGCTCGCATTGCAGTTGGGAATCACCGCGTTTGGTGGCCCAGCAGCCCACATCGCCATGCTCCGCGACCACGCGGTGTCGCGCCGTCGATGGCTTTCCGACCAGGAATTCCTCGACCTGATGGGGATCACCAATCTCATCCCGGGCCCGAACTCGACAGAGATGGTGATGCATGTCGGATATCGGCGAGCTGGTTGGCGAGGGCTCATGTTCGCGGGTGCAGCGTTCATCTTGCCGGCGGCGACCATCACGCTGCTTTTCGCCTGGGCGTATGTTCGGTTCGGCGCCACGTCGGAAGGTGAATGGATCCTGCGAGGAATCAAGCCGGTCGTCCTGGCGGTTATTCTGCAGGCGGTATGGAAGCTCGGCGGCACGGCGGTCAAGAACAAACGCCTTGCCGCGCTCGGCGTCGCGGTCTTCGTCCTGTATCTGCTCGGCATCAACGAGATCGTCCTGCTGTTCGGCAGCGCGCTGGTGGTGGCCGGATCCGAATGGCTGAGCAAGCGCACGTCCCGGATCGGTGGCCAACCGCCGACGGTGGCGCTTTTCCCCTTCCCGCTGCTCCTCGGGGTGCACACACTCGCACAGAATGTCGATGCCAGCATCCCTTACAGCGGAATGCGGCTATTCATCGGGTTCCTGAAGATCGGCGCCTTCCTGTATGGGTCCGGATATGTGCTGGTCGCGTTTCTGCAGAACGAGTTCGTCGAACATCTGGGTTGGATTACCGAGCAACAGCTGCTCGATGCCGTGGCTGTTGGCCAGTTCACGCCCGGGCCCGTGTTTACGACTGCCACATTCGTGGGTTATTTGGCAGGTGGCGTCCCGGGTGCGGTGATCGCCACGGTTGGCATTTTCCTTCCCGCCTTCATCTTCGTCGCGATCATCCACCCGTTCATGCCGCGTCTGCTCGGGGCAACCTGGATCCGGCCACTGCTCGATGGAATCAACGTGGCAGCGATCGGTCTGATGGCGGCGGTTTCACTGATCCTCGCGCGCGACGCGATCATCGATCCGTGGACAGCGCTGATCGCAATTGGGGCCCTCGTTCTGCTTGTGCGATTCAATGTCAATTCCGCCATCCTGATCGTGGCAGGAGCAGCATTGAGCGGTGGATGGTCGCTTCTGGCATGACATTTCCCGCTGCATCAGGGGAAACGGACTCGACACAGGGCCGGGACACATGCGATTGTTTTCCTATCCGAAGCAATCGGGACGTTTGCTCGTGCAATCAGCGAAGAAGACGCGTGCCCTTCGCTGCGATCGCCAATGATCAAGGTGCCGAGAAGGCCAATCGCCTGACAATTCCGCCGAACGCCGGCGTCAAGGGGAGTCATCATGGAAACGTGCTCAAATTGCGGTGCCGTCGCTCGACCCGGAGCCAAATTCTGCACGACGTGTGGCTCGCGCCTGACCGCTCCCGAGGCTCTGGCGGCGGCTGGAAGCTGGCAACAACCCTCACAGACTGTCGACCAAGGGCCGGAGCCGACGCCTGACGTCGTGGTTGTCTCTGCGCCTCGACAGGCAGGCGAGACTGAAACCGGGACCGCCGCGAGCAATGCCGAAACAGGCGTCGCGGCCGAACCGCAAGGCGCCAGCTCTTCAGCATCGTCATGGACATGGGGTTCCTCGACCGAGGAAGAGCCAGATACGCGTGAGGATTCTGGTTCCGGTGTCGGTGCCAGTTCCGATGCTGACGCACCGGTGGAAACGACAGCGGCAACGAATGTGACTGCCGTGGGCGACTCCGCTCCCGCTGCATGGTCGTGGAATCAGCATGCCGCCGATGCCGGGTCCGATGAAGTCATCACGCAGGACAATGACGCGGCAGAGACAGGCGACACGGAAGACGTTGGAACCGTGAAGCGTTCCGCCCAGTCGATGTCGGACACGGTTCTGGCGGAAGAGCTGTCTGGATCGTCGAAGCCTTGGTCATGGGGAGCATCGGAGGCCGAACCTGCATCTAATTCGGCGTCGCGGACCGATGACGCATCGTCAACCCAGTCAGCGACTGGCAACGATGTGAGCTCCGCCGGTTCTGGCAGAGCCGACAGCACGTCCTTCGAGTCGACGCAGGCTCCCAATGCACCGGTCGACATCGACGTCTCATCGGCATTCAACGATCCGAACGACGGCGACGAGACGCTTTCGTCCTGGGCGGCGCGATGGAATGAAACGGAGACCGAATCTGAAGAATCTTCCAAAGAATCGACTGGGGAATCGGATACCTCTTCGCCACAGGACGCCGACATCGACTTCACCCACCGTTCACCACTCGAAGGTGCGCCAGGCGGAGAGCTCGCTGCCGACGACGTGACCAAGACCGAAACTGATCCTGCAATCGACTACGCGATCGAAGGCGCGCCGGGTGGGCAGGTGCAGGTAGCAGAAACCAAAGATGGCGATGAAGCAGCAGCACCGGCTGCCGATGACACGGCATTGGACGCCGGGATCGAAGGCGCTCCGGGCGGCTACGAAGAGCGTGATCAGACATCCGAAGCCGGCATCGAAGGCGCTCCGGGTGGATACGCCCAGGAGTCCGCTGACGATGTCGCTGACGATGTTGCATCGGAGCCAACGTTTGAAAACGCAGTCACGTCAGCGGACCAGGACGATGAGGTGGCCAGCGATCAATCGGAGGAGCCCACTGGGGCCTTTGGAACAGAAGTGACACCGGGTACGGATTCCGATCTCGTCGATCCGCTGGTGGGGATGGAGGTCACACCCGTGGCTGCCACACCACCTGTCGCCGTGGAATCCTTCGAACGCACGGCATTTGAAACCGACGCCGCTCCGGATTCGAGCGCGAACGGATCGTTGGCCACGAGCGCCCGCGAACGCGCAGAGCAGCTCATCGACGAACTCCGGGGATTGATCCCGAGCATTGCCGGCTCGGAAGCATCGCCTACGGAACCTGAAACCGTCACAGCCGGTGGTCCGGTCGTGCAGCCCACGATCGATGAGCTGGAAGCTGCACGACCGTCAGCTGGCCAGTTCGACGAACTCCGGACGGCGCTGGAGAATGCACGCTCGAACCGACGGGATGTCGATACGATGCTCGACCTCGTTGGCCGCGTGGATGATCTGATCTCGCTTCTCGATGCTCAGGACCGTCTGGATGGCGCGGTTGGTCATGCGATCGGCCAGCTCAAGGGCGACGTCACCAGCTCCGACGACGCATAGCGTCATCTGACAAAATGTGGGAGCAACGAGAGGCGATGCATGAATGCATCGCCTCTCGTTATGTTTACTCGCACTCTGACTATGAGGGCGACCGGTTTCAGCCGACCGAACGACAGACCGTCGGGCGCCACCATACGGTGCAACCCGAAACAATCACCCGGCAAACGGCACGAGGTCCCGATTGTTGACGAGTTGTAACCAGCGGCTACCGGCGCCATGCATCCCCGCATCGAAATCAATCGCGGCGACCGTTTCGTCACCAGGTGCCACACCGGCCGCGACACGGGTCATCAGCTCAGCATATGGCCTATCGACCAACGGTGAATCAAGGTGGTCCCATCGCCATGCCACAACCTTCGCTGCCTGTGCGGCATCGGCGGCGGAACCGGCATGCATCCTCGCCTCCACGAGAGGGACGACCGTCGTCGCTGCCGCCTGATCGACGCGAGGTGTCGCGGACGGGGAGTTGTCATTGAAGACCGTGACGGGAGTCGCACCCGGATCCACCACAAGTCCAACCGCTCCGGCCTCGACCGCAAACACCATCACATCGATGCTCGGCATCTTGCCAACCATATCGTCGGATTCAGCCAGCAAGGCGACCAGCGCGTTGCGCTCGTCCGGAGTCATCGTGCGAGAGACAGTCGTCGCGAATCGACCCGTCACGCCGATCGCCGACACCATCCGATCGGAAAGCGTCGAGACGACCGGAGAGACCCCGGGCCGATCGGCAAGCGACGATCCATGCCCCATTACCTGCGCGACAACTCCCTTGATGAGACTGGAGGTGCGCGCGAAAACGAGCGTATCATCATTCAGAACAACCGCATTATTGAGCGCGCCGACACCATAGCGAGATACCGGTGACGAGAAATCAATCTCGCCATTCTCGCCGGCAGACCAGAACTCGACACCCTGATCGGTCATCTTGGGCGCATACCCGCTTGCTTTCCACGCCGCCACAAGCCTGTCCGGATCGATACCTCCCTCGAATATCGAAATTTCCCGTGGCGGGACGCCGACGAACAGTGTGCGATGAGTGCCGTACGGGTTAAACCCGAACGTCTCTCCGAAATCTGGAGCCGTGGCATACTGGAACGCCTGCGAAGCAAGTGCGAGCGGATACAGCGCCGCAACCAGATTTGCGCTCTCGAACGAGCCATCCTGCGCGATGCCTAGCGTCTTCAATTGCGTCTCAAGATCGGCGTAATAGAAGAGCATGCCATCATCCGCATTGCTCGCCGATTCCGTATCCGGGACCATCGCAAGCAGTGCACCCAGTTTGCCCCCGGCCGTTGCCGTTGACCCCGGCGAAGCGAATGGTGTCGCGAGCGGAGTGGCACCGGGCGTCTGCGCCGTCGCATTGCCAGACGCCGCGAGCGATCCGAGGGTTCCGAGGGTTCCGAGGGTTCCGAGCGCAAGGGTGGATGCGAGAGCGGTCGAACCAGCCAGCAATTGGCGGCGATTGATCCGCGCTGTGGTCGAATCCGTTCGATGGACAGGTGGACGCGTAAAAATGATTCCTGCCAAAATCTTCTCACTTTCCGATGCAGCGCCAAGGCGTCTGCGCGATATCCGAGAAGTTTCCGAAGTGCGCGATGTTTCCGACTCAGGGAGATTGCGACCAGAACGCGAAGCCGAGATCGCGTGTCTCCACGATCGAGACCCAGTCGTCAGGGCCGTCGATCAGGTTGGCACGCAGCAAGACCATATTCGTTCCAGCGCCGTCAGCCGTAATGTTCAGTGACGTGTCGTCCAGACGACTGGCGAACAGACGGCCGGTCACAGCCGACCGCTCCCCCGCCAGCCGATCCTGCATGACGCGCTGTGCAGCATCCACGTTATCGTCATCCTTGAGAAGGAGAATCATGACCATCTCTCCTGGACGAGCGTTACGCACCACCGTCGTCACCGCCAGTGACGCCGCCAACGATGATGGTGCGGGTGTTGCTGCCGATGCCGGCGTCGCGGTTCCCACTGCGGGATCGAACCGTTGCAAACCGATCAGGACGAGCTTGACCTCGGGCATCTGCGCGGCCGTCGTTGGTGTTGACGCTGCAGGAGTGGATTTGGTTTCATCGACCGCCGGGATGTTGGTGCCGTTCCCCTCACCGTCCTTCGACTTCGGTGCGATCGTCTCGAGGAGATCACCCTTTGCGATGATCGCCGAAACAAGTTGGTCGGGCATATTCGACGGCGACAGCAAGCTCTGGAGGTCGTCATTCTCGCCAAGCGACGATTTGTCGCCGTTATATACCTTGAGTGCGGATTGCAGCAGCGAGAGTTTCGCGGCGACTATCAGGGTTCCATCATTCAACAGCACCATATTGTTGAGACTACCCAATGCGGGCCGACTGGCGGGTGCGGAGAGATCGATTCGATCCTGGGGGAAGAGCGACCAGACGGTCGTGTCTTCGACCCTGACCGCCTGATAGCCACTGCCAGACCAGGCATTTCGCAATTCCGTCGAATCGAATGCGCCCTTCAGGATGATGACGTAATCGGGAGCCTGACCGACCGTCAGGACTTGATCGACCTGGGTGAGGTCGAAGCCGTACGTTGATTTCCAGAGGGATTCCGTGCCACGGGTTGCTAAACTGGTTGGCAACGAAAGCGCATTCAGTTGCCTTTCCCATCTGGCGAGGCTAGGGTCGGAAAGGCTGCTCGGTCTTGAGATTCCCTGCATTGCCATCCACCCCGAGATGTCGGCGTAACTGGCGACGAATGGCAACGGCAAGCTGTCATCTGCCAGCCGATCCGGAGCGTATTGCAACAGATCCTGAAGGCTGCCGGCTTTGGGACCTGCCTCACTCTGCGAAGTGGGGCTTCCGGATGCCATCGCCGTTGCCGACGCTGATGCCGTCTCGGCGCTGCCGGTGGACGGTTCCCGTTGCGCTTCGGTCGATTCGGTCGATGCGTTGGGGGATGGAACAGGTCCGTCGTCTGAATTGTCGCGGAGAATCCACCTACCTGCGCCGACACCAAACAGCATGAGCACGACGACGGATATGACCACCACCAGCCTGCGCCGGTTTGGACCTCGAAGCAGGCCCGCCATCATCCGCGGGCTCCTTCGAGACGTTGGTCATGCGTGAACGGGATCAATGAGGCGTCACGAGGGAGAGTCGAATCTGAAATGCTCCAGCCGCCTTGTAGGCGGTCGACACGCTTGAACCGGCATGGATGCGTTGAATCGCTTCTCCCAAAAGAGGAGCGACCGAGAGCACCGTCAGGCCGTCGAATCGCTTTTCCTCTGGGATGTCGATCGTGTTGGTCACGACGACTTCCTCGAACGGCCCGGACCGCAACCGATCGACCGCCGGCCCGGAAAAGACAGCGTGGATGCAGGTGGCATAGACCTCGGTGGCACCGTTGTCGAGACAAACCTGGGCGGCATGCGAGATCGAGCCAGCAGTATCGATCTCGTCATCGACGATCACGGCGGCACAGCCTTCAACCGACCCGATCAGGTTCAACACTTCCGACGTGCCGGCGTTCCCGATCCGTCGTTTCTCGATGATCGCCAGACGGGCATCGAGGATCTCCGCGAAATTTCGCGCTCGCTTCGTATTGCCGAGATCCGGTGATACGACCACGGGATTCGCCAGTCGCTTGTCGACGAAATACTGGGCGGTGAGATACATGGCGCTCATCTCGTCGACCGGGATGTCGAAGAACCCCTGGATCTGGCCGGCATGCAGGTCAACGGTCAGGGCACGGTCGGCACCAGCCTGCACGATCAGTTTCGCGACCAGCCGCGCCGTGATCGGCACCCGAGGCTGATCCTTCTTGTCGGTTCGTCCATATCCATAATAGGGAATGACCGCGGTGATTCGACCGGCGGAGGCCCGCTTCAGCGTGTCGATCATGATCAACAGTTCCATGATCGAGTCGTTGACCGGCCGGGTGAAGGATTGAACGACATAGACATCGTTCTGGCGAACGCTCTCGCCGATGCGCACGAACGTGTTGTCGTTGCTGAACTTGAAGACCTCGGCACGCCCCCGGGGAAGGCCAACGTATTCGCAGATCTCGTCGACGAGTGATCCGTTCGAATTGCCACCCAGAATGGTGATCTGGTCGTATCCGCCCGCCATTGCTACCTATCCTTCCCGCTTGCCGGAGCCACGCAGGCGCCGGCTGATGCGACTCACACCGGTTCCGCCTGCCATTCGCAGCACATGGCGCTCCTTCAACAAGCGGACCATCGTATCCTGGCGAATATCGATGTCGATATCGGTGGAGACCTGTTCGGGCAGCACGCGCTTCGCTTCGCTGCCGGTGACGATCCCGGGTTCGATCGCGACGCCTAGTCCAACCAGCGCCTTGGCCGCTGCCGATTGTTGCGCCTCACGCTTGCTTCGCCCTCGCCCGATCCCGATGTGCTCACCGTTCAGAACGACCGCGACCGTGAATTGCCGGGCGTGATCCGGACCTTCGGCGACGAGTGTTTCATACTCGGGCGGCGAGCCGAAACGTTCCTGCATGACCTCCTGCAACGTGCCCTTGGGATTCGTCTGCTCCTCGTTGGCCAGAATCCGGGCGCCATCACGTTGCAGGAATCCCATCACAAAACGTTCGGCCAGATCCCGGCCGCGATCCAGATAGACCGCTCCGACCAGCGCCTCGAAGCCACCCGCCAGCATCCTGTCGCGAACACTCTGGGTCACGCTCTCGCCGGTGCCAAGATACAGATGACTGGACAATTCAAGCTCACGCGACCATAGAACGAGGGTCTCAGCGCGAACAATCGCCGCACGTCGACGTGTCAGCGTTCCCTCGTCAGCAATTGGATCTGCCCGATAGAGGAACTCTCCCACGACAACTCCGAGCAGTGCATCTCCCAGGAATTCGAGTCGCTCGTTGCTCTGCAAGGTGGCATCGATATTCTCGATATTCAGCCAGTCGTGCAGCACCGAGCGATGCGTCAGCGCCAACCGAAGCAGCAACGGATCCCTGAATTCGATCCCCATGTTGCGCGCAAAGGCCCGATCCGCTGCAGCATCGGGAAGCCGGTATGGCGTCGGCCCGGATGAAGCGGGAATTGCCGATGGTTTGACCGGGCCTGGGGAAGAAGTCATCGATCTCTTTTCTGGCGTCCGAAGGAAGCGGGACGTGCGGAGGGGCGAGGGACGTCGGCGGGGGCCATCCTCGCGATACCGGTCAGGATTCAGCGGGTTGCTCGTTGGGACTGACGATCAAGCGCCTTGTCGAGATCGACACCGGCGGCCAGTGCCACGTCTCGCAATGTGGGCCAATGGATCGACACATAGTAGGTATAGGTCATGGGCCCGGTCTCCTCGGTGCGAGAGGAGGCGAGGTCGTAGCTGACGAGAAAACGGATCAAGGCATCGGCCATCGAGTTCTCGTCCGGCTTGCGATCATCCAGCGGGAGCTCATTGCCGCCGACCGAGAAGCGTTGCCACGAGCGGACGAGTCCCCGCTCGAAATCGTCGGCGAGACGGTCGGCACGGTCCACCTCGCGTTTGGCAGCCTCCTGCTTCTCGTCCTCTGTCGGGGAACTGATGGTCACCGGCGCATCACGATCGATCGATCGAAGTTCGTCGTCTACCACGTAACGGCTCACGATGTAATCCAGCACCTGACGCAGTTCGTCCGCCACGTTCCCCTCGTCCCTGTTCGGTGCTCGTCGCACCACCTGTCACCACGGTCCCGGATGCGTTTCGCTCGACATCTCGCTTTTGCAGGTCACGCGGAGTGCGCCACCTACACTCGCGCGTTCTGGTGCCGCTTCAAGTTGGAGCGGCGTGCGGCACCCACACAGGGCAAGATTATACGCGCTTCCAGTCATCTCCGGAATCTGCTGACGGGCAATATAGCGAGAAGTGAGTGCAGAGAGATCGTTCTCATCGAACGACGAGAACGATCTCCTTGGGTCTTGGCGACCTCCTGCTTCTACCCTTCCGGCTCGATCACGGGCGGATCGCCACCGCCCGAGTCGACCGCAGGGGGATTCTCCCCGGTCGGCTCGTCCGGTGCGGGAAGTGTCTGGCCAGCAGGGGGAACTGTCTCACCTGGCGATGGCAAATCAATTTCTGCTGGTGCGGAAGTCACGGACGGAGTCTCTGACGGCAAGGGTTCCGGTGTCACCGGTGTTCCCAACATAGCAAGATTTTGAGCATTCCCGTCTTCGCTCGCCCAGACCGACACCTGCCGGATACCGCCGATTTCCGCGAGGCCGGACTGATCGGCATGCGGCACGACGATCCTGATGGAACTGGCCTGGTACCCCAACGTGATGTCGTAGCTGGTATCGGGCTGGAGTGTCGAACCGTCGACAGATGTGACGTTCCACCAGGTGACGCCATCTTCCGAGAGCCAAATCTCCGTTTGCGGAAGGGTATTCCAGGTGCTCATTTCGAACTGGAGATGATCGACGGGCTGCACTCGTCCCAGATCGAGCGTGAGTGTCACCTGCTGCGGTGATCGCGATGGCACGACGGTCCAGCTCGTGTTGGGGTCACCATCGATGGCGTATAGAGCAGTTTCAGACTGCTCACTATCTGCAATACCGGCAATAGGCAACGGAGTTGGACTCGGTACGACTGTGGGCATCTCAGCAGGCACTTCTGTGGACGCCGCTGTAGACACCGATTCTGGAGCGGATGACTCTACCGGTGTGGTTACAACTTCGACGGTTGCCGGCATTCTCTCCGCAGGAATCGTCAAATCTTCACCCGCGGTCGGCACTGGTATCGCTTCTCCATCGCCGTTCGTGCCAATCGTGACAAAGTCGGTAGAGACGTAGCCCGGAACGCCAGTTGCACATTCGACCGGCAGCCAGCCTTTGGTGGCGGAGCCGATCATATCGACGACGGTTCCTTCCGCCAGTGTCGCGATCACATCAGCATCGGGGGAAGGCGAAACCCTGCATCGCAGCCCCTCTACTCCGGTTCCGGCCACGGTTGCCGTCTGCGCCGCAGGAGCATCATTCGCTTCAGTTGGATCCCCACCGATCGGCTCGATCATCGGAGATTCGCCTGTTTCCACGAATGAAGAATCCGAGGTTGGAACCACTGATGAAGTCAATGTCGGCACCAAAATCGGTCTTGGTGTCATCGTTGACCTTGGTGTCATCGTTGACCTTGGCGTCATCGTTGGCCTCGGCGTCATCGTCGGTCGTGGTGTCATCGTCGGTCGTGGTGTCATCGTCGGTCGTGGTGTCATCGTTGACCTTGGCGTCATGGTGGGTCGTGGGGTTCTCGTCGCTCTCGGCGTCATGGTGGGTCGTGGCGTCATGGTGGGTCGTGGGGTTCTCGTCGCTCTCGGCGTCCGAGTGGCTCTCCCTATCGTCCCCGCAAGTGGTCCCGGTGTGCTCGTTGGAGTCGCTGTTGGCACTGACGTGTTCGCCGGTATTGCCGTAGGAGCAGGCGTATCTGTTGATGTGGCCGTCGGGACCGGTGTATTCGTCGGCGTCGACGTTGGTACTGGAGTATTTGATGGCGTGGCAGTTGGTAAGGGCGTATTGGTTGGAGTCGACGTGCTTGTGGTTTCCAGGTTTGGTACTACCGCGCTCGTCGGACTCACTACAGCGGTCGATGTGGCACCAAGCGTGGCGAGCATGGTCGGTGAAGTGACCGGACTTGCGAACGGGGTCGAGTTCGAAGGTGACGGCGGAGTTTGTGTAGGCGTCGCCGTTGCGCTCACGACAGGCGTTGCATTCGGTGTCTCGGAGGTGACGGGACTCGCCATACCCGTGGGAGTAGCTACTGGGCTTGACGAAGGATACTGCGGAGTTGATGCAGGACTTCCATCCACGGTCTGTGGCTTGGTCGATCGATCGGTGATCACTAAGGTCTGTTTCGTTCCGACCTTGGCCGTTTCGGCAGGAGCATTAACCCACGCACCTCTTGCGTCGAGCAATTTGATTGTTAATGAGTATGATCCGGGCTCGACAAAGTACTGAATCTGGTTATAGACATATGAGGCACCGGGCTTGATGACTATGTTTTCAACAGTCACAAAGTCCGAATCCGCCTTGCCAGATGCTTTCGCACCTACATTGAGCCCTTTGACAGCGATGTTCTGTCCTGTCGTGTTCGTGATGGCAAATGTCGTCGTGACCGGGTCGAAGACCTCCGCTGTGGACAAAGAGATTGCAAGTCCTGTTGTGACAACTAGCGGTTGGGGCGCATTCGCATTCGCATCGGACCAGACTTCCCAATCCACAACCTCGTAGTCATCGCCTGAATCCACGCTACCATCGAGGTGCGGAAAGCTGATACGGACGAATCGAGCCTCGCGATTCAGGGATACCCCATACCATTCCGCGCGCAGAATATTCCCATAGCGACCGACGAGCGTCCAGTTCTCTCCATCCATCGACGTCTCAACCGTCAGTTCACGGGTTTGAAAGCCAACGCCTTCTCTTAACGGCTGCGGCCTCCATCGGATCCCGGACAATTGAGTCGCCGGATCGAATTCGCGGGTGACCGATGCGTTGGTGCTTGCGACATTCGACGTCTCGACACTCTGCCCTGTGAAGGTTGGATTAGCCACTCCCGGACCTGCGGCAGACCGACCATACACTTTCAACTCAGTCAGGTGTCCAAGTACTGGGCGTTGCCTCGGATTCGCAAACGTCATCCGAACGTAGCGCCCGATGGCGTTAATTGCGCTCCCATAACCCCCACCCAAGTCACCCCCGCCGAAGGCGTTGCCAAACGTCCCTATGGTTGTCCATGTAATCCCGTCGAGCGACGACTCGACCACGAACTGATCGTCGCCATCCGCATCACGGAATACCCACGAGATTCCCGCCAGGTTAAACGTCTGGCCATAATCGAACTGGAGCCATGCCGAGGATGGAATGGTCGTTTGAGTCGTTTGCCAGTCCGTGTACCCATTGCCGTCGCTTGCGAGTGACGCGTCGTTGGCGTTCAAGGACGACGAACTGGAGACGGGTTTCAGAAGTGCACTTCCAGGGAATGGCTTTTGATTGTCAATAGACGAACCAGGCGAGAACGAGGTTGCTGGAAGATTCGGCGCTTCACTACCCCAGATCTGGAGCTCCGCTAACCTCGCATCGGGCCACGGACTATAGTTGATTATTCCATTGAGAGGTGGGTTCAAGTGATGGAATCGGAGTTTCACATATCTGGCCTCCGTATCCAGTGGAACTCCAAGCCATCGGTCTGGTTTTGTCAGACCCACCGTGCCAACACTCATCCAGTCACTGACTTGGCCGACGAAATTCGTGGTGACATCCCGCGCTACAAGCACCTCCATCGTGTCGTATCCGGGATTGAACGAAATTCCAATCGAACTCTCGGATGGAAAGATCCACTTCAATCCGGACAGCCGTTGTGCCTTTCCCAGATCGATATTGAGGTCATATGTGTCACCTCGACGAAACCAGGTCCCAGTTACGAGTTGTGTCGAAAGGTCTTCATCCTGAAGGCATGACGGGAGTGCCGAGTAGCCCGGACAGACTGGATAGTCTCCACCTGGAATCCAGTTTCCTCCAGCGTTGTATGTGAGAGATGATCCTGAAAATGCAGGATCTGGCATGCCGACTGGATAAGGCATGTTTCCTGGCGTCACCTGCAATGTGATGCGCGAATCCGGCCCCACAGATGCCAACGCACTCCCGACACAGCGATAGCAATCTTCTCGACTGGTATGGGGAAAATAGGTAATATCGCCAGGAGCATTGAATACTCTGGTCGACGAATAAGTTCTCCCTTCGCCGGATGGGATGTCCCCGGAAGAGGGCCAATCGAATGTAAAATTCAAGTCGGACCGACTTGCATCAGCGTTTGATAATCCAAGCCGAGGCATACCGACCGGAGTACATTCCGGATCAGCGACGTTGACGACCGAATAGGATGCCATCACCATCTCTCCGACGCGTGGTTCTGTGGGTGAGAACGTGACAGGACCCGTGAGTCGCAGCGGCTGCTTTGGACAGTAGCTCCCGACTTTTACTACCTGCACTGGAAGCACAAAGTCGTACTTCTTTCCAGACGAATCGACAGCGAATGCGACTTGATCATCGCCAAGGAAACCGGATGGTGGGGAATACGTGAGCATCCCGTTCTTCTGGAGATCGATCGTCGCCCCACTTAGAGTGTTCGTCGCCTGAGATGAGAAAACGAGTTTCGATCCTCGATCGCCCTCTATTCCGTCGAGGAGCATAATCAATGACTCAGTCGATGGCCTACTCTGGGCAGCCTGGAAGACAGCATCTGGTTTCAGCCGTAGCGGACCCAGCACGGCAACAGGCAGCGAAAGCTCATGACATACCTTCGTCATTGGAGCACATCCAGCTGGCCTACCGGAATTCGCATTGTTAATTACAAACTTGATTGTGTCCGCCCCACCACCCTCGGGCGGCGTATAGCGAAATCGTCCGTCCGAATCGATCTTCAGTGCGCCACCTTGTTCAGAAGTTCCCGAGGCACTCCAAGGGGAAAAGCTGAAATAACCAGAACTATACGTCGTCAAATAATTGGACAGGTAGCCTGCGGTTTCAACACCGGGTTCGACATAGAGGTAAGCTCCGCCCTGAAGATCGGGCCGCCATGGAGGCTGATTTGTCAGCATCGTGGAGCCAGCCATCTCTCCCCAAAAACCGGCTTTAGCGACATCTGAAACAAATGCAACTGTATCTAGATAAAACTTGAACGCATCGAGCCCCTTAAGCATTACACTAAACGCGGGAAGAATGGTTGACTTTGCTAGCCTCGACACAATGCCCGCGATAGTTTCGGGAGGCAGGCAATCCGTCCATGCTGCAAGCGGACTTCTTACTAATGAATCCCAAGACAAACGACAAGATGCCAATATGGTGAGCTTATCGAATATCCAGACTGCCGAATCAATATCAAGGGTCTTTAACATTTCTGCCGCGCTAGGAAGTTTTAGGCTTTTGGCAAGACCATCAATAAGCTTGAAGAAGAGAGTTATCAGCGTAGGAGGTATTCGCCCAGGTCCGTAAGCGACTTGGCCGCCTCCGTTATACTTGAATTGAATGTTACCCAGAAAACCAGATAAAACGGTCACATCGTATGTCGCTGCCCCACCGGGCGGTAGGTAACCCAGCTTAGCCCAACTAGGACCAATGTTGGTCCAGGGGGGCTTGGGCGTCACTCCCGGATCATCGCTCCAGATCTCGATCCAAAAGGCTTTTTCGTTTGTTAGCTCCACTGTCACGGTAACGGTTTTCGTACCTGGACTCTCAACAACCTTCATAATTCGGGATGAAACAACGTTGTTAGACCCAGAATTATCCAAGTTGATTCTGTCCCCATAAAGGAGGCACCGACCGTCCTGCCCATCGGTTCCGTACCCGCCTCCCATGCAAAGATTCTGACTGGCCACAGATGCAGCAGCCACCGGTTCGTCGGGTCGAACACTGGATCGAGGAGATGAGGAAATCATCGGCTCGAACTGTGTCAACATCAGCACAGCGATGAGCAGGGCAGAAATACGCTGCCAATGTCGCATCGGGCACGCTCACTCTCTTTGATTTCAATTGTGGCTAGGAAAGAGGATGGTAGGGAGGGTGTCACTTCTGCTCACTTCTCCCGAATGAGCAGGCCAGCACGCCTCGCGGAGACCCAATATGTCACATTTATACAGAGATCATTTTGATTATAGAGTCTCTATCGTGATTAGACAATAGCCCTTATCAGGTGTCAAGCACGCTTTCGATTCGCCCTCCCCTGACTAAACAGGGATATACTCGATCCTGTTCCGCGTCTCTTTTGAAAGATACGGGAAGACTGGTGAGACCTGGGCAAGACGGACGTTTCGTTCGTTTCAGGTGCTCGCTCCGGACGCGGCATCCGCGCTTCAGGCGCGAAACTCGGCTCAGAAGGAGCAGGCGGCTGTCGTCCGCCTGCCTATTGGCGGAGGCTCCTATGAGTCAATCATGGTTTCTTTTAGGGATGTAATGTTAGTTGTCGCCTCCACCCAGGGCCTCAAGGCGATACCCAGGTCGTTCAGTTGTTCCTTAAGCGTGCGAACCCTTAAGTTCTGGGCAATTCTGGGTGAGTACAGTATCGAGCTAATGATTGCCGCCGACGCACCAGCATCCCGGAAGGCAGCAGCGATGTGCGAGGCGCTGCCGGCTCCACCAGAAGCAATTACTGGGACTGATACCTGGTTTGTTACCAACCGAGTAACTTCCAGATCGAATCCAGAATGCGTACCGTCCTGGTCTATGCTGTTTATACAGATTTCTCCAGCTCCCAGCTTCGCCCCACGAACCGCCCACTCCACAGCGTCGATACCGGTGTATTTGCGAGCGCCATAGATGGCGATCTCGTATCCGCTGGGGATCGATTTCGTCGGGGGAACACGCTTGACTTGCATGGACAGGACGATCGCTTGAGAACCAAACTCCTTGGCCCCCTGAGAGATAAGGTCGGGGTTGCGGACAGCTGCAGAGTCGATCGAGATTTTCTCCGCTCCAACGGCTAGTACTTCATGCATGTCGTCAACAGACCTGATGCCTCCTCCCACACACAGAGGAACGAAGAGCTGTCTGGAGACTCTGCGGACCATGTCCAAATCAGGGCCACGACGCTCGGCGCTGGCGAGAATGTCGAAGACAATAACTTCATCAATCTGATCGTCGTAGACAAAACGTGTCAGCTCCTCGACGGTCGCGATGTCGATATTATCCTGAAAGGAGTGTCCTTTCGTGACTAAACCATCTCGTACGTCAAAGCATGCGATCAAGCGCGGTACGAGAGATGTCATTGCAATTCCTTTGGAGTGAGGGTCGTAAAGTGACTGAGGAGTGCCAGACCGCTGGGGCCCGACTTTTCGATATGGAACTGGGTGGCCATGATGTTGTTGCGGGCGATTACTGCGGCGAACAGTCCATCGTAGTCAGCAGTTCCCGCCACATCGGCCATTTCGCGTGGCTTGGCAAAATAGGAATTGACAAAATAGAAGTAGGAATCGGGGGAGATCGCGGCGGCGAAGGGATGATTGCCAGTGCGGACAACGCGGTTCCAGCCCATATGAGGCACACGGACTGATAGTCGATCAAAGGCGGCCACGTTGCCTGGAAGCCAGCCAAGGCATTTTGCATTCTGCTCGTCGCTTCGGTCGAAGAGTACCTGCAGGCCAACACAGACCCCCAGGAACGGAAGTCCTTCCAAGCGAATCCGACTGTTAAGGAAATCGAGCCACTTGCCGGCGGCGAGATACTCCATGGTTGTTCCGGCTGCACCCACACCAGGAAGGATGATGTGGGTTGCATCGCCCACTTGGTCAGGGTGCTGGGCGACATGGTTGGTAATTCCCAGGTTGGTTAGGGCATATGAAACGCTCTGAGAATTCCCTGTGCGATAGTCGATAACGAGTACATTGGGTTTCATTCTGCCTCCTGCCTCATTTCGAGAGTTCGAGCCTTACAACAGCCCGGACGGCCCAATTCGCTAGGGTTCGGTCCAAGACTGATCGCTTCTACAGAATCTGGAGAATCTGGCCGGCATACGATTGCCGCCAGCAACTGTGTATGAGCTGCGATCGTATTACAGCCATAAATGAATGAACCAGCTCTTTATGGGGACCCGCGCGATTTTGGGTCGATTAGGCTAGTATGCACTCAAGGAGACGTTGATTCTGAGATGGGTTATGAGGTGATAAACGGGCGACTTTGGTTGAGTTGCCCGCCAGCAGGCGAACGTGTCACTAACGACCGTTGATCAGAATGCTGATGCTTGTCATAAGCGAGAGCGTCTGGCATAAACGGGCAGTACAGCAGGTTTCGTCCTGCCTGTATGAGCGGTCGTCTGGCTAGGAATCGACCGAATAACCTTCATGGTCGCGAACGGCCCGCGTGGTACCACTGCCACCAGAAGACAGTGATGAGCAGCGTGTCCACGATATCACCACCGTAGTACATCAAAAGGCTCGCGGACTCGGCTTGACTGGATGACGTGCCAGCCGGCGGATGGGCGTAAAGATATTTCGCCAGGATCGTGTGCGCCCAGCGCGATCACCAAGGCCACGGCCTGCATGGTCCAACTCGGCCGATGGCGAATCGGATCGGTACCGATTATGGCAGCGGTGAAGAGGTATCCCGCGACAAGCACATGGATGTGAATGAGCAGGTTTAGCCACCAATACGTATGCATGGCAGCGAACAAACCGGTCGTGTAGAGGAGCCACAAGCCGCCGATGTCGAACGTGGCGGCGGTCACGGGGTGGATTATTGCGCGCAGGGGGCGCGTCCCCAGGCATCGCACGATCCAACACGCATGCGCCGTCGGCAACGCCCGCAACATGAGCGTGATCGGTGCCGCCAGCACGAGCAACACCGGCGCCAACATCCCCAGGAGGAGATGCCCGAGCATGTGCGCCACGAAGTCGTGATCAGAACGC